>Ga0126381_100010493_pt1 | contig 10432 bp, 14 predicted proteins | sample PanSoiMetPlot_28_FD_96465 | JGI IMG/M metagenome (GOLD analysis project Ga0126381, IMG submission 96465) | Tropical forest soil microbial communities from Panama - MetaG Plot_28 | ecosystem: Environmental > Terrestrial > Soil > Tropical forest > Bulk soil | place: Panama | collected 2016-02-17 | reverse complement strand
GCGGCCTGGGTCAGGTAGTTGAGCATCTGGTCGACGCCCTTGGCTGCCTCGGTGTTGAGCTCGTAGGCGCGTTGTGTCGCGATCATGTCGATCATCTCGTCGACCACCGACACGTTCGAGCCTTCGAGATATCCCTGGGCGACGGAGCCAAGTCCGTTCTGCGTCGGCTGGCCGGTGATCGGCGCACCCGAGGCCTGGGTTTGGATCGCCAGATTGTTACCGGTGTTCTGCAAGCCGGCGGGATTGACGAAACTGGCGAGCTGGATGATCCCGACCTGCGACGGCTGCGCCTGCCCCTGCAGCGTCGCGCTGACCGTACCGTCCTGGCCGATCGTAATGCTTTGCGCGCCGCGCGGGATGGTGATCGGCGGCTGCAGCTGGTTGCCGAGGGCGGTGACGACCTGACCCTGGGCGCTGACCTGAAAGCTGCCGTCGCGGGTATAGGCGAGTGTCCCCGACGGCAGCAGGATCTGGAAATAGCCCTGGCCGTTGATCGCGACATCAAGCGCATTGTTGGTCTGTTCGAGACTACCTTGCGACACCACCGGCTCGGTGGCGATGACATTAGCGCCGGTGCCCTGCTGCAAACCCGAGGGATAATTAGTCGCCTGCGAGGTGAAGCCGCCGGCCTGGGTCTGATTCTCGTAGAGCAGGTCGTGGAAGATCGGCCGCATCTTCTTGAACCCGGTCGTATTGATGTTGGCCAGGTTGTTGGAGATGACGTCCATCTTGGTCTGGTTGCCTTCGAGGCCGGTACGGACCACGGCCAGCGATTGCATCATTGCTCAGTCCTCCGCCCTGCCCCGCCGGGATCAGTTGAGGGTCAAGGGGCTGCTCTGGCCCTGACCCTCGGTAATGGTCAGGTGCACGAGCTCGGTCTGCATCTGGAAGCTGCGGGCGTTCTCGATCATGCTCATCATCAGCGCGACGGGATTGGCGTTGCTCCCTTCCAGCGCGCCGACCTGCAGCTTGACCGAGGCATCAGGAGCGGGCTGTCCGGTCGGATCAGTGAACAGCCCGTCGCTGCGCCGCTGCAACGTGTTCGCCGGGGGGTTGGTGAGCATGATGCGGTTCAGTGTGGTGATCTGATCGACCGGCTGCCCGAGCAATGTGCCCGAAATCGTGCCGTCCTCGCCGATCGTCACATTCTGCAGCGGCGGCAGCGTGATCGGCGCCGCACCCCGGCCGAGCACCGGGTTGCCGTCGCTGGTCTGCAGGACGCCCGTCGCCGAAATCGACAGCGAGCCGTTTCGAGTCAGCGCCGTTGTTCCGTCGGGCGCTTGCACGCCGATCCAACCCGATCCGCTTACCGCCACGTCGAGACTTCGCCCGGTCTGCTCGATCGGGCCGGGTTTGAAGTCGGCGGTGTCCTCGCCTGTTGTGACGTTCACGCGGTCCGGAAGCCCCTGCCCGACATAGGGCTCGGCCTTGAATACCGGCTGCTGCGCCTTGAAGGCGGTCGTGCTGCTGTTGGCCAAATTGTTGGCGGCCGCGGTCATCCGGTCCATCGTGGCGTTGAGACCGGACGCCGCGAGGTAGATCGCCTGCTGGCTCATTGCCCGCTTATCCGATCACCGGCTACTGCAGCGTCAGCAGGCGCTGCACGTCCTGCTGGTCGACGTTGATGCCCTGGACATTGGCCTGATAGGCCTGCTGGGCGACGATCAGGTTGACCAGCTGCGTCGACAAATCCACGTTCGACCCTTCGATCGCGCCGGATTCGAGCGTGCCGAGACCGCCCACCCCCGGCGGGTTGACGACCGCCGGACCGGATGCGGCTGTGGCGACCCAGTTATTGCCCTGGACCGCGTTGAGGCCCTGTGGGTTGACAAAGCCCGCCAGCGCGAGCGTGCCCATCAGCTTTGTCGCGCCGTTCGAATACTGCGCGAGGACGTTGCCGTTCGTGCTGATCTGCAGGCCGGAAAACTGGCCGCCGCCATTGCCATTATTTTTGATCGAGGTCACCGCGAACGGCAGGTTGGACAACGTCGTGCCGGTGAATTTCTCGGCGACGGACAAGGGCGCGGCGCCGCTGGGGGGCGTTGCGCTGATCGTGCCGCTGCCGGCCGTCAGCACACCCGAACTGTTGAAGGTCAGCGTCGCCCCGCTACCCGACCCGATCAGGCTGCCGGTGGTACTGGTCAGTCCCCAATGGGTTTGCCATTGCGACGGCGAACCGGAGCCGCTGACCTGGGTGAAATACGTGGTCAGCGTGCTTGGTGCGCCTAGGCTGTCGTAAACCGTGGTTGTCGTGCTTTCGCTGTAGCTTGCTGCGTTGTTAATGCTGAATGGCGTCGTGGTCGTGTTGATCTGCGGATCGGTCGACGGCAGGTTGACGTCCATGGTCAGGTTTGAGGTCGCGGTCGGCGTCAGGTTCGCTTCGCTGATCTGGATCGGCCCGATCGGTCCTGTGGCGGTACCATTGCTACCGCTCGCCGATGCCGAGTAGCCGAGTACTGCCGCTCCGGTGTCATTGGTGAGGACGCCGTTGGCATCGAGCTGCAGCGAACCATCGCGTGTGTAGGCGAGTCCGGACGACGTCTGCACCTGAAGGAAGCCATTGCCGTTGATCGCGATATCGAGCGGGTTGCCGCTCTGGCTGATCGTGCCCTCGGTAAAGAGCTGCGACAGGCTGTTGGTCTGCACCCCTTGGCCAGGCACCGCGCCGCCTGTCGCGCCCGCCAGGGAGGCGCCATAGAGGCTGCTGAAATTCGGTGTCGACGCCTTGAAGCCGTCCGTGCCGACATTCGCAATGTTGTTGCCGATCGTGTCGAGGTCGGTCTGCGCCGCCTGCAACCCGGTCAAATTGACGGTAAGGGTCATCGCCGATCCTCCTCAGCGCTAAAACACTTCCTGAACCGCGCTCAACGCCACCGGCGCCAGCCCGCCGCCGAGATCGAGCATCGTGCCGTTCTGTCCGCCCAGCACGACGGAAGTGACCGGGACAACCGCATAGGGCGTCGCCGTCACCGTGTTCGCGTTGGAAGCCGACGTGGCCTTGATCGAATAGGAATAGGTGCCAGCCGGTTGCGCCTTGCCGTCGAGGCTCTGGCCGTTCCAGCTAAAGTTCTGGCTCCCCGCGCCCATTGCACCGAGATCGACAACCGAGACGACGTTGCCCGACGCGTCGGTGATCGTCAGTTTGACGTCGGTGGCGGCAGCGGAGAGGTTGAATGCGCCTTGCGCGGTGCCGCTCGTGCCGAGCACCAGCGCGTTCCCAGGCACCGCGACATTCTTGCCGACAAGGCCCGCCGCCTGCACGCCTCCACCGGTGCCAAGCGTCTGGTTGAGCGCTTGGACGCCGCTGGCGGTCGAGAATTGGGCGAGTTCTGCGGCAAAGTCACTCGGGTTTTGCGGGTTCAGCGGATCCTGTTTTTCGAGCTGCGTCGTCAACAACTTGAGAAAATCGCTTTCGTTGAGCGTCGAGTTGGCGCCGCTGACGGAACTCGATGAGCTGCTGCTCGTGCTGTTGAGCTGCGTCCCGACCGGCAGGGTCGTCACGGTAGCCGGCATCATGCTCGCGGCGGCGGTCATGGCGTATCCCTTCCCCAGCCGTTAGATCTGCAACGTCCGCACAGCGAGCTGCTTGGCGACGTTGAACGCCTCGAGGTTCGCCTGATAGTCCTGCTGGGCGGAGATCATGTTGACCATCTCGTCGACCGGATTGACGTTCGGCATTTGCACGTAGCCCTGGCCGTCGGCGAAGGCGCTGTTAGGGTCGTAGACGGTGTGGGTCGGCGCGCTGCTTTCGACCACCGCCGCGACACGAACCCCGCGCATCCCCGCCGAGGCCGGATCGTCCTCGCCGTCCCCGTGCAGCGAGGCCGCCTGAAAGACCACCTCGCGGGCGCGGTAGGGCTGGCCGCCGGCGGCGACCGCACTGTTGGCGTTCGCCACATTGCTGGCGATAGCCGACAGCCGCTCCGACTCGGCGGACATGCCGGAGCCGGCGATCGACAGGGTACCGAACAGCGACATGCGCTCGCTCCTAACTGCCGCTCGACGATGACGATCCGGAGCCCGTGATCGCGATCATCAGCATGCGGATGGTTTGCGACGTAAACGTCGCTGCGGCCTCGTACTGGACGGCGTTTTCGGCCGCGGTCACCTTTTCGTGGTCGAGGTCGACGCTGTTGCCGTCGAGCGTCACTTCGCCACCCGTCTGGTACTTCACGAACTCGGCCATCCCCGCCGCAGCGCCCGTTTCGGGCGCCCCCATCTGGCGTGTGTCATCAACCAGCCAAAGCCGGCGCGGCGGCGACGCCGCCGAGATGTCCGAACCGGCCCGGCGAGTCATCGCGGCGCCCATCGCGGCAGCAAAATCGACATCGACCGCCTTGAAGCCGGGCGTGCTCGCATTGGCGATATCAGCCGACAGTATCTCCTGGCGGTAGGCACGGAGCGCCAGCGCCTGACGGAAAAAATCGAGCCCGGTATCGATCGGCGCTGCCATCACCCACCCGACTTGTCGCGACCACGATCTTTCACTTCATCACCCCGATCACCGCGGCCCGTTATCCGGACCGCTCACTGCCCAATCGAAGATTTTTCCGGACTTGCCGTTTTTCCATTTTTCGTTATGATCCGGAAAGTTTTTGTCAAATGCAAGGGAAAACTGCGATGGCCCGCAAGTATAAGCTGAGCGCTATTGCGATTGCCGCCGCAACTATCCTCTGTTTCACGAAATCTAGCGGCTCGCTTGCCGCCGATATACAAGACCAAGCAGCAATTCGTTTGGCGATTGAAGCGGCGGCTGCCCCGCGTTTGGCGGCGCTGCATGACGCCCAAGGAGAAGTCGAAGTCGGGGTGATTGATTCACGACTTCGTCTTCCGGCTTGCGACAATATCAACGTGGAATTGCCATCGACGAATTCCGGGATGATGACGGCGAAAGTCGTCTGCCCGTCACCCAGCTGGACGCTTTATGTGCCGGTTCGCATGCATGCCTGGGTCGAAGCCGTCGTCGCGGCGACCAATTTGGCCCCGAATACGCCGCTCACGCCGGCGTTGCTGAGCCGCGGCCGCGCCGATGCGCTCAGCGGCACCGGCGGGTTGTTCACCGACCAGCGACAGGTGGAAGGCAAGATCTTGCGGGCCGGTGTCATGGCCGGCGCACCGATCCTGTCGCCGCTGCTCGATCTGCCGATCTCGGTGCATCGCGGGCAGCGGGTCACGCTCACGCTGAGCGACCCGGTCATGACGATAAAGGCATCCGCCACCGCCCTCGACGACGGCCGGATCGGTGACACGATTTCCGTACAAAATAATGATAGTCAGAAGACCCTGCGCGCCACCGTCGCCCGCGACGGCGGTGTAGAGGTCAGGTTCTGACGGAGCCAAGCGATGGCGCAACCGGACGGAAACCTCGCCGAGTTGATCGACGAACTGCGCGAGATTTTGGAGGCGGAGCGGCGTGCGCTGCTGAGTGGCACACCTGCCGCGATCAATGACATCACGCGGCGCAAAATGCTCGTCGCCGACCTGATCGATCAGGTGACGATGGTCCCGGGCACCGCGCGGCCCGATCCGAGGCTGCTGGAGCCGCTCGCACGCTACAATCAGGAGAACGCGGTCATCTGCGCCGCCATGCTGCGCCACCTGACCGCCGCCATCGACAGGTTGCGCCAGCAAGACCCACACCGCTCGTACGGCCCTGACGGAAGCGAGCAGACCCGATCGGCGCAGTACGCGCTCGGCGCCGCCTGACGCGCTCCCGGCCTCTACGCGTTTGCGATTTTCGTCATGTTGCAGCCTGTCGTTGCCCTACGCATCGAATTCCTGGGGCGGCTCGAAGCGGCCATCTTGCGGTAGCGGCGGGGCCGGCAGGCGGTCGTCGCGTGCCGCCTTTAGCCGATAGACGTAGGCGAGCACCTCCGCGACTGCACGGTAAAGCCCGACCGGGATCTCGTCGCCGAGCTCGACAAAGCGGTTGATCGAGCGTGCCAGCGGCGGCGCCTCGACCACCGCGACGCCGTGCTCCTCGGCGGCCGCGCGGATGCGCAGCGCGGTGAGGCCCGTCCCCTTGGCGATGAGACGCGGCGCGCGCATGCGCTCCTCGCGATAGCTCAGTGCGACAGCGAAATGCTCCGGGTTGACGACGACCACATCGGCCTTTGGCACCTCGCTCATCATCCGCGCGCGCGCCAGTTTCAGCCGGAGGCCGCGAATGCGGCGTCGGGTCTGCGGGCTGCCCTCCTGCTCCTTCTGCTCGTCCTTGATTTCCTGGCGGCTCATCTTGAGCTGGTCGCGATGTTGCCAGAGCTGATAGGGCACCTCGAACACGGTGACCACCGCCAGCGACACTGCCAGGATCAGGAACACCTCGTTCGCCAACTTCCCGACGTGAAGCGGTGCGTACGGCCAGGTCTCGGTGGCGATGTGAAAGAAATCACGCAGCCAGACTTTCATCAGAAAGGCGGCAACAGCGCCAACGACGATGAACTTGACGATCGCCTTGACGATCTCCGCCAGCGCCGCCTGGGAGAATAGCTTGCCGAAACCCTTGAGTGGATCGATCCGGGTGAAATCCGGCGTGATCGGTTTGGGTGACACCACCCAGCCGCCGATCCCGACATCCGCAGCAAACCCGACCGCAGCGAGGATCAGCATGAAGGGCGCAAGGATCAGCACCACTGGCCAGGCGATCTCCCCGGCCATTGCGACGAGCCGCGCCGGCTCTCGCATCGCCTCCGGCTGCAGCGTGAACCCGACACGCAGCGATGTCTCCAGCAGCTCGATAAACTTCGCTCCAGCGAACCACAATATCCCTGCACCGGCGATCAATACGGCGGCCCCGGCCATGGCATGGGCGCGGACGACGGAACCTTCCTCGCGCGCTTTTTGCAGGCGCCGCGGGGTCGCTTGTTCCGTTCTATTCTCGCCGGCCGAGGTGTCGGTCATGGCGCGGCCCCGCCGCGCAATGCGCTACCCGCGAGTGCCAGTCCCGCTTCGATGATGTGCTCGACGGCAGGCACAAAGAACGGAATCAGCGCGATCACCGCCGCGACCCCGACCCACATGAACACCGAAAACCCGACCGACATGACGTTGAATTGCGGCGCGACACGCGACACGAAACCGACCGCGAGATGCGTCGCCAGCAACACCGCGATGACCGGCAGCGCCAGCCATACGCCCATCTGAAACAGCAGCGCGCCGGCCCGGGCCAATGACCGCCAGCCCTCGGCGCTGATCCCGCCGCCGGCGGCGATCGGCACCACCGTGAAGCTCTTCACCAGTACGCCGAGCAGCACGAGGTGGCCATTCAACGCGACGAACAGCAACAGCGCGACGAGGCTGAAGAAATTCGCCATCACCGGCACTTGGAAGCCGCTCTGGAAGTCGAACATCGCGGCAAAGCCAAAGCCCATCTGCATGCCGACGAACTCGCCGGCGAGCGTCATCGCGGTCAGCGTCAATTGCATCGCGAACCCGATCGCCAAGCCCACCAGCACTTGCTCGATGACTAACGTCACCGTGGCCCAGGATAAATCGAGCGGTGCGGATTGCTTCACCGTCCCCGCGACCGCGACGGCAACCACAAAGGCGAGCGCCACTTTGACGCGCACCGGGACCGACACTGAATTGAAAGCGGGAGCGGCGCCAAACAGCGCCAAAATGCGCAGGAACGGCCAGAAGAACTGGCCGACCCAGCGCGTCAGATCGGCTTCGGTAAAGCTCAGCACGGGGTTACCGGCCGATCCCGGCCGTCGCCATCGCGGCGCGCTCCAGGTAAGCGGTCATCCGCGCCCCCGCCCAGGTCGCGACTAGAAACAGCATGAGTAGCACCGCAAAGAAGCGGGGTACAAAGCTGAGGGTCAGGTCGTTCATCCGCGTCGCCGCCTGGAAGATGCCGATCGCCAAACTGGCGATCACTGCCGCCAGCAGGAACGGCGTCGACAGCATCAGCACAAAACCCATCATCTCGCGCGAAGCCGCGACGATCTCGGCGGGGCTCACCGAAGGAACCCCTCGGCGAGCGAGCCGATGACCAACGTCCAGCCATTGACCAGGACGAACAACGCGAGCTTCAGCGGCAGCGACACACTGGTCGGCGACAACAGCATCATGCCGAGCGACATCATCACCGCCGCGACGACGATATCGATTACGAGAAACGGCAGAAAAATCAGAAAACCGATTTGAAAGCCTGTCTTCAGCTCCGAGGTCACAAAAGCCGGCACCAGGATCGAGAACGGCACTTCCTGGGCGCTCGGATAGGTCTGTCCGCCGGCCAGTTTCAGGAACAGGCCTAGGTCGTCGCGCCGTGTCTGCTTGGTCATGAATTCGCGCAGCGGGCCCTCCGCCTTGGTCAATGCGTCCTCGGTCGAGATCTTGTTGTCGATCAGCGGCTGTATCGCGTCGCTGCCCACACGGGTGAAGACCGGGCCCATCACGAACATCGTCAGGAACAGCGCCAGGCCGATCAGTACCTGGTTGGGCGGTGTCTGGGTCAGCCCGAGCGCCTGACGCAACAGCGACAGCACGATGATGATGCGGGTAAACGACGTCATCGTCAGCAGGATCGCCGGCAGGAACACCAGCCCGGCCATCAGCAGCAGCAGCTGCACAGGCACGGTGTAGCTCTGCCCGCCATGGCCATCGGGCTTCATGTCGAGCGCACCGATCCCCGCCGCCTGCGCCGCCCCGATACCGAGAGCGATCACCAGCACGGCGACCAACAGAGGCAGCAGCCGGGTCAGCCGCGCCATTTGCCTACCGCCTTCCTGATCGCCTCGCCAAACCGGTCGTCGTTGGCGGCGGGCAGGCGTTCATCAAGCTCGCAAATCAACGAGACCGAGGCCGAGCCAATTCCGATCACCAATTGCCGTGCGCCAATCTCGACAACGAGCAGCCGCTCGCGCGGACCCAACGGCAGAGAGCGCAGGATCGTGCAGTCGCGCGAGTTGCCGAGGCCGATCCCCGGGCGCATGCGGCGCATCGCCCAGACGCCGCCCCACAACAACAACACGATGATCCCAAGCGTCAGCGACAGCGAGCCGAGCCCGTCAGCGTCATACGGCACGAGCGACACCTGGAGTCCTGACCGCGTGGTGCATCATTCGACGATCAGCGTCCCGAACAGGACGTTTTGCACAAAGACCGGCACCGGGGTGCCCGCCGTCATCTTGGCAATACGCTCTGCACCGAGGACGCGGGTCGCCGTCTGATTGAGGTGCTCGGTCATCGCTTTGCGCACTGTGTCGACGCCGGCCGGTGTCTGCAGGTCGTCGGTCTTGTACCCGAGCAAGGTCTGCCGCATCGCATCCTGGAACTCCGGCAGCACCGCCTTGACCATTTCGCCCGCAGCTTCACGCGGCAGCTGCAGACTGATCCCGAGCTGGACAAAATGCGGCGTGCCGCTTTTGTTGGGCAGGCTGACCACGAACGGCTTCAGGTCCAGGAAATAGGGGAGCGGCGCCTCGACTTCCTTTGGGTGTGCCGGTGCGTGGCTCGCGAGGAGGAAGTACCAAGCCGCAAAGCCGCCGCCACCCAGCAGCAATAGCGCAATGAGACCGATCAGCGCCCATTTGAGGAAGGAGCTGCGACCATGCGGCTCGTCGAGATCGAGCGATTGGTCAATGTCGGTCATCGCGCGAAATTTCGCTTTCCGTCACATTTCCCGTTACGGCGTCCGGTTGACGCGTTGCAACAAATCGTCGATCTCCGCCTGGCTGCGGCGCAGCGCCGTCGCCAATTCGCGTTCGGCGGCCTTCTCGCTGACGATCTCGTAGGTACGCTTTTCACGCCGGATCTCGATGAGTTCCTCCCATTGTCGCGAGCAAGCGGCCTCAAGGCGCCCGACCTCGTTTTCCTGGCGCTGCACGACCTCCTCGATCTGGCCGATAAAGCCCAGATAGGCCATCGTCGACATCACCGGCATCCCCTCGCCGAGCCCGGCATTGAGCATCTGGCGGTAGCGTTCGACGTGCTGCCGCAGGATCGACAATTTCATCAGGGCCTCATCGCACTGCACTTTGAGGCGCTGCCACGTCGCAACGGCGGCGTCGCTCCTTTTCCCGGTGACGCTGATCAACTTGTGTAGCGCAGTCATTCTCCCCCCACCGCGCGCAACGCCCCTAACCCAAGCCCGTTGTTATCCGACGATCTCTCCGAGCACGGCGACGCTCTCCCCAAAGCGCACCGCGTTGGTCATGTCCTGGCGCAAGAATTCATTGATCACCGGCTGCAACTGGACCGCGCGATCCAGTTCGGGGTCGTTCCCGGGCCGGTACCCGCCGATCGCGATCAGGTCACGGCTTTCCTCCAGTCGGGTCCACAGGTGCTTGAAGCGCTGAGAGGCGGCGAGCTGCTCGTGCGGCACCACCGCCGACATCACCCGGCTGACCGACGCGCCGACATCGACCGCCGGAAAATGACCGCGATCGGCGAGCTGACGCGACAGCACCAGATGACCGTCGAGGATCGAGCG
>Ga0126381_100010491_pt1 | contig 10433 bp, 11 predicted proteins | sample PanSoiMetPlot_28_FD_96465 | JGI IMG/M metagenome (GOLD analysis project Ga0126381, IMG submission 96465) | Tropical forest soil microbial communities from Panama - MetaG Plot_28 | ecosystem: Environmental > Terrestrial > Soil > Tropical forest > Bulk soil | place: Panama | collected 2016-02-17 | reverse complement strand
CGTTGAAGCGGCGAGCGTTACGAATACAGCAAGAGACAGTGCTTGCTTGAAAGTCCGATCCGACATGGGGCGGTACCTCCTCGGCCGCATCAGGGCCGGCCTACGGATCTCTGAGTTAACGATGAAGTAATCTCTATCATGAGCTTCAGTCGACGTCAAGTAAAATGTGGAGTGCGGTGGTAAGCCGCTATCGGGTTCCGCACGTCGGTAAATTAGAGCTCATCCGCTCAGGAATTGACCGGATTCGCGCTCATTCGGCTTTATAATACGCACCATCGCGCAAGGACACCGCAGGCCGCTTTCTCGCGCAGACTCGATCCGTCGTTCACGAATCAGGCAACAAAAAGGGTGCAGATTTCTCAAACCCTGCATATAATGAGCATCGGTTACTTTAACGATTTCACGGGGAATTCCGAGGCGCACCCTGCATGGCAGTCCGAATGAAAGATATCGCACGCGATCTCGGGGTTTCCGTCGTGACGGTCTCCAAAGTGCTTCGCAATCACGGGGACATTAGCACAGACACCCGTGAACGCGTGTTGCGACGAATCAAGGAGTTGAAGTATCGGCCAAACTTGGCGGCGCGGGCGCTGGTTACGGGGCGGACGCACTCGATCGGACTCATTGTTCCGGACCTGGTACATCCGTTTTTCGCCGCCGTGGCGAAGGCCTTGGCCCGAGTGTTGCGTGTGCGCCGGTATGGCCTGCTGATTTCCTCTTCCGAAGAAGATCCGGCCCTCGAGCAGGACGAGATCGATCAGTTACTGGCCCGCCGGGTAGACGCGATGATTATCGCTTCCACGCAATGGACGGTGGAGACGTTTCGGCGAATCGAGGAACAAAAAATACCCTATGTTTTGCTGGACAGGCGCTTTCCCGGTTTACCGGCCAACTTTGTCGGGGTCGACGACGAATACGTCGGGGAATTAGCTGCCCGACATCTGATGGATGCTGGCTGTGAGCGCATCGCGCATATCCGCGGGCCGGAAGTCAGCACGGCTCTCGGCAGACTGGAAGGCTTTCGCCGGACTTTGTCACGCAACGGCCTTTCGTTGCCCGCAAATTACATTATTCATTCTCGATCCGGGGATGATGCTGGCGACCTCAGCGGTTACAATGCCATGAGCCGGCTGCTGGAATTGAAGCCATTTCCCGATGGTGTCTTCTGTTATAACGATCCGGTTGCGACGGGGGCGCTTAAGGCTACCCTGGAGCGAGGGTTACGGGTCCCGGAGGATATCGCCATTATGGGCTGCGGAAATGCTCATAACTCCGAGTTACTGCGAGTACCGCTGACTAGTATTGACCAGGATAGCGCCGGAATCGGGGAGCGCGCGGCAAAATTAGCACTAAGTCTGGTAGAAGTCAAAAACGGGCCCATGCGGCCCAAAACAGTGCTTCTCACTCCAACTGTAATTGCCCGCGAATCCACACGCCGTGCACCCCGGCAACGGGAGGATTCGGTGTAGGTTTGATTTGATGAGGGCCAAATGAGAGGAGATAGTATGCTTAGCAGAAGACAAGCTATCGGATTAATTGCAGGAGCCGCTCCCGCTCTGAAGCTCGCGCGGGCTGCCGGCGCCCCGCTCGAAATCACATCCGGCCCTTATAAGGGCACTCGGGAATCGCTAAAGGACTGGCAGGCGCCAACCTGGTATCGCGACGCCAAGTTCGGCATTTGGGCGCACTGGGGTCCTCAGTCCGCCGCCGAGTACGGCGACTGGTACGCACGCAATATGTATATTCAAGGCCATCGCCAGTACGAATATCATGTCAGGACTTACGGCCATCCTTCCAAGTTCGGCTTTAAGGACGTAATTCCAACTTGGAAGGCCGCGAGTTTCGACCCTGACCACCTGATGCAGCTCTATAAGAAAGCCGGCGCGAAATACTTCTGCGGTATGGGCGTGCATCACGATGGCTTCGATCTGTGGAAGTCCGCTCACCAGCCGCGGTGGAACGCCACTGCCGCTGGTCCAAAGATCGACGTTGTTGGAATGTGGAAAAAGGCCGCGACCAAGCATGGGCTGAAGTTCGCCGTGAGCGAGCACCTGGCGCCTAGTTATCACTGGTTTTCGACGTCGCACATGAGTGACAAGACCGGCCCGCTGGCTGGCGTACCGTATGACGGAACCGACGCTGCGTACGCGGATCTCTATCACGATCTTCCCAAAGACTATCAGTTTGAACAGCGAGCCAGCTTCTACCGCGAGACGCCGGACTCCTGGAAGCTGCACTACTTCCAGCGCATTAAGGACTTGGTTGATAATTACCAGCCTGATTTGCTGTACACCGATGGCGGAATCTACTACGAGGAATACGGTCTCGCCGTCGTGGCCAATCACTATAACGTGAATGCCAGGCGGAATGGAGGCCGCGTGGATGCGGTTTACACCAGTAAAATTCCGAAGGACTGTGAGACCGGCACCTGCATCCTCGACCTCGAGCGGGGGGTCGCCAGCGGTATTCCGGCGAACCCGTGGCAAACCGATACGTGCATCGGCGACTGGCATTACAACAAGGAAGCCAAATATAAAACTCCGAAGCGGGTTATCGACATGCTGGTCGATATTGTCAGCCGGAACGGGAATCTCATGCTGAATTTCCCACTCCCTAATAGCGGCATGCTGGACGCGGAGGAATTAAAGACCTTGGACGAGATCACCAGATGGATGTCGGTGAACAGCGAAGGGATCTATGGGACCCGCCCCTGGAAGGCCTTTGGTGAAGGCCCGGTCGCGTCGGCGCCGCCGGCGACGGGTGCGCGCGGTGGTGGTTTCAACGAACGGACCCGCCAGGACCTTACCGCCCAGGAGGTCCGTTTCACCACGAAAGGCTCGAATTTGTACGCGTTCGTGATGGGCTGGCCCGAGAAAGAAGCCGTAGTCAAAGCAATGTCTACCAAGAGTGACGTCCCGCCCTTTAAGGTGAGGAATGTGGAACTGCTGGGCTTCAAAGGCAAAATCAAGTGGGTACAGGATGAGAACGGATTAACTGTTCAGTTACCCCAACAGAAGCCGAGCGATCATGCCATAGGGTTAAAGGTTTCTGGCGCGTAGACCCTAGGCCAGCTCCATAAGCTTCGCGGGGAGGCCTCACCCGTCCGTCCTAACCCTGTCAGAAACTATCAGGACGAAAGGACCTTCAAAGCCGTTCTGTCGGGGTCTTGCAAGGGATTCTACATCCACTCTTATCAATCGGTGGGGCGGGCAATTCTGCCCGCGGACCCGCTTCAGCGGGTCCAGCCGCTTGAACAAGGCGGCTGGGGTCAGGATTCACCGCCCACCGGCCCAAACATACTTCAGCGTACTTCAGACGCACTACACTGGCGCGTACTCGCCGTTCCGTGTATCTGCCGCGAGAGATGCTTCGTCAACCCAGTAGTGACCGTGCCTTACGAAGCGGTGTGCTTGTGCCCGATGGAACAGATCCATCCTTTGCTTGGGTCCGTAATCACCTGAACGACGGGAAAGAGTTGCTCTACTACGCCTCCCAGGGAGCGCTAATGAGAATTGATTTTCCAGCGGTGGCATCAGCAGTCCTCAGCGCATGTTCAACATTCTGTTCTCGTCGGACATCGACGGATATCATTACGACGTGAGCCGCGATGGCCAGCGGATCCTCGCAGCTCGTGAGTTAGGTCGCGAGAGGTCCCGCGATCTCAACGTCGTGATCAATTGGCCGCAGATGCTGCATCAGAAGCAATAGGCTGGCACGTTGCGGAAACCCGGTGCGAGAGTGTCATCGATTAGATCTACGCCCTTTTCGCGTAAAGATAGTCCGTAACCCCCGCTCCGCCGATCTCCCGGATGCAGCAGGCGAGCAGGAGGAAAATAGTGAGCTGAACGCGAATGGCGGAACTGTGCGGAAACCTGAAGGTTTCCGCACACTGTGGCAAGTCGCAGTGGACGAGCCATTTTCCTCCATCACTCGGTCCGCGTTTCGCCCGTAGTCAGGCGCTATTCGTCATTTGCGCGGCAATGGACCATTTGCCGGAGGATAACCCATCGCGTGACGGCAAACCCCAAAGCCGCCGTGTACGAGCCTTTCAGAATAATGAATCCCGCAAAAGAAAGCCCGTCAGACCCCAGCGCACGGAACGTCGCGAACATGAGTGGCGTAATGACGGCCGCGGCGACTACTCCGATCAGCAACCCGAAACTCCAGGCTTTGCCCGGCAACTGGGCAAGGACGCCACTCTCCACGAAGGCCGTGTCGCTCCCCGTAAGCCGACCTGCGCGAAACACCCGTTGCGCAGCCGGCGTGACAAACAGCGATACCAGCAGCGACATGACAGTGCAGGTTATGACAGTATCGACAACGATGCTGTTGTCTCCGGAGAGAGACACGAATGCCATCCGCCAGTTGCCGAGCCACGCAATGGCAGGATTAAGCACGGCATTGATGACGGCGCAGGCCACGCCTTGCGCGTGAATATAGGATCGGACAGACTGCATTATCTTTCCGTGCAGGCGCTGCGCCCGCTGCCACGAACATGCACCGCGGGAACGCCGACGCTGATGAGGCTGTACCCGCGGCGAGCCATTCAATCCATGCGTCGGTACATCTGGTACGGGATGCCCAGGACAGGGTGCGTCATCTGGAACAGCCTCCGGAATGAACGCCGCAAGCACCTCCGAGTTCGCTAAGGGCGATCCCGTGGCCCAGCGTCAGTTCATCCACACAATCTTCTGTCTCGCGGTGTAGCGTGTCCATTGCATTCTTTGCGAAACGCGCCGAGCCAGCGTCAACGATGAGCTTCAACAGGGTCGTCACCGCCGGGACGGATGCCTGCTGCAATGCGCCATGGATTGCGGGCGCCGTGCCGAACCCCGACATAGCCGTAGTATTAGTGTTCCGGCCGCTACTCCAGCTCCGCTTTCGGAGTTCTTAAAAACTGTCTCGAAAGAATTACCCCAACTCCAGACGAAGTAATCTGCAGCATAGTTCGTGACGTAGAAGTCCAGGTAGCTGCGAAGCCTAACGGCCCACTCCATGCACCTGCCCCGAGGGCCGATGCCACGTCGATATTGATACTGGCCAGATCGTCGAGCCCACTCGGCTCTCTTAAGCAGCGCGCGGCTCCCGCGTGACGCGGGATAGCGCGCCTGGTATCAGGTATTCGTCAATGTCGGGGATACCCGCGGTGGAAATATCACGCGACCAACCCAGCCGTGATAGTCAAAGATGCTCAAGCAGAAGCTGGCCAACAACGCCCCTCGCTGAGTTTGATGGGGGCTGGATTCGTGTACACTGACAGGCGATGGACGCGGATGCTTCCACGGCCCTCGCCGAATGGACCGAGTGGCGGAACAGGCTAGTAGCAGAAGACACCGCTAAGAACATTCCCGTGAACGCAGCTGTTTCCCGCCCTGGGCGGCAGCGCTATTCCGATCGAACCAGGGCACTAGTACCTAAGCAAGTCCTCGATGAACTTAGCACGCAACGGGAGCAGATCGAGGAAGCGATCCGCAGCTTGGAACGATTAGCCAGGAGCCGTGGACGTCGGCAAGGCTGTCCACCATCATGGATGTCTGCCGGGGAACAGCAGCTACCGAAATGGCGCGGCCGTACCCCTCACGGCTGGACTCAGTCGGATCCGCCACCGACCCTTCCCGCGGCAGCAGCACTCCCACGCGGTTGGCGAACCCGAAAAGTTTGGGCCGTTGGAAAACGAGCGTAGAGTTGACTGTTCAACGTCCTTGCGTCTCGGGTTTCCGCTGTTGGCTAGCCTTGCGCAACGTGATGTCCCACCACGCGCTGGGAGGCAATGCATCGGAGCGTGGATCAGACCAGGTTAGCGGCCGCGCCGCGGCGAGCTAGCCGCCGGGGCGCAACCGTCATTATCAGCAATGCCGAGCATCGGTGCAGACGGCCGCACGCAAAGACCTCGTTTGGATCGCTCGAGCTACGGAACCTGGCGAAGACGCCCGCCGCCTATTTCATCGAGTGCCGTGACGGACTCAAAGTTACAATGCTGATGCTCGATGGCGCTGTCAAGGATTTCAATTTTGTGGCGCGCCTGAAAGGCGGAGGTGCGGTCAACGCAATTCCTGCTGACGTCAGACGGGCGCTCCAACCCTCATAATCCGGCATTCGGCATACCAATATAAAAACACCGAGACTACCAGCCCACCGACACAACCCGCCACTTGGCCGTCCGCCTGTCATGGGGTCTTGGGCACTCGGTTAACGTTGTCTAGGCGTTCAGAGTACATTCCGTGCAGGCCGGAGGACCGGATCGCAAAGATATCGCAGCCGTATTTGAGTGGGCCGTCACGGATTAGGTCGATTCTTCAAAAGGTGGTGCTTATTCGTCCTCCACTGCGCCACCGAACGCACCAAATAGATCCTGCTGCTTCACCCTCTCGATGTTGAACTTGGAAACCCGGTCCAGCATCGTACCCAGGATCTTCTCGGGCGCTGGCAGTTCCCCTTTGATCCAGCGTAAGGGATTGATCCTCGCCACGACGAAGTTTCGGAGATAGGGACTCTGCAAACCTCGATCCTTCAGTCTCGAGACTACCTTCGCTACCTTATCTTCAAGTTCCAAAACCAATTCGGCTCGATGCTCGTGAACCTTCATGGCCCCAAGGATCGGCTCGTCAGAAAATGTCTCAACCCGGCGCAGAATTGGATGATAGGCTCCGCCAGCAAACATACGCCGCTGGTCGTAAGCAATCCCCAAGGTCACAAGCGATGCGTCCTCCAAATAAAAAGCAAAGCTCGATTCTGGCTCGGTTCGCTGTTCCTGGACCAGACCTCTGTAAATCCGTATTACTTCTAGCGCCCGTTCTTTGAGGTTGTGGGCCTTCTCAGTGTTGAGCGCCAGGATCTGCTTTGCGATCTCAGGTTCAGCGATGATAAGCGACGTGATCGAACGTGCTCCCAGACGCCGCATTGCTTCAAGCCGATGGTACCCGTTCGGCGTCCAAAAACGGCCATCCGGGGCAGGAACCGCAATCACTGGGTCCAGGAAGCGCCCGGTCTTTTGGATCACGGTGGCGAGCCGCTTGTGATGCGTATCTGACAGGTCGCGCTGGAACGGCGTCGGTCGAATAGCGTCGATGGGGAGGACGGCCAACATAAGTGGATTTCCGCCCAGGGGATCGCGGTACGTTGCGAGCACACAGCCGCCGTTCGTTTGAATGCGTTGTGCTGTCGGCGCAAGCTCGTCCGTGATCTCTATTTTGCAAGTAGGCGGTTCCAATCCTACGGTCTTTGGCTTCCGCTTTCGTTGTGGCGGTCTCCTGGCCTTCTTGGTCTTCGCCTTCGCCTCGCCTGCCATCTGCGCCTATATTTTCGCACCTTCGAAGTGATTGCCGAACGAAAAGGTCACGACTCACTGACGCATTCAGGTGCGTGGGGGAGAGGTTCAAATATCCCACAGCCGCACTTCGCAGAGATGATCGCCGAACTGTCAACCGTTTATGGGGATTGATCGGGACTCACGAACCTCCGGATCCGTTAACTTCACGTTTTGCCGGCCGGCTGAACCCAACTCGTCTTCAACTGGCCCGGCGCCGCAGTTTGCGGGTCATGCCGGCGTATGATGAACTGATGCGCCCCTCGAGCCGATTAGGGCAAGCGTCCATCGCTCTCCTTGTGTCGGCGCTGGCCGTTCTCGTCGCTTACCCGGCTACCGGGCCAGAGTTGCATCTTAAGCTCCGCAGCCGCGTCGAGCTCTATAAAGGAAGCGGAGATTGGCGGGAGGTTGCTGTCGACGAACCGTTCTCACCCCCGTCCAGCGCTTTGATTCTCTGCGATATGTGGGACAACCACTGGTGCCAAGGCGCCGCCAGGAGGGTCGGGGATCTGGCTCGCAAGATTGGCCCGGTAGTTGATGTGGCACGTTCGCATGGGTTGCTGATTATTCATGCGCCTTCGGAAACGATGCAATATTACCGGGACGCACAGCAACGCCTGAACATCCTCTCGATTCCACCCGTCCAGCCTCCGGATCCTCTGGCGCTGGCCGACCCTCCTTTGCCCATCGACGATTCCGATGGAGGGTGCGATACCCCGAACAATCCACTCCCCGTCAACTATCGCAATTGGACAAGAGAAAACGCCGCGATCCAAATTGGGCCGGCCGACTTGATCTCGGATGACGGGAGGGAAGTCTATACCGCACTGCGATTCCACGGCATCAAGACGCTCTTTGTAGCCGGGGTTCACGCGAATATGTGCATCCTAAACCGCACGTTCGCTATCCGCCAGATGGCGAAATGGGGGGAACGCTGCATTCTGATTCGTGATTTGACCGATGCAATGTATAACCCGGCAAGGCGACCCTTCGTGAGTCACGAGCGCGGTACGGAGCTTGTGATCGAACACATCGAGAAATACTGGTCGCCCACGGTCGTATCGGAGGACCTCGTCCATGCGCTGAAAGGGAGGTAGGCCCAACGGGAAACCTGCGAGGCGATGAGCCAAGCGGATCATCGCACGGACTGATATCATACCGGCGGAAAGGGATATGCGGTCGAACAGGAGGACGTTTCTACTAAATGCGGCGGGAGCGATGGCGGTCCAGGCGGCGCCGGTGGACCAGGTGGTACTGGGCGTGATTGGAAGCGGCAGCCGTGGGACGTTCGTGACGACGGTGTTTCAGAAGGACCCGGCAGTCCGCATCGGTGCGATTTGCGACGTGTACGAGCCGAACCTGGAGAAGGCCATCTCGACGGCATCGCAGATTCCAGGCACCAAGCCGAAAGCTTACCGGAACTATAAGGAACTCCTTGCGGACAAAGACATTGATGCGGTGCTGATCGCAACCCCGGAACACTGGCACGCCCAGATGGTGCTGGCTGCGCTGGCCGCGGGCAAGGACATCTACGTGGAAAAGCCGCTCTGCCACACACCCGAAGAGGGAGTCCAGCTTGTGAATGCTGAGCGGAAGACCAGGAACATCATACAGGTCGGAATGCAGCGCCGCAGCTATGACCTGTTTCAACGAGGGCGGGAAGTGGTGGCGGCACGCAAATTGGGAATCGTACGGATGGTCCGGTCGTGGTGGCTCAACAACTACCTTGGCGGGGGCGTAGCGCAGAAACTGGATGGCACTCTGGATTGGGAGCAGTGGCAGGGGCCCGCGCCACGGAGAGAGTTCGACGCCAACCGCTTCCGGCAATGGCGGTTCTATTCCGATTACGCCGGCGGCATCGTCGCCGACCAGGGCGCGCATGTGTTCGACGGCATCCACATGCTGATGGGCGCAGGATTACCGGCGGCCGTCAACGCTTCAGCTGGCAGACCACACAAGCAAGGCGTGGATCAGCCGGAATCGGTAGTGGTAATTGCGGAGTATTCGGATGATTTTATCGCGGCATTCTCCATTAACTACGCGGCCATGCAGTACAGATTGCGCAACGATCAATTGAACCAGTTGGACGGCGACCTGGCTCGGATGGATATCGGTCGCGAAGAACTAAACGTGTTCTCCAAAAGCGGCGAGGACGAGCCCTCCATTCGATTCAAATCAGAGCACGGTTTCGGTTACGCCACAGATCTACACGTGCATAATTTCCTGGAGTGCGTGCGTACCAGAAAGACTCCGACGGCTCCGATGCGCGTAGCGTTTCAAGCCGCGTTGGTGGTGCAGATGGCTAACCTGTCACTGAAGCAAGGCCGTCGCATTCGGTGGAATGCCGTGGCGGCGCGGGTCGAAAGCTGATCGGATCATGACCGCATGCGCGGGCTGCCGAGTGCATTGGACACCTCTCGAACTTTGTGGACGCGACCACAGTATCGCGAGGTGCTTGTTTCGGCGATTGGCATGGCGGAGCGGGTCACCTTTCGTGATCGATCAGCAGGCGGTGGCCAGGGACGGATCCATGTGGCCATCACGTCGCCTCCCTACGCGATCCAGCGTGAGTACGACCTCAAGAGTGGGTTCAAGCCGAGTCAACGCAGCGCTCGGTGCGCGGGGCGCGTTCGGGGGCGAGCCGATCGACGTCATCCTCGGCGGCTATCATCTAGCAGGCGAGGGCATGGAGCCGCGGATCGAGCCGACCGTCCACGACCGCGGTCAAGCCATTCATCGTACAGATCAGCCACGAGGTATAGGCCGATCACTCCATCCTTCGCCTAGCGCAGCTTCTTCTTGAGCATCTTTGACTATCACGGCTGGGTTGGTCGCGTGATATTTCCACCGCGGGTGGCTAAAACGAACGAGCGCACGCTTCAGGTCAGATTCTGATATCGCCTCGATGCGCGCATCCCAGGACTCCGGGATGATCTTCAATTCGCAGGCGTCGTCTATCACTCCTATAACAGACTGATTATAAATTAGTTACATGTTTCACTAGCTGCTTCAGCCCCGTACTTGGATGTGTTGCAAACGGGTTCCAGGGGTCTTGGTAGGGTAATACGGTGAGCCGAACCCGACCAGCGCCTTTCCGCGGGCGACACTTTGCCGATGTCATTATCAT
>Ga0126381_100010490_pt1 | contig 10434 bp, 5 predicted proteins | sample PanSoiMetPlot_28_FD_96465 | JGI IMG/M metagenome (GOLD analysis project Ga0126381, IMG submission 96465) | Tropical forest soil microbial communities from Panama - MetaG Plot_28 | ecosystem: Environmental > Terrestrial > Soil > Tropical forest > Bulk soil | place: Panama | collected 2016-02-17 | reverse complement strand
GTACCCCCGGCCTGGAATCGGAGGCGCGCAGCTTGGCCAGCACCGAGGCGGTGGGCTCGGCCGGCCAGTCGATCCTGCGGTCGGGCTGGCGGCAGGGCGGGCGCAACTGCCCGATGACATCCGTTCGGCCGTAGTCCAATGGCTCGGGCCGGTAGCGGCCGGTGGCGAACCTGGCCACGGCCAGCAGCACCGCCTCGACCGCGGCGTCCGCGACCTCGGTCCGGTACGTCGAGCTCTTCGAGTCGCCGGGCATCGCGAACTCCGCGCTGGCCCAGATGTCACCGGCGTCCATCTCCGCGTTCGCCTGCAGCACGGTGACGCCCCACCGCCCGGCGCCGCCCATGATCGCCCAGTCCAGCGAGGACGGTCCGCGGTCGCCCATCGGGCCCGGGTGGACGATGAAGCACGGCCAGGCCGACCAGATGTCCTCGGGAATCGCCCTGGTCAGCATCGGGGCGATGATCAGGTCCGGGTCAAAGCGGCGGACCCCGTCCCGCATCACCTCATCGCCCAGGGCCAGCTCGACCGACACCTCGTGCCCGCGGTCGGCGAGTTCGGCGTGCACCCGCTGCGTCATGCTGTTGTAGGCGCTGGCGATAAGCAAGATCCGCATCGATGTCTACCCCCCGTGATGATCTTTCCCTGCCAGAGGGGGACCGGGGCGGCCCTGATACAAGGCCGGGGCGTGAAAACGCCAGGAGATTGCCACATCCGCCAGTTCTATCTCCCCTGGATTAGGCAGAACCCCAGCGGGAACACCGGTGATATTGAATCCTTTAGCCGGCATCATGCCTCGAACGGTGCAGGAAAGGATGTTGTGCTGCTGACGCTATAGAAATCCGGAGCGAATCCAGACATCGTTGAAACAGCTAATTTAACGCTGGTGAGCAGCCTGGGGTGGGGTCGACATGGGAAGCTCATTGAGTCAGGATCATGCGAGCGGGAAACGATGATCCAGGACGGCAGCGAGAGCCGCTATCCCGGGCCGGGCGCACAACGGCTTGACCGCGGGGCCGCAGCGGTATCAGAGGATGCGTCGTGCGTCGGGCCTGGCCGCGTGGACCAGCTCTGCGCCGAGTCGGGGCCGGGCGTCACGGCGGCCGAGGCTCGCAAGGCACTCGAACGGCGCGGCGTGCGGGTCGCCGAACTGCCCAGCCTGCCCGCCCAGCCGCCGAGCGCGATCGGGCGGCACCCGGAATTCGCCGACCTGCTGTCCAGGCTCGGCCGCAAGCTGTCCATCGAGCTCGTTTTCGGTAGCGCGCTGAAGCGCGGTTTCAGGGTCCTCAAGGGGCTGCGGCTCGAGGACGGCCGCCACCTGGACCGCGAGGTGATCGACGAGGCGCGGCAGCAGACGCCGACGGGCGCCCTGCACGACGACTGGTCCGGCGTCCTGTCCATACTCGCTGACGCGGCGCAGGAGCCGGGAGCGCTCGACGATATCGCCTTCTGGGAGGTCGTGGAGGTGTTGCGCCCGCTGGCGCGGCTCGGCTACTCCCAGCGTGCCCTCACCGAGCAGGCGACGAGGCTGTCGCTCGAGCGCGGCGAGGCCGAGGTTCTGGCGGCGGCAGTCGCCGAGGAGCACGCGATGCTCACGCCCCGGGATCCCGCCGCGCCACCCAAGACCGAGCCGTCGGTCCCGGCAGTGGACCGCTCAACCGTAGCGGACCCGGGGGTAAAGCCCGATCCGCCTGCGGCTAGCCGCCCCGTCCACACGGAACCTCTCCAGCCGGTGACGGACCTGCAGGCGCGGACGATCCGGAGCAGGACCGACATCGTGCAGCTGAGCTGGAGTCCGCCCCCCGTGGGCATGGTGTCCTTGCGCATAGCGGCAGAGCCGCCCACGTGGTCGGCGGGGACCGTCATCGCCATCCGTGACGCGGATTCGTACGGACGCCCGCTCACCGCCACCGGGGTGCCCGGCCCGGACCGGAGGATGACCCACGAGCTCGCGCTGCCGCAGGCCCGGGCCTTCGTGACGGCCATGACCGTCCGCGACGCGGATGCCGCCGTCGGCAGCACCGTGGAAATCACCAAGAGAGCCCCGGTCCGTGGATTGTCCGCACGGCGTTTCGGAGAGGAGGTGCGGTTGACCTGGACATGGCCGGAAGACGCGATCACCGCGCGGGTAGCCTGGCAGCCCTCGGCCGCCATTGACGACGAGCATGTGCCGTCCGCGGGCCGCCAGCAGCGGACCTGCTCGCGGCGGGCCTACGACGCCGAAGGCGGTTTCTCGGCGGTCATGGGACACGCAGCGCAACGTGTCGCGGTCTGGGCGGTAATAGCGGGAACGGACCGGGAGCAGGTAACCGCCCCGGCCGAAATCGAGGTGCCGCAGACTGGGATACCCGTTCACTACGATGTCCGGCGCGTTCCGGGTTTCAGCGGGCTAGTCAGCCTGGTGCGCCGGCAGCGCCGCCGGGTGTTGCGGCTACGCGCCACGCGGCGTTGCGTCCTGCCCGACCTCATCGTCGTCGAATCCCGGCATCCGGGCATCCCGCTGGCCCCGCACGGCGGCGAAGCGGTGGCCAAGATCGTCGGCCGGCCCATGGACCCGGACATGCCCCTGAACGTGGTGGTCGAGCTCGGCGCGGACGGACCCTCCTGGCTTACCTGCTTTATCGACCCGGCCAAACCGGCGCCGGCCCGCGGCCGCGTGACGCTGGTCCCTCCTCCGGTCGCAAGGCTGCGGGTGAGGTGACATGGTCGCCCTGCCGTTGCTGCCCCGATTCCGGCTGGCGTGCCCGTACTGCTACAAGATCTTCCCGGAATGGCAAATCGAGTTCCGGTGCTCGGGCCGGGCCGGGCCGGGCGGCGAGCGCTGCGAGCCGGCGCCTGACCCGCAGCAGGAAAGCCACTTCGGCTCCACCGGCGACCAGCTGCACTCCTTCCGCGATGTCCGGCACCGGTACCGGGCGGTTTGCCCGGTCTCCGGGGCGCAGACCACCACCCGGGTCTGCCCGAGGTGCCATAGCGTGCTCCCGGTTCACTTCGGCCGGATCAACAGCCAGCTGATCGCCTTGACCGGGGCGCGGGACAGCGGCAAGACGGTGTTCATGACCGTGTTCATGCACGAGTTCGGATACCGGCTGGGAGACCGTCTCGGAGCGTCGATACCAGGGGCCGACGACGAGACCCGCAACAGCTTCCGGCGCGACTATGAGCAACGGCTCTATGAGGGCCATTCGCTGCCCGACCCGACGTTCACGGTGGCGGCCGACCGGCAGGGTTACCGGCCGCCGATGGTGTTCAAGTTCAAGCGGCAGGCTCCCTTTCCCGGCCGCACCCGTCAGACCCTGCTGTCGTTCTTTGACACCGCAGGTGAGGATCTGACCACGAAGGCCAGCACCGAACTCAACGGGCGCTACCTCGAGGCCGCCGACGCCATCATCCTGATCCTGGATCCGCTGCAGATGTCGGGCGGGCGGCGGCTGGCGGCCAGGGCGGCGCTGCAGCAGGATCCCCGGCCGGAGGACGATCCTTACAGTGTTCTCCAGCGGATCACCGAGATGCTGCAGGCCGGCCATCGTGACCGGAAGGTGCGTAAGCCGCTCGCCGTGGTTTTCACCAAGCTTGACGCGCTCTGGCACGAGTTTCCCGAGGGGAGCGCGCTGAACCGGCCCGAACCCAAGAGCGCCGGCTGCGACGAGCGGGACAGCCTGGACGTGCACCGCCACGTCCAGGCGCTGCTACACGACTGGGACGGGCGGCAGATCGACCAGTTCCTGCAGCATCATTACCGCTGCTACCGGTATTTCGGTGCCTCCGCGCTCGGCGCGATCCCGACCCCGGACAGGCGGGTCTCGGGCGTCATCCAGCCCTACCGTGTCGGCGACCCGATCCTGTGGCTGCTGTCCAGGGCGCGCATGGTGCGCACCATCCGGAGGAGCTGACGTGGCATTCGAGCAGCTCTACTACACCTCCTGCGAGCGCGGCGTGGGAGGCTACGCCGGCTTCCAGTTCAACGCGCTGAGCCAGGGCGTGGGGGCACGGGTCATGCGGGAGGTCGAGCAGCTCACCGTGTACGAGCTCCCGTCGTGGGACACGTCGCCGGCCGACGCCCCAGTGAACCTGTGCCACGTTCACGACGAAGCGCGAGGCGGCGACATCACCGCCCGCGTGGTCTACGCTGGAGCGGATTTCTCCGGCCGGTCCGGGAACTACTTCGCGCACGCGCTGGTCACCGAGAACCCAGAGCACGACTTCGGCGGCTTGCTTCCGGTGGAACTGTGGGAATCGCCGGTGTGGTCCCGCACGCCGGCCGACAGCACGACGCTGCCCACGATCCGGGAAGCCCCGCCGCGCGGTTCTTTCGACCGGCCGACCGTGGCCGCGTTCGTGTCCGCCCAGGCTGACGCCCAGACCATCCTGGCCAGGCTGCTCTCAGCGGTCGACCAAGCGCTCGACGGAGGCCGAGCCCTGGTTCTGTGGAGCTCGACCAGCACGGACAACGCGCACTGGATCGCGGCGGTCAGCTACCTGCTGGGGGATGCCCGCGCCAGGGAAATGTCGTTCTTCACCTATACGCGGCGCCCGGCGCAGTGCCGCGCGCACGTGATCGGAACGGTCCCGGGCGCGGTCACGAGCCCGGCCGCCCTGGCGGACGGCTTCCGCGTCTTCGACATGACCGCGCGCACCATGCCGGAGGTGACGGCACATCCGCTGGCCGCGCTGCTGGCCCAGGTCGGGGTACTGCACGCGGCCGGCTTGTGGCGGCAGGCCGCCACTCTCGCCGCTGGAACGGAGCGCTCGCTGGACGAGTGGTACCCCATCGTGTCGGCCGCGGCCGCGCTGCTCGGCGTCGAGCCGCTGCCATCCGGCGCGGTCGGCACCATCGCTGACTGGCTGCCGGAGGCCGCACGCCGGCCGGCCCCGCTGAGCGCTCCGCACGTCGAGGCGGTGCTCACGGTTCTGCTCGACCGGGACAGGGAGCTCGACGACGACCAGCTGCGGCCTCTGGTGCCGGCCGCCAAAGCGGCCGGAGCCATTGGCCAGCTGCAACGCATCGAGGTCATCCTGGTCAACCGGGCGGTCAGCCAGCTGGCGCGCGGACGGCCGCCATCTGGTCCGACCCCGGTGGCCACCGCCGAGGCTATCCAGATCGCCGTGACGAACTGCGAGCGGCTGCTCGGTTCGGCCGGTGCCGCCGCCACGCTGACCGTGCTGGACTGGGCGCAGGAAACCGGGCTCCGCCCCGACCCGCTGCTGGTCGAACGCTGCGGGCGTGACGTCATCGGGCCGGCCCTGCCGACCATGAACACAGACCGCCGCATCATCCGGGTCGGGCAGGCGTATCCCGCGTTCGCGCGCGGCCTGGCCGCGTTCATCACGGCATCGGGACCGCAGGCGGGACTCAGGCTGCTACGCGGCGTGGCCGGTGAGCTACTGGACTCCAGCGACCTTCGCCGTTATCCGAAGCTGCGCGAGATGCTGCTGCTGGAGGACGCCAGGTCCGGGCGGCTTCCGCCGGTTCAGGCGCTACGCGAGCTGATCGAGCTGCGCCCGCCGTCCGAGTCGCCGCTGCGCGACCAGAGCCTGCTCGTCAGCCTCTGGCCGCAGGGGCTGACGACAGCGGGCGAGGCCGCACAACTGCTGTGGCTGCTGGACGGGGACATGCGCGGCACGCCAGCGCTCCAGCTGCTCGATCGCGCCCTGCGGCCACCGCACCGAATCGACCAGGTGGACGCATGGCTCGACCTGTGCGCCCAGGCGCGGGCTCACCCCGCCTGCGCTCAGCTGCCGGCCGCCACCAGGCTGCGCCTCAAGGCGCTGCAAGGCCTCGGCGACAAGCTCGAGGATGCGCGGCACGCTATGAAGCACGGCGATATGAGCCGGTACGAGGCCGTCGCGGACCGCATCGAGGGGCTCCCCCACGAAACCCGCGACATACTGCGCCAGTACCTCGCCTACCTCGCGCTCACCGCACCCCGGCCCGCGGAGCAGCTCGCCACGTGCTCTGAGCCGGTCTTCCACGCCATCTGCGTCCAGGCGAGGGCCCGCCTGGACGCCCAGCCGGTCAACCATCAGCTCGCGGCCCGGTTGTTCCAGTCGCGTCATGACCTGCAGGGCAGCCATGCCCTCCGGGCCCAGGTGCTCGAGGACAACGTCCTGGCGCCAACCGTTCCGCACTGGTCACGCCGCGATCGGGGCCAGGTGGAGAACATCCTGGAGCGGGACGCCCAGCAGGGCCTGCTCAGGACGCTGGTCGACGTGCGCAGCCGCGCGGTGCCGCGCGAGCAGCGCCTGCAGGATCTCAGCAAGGAATTCAAGCTGTGGTGTAAGCGGAATGCCAGTGCGGGCAACCCGGGCACGGGGGCCATGACCGGCGGCGAGTCGGTCATCGCGCGTATCTTCGGCCGACGGCAGCCCGGCTCGAGATGATCGTCCGTGGATACGTTCGAGTCCATCAAGTTCTTTGGTTTCCTCCTCTACGCGGTGGTGGCCGTGCTGGCCAGCACGGCCATCGGTGTCGTGATATGCGCGGTCCAGACCCTAGCCGAATACCTGATCGCCTGCGCGCGGGTGCTCTTCCTTGAAGACGGCGAGTTGCCGGATCGACGGTATGTCTTCACCGCGCCCGCCGGGGATGATCCAGCCAAGCCCAACTATTTCTACGGGCCCGCGCGGTCGGATCTCCGCTATGTCCGGCAGGTGGCATGGAGCCGGTGGCAGGACGCGGCCGAATGGTGGTCGGGGGCGGTGGAAGACATGCTGGAGGGCGGTGCCCGAACATCCACGGGTCCGCTGGGAGCGGGCCTGGCGATCGGCCTGATCGTGGCGCTGCCACTCGCGGCGGTGCTGACCGCCGCGGCCGCGCTGGCGCACGAAGTGCTGATGGGCGTGGCCACCATCAGCGTGCGGTGCACCGCGACCGCCCTGCGTGCCGTCGACAGCGCGCTCCTGCGGGCACGGCACATCAAGGTGCGCTGCATAGCCTGTTTCGAGCGGATCTCCTATCCCGCGTACTTGTGCGCCAACCCTGAGTGCAGGGAGACTCACTGGGATATCCGGCCCGGCCGCTACGGTGTGTTGCGCCGTACCTGCCAGTGCGGCCAGCGGATGCCGACCCTGCTGCTGCTCGGGTCCGCACAGCAGCTGGACGCGATCTGCCCGCACCGCGCCTGCAAGAAGCCGCTGGAGCACCGGCCCGGCGAGGAGCGGGAGATAATCTTTCCCATTTTCGGTTCCAAGGGCGCAGGCAAGACGCTGCTGCTGTACGGGATCATCAAGACCCTGCAAGAGTCCGTCCGGCCAGGCATTCACGTCGACTACGCCGACGCGGCCACGGCCGCGCGGATACGGGATCTCGACTCAGGCCTGGCCGAGGGCTTCTCGGTGTGGGCTACACCCGCCGCCGAGCTGCCCAAGGCCTACGTGCTCCGCCTGCGGATCGGCCGGTATCGCCGGATCATGCAGCTGTTCGACGCCGCAGGCGAGCTCTTCTACGACTCGCAGCGCTCCGCGGACCTGGTCTATCTCGGGGCGGCCAACACGTTCGTCATGGTGATCGACCCGCTGTCAATCAACGATTTCTGGGACCACCTGCCATCAGCGACACGAGAGCGGCTCATCGCAGATCGTTCGATAGCTCCGCACCCGCAGCCGGTCTACCAGCAGACAGCAGACCGGATCACGGAAATGGGACGGCAGCGCACCGCGCGTAGGCTGGCCATTGTCTTCAGCCGAGCCGACCTGATCGGGACGGAATTCGGGCCCGGGGCGAGTGCGGGCGAAGGAGTCAGGGACTGGGCGGAAGAAGGCCTGGGACTCGCCGGGCTCATACGCGAGGCCGGATCGGACTTCCGGGACGTAGCCTTCTTCCATACCGCGGCTTTCGGCAGCAACGCGAACACCCTGACCGACCTGGTTCACTGGCTCATGCGAGCCGAAGGGATCACTCCCCCGGACTTAGCCCCACGGAGACCTGGCTTTCGGCCATGGGTCGTCATCAGTCATCCCCGCTCTCATAGGCCACGACGGCTAGGTCCGTCAGCGCCCGGGCTCTCCAGTACTGGGCCGATCTCATCAGGCCGTTGGTAGGAAGCCGTTCATACGGGCCGTCTTCTGATGGCACGTATATGATCTCCGGTCCTCTGTCAACAGAGCGTGCAACCTGCTCAGCGCGATCGGGGTCCGTACGGATGGTCACCATGGCGACCTCGATCAGCCGGGCCGGAATCCCGTTAGCAGCCTGCTCAGCCTCTCCGAGCAGCAACTCGGCAGTGTCCGGAGCGGCCTGAACCGCTAGGGCTGCCCGGACGAGGGCACGCAGATATTCGTCGGTGATCGCGGCTGCGATCCGTTCGGCCCGCGCGGCATCGCCAAGGGCCACGACCAGGGCCAGCTCGCCCAGCTTGTGCGGAAGGCGAAGTAGGCTTCGGGCAATCTGCTCCGCTCGCGCGGGAAGGGTGCGGGCTGCGGCCAGGGCTACCTGCCCTAGCGATTCGAGCCGCTCATGATCGGCGCTGATAGCCCGAGCGGCCTGCTCAGCCTCGGCCAGCAATGCACCCGCCCGAACCGGATCGAGGCGGGCCGCGGCCGTTTTCACCGCGGCGAGTGCCCCCGCCCGCAAGTCGGCCTTCGCGGCACCGGAAGCGGTGAAACCAGAGGCGGCGATGCGCGAGGCGAGTTGCTCCGCGTCGGCCAGGTATTGCGCCGCACGGGTACGATCCATCTCGGCCGTCTTGCTGCCTGGGCTTAGCGTCTGGGCGCGTGAGTTGCCAACCGCCGTGATGGTGCGGGCGAAGTGCTCGGCGTCAGCCGGCAGCCGACCTGGCCGTATCGGGCTGGCGCCGGTCACCCCGACCGCAGTCTCGGCCAGTGCGATGGCAGCCCAGTACCTGGCTATGTCGTGATCGGCGTGGGTTTCCGCAGGCAAGACCGTCGGCGGCATCCCTTCGCGCCGCCGCCATATGCGGCTAGGACGGTCCCCGCCACGTCGATCAGGGACGGGCCGCGCCGCCTGCTCGATGCGGGACCTAATGGCACCGATCATCTGCCCGGCCCGGAGGGGATCTGTGTAAGCCGCCACCATGGCAGCCTTGGCGATGGCCATAGCCTGCAACGATTCGTCGCTTACCAGGTGAGCGATCCGGTCAGCCCGAGCTGGATTGGCGCTCGCCGCCGCCTCGCCAATCGTGGTCATGACTTTGGCCGTTTCCTCCTCAACCCCCATATTCCGGTGGGTGAGGATATGGCTATACGCCTCGATATCGGCCAGCAACTGGTCGGCCGGAGCCGAATCAATGCAGCCCACCACGGTGCCCACCTCGACGGGGGAAGACTCGATCAGGTATTCGACAGCCGGCGGGCGCCATGGGTTTTCCGCATTGGCCGCACGCGTCGTTGGATACCGAGCGTCATCAAGCAAACGCGCAGCGTGAGACGGATCGAGGGGGCACACCGCCGCCGCGATGTGGAGCAGAGCGATGGAGCGTTCGTCCTCGTCCGGGACCGCTCGAGCGATCTGCTCCGCCTCCGCCATCAGCCGGGCATAATCCAGCGAGCTCGCGTTACCCACGGAGGGCTCACGGGGCGGCGCGCAGGCCGCGATCATGTCACGAACAGATTCTGGCAGCCATCCTTCGGCCGCGTCATCGCTGGCGAGACGGTCCAGGATCTCCGCGGGCTTGGGCCGCATGGAGGGGTCCTTGACCAGGCATTCTGCCACTAGGCCCCGGATCAGGGGGTCCAGCCCCCCCAAGTCAGGTTCCTGGTGCACGACCCGGTAATCGATGGCCTCGGCCGGCCCTTCGCCAAACGGACGGATCCCGCCAGCGAAGGCCAGGACCACTCCCAGGGCGAACACATCGCAGGCTGAGGTGACCCGCTCCTGCGTCAAGATCTCCGGCGCGATGAACCCTGGCGTTCCAGGGCGTGCGGTGATGGCGGAAGCGTCGATGGCCCGCGCAATGCCGAAGTCGATGACCCAAGGCCCGTCATCAGTCAGCAATACGTTCGAAGGCTTCAGGTCCCGGTGAATTATCCCGGCCGAGTGAATGGCTTGCAGTGCTTCGGCGAGGCCAGCGCCCAGGATCCGCACGGTGCGAAGCGGGAGCACGGGCTGGTCGGCCAGAACCTGCGTCAGGGACGGCCCCGCCACGTACGCGGTTACCATCCAGGGCCGATCGGCACCCGGATCCGCGTCCACGATCTGGGCCGCATGAAACCCGCCGACCTTACGGCATGCCTCGACCTCGAGACGAAAACGCCGCCGGAATTCGGCATCATTGGCAAACACAGGGTGGATCACTTTAACTGCGACCGGACGGCCCGCCCGGGACCGGCCAAAGAACACCTCGCCCATCCCGCCGGCGCCCAGACGGCCCAACAATACGTAATTCCCGATATACCGAGGGTCACCTGGTTTGAGAGAGTCCATGGATGACTACCTAATCTGATTTGTCAAGAAGTCGATCCTATGCGCTAGGACATCCG
>Ga0126381_100010489_pt1 | contig 10434 bp, 7 predicted proteins | sample PanSoiMetPlot_28_FD_96465 | JGI IMG/M metagenome (GOLD analysis project Ga0126381, IMG submission 96465) | Tropical forest soil microbial communities from Panama - MetaG Plot_28 | ecosystem: Environmental > Terrestrial > Soil > Tropical forest > Bulk soil | place: Panama | collected 2016-02-17 | reverse complement strand
GCGAGCTCGCCGCTTTCGCCATGATGCCTTCATGTCCGTGCGCTAGTGCTTCCTGGAAGAAGGCTTCCGCCTTGTCTGGCTCGGCGGTCCTGGTGTTGGGGATCAGGTTCTTCGCCGGAACAAGCTCTTGCAGAATACGAAAGCGCTCTGATTGCGGATGGTCAACGAGCTCGTGGCCGTCGCGATAGAGGATATCGAACCAGACTGGCGTCAACGGGAGTTCGGTTCTTAGCTGCTCCACGTCGAGACGCCTGCCGAAGCGGCGCATTGTGATTTGAAAAGGCTGAGGCGTTCCGTCGGGTTTGAAGCTGATCACTTCGCCGTCGAGGATAAGTTCGCGGGCGGGAATCGCACGCACCATATCGAGCACTTCGGGTACAGACTCAGTGACATCGTTGAGGGCGCGTGTGTAGACTCGCACGTTGTCACCCTGTTTGTGCGCCTGGATGCGCGCGCCGTCGAACTTATACTCGAAGATCGCTTCGCCTATTGTGGTGAGCGCCTCGTCAACGTCGGCCGCAGGCTGGGCAAGCATAGGATGCACGGGCTGAAACACGACGACGCCATATTGGTCGAGCGCGCCTTCGCCCGCTTCGAGCAGCGTTCTCGCGACCTTGCACAGATCGCCAGCCATCATCGTGGCGCGACGGACTTTTTCGAGCCCCGCGCCCGATGCTTTGGCGAGCGCATCGAGCATAATCCCTTCGAGCGCTCCCTGGCGCAGGCCGCCTAGGAGCAAGCCCATGAGGAATTCCTGCTCTTCGGCTGTTGCGCGCGCTAGTAGCGATTGCAGGACTTCCCGCCGGCGGGCCGCAGATCCTGTTCCTCTGATAGGCGTAAGGGATTCGAGCGCAATGTCTACATCAATGATTTGAAGGGAGGCTTGTTCTGCAGCCGTTACGGACGCGCTCCTCACGGCAGCGTATCCAGTGCGAGTTGTGCCCTGGCGCGTATAGCCCGAGAGGAACGCCACTACGGGCTCAATCTCATCCGGCGCGAGACGCTTGAGTAGATCGGCTAAAAGCCCGACCTTCGCGAGCCGCTTGGTAGTGCTCGCCACTTGGCGGGAAGTCTCGACTACCTCGCGAAGCAGCATCCCCGATTTGAGTTTCGCACGTGACTAATGCTGAATTACTTGTCTATCGACAAATACCTGCCGGGCTTTATCGAAGGACAAATCATCAGTAACTACATCATCTACTCCGTGATGCGGGCTCCAGGTCACCTTCCAGCGCCCGGGCGCCATGGGTGGACGAGCGAATACCTGTTCTATCCAGAAATCTGAATGCGGATTTTCTCCCTTTTCCGAGAGCTCAACCCGATACTGGAGCACTCGGTCCATTTGCTTGCTGTAGCCAACCACGGAGGTAGAGACAATCCCGCAAGCGTCGTATAGAAACAGGACAAATTGGTTTGCGAATCCCTCGCCAGTCAAATCTCGGAGCGCCAGGATTTTGGGGCGTCCTTCTCTGTTCGGTCCCGGGCTCGGAATGATCCAATAATTATTCGAGACCCAAAAAGGAATTGGGATATCGTCTGACTCGGAAACCTCGCGTGAAGAGATTCTCACTGTATTTATGATGTTTTCGAGATTCGAATCCACGAGCGATAGCCTAGCCGGTCCTATCCAGTGATCACCCTCAACGATGTCACCGCAATATCCAATGCCCGAAGGGCGAACTACCCTCTTTGGATCTTGCATCCAAAACACCAGTTGGCGTTTGCGGCCGTTTTTAGATCCGACTTCCGCGGTCTCAAGGATTTTGGCGCTCGCTGGTAACAGACGCTCAACGTGCTGCACGGTCTGCGATCGGCCCTCGTACAAAAGCAAGAACATCGCCGCCAGGAGCCGCTTCCCCATGCGACTTTAGATTTTAAATCGGTCGTCGATAGCGACCTGGTAGCCGCTCGCCAGACGGTTGGATTCGTTCGCCATACCGACCACAGCCATCACTTCGGCGAACTGTTCGTCGGTCATGCCTTGCTTACGAGCTGCGGCGGTGTGGCTGGCAATGCAGTAGACGCATTGGTTGGTTGCGCTGACCGCGAGATAGATCATTTCTTTGGTCAGCGGGTCGAGCGAGCCGGGAGCCATAATCTGTTTCACGGATTCCCAAGTGCGGCGCAGGGTGGCAGGATCGTGCGCCAAAGCTTTCCAGAAATTGTTGATGTAGTCGGTCTTGCGCGTGGTCAGGATGTCGTCGTATACGGCGCGGACTTCGGGGGATGCGTCGGCGTATTCGATTAGCCCCAGGGTCGCCATCCGCTACATCCGGTTGCCGCGCGGTTCGGTGCGGCCTGCCAAGGGTTTGATTGCCGCGCTTCCACATACGCCGACGCCCTGATTCAACAGAGCTTGCAAGAAGTTGTAGAGAACTGAGTAGATCAACTGCTCGGTGACTGGCGCCTTGTTCGGCATTCGAAAACTGACGGGCAGCTCTTTCGAGATTTGTAGCCTCACTGCGTGGGGCAGGGCCCGGCCGGAACGGTCGCGCTGGTTGGAAATCGTGATGGGGGTTTGAAGAACGGCGCCACTGGTTCCGTCCACGTAAAATTGGCAGCGCGAGAACCAGCCGAGGTTTGCGGGGTCCGAAGCATCGAATAACAGCAACGGAGCCTGGCGCTCGGGGGCGGAGAGATCGAGCACGACTCGGCGTTCTTCGTCTTCGAGGCGAAACTCGAATCCCGCCTGCCGGGCGATATTCTCTACGAACTCTGTCTCGAGCTCAAGCAACATCAGCTTGTGCCGCCCTGCCTGTAAAACCTGCATTCGAGCTTATTCTAGCAACGGCTATGATGAGACGTTGAACGCTCTAGTCCTATTCGACATCGACGGCACACTTCTGCGCCGCGCCGGTCCCCATCATCGTGAGGCTCTGATCGAAGCGGCTCGACGTGTCGTTGGGGTCGAACCTCCGACGAATGGAGTTCCTGTGGCGGGGATGCTCGATCGCGATATCCTCACGGGGATGCTGGTGAAGGCCGGTGTGTCGCGCGCGGTCATCGGCCGGAAGATGCCGGAAATGGTCGATTACGCGCAGCGCATTTATGTGCGGCGTTGCCCGGATTTGCGGCGGAGGGTTTGCCCCGGCGCTCGGAATCTGCTGTACCGGCTGTTTCGAAAGGGAGTGCCAACGGGGCTCGTGACGGGGAATCTGACCCGAATCGGTTGGCGAAAGATGGAGCGCGCGGGACTTCGCCAATATTTGCGTTTTGGGGCATTCGCGGAGTCCGCGCGAGATCGCGCGGGTTTGGTGAGACTTGCCATTCGCCATGCAAAAGCGGAAGGCTGGATCGATCGCAAGTCGCCGATTGCGCTGATTGGAGATCATCCGAACGATATTCGGGCTGCAAGAGCGAACGGGATTAAGGCGGTCTCGGTCGCGACAGGAATTATTCCAATGGGGGAACTTGCGCTTCATTCGCCGGACCTGCTGGCGGCGGATATGCGCTCGCTCAGGATAGAAATGTTGGTCGGATGACAGTGGAAGCACAGCCGTTTTCGGTTAAGCGCGCACAGGTAGAGTTTCATAACTTCGCTTCGCTAGGCGAGCCGGAGCGCAATCTTCGGATCTATGCGGATGAGAACGTTCGGCGTGGGAACGTGATCCGCAATCATTTGGAATTCATCGGGACAATGACTCCGTTTTTGGAGATTGGCGCTAATGCGGGACATTCGAGCTATATGCTCGCCAATGAATTTGGCGCTTCGGGGTTTGCCCTCGATATTTCGGCTGACTCGCTGCGCCATGGGCGGGCCCTGATGGACGCGTGGGGGCTGGAGCACGCGCCCGTGCGGCTTGCGGGTGATGCTGCGAATCTGCCCTTCGAGGATGGTTCGCTTCGGTTTGTCTGCGCGTTTCAGATGCTCAGCCAGTTCATGGATATTGAGAGCGTATTTCGCGAAGTGGCTCGCGTGTTGCAGCCGGGCGGAGTGTTTCTTTTTGCAGAAGAGCCTTTACGGCGCAAACTTTCCCTTCGTCTCTATCGCTGCCCGTACTACGACACGATGAAGCCTTGGGAGCGCAAGCTTTACGATTGGGGCCTTCTCGGCTACCTAGTGCGGGATGTGATCGGGGCCCATCAGGAGGAGAGCTTTGGAATTCGCCAGAACCATACGATGGCGCTCGGCGGGTGGCATGAGCTTGCTCTGAAGTATTTCGCCGAACAGGAGTACGAAGTTTTCGTGCCGGAGCGTGGGTGGGGTGAGCGCGTCGTCAAGCGTATCGCCGGATCGGAATGGCGCGCCGCGCGGCTGCTAGGAGGCACTCTTGCCGCGATTCTCAAGAAAGGCGGCGCAGCCCCGCTGCCCAAGCCGTTCGAGAGATTCGAAGAGTTTCTGCGTTGTCCAGACTGCCACGCGTCTTTGAAGCGCGACTCGAACGATGCGCTGCACTGCTCGACGTGTCCATACATCGCGGACAATGAGGGGCAAGTTTATAACTTGCTTACCTCCGCAGAACGAAGTGAGTTGTACCCGGGTGACCGCGAAGACATCATCGACTTTTCGGTTCCGGGGCACGAGAGGCACTTGGTTGGCGACTGGTACGAGCTCGAAGGGGTGTACGGCAACAAGTACCGATGGATCGGCGCCCGCGCCACGGCGAAACTTCGCCGGGTAAAAGCCGGTCCGCAGCGCCTGCGTATTCGAGGACACGCCTTCGCGCAGGGAGTTCCCGCCATGATTCGTGCGAATGTGAACGGGCAGAGCGCGGGCGAGTGGAAACTCGATCGGACGGGTCTGTTTGTTCTCGAAGCAAACCTGCCGCAAGCCGACGAATACACGATTGAGATTCTTGCTTCGCCTACCTGGCAGGTTCCGACGGACGACCGTACCTTCACCGTTACCCTTGCGATGATTCGCCTGGTGGAGGCTTCCGATAACAACGGGGGCTAGAATGAGGCATGCGCGCAAAGTGGTTGCTGCCGCTGTTAGCGGCAGGTTGTAGTTTCGGGCAGATTCGCTTTGAATTGCCCGCCGCCCCAACCGATTCTCAGTCCGCGACGAAGACGAGTTCGCAAAAAGCACCGGCAAAAAGCGTTGTCACCGTCACGGGCACGGCAGATTGGCTGGATACTGGAATTGATCTCCGCGCGGGCGATCAACTGAGCTTCGCTGCAACCGGCACAATGACCGTCGGCCCGGGCAAGACCGCCACACCGCAAGGAGCGTCCCGGGGCTATCGCGACTTGATCAAGGCGTACCCGGTGAACGATGCCGGCCAGGCGGCTCTGATCGGACGCATCGGATCGAGCGACGCGGCTGTTCCGTTTTTGATTGGATCGAGCAAGAGTTTCAAATCTCCGCGCGCGGGGCGACTTTTTTTGAACGTCAATAAGGGAGGCAATGACGCTCCCGATGGAACGTATACCGTCACCATGGAATTCACAAGCCGTGGCGCCGAGCCTTCCGCCTCTCCCGTGAATTACAAACTTCCCGAAGTCACACAGGAGATGATCGACCGCATTCCGCGGCGCGTTTCGGATGCGCAGGGCAATGACGGTGACAACACCAACTTTCTGGTGATCGGCAATGAGAAACAGGTTCTTGCCGCGTTCGACGCTGCCGCGTGGGTAAAGGTGGATCGGGACCGGAATTCGGCAATCGTGAGCGGGATTCTCGCAACGCTGAAGAAAGAGGCGTATCTCACGCTTCCAATGAGCGAGCTGAATCTATTCGGGCGCGTGCAGGATTACGGACTCGCTCACGCGGAACCTGTTCAAGTGGTATCCCAACGCCATCATTTACGGCTATGGAAAGCCCCTTTCATGGCGGACAATACAGAAGTCTGGGTGGGGGCGGCGACGCACGACATTGGCTTCGATCGCGACCAGCGGAACAACGGCGTCACGCACAAGATCGATCCGAACATTGATGATGAGCGGCAGTTCGTCGGGCAGAGTCTGGACGAGACTGGGCTGACGGCGAAGGAGTCCTATTTTCTGCCCAGTAATCCTTCGCGGGAAGCTAAGACCGCCACTGGCGCGACGTTTCATTCGGATGGCCGGGTGCTGGTGATCTATCTGATACCCGCCCCTTAGGAAGCCCGGGCGTTCACTCGTAGCGGAGTGCCAAAATCGGGTCGATTCTGCTTGCTCTCCTCGCAGGAATCAGTCCCGCCGCGGCTGTCACCGCGATTAACACGATCATCGACGCGCCGGCAATCCACGGGTCTGTTCCCTTGATTCCGTAGAGCTGGGCGGAAACAAACCGACCCAGGCCCAGCGCCGAAGGAATGCCAATCGCCAAACCTATTGCAAGCAGTAGCAAAACGTCTTTCATCACCAGCCAGATTACAGTGCCCGACTTTGCGCCGAGCGCGACCCGCACGCCCAAATCCTTTGTCCGTCGGGCCACAACGAATGCGATGACGCCGTACAGCCCGACCGCCGCCAAGAGCGTCGCGAGCAGTCCGAAGCCGGCGGACAACAGGGCAATCAGACGTTCGGTGAGCAGGCGCTGATCCAGTTGCGCGGCGAGCGTCTTCATGGAATACACGGGCATGCTCGGATCAAGTTTTTTGACCGCATTGCGCAGCGCGCCATACGCGGAAGATGAACCCAGGCTCGTACGCACATAGTACTCGACGCTTCCATTGCCCCAATTTGGAATGAATACCTGCCGGCGCACGCCTTCCCGAGGGCCTTCGTATAGCGTGTCCTCGACCACTCCAACGATCTCAATGTCGTATTTAGGCGGGAAGCCTCCTTGCGCGAGATGACGGCCGATCGCGCTCTTATTTCCATAAAAGTGCTCCGCGAACTTACGATTTACGATGGCGATTTTGGAATCCTTCTTGATGTCCCGGATATCAAAATCACGGCCTTCCAGAACCCGGATGCCCATCGTTCCGAAGTACCCAGGCGAAAGCGAATTCATGAACGCCTGCATATCTTCCCCATCGGCCGCCTGATGTCCTTCAACCCCCGTCCGGCTGTCCCACTCATCGCCTGCCAGCACGGCAACTGAAGCGAGTCCGGCCGATTTCACTCCGGGAATCGCCCGAATCGATTCCAAGAGCTCATTGAAAAACTGAGGCGCGCGCTCTTTGGAATAGCCGAGGAGCGCAGGGGCGACCTGGAATGAGACTATGTTGTCGATATCTTCAAACCCGGTGTTTGTCGTTTTCAAGTTTTGGAGGCTGCGCACAAACAATCCAGCGCCAAACAGCAGCAGGAAGCTGAGAGCCACCTGCGCCACCACCAGACCTTTCCGGAGAAACAGAGAACCACCCTGTCCCGCGATGGATCCGGCTGCATCTTTGAGGGTATTCCACAGGTCGGGCCTGCTCGCACGCAATGCGGGAACCAGACCGAATACGATGGCTGTGAGCACGGTTAGCCCAAGGGTGAACATCAGAATTCGCGAGTCGGGTTCAGGCCGAATCAACAATGGATTGCCCTCTGAAGGCACCAGCGCCAGCAAGAATCGCGTCAAGCCAACGGCCAGCGCCGTTCCGAGAACTCCGCCCGCGAACGACAGCAGCAAACTCTCCACAAGGAGCTGGCGAACCAGCTGTCCGCGATTCGCGCCAAGCGACAGGCGCACTGCGATTTCCTTTTGCCGTGCGAACGCCCGGGCGATGAGAAGATTGGCCACGTTCGCGCATGCGATGAGTAGTACGAGTCCGACCATGGACATCAACACGATCAAGGCTTTTGAGAAGCTATTCCTGAGTTGCGAGAAACCGGTGTCAGCCCGCTCCACGTGGATCGCGCCGCGCATGAATTGATCGCGCGCATAAGGAGTCCAATCCTTGGCCGCGGGCAAAGTCATCTCGTACTGGCGAATCTGATGGAACAGCACCTGCATCGGCGCTTGTGCAGACTCCGCCGTATAGACGGGCTTGAGCCGAGCGAAGACCTGAACCCAACGTGTCCGGCGATCGTCCATGTTCAGCCAGGTCCACACTGGAACCATCGCTTCCTTCATCAAAATCGGTACTCGGATCTTTGGGGACTGAGCGGGATCGATACCCTCGAATCCTTCTGCAGACACACCCACGATCGTCATCGGATAGTTGTTCACGAGGATCTTTCTGCCGATGACGTTTGGATTGCGTGCAAAGCGATCGACCCAGTAGTCGTAGCTCAGTACAACGGACGGATGGCCCATGTACACGCGATCGTCTTCTTCGGAATTGAAGACTCTTCCAAGCGCAGGTTTCACGCCGAGCATCGTAAAGTAATTTCCTGAAACCATCTCCGCGCCAATTCGCTCCGTGACGTTCTCCACGCTCACGGAGGCATCGATCAAACGGCGGCAGATCACTTCGGAGAATGGTTCAGCTTTCTGCTGGAAGTCCTGGTAGATGTTATAGGAGTGCATCCGCTGGCCCATGTTGCTGCCGTTGTGGGCCCCGGTCTGGTAGAGCATTACCAGTTGTTCTGGATCTTTGATCGGAAGCTGGCGCAGCATAAGCTGATCCATCAAGGTGAAGATAGCGGTATTTGCTCCAATCCCCAGGGCCAGCGAAAGAATGGCGACGCCCGCGAATAATGGGCTCCGGCGGATTGCGCGGAGCGCGAAGCGCAGGTCGGAGAGGATGCTCGTCATTACAGTTGTACGACGAAAATCGTATTGGGTTAGTTCGGTACAAGTGTAGAATGCGTTCATGGCGAACGCGATTTCGGCTTTTCTTCGCGATCTCAAATCAGCGCTTCGGTCATTGGCTGGCGCAAAAGGGCTGACCTTTACCGTTGTCGTAACTTTGGCTTTAGGCATCGGCGCCAACGCCGCGATTTTCACGCTGGTTCGCGGAGTCCTGCTTCGCCCGCTCGTGAATCGCGACGAAGATCGCCTCATTTACATCCGGCAGAGCGCTCCCGGTATTGCCGCCGAGAATACGACGTTTTCCGTCCCGGAGCTGAATGATCTCCGATCCCGCGTGAAGACCATTAGTGAGTTCGGCGATTTCTCCACCATTGGGTTCACGCTCGTCGGGTTGGGCGAGCCTCGCGAAGTGCGCGCTGGAGTGGTGGGAGGATCGTATTTCGAAGTGATGGGCCTCCACCCGGTTCTCGGACGGCTTCTCGATATGCGCGATGACGGGCCGAAAGCGGCAGGCGCCATGGTGCTTACCTATCGTTTTTGGACAACGCAGCTTCGGAGCGATCCTTCGGTATTGGGAAAGACCGTGCGGCTCGGGACACGCTCAGCGGAGATTGTCGGCGTGCTGGAACCCTCCGTGCCCTACCCTTCCGAGACTGAGATCATCGCAAACGTGGTTACCAGCCCGCATCATCTCTCCGCGACGATGGTGAATGGCAGGGTTCACCGTATGACGGAGTTGTTTGGCCGTCTCGCGCCTGGCGCCGACCTGGAGCAGGCTCGCGCGGAGCTAAAAACCGTTCATGGGGCCATGGTCAAGCAATATCCCGAAGCTTATTCGGCCCAGTCGAACTTCCAGATCGAGGCGATGAAGCTGCGCGACCAGATCACATCGAAAGCCCGAACGATCCTTTTGGTGCTGATGGCAGCATCGGTGCTTGTATTCGTCATCGCGGTTTCGAATGTCGCGAATCTGATCCTCGCGCGATCCGTTCGGCGTGAGAGCGAGTTGGCGGTTCGAGCTGCGCTGGGCGCCAGTCCAGGCGCGCTGCGTCGAACGCTGCTGGCAGAGAGTTTGTTATTGTGCGTGTCCGGAGCTGCGCTGGGGGTGTTGATTGCGCGGCCGATGGTGTCGATCCTTGCCGGATACGCCTCGCGATTCTCCGTTCGTGCGCTCGACCTAACCGTTGATTCCAGCATGCTTTGGCTTGGCGCGTTATTGGCAGTCATGGCCGCAGTGCTGCTCGCGTTCGTCCCGCGACTTCCATCGGCGACCGCCGCGCACGGCGGAACGCGAGTCACTTCGCACACTTCGGGACGGCAGCGCGCATTCGCAATCACCCAAATCGCGGCATCCTTCCTGCTGTTGACCGGCGCGAGCGCCTTGCTCACGACGCTGCTTGCGCTTCAGTCCGCGCAAACGGGTATGGATACGCCACACGTTCTGGCAATCAACGTTCCCGTGATGTCGTATGGAAAAACACCACAACAAGTGCAAGGCTTCTACAAAGAATCCATTCGCCGGATTTCGGAGTTACCCGGAGTTGAGGGTGTCGCAGTAGGCAGCGTTGCTCCGTGGCGCGAAGCGCAAACGCCTACGCTTCAGTTTTCAGTCGAGGGGCACGTCCGTCAAGCGGGAGAAGAAGACCCGCGCGCTCGTTTGCGCACAGTTTCGCCCGGGTATTTCGCCGCGCTTGGTGTACCTGTCCTTGCCGGGCGCGATTTCAACGATGCGGATCGCGAAGGCGGCGAACTTGTCGCAATTGTGAGTCAGAGTCTCGCCCAGCGCATGTTCCCCAATCAGGACCCGATCAATCGTCACATGATGTGGTCCGATCCGGTACTTAAATTCATCGGTATGAGCAACGCCCCGCGACGGATTG
>Ga0126381_100010488_pt1 | contig 10434 bp, 8 predicted proteins | sample PanSoiMetPlot_28_FD_96465 | JGI IMG/M metagenome (GOLD analysis project Ga0126381, IMG submission 96465) | Tropical forest soil microbial communities from Panama - MetaG Plot_28 | ecosystem: Environmental > Terrestrial > Soil > Tropical forest > Bulk soil | place: Panama | collected 2016-02-17 | reverse complement strand
CGTCACGCCCACGACCGCCCCCAGGGGCGTATCGGCAATCAAGTTGTTGGCGATCAGCGCCGAGCCGGCACCAGGCACGACCGAAACCGCAATCCCCATGCGGGCGGCACGGATGATGTTGCCGGTGACCGTCACGTCGCGGAGGGATTGGCCCCAGCCCACACCGATGCCAACGTTGGCGGCCTGCTCCACGACGTTGCCGGTAACGCTCGTATCGGCTTCGACCGTAATCCCAACACCGGCGAGATCGTCGGGGTCGGCACCTTCGGGGCGCTTTGGCCTGAGATTGCGAACCAGGTTGCCTTGAACCACAGCCAGACGTCCGCCATGGTCAAAATTCGTCAGTGCAATTCCGACAGCGGCTCCATCGACCGTGTTGTTGGCTATCACCGCGCCTTCGAAGCCAAACTCAGCATAGAGTGCGACTTCGCCCACATCCGAACAGCAGTTATTGACGAGCTGCAGATTCGAAGCGCTGTGGCCACGGATCGCGGAGAACGCCGTAGAGCGAATGCGATTGCCGCGCACGATCACGTTGCCGGCCTGAAAGACGTTGATCGCGTTGCCGTTTTGGCCGGATCCACCATCCTGTGCGGCGATGGCCTCGATGCGGTTATCCGCCACCAAGGTGCCATCGTCGCCGCTCTGTGATCGCCATACCAGAACGCCGTTGTTGCCAGCACTCTGCACTGTATTGCCGGCAATCACCAACCCGCGGGCATCGCGCGACAGGATTGCCGCGCCCTGGGGGCCCACGATGGTGTTGCCGGCGATCTCTCCCTCGATCTGTTCAAGCAGGATCCCGTGGCCACCGGCCGCGATCACCTCGCAGTGCTCGATCCGGATTCGCCGGCCTCGCTTGAGATGGAGAAGACCATGCTGGTCGGGCAGCGGGCTGCCGTTGCTCTCGAAACTGAGACCCGACAACGTGAGGTAGTCGGCATCGTTGGCCGACGCCAAAGGGCCGTCCTGTGCCAGGATGGCGCTAACGCCAATTTCTTTAATGATTTCAAGCTAATCGCACTAGGATTTTACAATCCAAAGCGCCACCTTTTTACAATCACGAACGCCTTTTGTTCGCCTCACGCGCCAGCCGCTCTTGATCGATATGCTTCGAATACCGCATGACCATTGGTAGGGACATGCAAAGCTGCGCGGAGATTTCCTGATGAGAGAGTCCATCAAGGCGCCGGTCGCAGACCGCCATAGCGCGCCACCCGTGCGGATTTAGAGTCAGCCCTACCAATTCCGGCACCTTGGCCAAAAACCTATCCAGCGCCTTCCCTAGTGCGTGTCCGGTCATCGGCTTGCCCGCGACGCTTGTGATCCAGGGTCCGGTGTCCGAGCACGACCAAGAATCGATTTCTGCCAGCTCGGAAGCCTTCAGCGGGATAAAGTGATCCCGGTCGCGCAGCTTGCCGACCTTGATTTGCAACCCGTCGTCGCGACGATGCTTGCGGCCGAACCGCACCAGGTCCGAACGCCTTTGGCCGCACGCGCGACCAAGGAAGGTGGCCCGCCGGATGTACTCGGGCGCCGTCTCTATGACACGTTTAAACGCATGGTCTGGCCACGGGCGCGCGTGCTCGACGTCGACGAGAGGTAGCGGCACAACATCGTCGGCCGGGTTGCGCTCAATATACCCGCGCGGCACTCCGAACGCGATCAAGGTGCGCAGCACGACCACTAACTTATTGGCCAACGATGGCGTGCCGGCGTACAGGTCACGAAATGCGTAGATATCACGCGCCGTGACACTGGCGACAGGCAGCGGACCCCACTTGTCAAGGATCCGATCAATGTTGAGATTGTACTGACTCTTGGTGTTTGGTCTGTTCTTTTCCCATTCGACGGAACCGACGCCACCCTTGGGACCGCGGTACGCGAGCGCGAGCGCGGCGAACGTCCACGGCTCGACGCCGCTTGACGCCTTGCCTTGCGCCGCTTTCAGGTTTTCCCAAAATACCGGATCGCGCGGGTCCGTGCCGAGCGCAACGCGCTTGCCTTCCAGTGCTGTGCAGCGGTGCGGGTGCCAGTAGTAATAGACTTTGCCTCCCGCCTTAACGGCGTGCACGCCGCTAGGTAGCTCGATCACTCCGACGTTTTTGCGTCTTGCCATTTGCTAGGGCCGCCAAATAGGGATTTTCGGGCATTGTGGCGCAATCTCGCTTGCCGTTCAACCACGCCTCGACCGCTTCCCATTTCCAGCGCGGCATTCCAGACACAAGCACTGCCGGCGGCAATTCCTTACGATCAACCATCCGGTCCCATGTGTCAGGCGAAATGCACAGCTCGGCCGCACCAACCTCGCGGGAAACGAAAGTTGGCGTCCTGGCTGGCAAGTGCAGATCAGCTTTGCGCGTCGACATCGCTTAGCAAGCTCCCACGGCAGCAGCCACCAATCGGTCATTGCGTTCGCTCCACCATCGACAAACGTCGGCGACCCGCGACGGAAGCGGCATCACGTTTCCCCGTGGCCGGTTGGGTGACCTACTCGCGGGCAACGTAGTTGGAGAGGGCATGCTCAGCCCCTCGGCGATCATCAAGGGCACAGCGAGTGCTTTCTGCGTCCGGTCGTCGCGGATGAGCCATGTGCCGGCGTGCGTGATTCTCCCATTGTTACTCCGCCCCGCGCAGCGGAACCACTTCGGGCATTGGTCGATCATCCGCCTGATGTTGGCAAGAGTAGTATAATCCTTACCTGCAAAACGGCCGCGGTCTGCCCGACAACACCGTCGGAGTAGCGTTGCTACGGCGGTCCGAATGTTTGCCCCATCTGCCCACCACGCTGAGCTGCAGGTCGTGATGAGCTTAGCCTCTCTCGCCTGCCAAATGCCCAGCGCTATCAGGGACAGGAATATGGGCACTGCGCCGGATCGGGCGATGATAACGTCCTCAACCAAGAGGCGCATCCAAGGATCTCGGAAGTCGAGACCCCGGCTCGCGCCCGGTCTCGCGCATGATGAGTGCTAGGACGAATATCCGACTCCAGACGATCTTAGTGGTGGACACCGCGGGCGTCTCGCTGGTTGTTCACGAAGCGCATACGACGCTGTTGCAGAGTCGATTTCAATAAGTTTTAAGCAATCGTAGTAGTGAAGTGTAGACAATCGTACAAAATCGTAGTCGTGGCGCGTTTCGTGGGTAAGCGACGGCATTGCTTAGTCTGCGCTTTGAGCGCCGGCTCTCTATGGGTCGCTTAGAACACACACGCGGCAACTGCATGCTTTTCGCGTTGCCGGGAGATCTCAGCGAGGCGCAGGATTCAATTCATAGTGAGGAGCGGGCAGGGGAGGGGTTGGAGGCGGACGAACTGCCCCTCGCGCTCTCGTCTGAAGAATTGTAGAAGGGGGTGTCCGCGCCTTCGACGCTGGCAAAACTCATTACGCGGTCAGCAAAGATAAACAGAATGGCCCATGGCCCAAAAACCGACGAATTGGCGCGGATCGCACCGCCCGCCGCCACCGGCAATGCCGGGCCGCGGTTCGAAGCCAAGGTCGGCGCCTTCTATCTACTCTCGGTGCTCACGGCGGGCGAGCCGCGTGGCTTGCCCGGCGCGGTCACACGCTCGGTGCATTTTCAGGGCGCGGTGGATGGCTGCCCCTTCGACGACGTCATCGTTCATGCAGTGAACGCGGATGGATCTCCGGCCATTCTCGAGGTCCAGGCGAAGCGGACCATCGACTTCACAGCGTCAAACCCCGAATTCGCCGACATCGTCCGACGCATGTGGGCGGCCGCGGCCAAACCGGAGTTCTCGTCGGGCCGGTATGAACTCGCCGTCGCGATTGCCCGCACGTCGACCGCAATCGAGCGTGCCTGCCAGGAGGTGCTGCACTGGGCGCGTCAACACAGCAACGCCGCGGCATTTGGGCAGCATCTTCAACAGCCTGCCTTCGCCGCCGACGGCATGCGCCGGTTTGTCGAGGCATTCCGGCATCATCTCGCGGCCGCGGGCGCACGCACCGACGCAGAGACGGTTTGGTGGCTCCTGCGGCGCTTTCAAATTCTGGTCTTCGATTTCGAGGGGGCGGGGTCGGCCTATGAAAATGTAGTCCGCGAACGGGCGCGCATGTGCTTGGCCGCCGACCAATTGCAGCGCGCCAACGAGCTCTGCTTGGTGCTGGCGGACGAGGCGCAGGCACGGGGAACCGCTGGCGGCGACGCTGACCGAACGGCACTCTTGGAAAGGCTCGGCGAGCAGCATGGGTTTCGGTTTGAGACCCGCCGGGATTTGCTGCCGGTTTGCCGTAAGCTCACCGAAGCATCAGCGAAGGCGCTCGCTGACATCAGGGACCAGGTTGGCGGCATCAGATTGGGCCGGGCCGACATCGTGGAGGCATGTCATCAGGCATTCGAGACGGCCCGTTTCCTCGAAATCCGGGGCGGGCCCGGGGTCGGAAAAGCGGCGGTCCTCAAGCATCTCGCCTTGGAGCGCGAACGTGAGGGTACGGTCGTCGTGCTCGCGCCAGGCCGCATCTTCGGCGGGGGTTGGATCAAGATGGCGCATGCCGTCGGCTGCGAGGCAAGCCTTGACGAGCTTCTGAGCGAGCTCGCCTGCGGCGGAACTGCGACCTTGTTCGTCGACAATGCGGACCAAATCGATGACGAGGGCGAGCAGATCACATTGCGCGACCTCCTGCGTGGCGTGGTCGGCAATCCTGCGTGGCGGGCTGCCGTGACGGTGCGGTCCGAGAAGCGACGAATGGCGGTCGCGGTTGGCGGACGAGGTTCGCTCCCTTGGATGTAATTCTGTCTACGTCAGCGAGATCAGCAATGACGAGGCCGAAGTTCTCAGGGCCGGCAATCCCGCCCTTGCGGCGGTGTTGAGCGACGCGCATCCGGCGCGCGCGATGGCGCGCAATCTCTTTTACTTGTCGCGGCTTCTCGAACTGGGCGTTGCCCAACAAGAGTCGTCGGCGCTCGTCGAGGAGACGGATCTCGCCGGCCTGTGGTGGCGATATGGAGGCGCGCGCTATGAGCGGGGCCGATCGGAGCGATTGAGGGTTCTGCGCAATCTCGCCGCCCAGATCATCGCGCGGCCCGGTGCGGCATTCTATAGCGTGGACGAACTTAGTTCCGCGAGCGTCGACGAGCTGGTCCATGCGGACACGCTGCGGGAGCGAGCCGCCGGAGCGACCGCAGCATTCCGGCACGACGTGTTGCGTGACTGGGCGGTGGGATTCTTCCTTCACGAGGACCCTGCCCGCATTGAGACGTTGCCGTTAGGAAGATCGATGCCAGGGGCCCTTGCGAGGGGCATCGAGATCGCCGCGCGCCTGGCGCTGGACGCAGACGAGACCGGCGAGCACTGGCGGACGCTATTGCGCGCCGTGGAGGCCGATGCGCACCCAAGCTGGCGGCGGTCGGTGCTGCTGGCGCTGACCCGCGCCGAGAATGGATTCGCGGTGTTGGAGCGGCTCCAGGGAACCCTTCTCGCAGATAGCGGCCGGCGGCTCATCGAGATCATTCGTCTGGTGATGGCGATAGAGTCCGAGCCCCTGCCCAAGGTCGTGGCGAGCGCACAGGTGCCCATCACGCTTCCTGATATCGCGGCGACTGTGACCATTCCGGCCGGTCCCTCATGGGCACACCTGGTTCACTGGGTTGCCATCCGCACCGAAAACTTGCCAGGTGCAGTCATCGCGGATGTCGTCCGGCTCTTCACACCGTGGCTTGCTGTCACGCAGGAGCGGCAGCCGATAAATCGCGTAATTGTCGCCCGCCTCTATCATTGGCTCACGGAATTCGCGGAGGAATTGCGCCCGCCAATAAAGGGGCTCGGCCTGCCCTCGATCATGACTCTAGAAACGGATGCCCGGAGGGAGCTCCGCCAGGAGATTCAATCGACGTTCCTGATGTTCTGCCATCTCGAACCGAACCTCGCCCAGGAGTATCTGACGGCATTGCGACGACAGAGGTTGCGCCATCACGACATGAAGTTGATCCTTCGATGTTGCGGTCCTCTGGCGAAGGCCACGCCCGGCGCGCTCGTCGACTTCATGATAGATGTGTTGTTCCCGCCGGACGATCCCGACGAACTGTACCGACGCCGGTCGATGGGGCCATTCGACATCCGCGATATGGATTTCTTCCCGGCCTCGCCGGGACAGGGACCTTTCTTTGAACTGCTTGAGAGCGCTCCCGCAGAGGGACTGCAACTCATACGGCGGATTGTCGAGCATGCGACCCATTGGCGCGGTGATGATGCTCATCGTTCTCGGCTGCCGAGCTTGACGATTCCCTTTCCGGACGGCGCAAAGACGTTCGTCGGCCATTTCGGCACCTATCAATGTGGGCGCGGGCACAACGGCCCGCTGGTCGTGGCCTCCGCCCTGATGGCCTTGGAGGCATGGGCGCACCGCCAAATCGAGGGGGGAAGGTCGTTCAAGGATGTGATGGACGATATTCTTGGCCCAAGCGGGTCGAGCGTGGCCTTCGTCTGCGTGGCGGTCGATCTAACACTCTCGCACTGGGATGTTGCCAAGGAATGTGCGTGGCCGCTGGTGGCCTCGCCCGATCTTCTGGTGTTTGACGATATGCGGCATACGCATGACGCCATGGGACTGGGGCGATTTACGGGCCAGGAGGACGCCAACAAAGCCTGGCGCGTGAAATTGGGCGACCTGGCAGCGCGGCCGTCACGAAAGATACGGTTGAGCGATCAAATTGGCAGGCTGACGATCAATCGACCCGCGGAGGTGCACGCCAAACTACGCCAAGCGCTGCAGCAGGCTTGCGAAAGCATCACCCAAGAACCGCGCCCTGTGGATGAGGACCCGGTGCGCGGTCTCCACGCGACCGCCCAACGCGCATGGCGCATGAGCGACGCCGCCAACTGGGCGCCACGCACGATTCAGCTTGCCGGTGGTCGCCAGATTGAGGTCCTCCAATATCAGGCGGAAGCCGAAGAGGCCGCTGCAGCAAACGCCGCGCAGGAGGCAGCAACCGCCGATATCGGAGAAACGAATCGACGGCTAAGCGTACAGCGCGCGTTCCTCGAACCGTCGATCTCAACGCCGGAGATCGTAGCGGGGGGTGTCGCATGGGCGAAAAGTACGCCGCGCTCTGAGCCGTCCGAGGACTTCGAGGCGCAGTGGCGGGAGCGCGCACGAATTATGGCGGCGGCGACCGCCGCACGCGACTACGAGGGCCACGATCGCGAGGACATGGAGGCGTGGTGTCGGTCACTGTTCGGATGGGCAATCGCGGGGGACAACGACGACTTGCCTGGCCGTCATTCCTCGCAAATCGAGTACAATGCGGTGGCGATCGCGGCGGTCGGTTATGGCGCGCTGTACCGACGCAATCGCGATGCCGAAACCCTTAATATGCTATTCCGCCTTGCGACACGTGCCGAGCAAGCCGTAGGAGCGGCAATCGGACGGTTTGTGTGTGAAATCAACCGCCTTGATGGACGATTGGCACGCTCCTTCACCCGGATCGTGTTTGCAAGCGCCGTTCGGCCCCGGCACACCTTCTCGGAATCGGCCGATCGCATAGCGACCGAGGCGCATACCCAGCGCGTGTCCGAGGCCATCGCCGCGGAAGAGGCATGGCTTGCTGGCGGCCGTGGCGAACCGGAATGGCCGGACCTGCCGCGCTGGCCGTCGCGCCGCCGCCGCCACATCCGAATTGGCTCTGCCCTCTCGGTCGAGGACCGGGTTCCGGAGGAAATGCTGCCGGAAACCTATTTGGACGAGCGCACGCTCCGGCATTTCGTCGGCCACCTGGCTACACTGGCGCAAAGCTCCGTTGACGAATGGCTTGTCGGCCTCGCGCGGCGGCTTCTGGCCTGGACGATCGAGGCAAACAACGGGCCCAACGGGGGAGAAGAAGAGAGGGAAGGCCGTCCATACGAATGGAACAGCGAGTTTTTTGACTTCCTCGGCGTTCTATGCGGTCCTCTGGCATATGAACGTAGCCGGACCCTATTTTTGGAACCGGTCACGATGCTTCATGACGGAGCGTACTATGATGCGGCGCAGTCGTTTCTGAATGGCTTCGATCGCGCAACGTCTATTGATCCAGCGAACAGCGCCGCCAAGCCGGTCGCGGTGCGTGCACTGGTGGCGGAACGGTTGATGCGGGGTCGGTGCTGGCGGCGCGTCACCGAAAAGAAGTCGAGCAGCGCCGAAGTGCATCTCGGGCATGCTCTGCATGCCTTGTTCTTTCATCACCCTTTGATGGGCGGCAAGGGGCGGCCGTACCTGCCCGAAAGGTGTGCGCGGCTGCCGGAGTTCATGCCGACCTTGACAGCTGTCGTTGTCGCCGCGCCTCTTTCCGGATACGTCGCTTGGCTGTTCTTGGGCCTGATTGAGACTTACCCGGGTGCTGCTCTCCTGCCGTACATGGTGAAAGCGGCGGCGGCGTGGGCGAACGCACGGGGGGTCGATCCGGTTTTCTGGTCCGAACAACAGGCTGGCCGTCGCGTCTGCGCCTGGATCACCGCGGTCCTAGACGAAGACCCCGATTCTTTGCGCAGAGTGCCCGGGCTCCGAGAGCCACTGATGACGAGTCTTGACATCATGATCCGGTCGGGCGTTACCCAAGCGCGCGACTTGGAAATACTGGTAACTGCTGCTGAACTGCCGACGGCATAGCTACCATGCTGACCTTTGGACTGCCGCAGATCAACAGCTTGAGCGATTTTACGCGCACGACCCCGAAGCCAAGGGATGTCCATTCCAAAGCACCCGGACGGGCTGAAGGCACCGAAATCTGCGGCGCAACTGGAGCAAATGCTGCGGGAACACATTCCCGCAGATCGGCGGAGGCGTCTCGCCGTTCTGGTGATTGATGTTTCAGGACCACCCGCCGTCCCACAAAAGCGCGGCGCGTCGTCCACTAAGACAAAAAAGAAGCGCGCCGTGACCAAAAAGGTGGCTACGCGCAAGAGCCTTTCGGTGGTGACACGCAAGACAGCAAGGAAAGGACCACGCGCTGTCCCACAGAAGCGCGCCGCGCCGTCGACTAAAACGAAAAAGAAGCGCGCCGTGACTAAAAAGGTGGCCATGCGCAAGAGCGTTACGGTGGTGACACGCAAGACAGCAAAGAAAGGACCACCCGCCGCCACACAAAAGCGGGGTGCTCGTCCACTAAGACGAAAAAAAAGCGCGCCGTGACTAAAAACGCGGCCATGCGCCCTTGTCTTCGACGTCATCGAATCGCGCTTCATCGAAGCGCTGCACCCAATCATCTTCGCCAAGTCGGGCGCGCTATCGGCCGCAAACGCCTATATCGAGAAAATACTGCGTCGCGTCATCGACCGTGGGAAATCGTCCCTCATCAACGTAAGTACGCAAACAGCGTTCCTGTTCTTCTGTCAAGTGAATGGGCATTTGTTGTCATCTTTCCAGATCACGCAAAAGAGCGCGCGTGATATGGCGTTTGCCGTGAAGGACACGCAAAACAAAGATCACATCGTTCGCGGGGTCAAAACGATAGATGATCGCATAAGGAGGAATAGACCCCATGCGAATGCCCTTGCCGAGTTTGGGACGCGGCGCGCCGCTCGATGGGAAGCGGGCAACTTGATCGTAAAATTTGTGAAAGTCACCAACGTAGCGGGAAGCGATCGCCTTTCCGGCCCTGAAAGCTAAATCGAGAGCGATTGTCTCAATATCGATCTGGGCACGCTTGGTAACAACAAGGCGCGTCATTCCGTATTGAGTTTGGCGAGCATAGCCCGCACGCGCTCGAGATGCTCGTAAGCGGGAGAGACGCGCCCTTGGCGCACGTCTTCCTCGGCTTCGTCGATATACGGCTTCATCCAGTCGTCATCGGCGTGCTCGGCGGCGTCATCGTCGTCAAGCACCCTATCAAGCAAGCACTGAGCGGCATCGTCGATTGTCGGAAATCGTCCTTCATCAACATAAGTACGCAGACGGCGTTCCTGTTCTTCTTTCAAGCGAATGGACATCGTTGTCACCTTTCAGGTCACCATCATATCATAGTTCTTGACGGCGCGCAGGCTTGCCCAGAAAGTCCGCATGGGTTTCATCCGGCACAAGATCTTCGCGCGCATCCTCGACACACGGCCTCCGCGATGGCTCGCGCTGCCACCCCCGTGCAAGGCATGTTGTCGGTAATGGGTCGTACCATAATCCGCGAGCGGCCGGGGCGAGCCTGTCGGGTCGAGACCGCGGTTTGCACACGATCCGGCCCGGAACGGACGGTGGCGAAATACCGTGCCGGTGCTCTGGTAAAGAATGAGTTATCATTCCCAAAAGCCCACCCGAGGTAATAACCCCATGCCCCCCGGACAACCCAAATAACGCCGCCCCTGGAAGACGCCGCGGCTGCCCTCGAGGCCCTGGCCGCCGGCGAGACGCCCGACCGGACCGCCGCCTTGCTCGTGGCTGCGCAGCACCTTGATACTTTATGTACGCGCGGTCTGGCGGACCGCGAATTGCTCGACGCGGCCGCGGGTCT
>Ga0126381_100010486_pt1 | contig 10435 bp, 11 predicted proteins | sample PanSoiMetPlot_28_FD_96465 | JGI IMG/M metagenome (GOLD analysis project Ga0126381, IMG submission 96465) | Tropical forest soil microbial communities from Panama - MetaG Plot_28 | ecosystem: Environmental > Terrestrial > Soil > Tropical forest > Bulk soil | place: Panama | collected 2016-02-17 | reverse complement strand
CCAAAGTAGTGATCGAACGACCGGTTTTCCTGCATCATGAAAACGATGTGTTCGACGTCTTTAATGGTGCGGGTGCGATTGTTAGCGGGAATAGCCAGCGCGCGACTGATACTCGCAGGGAAGGTGGCGGATAAAGCCGCGCTGGTGAGAAGTTGAAGAAACGTACGACGATCCGTGCTCATAATTGGAGTACCTTTCTTTGGCGAAGTCGACGAGGTCCTAAAGCAGACGTTGGGTAAAACTGATTTAGCTGATAACTAAGATCTGCGGGCAAGAGCACGCCGATCAAAGAGTCCTTCTTCGCGCGGCGCACTCTCGTCCTGTGCGTCTGATAATGGGTAAACAGGCGGAAACAATCAATGAGCTCAAGAGTGACAAATTTGTCACATGGTCAGGAGGTTAATTCTGCCAAATATCCTCCGACAGTTAGAATTGTATTAGGCAATCGCGATATTCTCGCGATTCAGAGCTTCGTCGACAGCGACAGCAAGATTGCTTCGCACCTGGACCCAGTCTTCGTACCGGTCAGTCCAAGCTCGGAGGTGAAAGCTGACAGCAGCGGGGCCGAAGCTAGCCACGTAGGCTTGTGGCGCTGGTTCCTTTGTGATCCCAGGTTGGTTAATAGCGACACGTTTCAATACCTCGATCACTTGTTGTGGAGCCGTTCCTCGAGCGACAGTAACCGGCACTTCAATCGCCCTGTACCGGTCCGATAGGGTCCAGTTGGTTACTTTGTTGGCGATAATGCTTCCATTGGGTACGATGACCTCCGAGCCGTCGGTCGTGCGGATGATGCATGCTCGGATACCGATTCGTCTGACTTCACCAATATCCGTGTCGATTTGGATAGTATCGCCAACTTTAATCGGACGCTCGAAAAGCAAGATCAAACCACACACAAAATTGTTGATGACCGTTTGCAGTCCGAAGCCGACACCAACGGTAAATGCTCCGGCCAAGATCGTCACCTTGGTAAGATCAACGCCAAGCACGGCCAACCCAACGAAGAATCCGAGTAACAGGAGTGCATAGTGAACCATCGTCGAGATCGCTTGGGGGATGCCTCGGGCAAGATGCCAATGGTAATAGATATCTTCCTCGAGGAGAAAACGCAGGAACCGCGAGAGCGCGAAAGCAGCCCAGATAGTCACCACGAAGATGAGTACCTGTTGTAACGAAATGCTTAGGGAGCCGATAGCCAGGTTGGCCCGGAGTACTTCTTGCGTGCCCGCAACTATCGGAGTTCGTAGCCCGAAAAAATTGAGCGTCAGACTTATCCAGTAGATGAACCCCAACAGCTCAACAGCGGCACAGATACGCCGCTGAAGCATCGGCCGGTTCAGCTGAACTGCGCGCATCAAAACGAGGGGACGTGTTCGGAGCGATATAATAATTAGGCCTTCGACAATGCGCAGGCCTACATAGACGGCCGCACCAACGTACGCGCTCCTAATGACGCCGCCCCCAAGTAAATTGGCGAAATTGAGGTAGCCAAAAATGTTTGCAGCGAGAGTTACCGGGAAGACAACTAGACCGATTTGCACAAGGAGCCGGATCGCTCGTGCGAAAAGTTTCGTTGTGTTGCCACCGGCGGTGGGTAAGCGCTTAGTCTGGATCAGCCAAATGAAAAACAGAGTTCCGCCTAACATCTCGGCGCCGAAGATCAGCCGGCCAACTAGCGCCAGGGGGGAGGTGAGCAACCGGAATTGGTCGACAAAATACAGCACGATCAGGGCGTCTAGTATCGGAAATAAGGTCCGATCGATTAGCCGGCGCAGAATGAGCGTGATGGGAATAAGCAGAACTCCCCAAAGTATTCCTCGAAGCAAGAACGGGGCTGTCGAATAGAGCGTTCCGAGGATGAGAAAAGAGAGCGTGATTGCCGTGGAGAGTGGCAAATCAAAGACGGGCGCCTCGCGCCGCAAGCTTGGTTCATCCGCGGTCCATTTCTCTACTCCGCGCCGTAGCCAAGACAAAGAGAGAAAAAAGACGAAAATAATGGCGGCGTGAAAATAAAGGACGGCGGGCTCCCGTTTGAGGTAAGTCTTAAGTAGAGCCGGACTGGCCGGCGGTATAAGCGGTGCCTCGGTAGCGCCTCTCCATTGTTCGACACCAAGGTTCCACAGGGGAGGACTGTCTTGTACGAACAAGTTCTTTGCCGCGTTAACTTGGGCCTGCTCAAACGCCGGGATGATTGCCTGCAATCGCGCCGTGGTCTCTAGAACATGGCCTTGCAAGATTAAGTCTCTTTGTCGAAGCGATTGGGCGGTGCGTTGCGTACGATCGATTGACTCAATGATGTCCTGCACGCGGTGAGGGATCTCAGGCGCAGCACTAGAAAGTTCTGGCAGTTGCAGGGTCGTTCTCCAGATCTTGCTCAAGCCGTCTAGCTGACGAATCTGACTATCAAGAATTTTAGCCCGCTCGGTCAGGTCATGATTCCAGCTTGAAAGTTGGTCCCGATACTTCTGCAGAACTATCTCCATGCTGTTCAACAGCTCTAAAGGAACAATTCCAGTTAGATATTTCGCCATCTCTGTCCCGCGCAACTCTATCTCGCCCGTCAGCGCTGGAAGACGGCGTTCCACGGTAGGCGTGATCTGGTCCGTCGACAGCGTGGTTTCTATGTTTTGGATTGATCGAAAGGTGGATTCCGCTTGCGATGCGATTTCAGATAGTGGAATCGGCGTCGGTACTGCGCTTGGCTTCGGCTCCGTCGAGCTGGGCTGTTGAGCGATGCCAATATGCCCGCTTAACCCCCAACAAAATGCGACAAACGCAGCGACGCAGATTTGTCGGTGGTTGGGAACTAGCCCCTGCATCGCCTAGAGTAACCCTAGCTATACTTGGATGCTACTAAACGCTTTTACACGCCGAGCAGGCAGCGATTAGCTTTTTCGTATTTTCGCTGAGCCCATTCGACCTATATAAAAATCCCACTTCAAGAAAGTGAGCCTTAGAGGCAAAAGGGACGAAGCGAACGCGGTTTCCCGAGACCGCGGTGATAAATTCCCCGACAATGGCTACTCCGCGTCCGCTTTCAACTGCCGCGATTACACCCAGCACATCATCGCATTCTTGCGCTACAATCAACTTATCTGTGCTCAGGCCAAGAATGCCGGCGATCCATTTGTGATATTCGGGAAAATCCTTTGCTCGGTACACGATTAATTCTTGGCTTGCAACGCTGGACGGCCGTATGTGATCGGCTCCTGCGAAAGGACTCTTTACTGGGCAGATAATTCCCACCGCATGCCGGCTGAGGGTTTCAAATCGGAGTCCCCGCATCCCCTTTTCATGAGGTTGCAAGGTTAGCGCGGCGTGGAGCTTCTTTGTCTTCAGACCAACCAAGATCTCGGTGTGAGTCAGATCTTGCAGCGTGATGCGACCGCCAGGGGCAAGCTCATGATACTTGGTAAGTACCTTCGCGATAATTACCGCGGTTGGAGACGGTGCGTAACCAATCCGGAGTTCCTCCTGGATCTCTTTGTCGAGAATCTTTGCCTCCGCCTTGAACATATCTGAATTGCGAATTAAAGCGCGGGCTTTTGCTAAAACCGCGTTGCCGAGGGGAGTGAGCCGGACTCCCTGGCGATTTCGGTCAAGTAGTTTAACGCCTAACTCAGCTTCAAGATCACGGATCTGCCGACTAACAGGCGGCTGTGACACATGCAACTTTTCAGCGGCTCGCGAGAAGCTACGCTCCTCGGCGACCGCAACAAAGTAACGCAGGTGTCGAAACTCCATCACTTCGTTCCCGGAGGGTTAGTCGAGGCGAAAAGATAGCGATGGATTTTCCATTTACCGTGTTCCTTACGGAAAATAAAAAGTTCATTGTTACCTTCTTTCACCGTCGTCTTTGCAGCGAATATTTCGGTCTTTCCTGCAGAAGTCGTTCGGACATAAGCCAAATCGCCCATCTCAACGACTTCATGGACGGTGAAAGTGACGTTGAGTTTTATCGAGTTAAAGACGTGGTCATATCCCGCTTTCACCGCTTCCCGGCCGCTGAGCGCAGCAGAGTATTGGGGCATGAAAATCGGATCCTCCCCGTAAAGCTCGAGAGCGGCCGCAGTGTCGCTCGCATTTAGCGACTTTTCGTAGGCCTTAATGATGTCAACGATATCTTGATTCATAGATAAGTTTTAAGTTCTAGGTTTTAGGTTTTACGTTTTAGGTTACCGCTTCACGGCAATAGAAGGATCTTTCCCGCGCTACTTTTCTCGGCGGCAGCGTGTGCTTTGGCGGCATCTGCTAGGGCAAACTTTTGACCAAGAGGGATTGAGAAGGCTCCCTTTTGCACTGCCTCAGTCATTTCCATGAGAAGGGCCGGATCGGGGGTCATCGCCATCGGATTGACCTGCACTTTTGGATAGCGCGACGCCGTGCTGGGCGGCCCCAAAACGGAAGCGAAGATGCCACCCGCTTTGACTTTCTTGATCATTGCGTCAGCGGTCTGGCCACCGACGGTATCCGCGACCGCGTCGAGCGGTCCCAACGTTTCGACTGCCTCAGCATCGTCTAAGGCAACGACCTGGTCGGCTCCAATTGCCTGAGCCTTGGCAATCTGCCTTTTCAGGACGCCGGCGATAACGGTTGCTCCCCGACTCTTCGCGGTATAAACCGCGGACCGCCCTACGTTCCCGACAGCACCGGTCACAAGTACTGTCGCAGATGATGCGCTTCCCAGAGCGAGAGAAGCTAACTGTGCACCGGTTATGGTCACGGTCGGGAGCGCTGCCGTCTCAAGGAGGTCCGCTCCTTCCGGGATTTTTGCTAGCAGGGCTGCCTTTACCACGCAGCGCTCCGCGTAGGTTTGAGCGGCGGCAGCAAACACCTTGTCGCCCGGCGCAAAAATGGTTACTCCCGGACCTACGGACTCCACCCTGCCCGAAACATCGATGCCGAGAATCGCAGGGAACGTGGTCGGAATAAAGTCTTTGAGGGCGCCGGACCGGATCTTGAAATCAAACGGATTAACACTTGCTGCAGCGACTTTAACCAGGACCTCGCCTGGCCCTGGAACCGGGTCTGGATAGTCCTGGTACTTCAATACCTCTGGGCCGCCGTAGCCATGAATCACAATCGCTTTCATAAATTGTATGATTTCCTTTTAGGTTTTCTCAGACTCTTTATTTCGGGATAGCCAGGGAGCCTTGCCAAACCGAATTAACCACTGCGGTCTCACCGATCTCTGTTAGCTGCTGGTCTGTTGTCCGGAACGGCTGGATCAAAGACCGGTCTAGCCATTTATGGTTAGGGCTATTGAAATCGGGGACCGCGTAAGGATGATGGCGCGTGCAGTTATTTGGAGGAAATACTCTTTTAGACCTGACGTGATTCCCGAAAGGTATTACGATCTTCGAGAGCCGAAACACCGATGGAACTGCGCCACCTGCGTTATTTCATTGCAGTTGCCGAGGAACTAAATTTCTCACGTGCGGCTGAACGTTTGAATGTCTCTCAGCCGCCGTTAAGCCGTCAGATCCGGGATCTAGAGGACGAACTCAACGTCAAACTGTTTGAGCGGACTCACCAGGAGGTGAATTTAACGACCGTCGGACGTGCCCTTTTGATTCGAGCGCGAGAACTCGTACGTGAGGCCGAATTATTACGAGCGCGGGCTCATCAGATGGAAGGCGTACTTTATGAGGATCTTCAATTAGGATATGCACCTGCGCCAACGGCAGCGATCATCTCGAGTATTCTTAGCCGGTATCACGAGATGGCGCCCGGATCCTGCGTCACTCTGCACGATTTGTCGCTAAGCGAGATCTTAGCTGGCATCAAAACAAAGAAGCTGCATGCCGGTCTAACGCTCCGGCCTAGACCCGGAGAAATGCGTGGCGTTGAGTTCGAAGCTCTCCGGCGTTATTCAGTGGGGATTATCTGCGCCAAGTCTTGTCCGTTAGCCCAATTGTCTGCGATTCGTCCGTCAGCCGTTCCAGCGGACAATTTGGTCGGCTACTCAGCTAGCGAATTTCCCGAATATCATCCTTGGGTGGCAAAAGTGTTAGGAGTGAGCAAAACCCATGTCGTTATCGGTCAGGAGTGCGATGGGGTGTTGAGCCTGGTCGCAGCGGTCGAATCGGGACACGCTCCGGCGGTCGTGGGTGAGTTTACTGCCACTATCGCCGGCGATCGTATTCGTTATGTCCCCTTTGTTTCCAAACCCTCGTTCATGGACGTGGGTTTACTCTATAGAAAAAGGGAAACAGCGGAAAATGTGAAAAAGTTGATCGCTTCCTCCATGGCGTTCAAAGAGGCTTTCCGACCAAAATCCAACTAAAGATCCATAAAGGTTTTCCATCGCGATGCGGTGGGACACCATTTGCGTCGTCGCATCGGCACGGGTTGGGTTTCTGTCCCGAAGGGACTAAAGGACTCAGCCCAGGGTTTCAACCCCGGGAACACCCACCACGACCGACCCGCCCTGAAGGGGCGGAACAAAAGGTGTTATCGCATCAGACACGAAACGAAATCTTGGAACGAACGATCTGCCGCCCTGATAGGGAGGGCCCGTGATCGGGAATATCCTGGGGTTAAAACCCCAGGCTGAGTCCTTTCATCCCTTCGGGATAATTCTGACGTCTCTCCGGAACGGGTCGAACGAAATGATTCAGACGACCATGCCGCCCGAGACTTCGATACGCTGAGCGTTGATCCAGCGGTTATCTTCTGAAAGCAACGAAGCGATCATCGGTCCAATGTCCTCGGCTTGGCCGACACGGCCGAGTGCAGTCATCTCTGCGACGCGTTTATTAATCTCAGGATTGTCTCGAACCATGCCGCCACTGAAGTCGGTGGCGATTGCTCCCGGGGCGACCGTGTTGACCCTGATCCCACGTGGTCCAAGTTCCTTCGCCAGATACCTTGTTAAAACTTCAACTGCGCCCTTCATGCTGCCGTAGGCAGACGATCCCCGGAGCGAGAATCGGGCGAGCCCACTCGAGATGTTGACGATCCGACCACCATCATTGATCAACGGCAACAGTTTTTGCGTCAGAAAATACACACCTTGAAGTGAACGTTGTAGATGGCATCCAATTCTTCCTCGGTCATCTGGACAAAATCCTTATGCAGTGAAGTACCTGCGTTGTTGACGAGATAATCGGCGCGTTCAGCGCCTAAGGTTGCCAAGGCTTGGCGCACGCTGGTTACAAAGGCATCGAAGATTTTGGTGTTGCCGGCATCGAGCTGCAGGGCGATCGCCCTCCGTCCAATATCGCCGACCAGTTCTCTCACTTTTTCAGCTTCCGGCTGGTTGGAATGATAGGTGAAAATAGAATCAACCCCGCGCTTAGCCAGGTTAAGCACCATGCTGCGGCCCAAGCCGCGGCTGCCACCGGTAATAATCGCGATTTTATCCTGTGATTTTGTCATATAGGTTGCTTTAAGATTCTTTTGAGACCGAACCGTAGCGTCGGCGCCGGCCATCCCACAAGGCACGCTTCTCTGTGTTTCTTGCCTAATCCTATGGCGTGTAGAAATTTGGTGACGCGAGGCTACTGGACGATCTGGGTCTTGCCATGAAATGGCATAACAGAACAGCCCAGGCCTTCAGGCCTGGGAAAATCGATCATAACATCCGCCCTGAAAGGGCGACCGAAATAGGTGCGGTTCGTCCCTAAGGTTATCATTTTCGACGGCCGCCCGGTACAACGTTGCACGCGGCTGCTGTTCGTAGGGCGAACCTCGGGGGGGACGTTATCCCAGGCCTGAAGGCCTGGGCTGTTCTGTCATGCCATTTCATGGCTGCTGCCACTTCGGCGATACTTAGCGCGCGCCCAAACACTGGCCTTGCATAATTCTCTCATTGGGCGGAATCGTATCGGCGTCTACGATGAAGCACAGATCTGGTTCCGCCGGCGGGAATGGGGCTGCCTCTCCGCTGGCTTCGCTATTGTCTGAACTGGTCACAGACGAAGGCTTTTTGCCGACGGCGCTCCCTGATGTGCGGTTGATGCATTCGATGGGCACCCATCCCCCGACTCCGGTCGTTTACGAACCGAGCATCGTAATCATTGCTCAAGGTTACAAACGCGCGCAGTTGGGAGGCTCCACCTACGTTTACGATTCGCGGAATTATCTTGTGCTATCGGTTCCGCTTCCGTTCGATTGCGAGACCGTAGGCACTGCAACGAAGCCGATGCTCGCGTTAGCGATTCGGGTATCGCCTGTCGCCGTAGCCGAGATGCTCTTAGAGTGGGACACTCCGTGGCCGCCAACCTCATTTCTGCCTCGCGGAATCGAATCCGCGCCGCTTACGCCCGAGCTGGCGGATGCTGCCTTGCGCTTAACGAAATGTTTAACATCACCAGTTGAAAGCCGGGTCCTGGGCCCGGCGATAATCCGGGAAATTATTTACCGCGTACTACGCGATAAACCCGGCGATGCCCTCAGAGCCCTTGCTACCCCACGCAGCAACTTTAGCCAGATCGCGCGCTCGCTTCGCCGGATCCATTCCGATTACCATGAGCACCTCGATGTCGCTTCACTGGCTCGCGAGGCTTCAATGAGCGTTTCGACCTTTCACGCGAATTTCAAGGGAGTCACCTCGAAGTCGCCGTTACACTATCTGCAAACCATCCGGTTGCATAAGGCGCAAGCGCTGATCGCTGGCGGCATTCCGGTTGCTGAAGCGGCTCACCAGGTTGGGTATGAAAGCCCGTCGCAATTCAGCCGGGAGTTTAAACGTCTTTTTGGCCGTACGCCGAAGGAAATCGCCAATCCTCCTCGGAGCTCGGTGTTCGCGTTTTAGCCAGTACTTCCCAACTTAAGATCCCAAGGCTGCAGCGCGCGGCAACGCCACAAGAACAAGAGCAAAGTCTCACGCAAAGCCGCAAAGACGCAAAGAAAAGAGATCGAAGCTAAGCGAAATTCAAAAGATCAAGGCTCAGCCCAGGAAACTGTTGAAAGCCGCGGTCCACGGTCGACAAAGGTAACCCGACGCAAATGGCAAACGCGGCCAAGTAACCATCTGTCCAGACCCGGTGACGCTGATCCCTGGAACTAGTCAGCTGTCGCCATGTATCCTCGATCGGCGGGGGCTCGTCTAAGAAGCCCACGCGGTCGTCTCGACAGAACTGATCGTAACACTTCCAAGCGTCCTTTTGACTTAGTGCGAACTTTCCCATTATCACAGGATTAGTCAGATGCCGCAGAAGCGCCATTTGAGTAACCCGACAAAAGCGAGCTTCTCGTTCTCCGACATTTTCAAACCAAGCTGAGCTGGCCTGATGATGAACGTGGTCACTGAAAGCGAGCGCCAACCACACGTTAGCATCAACGATTCGGATCCCAAAGGCTGGCATCGAGCTGTTCTCTGGTCGGATTAATCAGTCTTTTACCATCGCCTTGCACTAGCGGGAGCTTGACTCGGTAGCTCTTCGATGTGTGAGAGCGTTCCGCAAGGGCTCGCTCCAAACAGCGAGTGATAAATTCACGGAGTTTCAGCCCCCGGAGCGCTGCTTCGGCCTTGATTTGCTTAAACAGCGGGTCAGGCAAATCAATCGTGGTCCTCATAAAAGCATAAAAGCATATTTATGGATTTGGTCAACACGATGGCGGAGCTGAGGTTAACTGAGTATCTTAGGCAAATGGAACCTTTGGAACGCACAATCTTGGACCGCCTCGCGAAGGCTAAAAAGGTTCAGCAAACCAATATCAATCTCAATACCATCTGGAAAGAATGTGGTGGTATTGCCCCGAGCGATTTTGCCCAGGTCTGGGGCGTCTTAGACGCGGAGGAGCTGGTTCACGGAGAGCTTTATGCCACCGCGGAGACCATCGAAGGGTTGGGCAAAATTACGGCTAAAGGAGAAGAAGCGCTCAAGGAATAACCTGGCGTCCCACGTCCGAATCCTTTTAAAGATCCGCAGATTACACAGACTAGAGGAAGCCTCGGATCACGCCTTCTCCATCGCTGCTTTCGCCCGTCGAGCCAGTTCTTCGGGTGCTACATCTTCGAGGTGAGTGGCGATCCACCAGCTAATACCGTTGGTGTCCTTTACCCCACCGTGACGATCGCCGTAAAACTGATTGGCGGGTTCGCTGATTGAGGTTGCGCCGGCATCGAGGGCCCTTTGATACCGGGCGTCCGCATCGTCAACATAGACGTAAAGTGTGGCTGTAGCGTTGCCGTAGGTAGATGACGTGGTCCCTAGCATAATGATCGAATCTCCGATTCGAACTTCTGCATGCCTGATTTGGCCGTCAGGTTTTCTGATGATCTCCCGTTCCTTGGCATCGAAAACTTTGACCATGAAATCGATCAGACTTTGGGCATCCGGAACCGCTAGATAGGGAGTGACCGTGTGGTAACCGGCGGGGATGGGGAGCGTCGCCATAAGAAGAGAAGTTTACCGCGAACCGATAAAAGATCCTAGGGCAGGGTTTAACCCCGGGAGAACGGGGAGGCCCGCAGGGTCCGACT
>Ga0126381_100010485_pt1 | contig 10435 bp, 7 predicted proteins | sample PanSoiMetPlot_28_FD_96465 | JGI IMG/M metagenome (GOLD analysis project Ga0126381, IMG submission 96465) | Tropical forest soil microbial communities from Panama - MetaG Plot_28 | ecosystem: Environmental > Terrestrial > Soil > Tropical forest > Bulk soil | place: Panama | collected 2016-02-17 | reverse complement strand
GCATTTCCTGCGCTGTCCTTCACCGACTGCACCGTCGAGGTGGCATCGTTCCATCCCACCACCACGATGTTCATATCTCCCAGCGTCTCTGCCGTTTGATAGGCCACGCTCACCGTAGCTGTCGGCGTTCGTGGCGTCGATGACGCTACCTGCACAAAGCTGATCCCGGATGACGAGCTGGCTGCGCTACTCGAACCACCGCCTGAAGCACTGGACCCGCTTGTTGCGGCTGAAACAGTTGTCGAAAATCCGCATCCGGATACGACAAAGGCGAGGAAAAGGCAGCAGGCCAGAAGAACCAAGGCTCTGCCACACCAACCGCTGTACTTGGGCTGCTGTGTGGAGAAGTAAGCCCAGCAAAAATTAGACTGCAAGCGGTCACTGCGTTTAGAGACCCGACATACAACACCATCGGAGTCCCTTGGGGGAGGAACGCAAAGATAGGACACCAACTTCACCTCTGCAAACAAAAATTCGTTTCAGGGGCAGATAATTATGTAATAGGAAATCAGCAAGTGTGTGTTGATACCTTGTAGTCCCGCAGTCCTTTTTATGCTTCTATAAGTCTGGCTGCAGTGGGTACCAACTTGCTGTTAGCAAATTGATGGATAAGGAGTTCTCCAGCCTGAATTTCCAGAGAGTCCAGCCGCTGTTTAAAAAAATGAAGAACTAAAGTTGCTCTGTAGCTCAACGGGACAGCAACAAGTGGAAATGCGAAAGACTGGTTTTGCCTAGAACATTACCGGAGTACTTAACTAAATAAAAGAAATTAGCATTAAAAATAATTCGCCACGTTTGTTTCACAAGTGTGAATAAAAATATGTGGCTCGTCATTTTTTGTATCGTAAATAATTCGATTTTTCAAGTAGCGGCAGCAAATGGCAGTTACTTTCGTCAATTGACATCGTCAAATCGCGGAACTGTCCGCCTCAACGCAACGTAGTCCTCACAAACAGAGGAACTCGATGGCACACCTGCGGCAGGATCTCTCCTACACCTTTCGGCGTCTTTCCAAAACTCCCGGCCTTGTGCTCGCCATTGTCGTTTCCATCGGACTCGGCATCGCCGCCAATACGACCATCTTTTCCATGGTCAGCCGCTTTGTGCTCACGCCCCCACCGGTCGGCAACCCTGGCACTCTCTTGGCACTGCACATCACAGAGAGAAGCCAATGTTGCAACAACTTTCCATGGCCGCTCTATACCGATCTACGCGACCAGTCCAAGTCGTTTTCAGGGCTATCGGCCTACTATGAATTGCTGCCCGCTTCCATCGGAGGCAACGGTGAACCCGAGCGCCTCTGGGGACAGGCCGCCACGGCCAACTACTTTGATGTAGCCCAGCTCCGCATGGCCCTGGGACGCGGTTTTCTCCCAGGCGAAGAGCACCAGCAAGTCATCGTTCTCGGATACCGCGTCTGGCAGCGCCGCTTCGCCTCCGATCCTGCCATCATCGGCAAAGCCATCACGCTCTCCGGACGTCCCTACACTGTCGTCGGCGTCGCTCCTCTCGGCTTTCACGGCCTCGATCTTATCCTCGATCCGCAATACTGGGTTCCGCTGGGCAACATTGAATCGCTTGCCCCGAGTGTTGCCGGCAACACGGTTACCGTCTGGCAGGGCCGTCAGAATCACTGGCTGGCGGTGGTTGGCCGTCTCAAACCGGACACGACGCAAACGCAGGCAGGCGCCGAACTCAATGGCCTCGCCCAAAACTTCGCAAAGGCATATCCAGAGACAGACAAGGACAACGGCTTCTACTTAGACCGCGCCGGTTCCCTGCCCGCGCGCGACAAATCCACAATGCTGCTTTTCCTTGCCGCACTTTCGATTGTCGTCCTACTCGTACTCGCCATCGCCTGTGTCAATGTCGTTAACCTGTTGCTTGCAAACGCTGCCAGCCGCCAACGCGAGATGGCCGTCCGCGTTGCTCTCGGAGCTACACGCAGACAGCTTCTGCGCCAGATGCTCACGGAAAGCGTTGTCCTCGCTCTCGGCGGTGGATTTGTCGGAACGATGTTGTCGCTTTGGGCTACATCAGCGCTCGCTGCATTCCGCATACCCGCGCCGGTGCCGCTCGATATATCGCTCACCATCGACTGGCGCGTATTGCTCTACACCTTTGTTCTTAGCATTGGAACCGGATTGCTCTTCGGTCTCATCCCGGCATGGATCGCATCGCGCCCCGTCCTTACCAGCGCTCTCAAAGGCGAAGACGCACTCGCTCGCCCTGGCCGCCGCATCACCCTGCGCAATGTTCTCGTCGTCGCACAGATCGCCATGTCCATCGTGCTACTCTCCGCCACTGGACTCTTTCTGCACAGCCTTGAGCATGCCTCCGCTATTGACATCGGCTTCCGCTCGCGTAACGTCCTCATGGTTTCTGTCGATCCGCGTGTCCACGGCTACACACCAGAGCACACCACGCAGTTCCTCACGCAATTGCGCGACCGCGTCACCGCTATCCCCGGCGTTAATTCCGCTGCTGCGACTGACAGCGTGCCGCTCTCCGGAGGCCACCGCAGCGATGGCATGAGCGCCGAAGGCCATCCGAAACAGCAGGCTCCGGTTGTCGAGATGTACATGGCCACGCCCGGATACTTTGAAACCCTCGGCATCCCGCGCATTGCTGGCCGCGACTTTGCCAACGAATCCCCGACTGCACCAAAAGTCGCCGTCATCAACAAAGCTCTCGCCGAAAAGCTCTTCCCCGGCGAGAATCCCATCGGCCAGCGCGTCCGCGATGGCGACGATCTCTACGAAGTTATCGGCGTCGTCGGAAACATCAAGTCGCGCTTCATCGGCGAAGACACCCGCCCTGTCCTCTTCCGCTCGCTTGCACAAACCACTGGTAGCGATCCCTCTTTTCTCGGATACACCCTCATCGTCCATTCCGAAGGCGACACCGCAAATCTTCTCTCCGCAGTCCGCCAGCAGATTCACGCGCTCGACCCGGCAATGGCTGTTTACAACGCCGAAACCATCGAAGAGCACCTTCGGAGCGCGCTCTTTCTGCCGCGCCTCGCCGGAACTCTCTTCGGCATCTTTGGCTTCATTGGTCTCGTCTTAGCCGCAGTCGGACTCTATGGCGTTATGAGTTATGCGGTCAGTCGCCGTACGCGCGAAATCGGCATTCGCATTGCACTAGGCGCACAACTCGCAGCCATCCAGCGCCTCATCCTCCGTCAGGGAATGCTCCTCACCCTGACCGCGCTCGCAGTGGGCCTGCCAGCCGCACTGGCCGTAGCAAAACTATTCAACAGCTTCCTCTATGGAGTACATCCGCACGACATCGTGACTTTCACGCTTGCGCCCATCTTCCTCGCGGCGGTAGCTCTCGCAGCCTGCTGGATCCCTGCCCGCCGTGCAGCAAAGGTTGATCCGCAAACAACCTTGCGCTACGAGTAACACAGGCCTTTGACTACTCATAGAGGGCGCATTTAACGTGCCCTCCTCGTTCGCAGTCATGGAAATCGCCGGAAACATAAATCTGTACAAATCCTCTGCCCTCATCTAGGTTCTTGGTAGAAGTTGGGCCATCCATGTCACGAAACGTCGCAGCCCTACTCCTTTTCTTAACCGTCCTGACTGCCTCTGCCTCCACCCCAACCTGGCTAGAAGTCCAAAGTCAGCACTTCACCCTCATTACCAACGCCAGTGAAAAGCAAGGCATTCACGTGCTCGATCAGTTCGAACGCATGCGCTGGATCTTCCAAACTCTCTTCCCTGGCGCAAATGTCGATCCAACCGCACCCATCCTCGTCATTGCTGCCAAAAACAAGAAAGACTTCGCAGCACTTGAACCCGAAGCCTACTTAACCAAAGGCCAGATGAGCCTCGCCGGGATCTTCCTCAACACGGAAGACAAGAACTACATCCTCCTTCGCCTCGACGCCGAAGGCGAACACCCCTACTCAACCATCTACCACGAATACACGCATCTCCAATTGAGCAAAGCCAGCGACTGGCTCCCGCTATGGCTCAATGAAGGCCTCGCTGAATTCTTCCAGAACACTGACATCCACGATAAGGAAGTGCAACTCGGCGAGCCCAGCATCGACGATCTCCTCTACCTGCGTCAGAACCGAATCATCCCGCTCACCACACTCTTCCGCGTCGATGCGACTTCCCCCTACTACCACGAAGAGCAGAAGGGCTCCATCTTCTACGCCCAATCCTGGGCGCTCACACACTTACTTGAAATCAGTGACCGCCAGAACAATACACATCGCCTCAGCGACTACGCCAAGCGCATGAGTCATCATGAGGATCCCGTGACAGCCGCCCAGGAAGCCTTCGGCGATCTCAATCAGCTTCAGAAGGCACTCGAATCCTACATCGGCCAGGGAGGCTTCAGATATTTCCGCATGTCCAGCGCCGCCGCCCCTATCGATGATGCTTCCTTTAAGATCAGAACCCTTACGCAGACCGAAGCCGATGCTATCCGTGCCGACTTTCTCGCCTACGACCAGCGCGCCAAAGACTCCCGCGCGCTGCTCGACACCGTATTGCAGCAGGATCCGAACAATGTCTCCGCGCACGAAACCATGGGCTATCTTGAATTCGTCGCAGGCAACCGCGAAGCTGCACGCAAATGGTACGAGCAGGCCGTCAAACTCGATTCGCAAAGCTATCTCGCCCACTATTACTACGCAGCGATGTCCATTGCTGCAGGCTCCGGTGATGACACACAAATTGAAGCCAGCCTGCGCACGGCCATTAAGCTCAATCCTCAATTCGCTCCCGCCTACGATCAGATGGCATCGTTTTACGGCATGCGTCGCGAGAAGCTAAGCCAGGCTCACATCCTCAACATGCAGGCCATACAATTAGAGCCCGGCGAGATTCGCTACCGGCTCAATGCCGCCAATATTCTTCTTGAAGAAGTGAAGCCCGACGACGCCCTCCGCGTCCTGAAGCAGGCCTTAAGCGCAGCGAAAAACCCATCCGAGGTTGCCCAAGTACAGCAGCGCATCAACGAAGTCGAGCAGGACCAATCTTCCCGCACGCCTGCAGCGAAGGAATAACGCCCGCGCCCTGTTGGCTCTTGATGTCGGAGCCAACGAAGAACGTTCTCGCAAATCCGTTTCGTTTAGCTTGATAACGAGCCGCTCTGCTAGACTGTGGCGAATCGATATCACGCCCATGAGACCTCTTCATTCTCTTCCTCTCGCGCTTGCCTTCGTTGTCTCGCTCACAACTGTTCCGTTCGCTCAAGCCGCAACTCCAGAAGAGCAGGCTGTACTCGCTCCGATACAGGCGATGTTCGATGGCATGGCAAAGCGCGACGCGGCTGCCATCAAAGAACCTGTGTTGCCCGGCGGCACCATGGTGCTGATGCGTGACGGCAAGGCCACGCAAATGACGTTCGAAGCCTTCGCGGAACGAGTCGGAAAACCCGGAACGACACAAATCGAAGAGCGAATTCACGATCCATTAGTGCGCATCGACAACGACCTCGCCGTAGTCTGGGCTCCGTTTGATTTTCTGGTGAACGGCAAGGTCGATCACTGCGGAACAGACTTGTTCAACCTCATCCGTCAGGATGGCAAATGGTTAATTGCCAGCGTCGCCGACACCGGCCGCAAGGATTGTCCAGCTAAGTAGCTGCCAGCTTTCTTCCTGTACTCTCATTTCTAAGCATGGCACGCCCGAAAAGTCCTGAGAAACGAAGCGCCATACTCCAGGCAGCGGTGCATGAAATCGCCGAAGCTGGACTCGGCGCGCCCACCGCGAGGATCGCCCGGCGCGCAGGCATCGCCGAAGGCACACTCTTCACATACTTCGCCACCAAAGAAGAATTGCTGAACCAGCTCTACCTCGAGCTAAAGGTCGAGGTGTACAAGAGGCTAAATACTGGCTTTCCTCACAAAGCAAACTTGGAACGACGTGCGTGGCACGTTTGGTCGAGCTACCTCGACTGGGCTATCGAATTCCCAGAGAAGCGAAAGGTTTCAGTCCAATTAAACGTCTCCGATGTCGTCACTCCCGAAACCCGGGCGAAAACGGCCACCGAACGCGCCCCCATCGACGCTGCGCTGACTCAATTGGAAGCCCGCGAGGCGCTTCGCAGTCTTCCCGCCGGCTTCGCCGCAGCAGCCATGGCCGCTATGCAGGAAGCAACGATGGACCTGATCGCGAAGTATCCAAAACGGCGCAAAGCACTTAGCGAGCAGGCTTTCAAGTTCTTCTGGCGCGCCGTGCGATAGTGTCTCCCATCTATTCCCAAATAAATGAGCATCTACTCACTCATTTATGAATCCCATGCACAGGAGAATTTTGCAATGCCAAAAGTTTGGTTGATTACGGGAAGCGGAAATGGATTGGGACGCGATATCGCCGAAGCGGCACTGGCGGCGGGTGACAGTGTCGTAGCCGGAGCGCGTCGAACAGAAGAATTGACACCCCTCGTGGCCCAATACGGCGATCGAGTCAAACCTGTGAAACTCGAAGTTCGCGATGAGACCGCTGCAAAGCAGGCGGTAGAGCTGGCAGTCGAGACGTTCGGCCGTCTGGATGTGCTCATCAACAATGCCGGATACGGCCAGTTTGCCCCCTTCGAGCAGATAAGCTCCGAAGATTTTCAGGCGGTCGTTGACACCTGTTTCTACGGCGTCGTCTACACAACGCGCGCCGCCATTCCGATCATGCGCAAACAGCGAAGCGGCCACATTTTCCAGGTCTCATCGGTCGGTGGTCGTATTGCGATTCCCGGCAACACACCCTACCACGCGGCAAAATGGGCTGTCGGCGGATTCAGCGATTCCCTGGCGATGGAAGTCGCTCCCTTCGGCGTGAAGGTCTGCACGCTGGAACCCGGTGGCATTCGCACCAACTGGGCACGGCGCGCGCGCCATAACCCGCCCGAGCTACTGCCCGACTACGAATCCACCATTGGCCCGATTCTCAAGCTGCTGTTGAGCATTGACGGCCGTCAGGAAGGCGACCCGCGCAAAATTGCCGACGTGATCGTACAACTCGCCAAAAGTGAAGATGTACCAACCCGGCTTATCCTCGGCGTAGATGCGGAGAAGCGGGTGCAACGGGCCGAAGTAGTGCGCGCAGAAGAGGCGGAAAAATGGCGGCACTTCACGCAGTCGACCGTGTTTGAAGACGCAGAAGCAATCCCAGAGCTGCTGAATCACTGATTTCCACAGGTTTCACAGCCAATATCTGTCAAGCCCTTAAAGTAAAACTATTTTCTAAGCTGCTCATTCTAAAGCGTAAAAACTTAGAGCAATTTGGCATAATATTTGGCTGAACTCAGTAAAATAGAGATATGAAGTAAAAAGCCCGCCAATTGGCGGGCTTTTTTATTGTCACAAAAGATCTTAGCTGCTATCCACGCAATTCCAATAACTTACCGCATTTCCAACGGAGAACGAACCTTTTCAAAGATTTAGCCACCCCCACCCCCTCCGGGTGGAAGCAATCACAGGAGAATACATGATAATTGCCCAATGCCAGCGCATCATGTCGGACGGCCATCAGTGCGGAAGCCCTGCGCTCCGCAGCCAGGACTACTGCTACTTCCATCACCCCGATCGGAAGCCGCGAGCACGCAAGCGACGCACTCGCTATCCCAACCTTGACCCCGAAACGCTTGCCGACATCGATACCCCGGAAGCTATCAACCGAAGCCTCTCCGGGGTGCTTCAGGCCTTAGTCACTGACTCAATCAGCCTCTACCAGGCGCAAACCATGATCTACGCCCTCCAACTGGCCTCAAATCTGAGCCGCTAAATAGGAAAGGCGCGGGCTGAACCCGCGCCTTTCCCCATCGCAAAAAGAATCATCAATACCGCGGATAGTAGTAGTACCCCGGACGGTAAACATAGGGGTAGGGATACGGGTACGCATATCCGTAATAGGGATAAGGATAGGCATACGGATATGGGTATGGATAGGCATAGCCCGTTTTGTGCTGAAGCCGAGGCTGTTGTTGAACCACAGACGCCTGCAGCCGTTGCGCCTCCTGATAAGACACCGGAGTGACCGTAACCGGGGTCGCCAGGTGGAAGCTGAGCAAGGCCTCAGGCGGAATCATGATTTGCGGTCCCTTGGTCGCTGCCGAAGTCGCCAACCCAGTCGCCCCACCGGCAACTGCGCCAATCGCAGCACCCGGACCGCCGCCAAAGATCGCACCAAGTGCCGCGCCGAATGCCGCTGTTCCCGCAGTGTTTGCAGTCGAATAGCCACCCTTACCCGGCCCCTCGCCAGTCCATGCATCGGTGGTGAGCGGATAAGTCTGTCCACCGAGATTGAGCGCTGTGATCTGTAACTGCAGTCCCGACTTGCCAGCAAGATCCCCCGGCTTCCTCACTCCGGTAACTTGACCGGTCAAAACCGCGCCGCGTGGAATCGCCAGCACGTTGCCCTGAAATACATCGTTGGCCACCGTGGCCTGAAATATCGTGCCTACTTGCGCCCTGCGCGAATCGAGAGGCTCGCTGGTCCGCACGTTAAGCAGCGTTCCTGCCGGAATCGTCACCGGACCGCTCGGCTGTTGATAAGAATAGTTGGGCTGTTGAGTATTCGGGGCCTGCTGAGCCGGGGGATAGTTCTCATCGGGATTGGATACACCCTGGTCATAAGGCGGCGGTGGCGGTGTCTGCTCTTCAGGCTGCTGCTGACTACTCTGCGTCGGCTGCGCAGGAGCACTGCTGACCGTGAGATTGTTTTCGACCGACCGAACACCGCTCACACCTGCGGCAATCTGCTCAGCAAGCCGCTTGGCAGCTTCATCGCGCACGGTACCGGAAAGAGTGACATCACCCTGAATCGTCGCGGCAGTAATATTCTGCCCCTGCAGCTGCGACGACTGCGCCAGGGCGGTCGCGACATCGGTCTGAATCTCAGCATCAGCCCGCGCTGCTGCCTGCGCCTGTTGTGGCGCGGCAAACGCCGAAGGAGAATATAAAGGAGAACCAATCATTGCGGCAGAAACCGCCGTCGTCAGAAGCCATTTCGTACTGGTCAAGGAATTCATTACAACACCCTCAATTTTTGCCCGCACCCTGTCTAATAGACGCTCGGTGCATCCGCTCGTCGCTCATATAAACCCCCGCGTCAGCAAAAAGTTACGGGCCGGCAAAAGCCAGCCCGTAGCCAGAAACCAGAACGTAGAGATTAGCTCTTCAGCTTTTTGTAGCGAGCAATCAAAGTATTGGTGGAACTGTCATGCTTCCCCTCAGCCTTGCCCTCAAGCTCGGAGATGATGTTCTTGGCCAGCACTTTGCCCAGCTCAACGCCCCACTGGTCAAAGGAGTCAATCTGCCAGACAGCGCCTTGCGTGAATACGCTGTGTTCATACAAAGCCACCAGCTTGCCGAGAACCTCTGGCGTGAGCTTCTCGATAAGAATCGTATTCGACGGCCGGTTGCCTTCAAAAACACGATGCGGAACGAGCCAGTCTGGAGTTCCTTCCGCTTTCACCTGCTCCGGAGTCTTGCCGAAAGCGAGTGCTTCGCTCTGGGCAAAGACATTGGCCATCAGCAGATCATGATGATCACCCAGCGGATTGAGCGTTTTGCCAAAGCCAATGAAGTCGCATGGAATCAGCTTCGTTCCCTGATGAATAAGCTGATAGAAGGAGTGCTGCCCGTTCGTGCCCGGTTCGCCCCAAAAGATGGGACCGGTCTCATAGTCGACATGCTCGCCACTGAGGGCGACGTGCTTCCCGTTGCTCTCCATCGTGAGTTGCTGCAGATACGCAGGAAAGCGCTTCAGGTACTGCTCATAAGGCAGAACCGCAACCGTCTGCGCGTCAAAGAAGTCGTTGTACCAGACAGAAAGGAGACCCATCAGCACCGGCAGATTCTTCTCGAAAGGGGTCGTGCGGAAATGCTCATCCATTTCGTGGAATCCAGCCAGCATCGCTCTGAAATTATCCGGACCGATGGCAAGCATTGTCGAAAGGCCGATAGCCGAGTCCATGGAATAACGTCCGCCAACCCAGTCCCAGAAACCAAACATGTTGGCCGTATCAATGCCGAACTTCGAAACCTCGGCTGCATTCGTCGAAACCGCGACGAAGTGCTTCGCTACAGCCTTCTGATCACCAAGTTTCTTGAGACTCCAATCACGCGCCGTGTGCGCGTTGGTCATCGTCTCAAGCGTCGTAAATGTCTTCGAGGAAATGATGAAGAGCGTTTCTTCCGGATCAAGATCAACCGTCGCTTCCGCAAAGTCGGTGCCGTCAACGTTCGACACAAAGCGAAATACCATGTCACGTTTGCTGTAATGCCGTAAAGCTTCGTAAGCCATGACCGGACCAAGGTCCGAGCCACCAATACCGATATTGATGACGTTCTTGATCCGCTTGCCCGTATGTCCTGTCCACGCGCCGCTGCGCACGCGGTCAGCAAACGCCGACATAGCATCCAGCACAGCATGCACTTCAGGAACGACGTCTTTACCATCAACCAGAATTTTCG
>Ga0126381_100010484_pt1 | contig 10436 bp, 10 predicted proteins | sample PanSoiMetPlot_28_FD_96465 | JGI IMG/M metagenome (GOLD analysis project Ga0126381, IMG submission 96465) | Tropical forest soil microbial communities from Panama - MetaG Plot_28 | ecosystem: Environmental > Terrestrial > Soil > Tropical forest > Bulk soil | place: Panama | collected 2016-02-17 | reverse complement strand
GCATCGAAATGATCGGGCTGCGCCTCGAGAATCCGCAGATAGGCCTCTTCGGCCGCCGCAAGCTTCCCCTTCAGATGCAAATCGGCGGCTTGCTGAAACAATAGGGATGTCGCCGCTGAGATCATTCCTGCAGCTCTGCTGCTGAAGCCTGTTTCTTTGACACCGGAAGCGTTTGAGTCTAGCAGCCGCGAGCCGCGCGGATCGATTTTGCGCGACGATTTAATCGATTATTGTAACATGCGAGCATGAGCAAGCCGACGGCAATCCAGACGCCGCCCGAATCCACGCCTGCAGCGCTCAAGCGCCTGTTCGAGCGCGCCAACGCCGAGCAGGCGGCGGGCAACGCGCGCCAGGCCGAATTGAGCTGCCGGGAGATCCTCGCGCTCGACGACGCCCATTTTGGGGCCTGGCACCTGCTTGGCATCATTGCGCTGCGCGCGGGCGACGCGGTCTCGGCGGTTTCGTCAATCGAGCGGGCGGTTGCACTTGCCCCGGGGCGAGCCGATTGCCGCAGCAGCCTCGGATTCGCGCTCACGGCTCTCGGCCGCCGGGAGGATGCCGAAGCCGCATTTCGCAAGGCAATCGAGCTCGACTCGAGTTCCTTTGAATCGCACTTTCAGCTCGGCAATTTCCGCATGGAACGGGGACGTTTCGCGGAAGCCGAGACCTGTTACCGACGGGCATTGGCGCTCGTTCCTGCGCATGCCCAGACGCACAATAATCTGGGCCTTGCACTCGGGCAGCAGCGGCGCCTCGAGGAGGCTGCCGGGCACTTTCGCCGCGCCGCCGAGATCTGGCCCGGCTATGCAGAAGCCCATGCCAATCTCGGCCACACGCTCCGGCTGGCACGACGCCCGCAGGACGCTGAGGAGGCGTGCCGGCGGGCGCTCGCCGCTGCTCCGGGCATGTTCGTCGCGCAGTTCAACCGCGGCCTGGCGTTGCAGGATCTCGGCCGTCTTGACGAGGCGCTTGCATGCTTCCGCGGCGCGAACACGGCCGATCCGAACTATCCGATGGCCGTTGCCTCCGAGGCTGTATTGCATCTCCTGCGCGGCAATTTTGCCGAGGGCTGGCCGAAATACGAGGCGCGTTGGCGCATCGGCGATCTGCCGCCCCGTCATTTTTCGCAGCCGCAATGGCGCGGGGAGCCGCTCGCCGGCAGGACCATCCTGCTCTATGCGGAGCAGGGGTTCGGGGATGCAATCCAGTTCCTGCGCTACGTGCCGCTCGTGATCGCTCGCGGTGGACAGGTGGTTCTCGAGGTCCACGCACCGCTCGTCCCGCTCGCGGCGCGGATTCCCGGCATCAAGCTCGTTGCCAGGGGCGAATCGCTGCCCGCCTTCGATCTGCAGTGCGCGCTCCTCTCTCTCCCGCTTGCCTTCGGGACGAAGCTCGACGGCATCCCGGCCAATGTCCCCTATCTGTCGCCGATGCCGGAGCGAGTCGACCACTGGGCGGCGCGCATCGGTCAAGTCCCCGGCGTCAAGGTGGGCATCGCCTGGGCCGGCCGCAGCACCCATCGCAACGATCACAACCGTTCGATTCCGCTGGATCGGCTCAAGCCGCTCTTCGAGCCCGCGGGTGCACGATTCTTCTCGCTGCAGGTCGGCGCGGCCGCGCGCGAGCTTGCCGCGATCGAGCCGTCGGCGATTGACGACCTGTCGGGAGAGCTGATCGATTTCGCCGAGACCGCCGCCGCGATTGCAAATCTCGACCTGGTGATCTGCGTCGACACGGCGGTCGCGCATCTTGCGGGCGCGCTGGGCAGGCCGGTGTGGGTGCTGCTGCCGTTTCCGCCGGATTGGCGCTGGCTGCTCGGGCGCGGCGACAGCCCGTGGTATCCCTCCATGCGGCTTTTCCGCCAGCGGCAGGGCGGTGACTGGGCCGCCGTGCTCGGCTCGGTACGCCAAGCGCTCGCCGAGCGCGTGGGGGCTCGCCCCGGCACCGCAATGTGACGAGCCGCGCCGAATAATCACAGCTCCTGAAATCGCCTGACCGGCCGCTGTCGCGCTTGGAAAGTCGGCGCCGATGTCTTATGTGTGTGGTCCACTGACGTGACCTCAAAAAGCGCCCGTAGCTCAGCTGGATAGAGCACCAGACTACGAATCTGGGGGTCAGGAGTTCGAATCTCTTCGGGCGCGCCACTACTCCTGCACGCCATCATCCGTACCGACGCCAGCTTTCTGCGGTAAGCTCCTCGAGCGCCGCGTAATATGGGAGGTTCGGGTCCGCGCGGCTTTCAGGTTGCTGTGTGTCCGCGCGGCTCATCACGTCGCTCATGAACTGCATGAGGATCATGCCCACGGCATGGATGGCGTCGTGGCGGTCGAGGCCCTCGGTCATGAGTCGCTGTACCGTTCGTCGCACCGGAATTTCATCACCGAGTGCAATCTGGTTCTCGACGATGGCATGCAGTACGGAATGAACCGTTTCGTTGGGCAGGCGAATTTTGGCGCGCCGGTGATAGTCTTGCGCCAGTGATATCCTTTCCTGCTCATCCAACGCGAGCCATTCTGCCGGATCCGGAGCCTTGAGAGGATCGTATCGCATCATGCCGCTCCCCTGATTCCGACGAGCCGCCGCTGCGGCGCCGTCTAGCTGGTCATCCCTGCACCGTTGTTCGCCGCTGTCACTTGTTCGTTCAAGGGTTCAACGCTGAAGCCGCGCGGGGTTTCCCCGCGCTGGTGAATATCCCACATCGTCGCATAGGCGCTCTCGATGTGGCGGCAGAGCCGGGCCATGTCGAACAACCGGCACGCCGGCCGGCCCAGTTCGAGACGCTCCCGGAATGTGTGCAGCAGCGATGCGTCGGTCGCAAGCCGCAGCGCCAAGGTTTCGTACTCGCCGAGATCGGCGGTGGCGAGCTCCCCCAGGCCGGCGGCGCCAAGCATGCTGGCCGCAACCCGGCCGGCAAAGCTTGCGCCCCTGCAGGTCAGCACCGGAAGTCCTTCCCAGAGCGCATCGCTCGCGGTGGCATGCGCGTTGTAGGGCAGCGTGTCCAGGAACAGATCCGCCACACGATAGCGGGCCAGATGGTCTTCAACACGCGCGAGCTTCGGCGCAAAGATCAGCCGCGCGGGGTCGACACCGCGCGCCGTCGCTTCGCGTTTCAGATTGGTTACCGCCTCGTTATCGTCCACCGACAGCCACAGCACGCTGTCATGCACGCTCCTGAGCAGGCGCATCCACACCTCGAACATGAGGGGCGTGATCTTGTAGCTGTTGTTGAAAGTGCAGAACACGAAGCCGTTGTCGGGAAGCCCGAGTTCCGCCCGCGTCGGAGGGCGCGGCGACGTCGGTTTTCTTGTGTCGGTCGGGAGGAAACAGTCCGGCAGATGAACAATCCTTTCCGTGTAGAACGGCTGTTGCTCCGACGGCAGCGCGGTTCTGTCCGCAATGACATAGTCGATGAAAGGCGCGCCCGTGGTCGATGCATAGCCGAGATAGCTCGCCTGAATCGGTGCGGGACGATGGGCGAGGATGCCAAGACCGATGCCTCCGGCATGACCATTCAGGTCGACGGCGACGTGGACGCGCGAGTCTTTCACCAGCGTTGCGACATCACGGCTGCCCTGCGACCTGACATCGTGAAAGCGGTCAAAGGCCCGGATCAGGCGGGCGCGTATCTCGCTCCGATCGTCGTGGCCGAACGATATTCCCACGATCTCGAACCGGCTGTGGTCATGCCGCTCGATGAGCTCCGCCATCAGAAAAGCGACGGCATGCCGACGAAAATCCGGCGACAGATAGGCGATGCGGAGCTTGTCATCCGGCCAGGTCTCTCCGCTCCATAACGGGGTCGTCGAGGCCGGCAGCCTGTGTGCGATGTAATTTTGCGCGCATTGCAACTGCACCGACAGGTCGACGCCGTAGGCCAGGGCGGTAAATGGGGCGATGATCGACCTTCCATCCGCGATACGGTTTCTCAATTCCGGCCTCAGGGCCTCGGTCCTCGCCCAATCGCAAACCGCAAGGGCGGTATCGGCGAGTCCCGAGAACGCATAGGGATGACAGGGATCGGCCTTGAGGGCCTTTTCGTAGCTGGCAAGTGCCTCGGCGCTGCGCTGGAGCTCCCGCAGCGGAACGGCACGCCCGTTCAGCGCCTCGGCGTCGTTCGGGCTGAGCTTCAGCGCCGCGTCGAAGCTTGCCAGCGCCTCCGTGTACATCTTCAAGGATTTCAGGGCGTTGCCGCGGTTGTTGAGCGCATAGGCGTCGTCCCGCCTGATCGCCAATGCCTTGTCGAAGCTTGCGAGCGCCTCCTCGTGGCGATGCAGATCCTGCAGGGCGTTGCCGCGATTGTTGAGGGCTCCCGGATCGTTCGGCCTGATCGCCAGGGCCCGGTCGAAGCTTGCCAGCGCCTCCGCCGGACGATTGAGGCTTCGCAGCGCGCTGCCACGGTTCTTGAGCGCTTCGACGTGGCTCGGCCTGATCGCCAGCGCCCGGTCGTAGGTCGCGAGCGCCTCCTCCACGCGCTCGAGGTCGCGCAGGGCATTGCCGCGGTTGTTGAGGATCTCGGGATTGCCCGGACTCGCCGCCAGAGCGCGATCAAAGCTCGCCAGCGCCTCCTGCGGCCGCTTGAGGTCGCGCAGCGCCATGCCGCGCTCGCTCAGCGCGTCGGCGTCGTCGGGAACGATCGCCAGCATGCTGTCGAAGCTTGCAACGGCATCGGCGGCGCGCTTGAGGTGGCGCAGCGCGATCGCGCGATTGAACCAGGCTTCGGCGTAGTCCGGCTTCAGGGCCAGCACCCGGTCGTAAATTGCGAGCGCCTCCTCGCGGCGCTGCAGGGCGTCGAGCACGACGGCGTAATTCAGGAGAACCGGAGGAAAATGCGGCTTTGTCGCCAGCGCCGCGCCGATCAGCGACAAGGCCTCGGTCAGCCGGCCCTGCTGGTATCTCAGCATGCCGAGCATCTGCAGCGCGTCAAAATGGCCGGACTCTGCCTTGAGAACCTGCAAATACAGGCCTTCAGCCGCGCTGAGATTTCCGTTGTGATGCAAATCAGCGGCGCGGCTGAGCAGGTGAGACGGATCTTGCATTCACGCCGCCAGGAAATGGCTCAATAACCAACCTATGCCCCCAACAGGAGGATCAGCGACAATGTATCTCAGGACCCGATGCTGCGTCTAAGGGGGCGAAGCTCAAGGCGCGGAGGCGCTTGCCGGCCGAAGCTTGCGGAGCGGCCCGGATCGCTGGCCGGTACCGGTGGTATTCCGATGAACGTTGGCCTTTTGCCCGCCAGGAAGGCAAATCTTGCGATGCCCGGGAAGGAAGGGCCCATGCTGCCGTTCGAGCCGATCGCTGCGACAGCGGTCGAAAATTTGCATTCCTTCTCAAAGTGGGGAAGTTAGGCGAAGCGATTCTTCCCAATAAGGAAGCTTTGGAGGCAGCATGCGCCGTGGCGGATCCATGTCTTTCGTGGTCGAGGTAAAAAGGAGGAGGTTCCCTCAGCAGAGTGCGACGACCAGTGATCTCGATCGCGGGAGTGCCCCGCGCATAAGTCCAATCGGGGTGGGCACCCCGTCGCTGGCACCTCTGATCGAAAGAAAGAGGGACAGCGATCCGACCGTCGAAGCGGCCAAGATTGCCGCCGAGCGTTTCTTCAGTCAGCCCGGCTCTTCTCACTCGGTGCGAGCGGATGGTTGGAGCGATCCTGCTGCTCCCGGGCTAATTTCTCGTGTCGAGCCCGCCCGAGCGGCCGACGTGGCGGTGCAAAAACCCGCCGCCGACCTGGTCGCATCCCCTCCGGCACAACCGGCCGCCCAGGCGGAAAAACCACGATCCGGACGGGTTCTGCAAAGTCTCATCGTGGAGGATCCAATCGACGCTCTGCTTCGACGAAAAGAGGGAGAACAATCGACCGGCCGGCGGCCGCGAGGCCCGCGCGTACGAAGCGTCATCGCCGACGGGACCAGGGCCGCCGTCCCGACCGGCAGGCGACAAAGTCCCGCGCACAAGATGTCCGCCAAGCCTAGCACGAGCTTTACGGAATTGCCCGTATCGAAAGACATCGTCGAGCCGGGCCGCAAGTTGCGCGGCCGAACGGTCGTGACCGATCCCAACCCCGCCGTCGGTACGCGTGTCCAAACGGTGAAGAAGAAGGCGGCGAAGGCCCCAGGACGTGCCGGCAGCCCCCATCGGACTGCGAACGAAGAGGCCGGGGCGAAGCAACGCGAACAGAAGCGGGCAGATACCAGACACTTCGATAAGAAGGGCATCGCTAAGAGCGCCGCAGCCAAAAAAGGCGCTGACAAAGCAGCCGTCGCCAAGAAAATGACCGGGCGGAAAGGCGGGGCAACAGGATCTCTCGGCAGACCGACCCTGGCCAAGAAACGTTCAGCTACAAGGCGGACCGCGACAGGGCTGGCGACCAGAAAGATCGGCAAAACGAAGAGGTCTGCGGCCGGTAGAGCAAAGACATCTACGCGCGCGCCCAAGGCGGCTAAGCGCAAGGCGCGCCGGAACCGCTGAGGCCCAACAAGGTTTCTCCGGTGGCGCGGGTGCCGCGGCAGGCATCGAGCACTCACCCTTGCGCGGACACGAGCCACTGCGGCGTTGGCGTTGGTTGAGCCCCGCTCCGGTTCTCGACTTGGCGAGCCACTTCGTCGGCACGGTCGGCCATTTCAAGCCCAGCAGTTCGAGGACCATTGCCGAGAACGCACCTAAGGACCTCCCCAAGCGTAAGCAGGCAGAGTCCCGCGACGGTCGGTGTCCGTCATGAGCACCTTGCTGCGCCATCGCCTGGGATGGCCGGTCTGCCCCCGAAGGCAGCCAGCCGATCGCCGCAAGGCGAATGCGAAAGATGGGGCATAAGCTGACATCGGCCGATCACGCAGCCGAGCTGGTATTCTAAACTGAAAGACCGCACCTTGTGATGCGTGCCCCGGTCGCCCAAAGGTGTCCTCCATGGGCTTCGATGATCGAGCGACAGATCGAAAGTCCCATGCCCATCCCGTTTGCCTCTTTCGTATAGAATGGTTCGAACAAACGCTCCAACTTCTCCGAGCTCAGGCCAGGGCCGGTGTCCAGCACTCCCACACGCACGTCGTTCTCGGTGCCCTCGCTGGTGATCAGCAAGTCGCGATGAGTCCTCACTGCCTCACATCCCGCTCGGATTCCGAAGGTCATCGACGAGCAGGTCGATGAAGCTGCGCACCTTTGCGGAGACATGACGGCGATTCGGGTAAAGCGCGTTTATGAAAAGCTCTGCCGGCCGAAATTCCGCGAGAATTGGCACAAGTTCGCCCGACTTCAACTCGGAGGCGACCAGCGACACTGGGACGTAGATCAAGCCCTGGCCCAGGATCGCTGCCAACCGCAGAACTTCATCGCTATTGGCTTCGAGATCGCCAGATAACCGAACCGCTTGCTGCCCATCCGGACCGGCGAAGTGCCACTCCCTTCCCGAATACGAATCCGAGAACAGCAAGCAATTGTGGCGCACAAGCTCGGATGGGTGCTCGGGGCGTCCACGGCGCGCGAAGTAGCTCGGCGCGCCGCACACCACGTATCGATGGGGCGCGAGCCGGCGAGCGATCAGGCTGGAATCGGACACTGGACCGATTCGGATAGCGAGATCGAATCCCTCCTCGATCAGATTGACCATTTGACTGGTAACGTTGAGGCTTATCGAGACTTCGGGGTAGAGCGAGAGGAACTTGCCTAGAGAACGAGCGATCGTGAGCGGTAGATGCGGAGCCACATTGAGCCGCAGAATCCCACGCGGCTTCTTCTGCAAAGATACTGCAACTTGATCCGCGTCATGGATCTCCGACAGGATTTGGGCGCAGCGTTCATAGTAGGTGCGGCCAACGTCTGTGAGGCTGACCTTGCGCGTGTTCCGATTGAGGAGCAGGACTCCGAGCCGATCCTCAAGTGATTTGACGTGCGTGGTCACCATACTGGTCGAAATATCGAGGCGCCGCGCCGCAGCCGAGAATCCGGAGTTTTCGACCACTTTGACGAACGACGTCATGGCGGCCAGACGGTCCGTTCGCCGAATTCTCTGTCTCGTTCCCGCAGACGCTGGCTGGAGAGTTGCGGATGTCGCGTCTGGCGCTCTCCGGAATCGAGATGCGGTTCCTTGCCGCTCCTGGATGGAATCCGCTGATGCCGTCGGGCTTGCCTCAGACATTGCGAAATCCGGAAGGGCGAGCCGATGATCCACTTTTCACCCGTATCGCTGATCCGACGCGAAGGCGCTTCAGCACAAGATATCCGTTAAGTGCGGTTGCGGGAGCACAACTGCCCTCGCCGTTGCCGGCGTGAGCAGCCATGCCACCAAAGTAGCCTCCCAATTCAATCGGTCGATTGTACTGAGGTTGAGCGGTTCGCACGGTTCAACAGGGAGATCGATACCAAAGTATGAGGCGCCGGTGCGCCGATTCCGGTCGGCCGCATGCCGACCACCGCCCGGAAAGAAGTGTGCGGAGCGGCGTCGAACGCGCTGCCTACCCACGGCGTCAGCCCGGCCGGCCGGTACGAAAGGCGTGAGCAGGGCAACCAAAGTACCAGGCGGACAAACCCGGCGTATGCATGGCAAACAACGGTCGGGTTGGCCGTCTCCAGCCTCAGTACGATTGAGGGTTCCCCAGGCGGATGTCCTAATAAGGCGCGAGACACGATGAGGTCAGCGCTATGCCCACCGGCTTGCATGAGATCCTGCGTTCCCACCCGCATGTCCACCACAAAGGCGGACCGGCGTCAGGCGGCCTCGCTATTTGGCAGCAGTATCTGGTTGCCACCTACATCGAAAAGCATCTTACAGAGCCGATAAGGCTTGGCGCGTTGTCAAACCTGGTCTACCTGAGCTCTGGTTCCTTTTGGCGCGCGTTCAAACGAACGTTCGGCGTAACGCCGCGGCGCTATCATCTCAACCGCCGCATGGCGCGCGCCATAACGCTGTTGGAGGATCCGTCGTGGTCAGTGAACGAGATCGGGCCTGCGCTGGGCTTTGTGAAAACCAGCGCGTTTTTGGCTGCCTTTCATCGAGCAACCGGGACTGATCCAAGAACATATAGGCGCAAGCTGGGTGTAGCCGCGGGGCGCCCAGCAATGGAGGCCTACTAATGTACAGCGCTATTGCGGTTTCCGCCGGAACGAATCGTTATCTTGACAAAGTTCGCGAGTTTCCGATGCTGGAAGCGCAGCAGGAGTACCTGATGGCGCGGCGCTGGCGCGAATACGGCGATGAGAATGCCGCCCAACAGCTCGTCACCAGCCATCTGCGCCTGGTTGCCAAGACCGCTATCGGTTATCGCAACTACGGTCTGCCGGTCTCGGATTTGATATCCGAGGGCAATATTGGACTCATGCAGGCGGTCAAACGCTTCGATCCAGAAAAGGGCTTTCGGTTCTCCACTTATGCCATCTGGTGGATCAAGGCGACGATCCAAGACTATATTCTACGGTCCTGGTCGCTGGTGAAAATCGGCACGACGGCAAATCAGAAGAAACTGTTCTTCAATCTCCGCAAGATGAAAAATCGCCTCTCGGCGCTGGAGGAGGGGGACCTGCACCCCGATCAAGCTTCGTTTATCTCCGCGAGCCTGGGTGTCACCGAGCAGGAAGTTGTCGACATGAACCGGCGACTGAGAGGCGACATCTCGCTCAACGTGCAGGTTCGCGACGATGATGATTCGAGTGAGTGGCAAGACTGGTTGCCCGATGACGATCCGGATCAGGAGTCGCGAGTCGCGGAAAGCGAAGAGTTTGAGAAGCGCCGAAAGGCGCTGGACGAGGCGCTCACCATGCTCGACGCGCGTGAGCGGCGCATCTTCGGGGCGCGCCACCTCGCAGAGCCGGCAATCACGCTGGAAGAGCTCGCGACCGAGTTTGCGGTCTCGCGCGAACGGGTGCGTCAGATCGAAGCGCGTGCCTTTCAGAAGGTGCAGCGAGCCGCCCGCAGCGCCGCCGGGCGGCCCCGGTGCCATGGTTCGAGTGATATTCGGAGCATCAGTGCGCTTGGATGAGGCCGGCGTTGCTGACAGAGCCGGCCCTTGGATCTCTTTGGCACTGTATGCCGGCTAGCGAGAGAAATCGCTGAGATCGAACCAGACGCGGTCTTCGATGCCGCCGCCGGAAACAAGAAAGTTCGCGGGCGCGACGTTGGGTGGCAATCCAAACGATGACTTGATGGTTCTGCCCTCCGCTGTGCGGATCCGAGCAGAGACGTGTGTTGCGATATCATCATCTCAAGAGAAAGCGAGCGCATCCCGATCGGGATGCGCACTCTTTGTCATTGTCATTCAGCGGCGCGCCGTCCGCCTGATCCGGCTTTTGGAAGCCGCAAGTTCTCCGGAACTGCCTCAGCGGGCGTGCGCGTGCTTGCGCGTGTGATTCGGCACGAAGCCATAGGCTCCATAGGGCACCGCGGCATAGGGCGATGCGGCGCTTGGGAAGCCTCGAGCGCCCCAGGTCGACGGGCCGCCCAACGGCTG
>Ga0126381_100010483_pt1 | contig 10436 bp, 12 predicted proteins | sample PanSoiMetPlot_28_FD_96465 | JGI IMG/M metagenome (GOLD analysis project Ga0126381, IMG submission 96465) | Tropical forest soil microbial communities from Panama - MetaG Plot_28 | ecosystem: Environmental > Terrestrial > Soil > Tropical forest > Bulk soil | place: Panama | collected 2016-02-17 | reverse complement strand
TGTCGATGGCGCACGGTTCGCCGTCCGCCAATTTGGAGACGGCGGCACCGCCTACGACTGGCTGAGCGGGCCCAACAAGGGCTACGGATTTGCGGCGAGCGGGACACCGAATCGGTCGGTGGACGAGCACCGAGAGGAGATCCGCGTGTTCCTAGCCGCGATCGATCCCAATACGGGTTATATCAGGGACGACTGAGCCGCGGAGCTTCGATGTGCCCGCCGGTAACGTCCGATCATGCCGCGCACCGCGCGCTAAGGAGCCCGGTCAATGAAGGCCCAGCGGACCTTATGTTGCGGCACCCGGCCCGCGTACGAGCGGTTCCGGTCCAGTCGCCACTCGGGAACGGCAGCTCGTGCTGTGGCAGGCGGACCCTCGTGCCAGCGCTCTTGCAGGCGTTTGCGGGCGGCAGATCCAGAAAGAGGCGGCGGGTGGTGGCCAGAGTCATACTGATCGCGCCACCGAGAGAAATCGCGCCATACTTCTAGCACGTCTACCAGTTCCCCTTCCTGGGCAGGCCAGACCTGGTACTGATCCGGATAGTCGTCAAGCTCCTCCGAGAAGCGGCAATCGAAGAAGTACGGCTTGCCCCCAATGAGCGCAACGCCTGAGCGAGGACAATCCCACCAGCCGACGTAACACACCACGTCCTCGAACGCACCCTTGGCGCCGCTTTCCGCCACACGACCAATCATCGGCGATAGCTGCGTCCTTGGCGGTGCAGCCTGCGAGCCGCATCCTCCTCTGCCGCTCTGCGTACTGCAGAGCTTGGGTCGGCGTCTTCAGGACGGCTTTCGACCAGTGATCCAGAAGAACTCTGAAGTGAGCCGGATCCCCTTCTGATCATCCATGAGAGGTGTGAGCGCGGCGGTCATCACCTCGCTGAACCTGGCCATCCCGACCTGCTGGATGGCGGGCCAGGACGGCCCTGCTGACGTCGCTGCCCGCACCGCAGTGTCAACGTCGGGCCATTCGCTGGTGGCATCGACGCTTCCGCGCTCGAGCACTACAAGACCGGCGCCGGTCAGCAGATTCTCAGCCACGCCTGGCCGTCCCGCAGCCATGCCGACCATGCTGTCTTGGATGTGCTCGGGAGGGGAGATGTCTACCAGGGCCATGAAGTAGGCCAGATGCTCGCGCCTGCGGGGGCTTCCCCACCCGCTCAGCGCGAACAGCCCTCCCGGCCGCAGCACCCTGGCAGCTTCGCCCATGGCCTGCTCCCAGCCAGGGAAGATGCCGCTGAAACTAGACACGAAGTCAAAGCTGGCGCTGTCGAACGGGAGCGCGCTCATGTCTCCGACACGGAAGTCGCCCTCGGGCACGCGCACTCGCGCGATCTCGATGAGCCGCTCCGACGCGTCGAGTCCCGTGACAGCCGCTCCACGCTCGGCGGCCATCATCGCCGCATAGCCGCTGCCACACGCCACATCGAGCACCCTGGCGCCGGACTCGATGGCGAGCCGGTCGAACACGGTCTGATACACCGGTCTCGCAAACGGCTCGAACATGTAGGCGAAGTCCAGCGCTCGCTCCGACCACGCCATCCCCGCGAGCCGCCAGTCGTCGGGCACAGCCCCTCCCTGACACGTTCCTAACGCCATGGTGACCCAACGTCTCCCCGAGCGCACTCCTTTAGGCGCATGGCGAGAGATTGCCGTTCTGGTCGTCGTTCTGCTCCGCGATCGGCACCTGGTGCGGCGAAGAGCCACCGGGTTCATTCGCTGCCGACGGACTGGGCAGGAGTTTCCGAGCCCGCGTCGATCGCGGTGCAGCTGAGGTCGACATCGCAGGCTTGCAAGAACGCGATCTCTCGCCGCTGGTTGCGCTCGTAATGCCATTCCCCTTGCCGGCCGCCCAGCTATGCGAATTGGCAGACCAGAGCCGGCAGCAGCTTCTGGGCCAGATGACCGACGGCTTGCCGCGGCAGCTGCAGGATCAGCAGGTGCGCGCCCTGCAGGCCGAGCTGTCCGGCAGCTGCAGGCAACCGCAGGGCCCTGTCGCGCATCGTATTCGGGGCTCGGCACTCGGATCGAAGAACTACTCAGGCTCGCGGAGCAACAGGCCTCGGCCATAATCGATGAAGCCCGCGGCGAGGCTGCGAAGATCGCGTCTTCGGCTGCCGGGCAGCACCCCGCGACCGGTGCCGGGCAATCTCAAACAAGCAAGTCGCAGTGAGCTGGAGGCTGTGCTGGCGAGGTAGCTCTCCCAGTTGGAGCAGGGCAGCGCCAGGAGCCGACGAGGTATACAACGGCGGGACTGACGCCCAGACCAACGCGCTGTCATGGCGCTCCTAGCGCGGTGAGTTGCCGGAACGCGGCTCAGGCGGCCGGCTCTAGATGCGGAAGATGTAATCCGCTGCAGGGAAACAGCGCAAGCACCTGACGAAACGAAATCGTGGCGTGTATCGGGCCAGCCGCTGCAAAATGGGCGGGTGACATCCGCTCGGTTCACAATGTCTGGATTGCTTCCCTTGCGCGAGACGGATCCGCGCGAGGTCGGTGGGTACAGGCTGCTTGGCCGTCTGGGCGAAGGCGGGCAGGGCGTTGTATTCCTGGCTGATAGTCCTGCTGGGAGCCGGGCGGCGGTCAAGCTTCTCCCACCTACCACGGACCCACAGGTCCGGAGCCGCTTCCTGAAGGAAGTTGCTGCAGCGCAGCGGGTCGCGCGGTTTTGCACTGCCCCAGTTCTGGATGCGGGAATCTTCGAGCGGCGGCCGTTCATTGTCAGCGAATACGTCGACGGGCCATCGCTGGTTGAGGTCGTGGAGCAGTTCGGACCTCGCAGCGGCGCAGCGCTCGAGCGCATCGCCGTCGCGACACTCACAGCGCTCGGCGCGGTCCATGCGGTCGGCATGGTCCACCGCGACTTCAAGCCCGGCAACGTCCTTCTCGGGCCTGATGGACCAGTGGTAATCGACTTCGGGTTGGCGACGGTTCCCGGCATGACTACGACTGGCATATCTGGCCAGGTCGCCGTGGGCACGCCGGCGTTCATGTCTCCCGAGCAGCTGGCCGGGGAGCGGGTGACCGCGGCAGCCGACATGTGGTCGTGGGGCGTCACGATCGCGTACGCGGGTACCGGTCAGCTGCCCTTCCAAGGCGACTCGTTGACTGCAACGGCGTTCGCCATTCTCCACTCCGTGCCACATGTCGGCAGTCTTCCCGAGCCACTGGGCCTGCTCGTGCATCGATGCCTCAGCAAGGACTCTGCCGCCAGGCCTTCGGCCCGCGAGGCGCTCGACGTTCTGGTTGCCGCAGGGGCGCAGCTCATTCGCCCGATGCCGCAGATGGCCCCCGCGCTCGCCCAGAAGGCAGCAAAATCACACCGTGCATCCGGCGCCGTGGCCAAGCCGCGGCGCCGAAGCGCCGATCGCCGGACCCGGTCTCGCTGGCGCGTCTCTGCTGTTGTGACTGCGGTCGTGCTCGCGACCGGTGGCGGCGGGCTCGCGTTCGCCCTTTCCCTGCGGAGCGCGTCGGAGCGGCCATCGGCCTCTCATGCCGGGACCAGCCAGGCCATTGCAACTGAGGCGGCGATTAGAACACAGGCCACCACGTGGATACTGCACCAGGTCAGCCGCGCAGCACTCGTGTCATGCGATTCCGAGGTATGCGCGGACCTGGCCAACAGCGGCTTCCCGTCCGCGAACCTGTTGCAGATTGGACCCATGTCGAACGATCCACTCGGCTCGAACCTTGTGGTCGCCACTGCCGATGTCCGAGCCCAGTTCGGCAGTCGACTGGCCTCCGTCTATGCCCCGGCTATCATCGCGAGCTTCGGCTCGGGACGCGCCCGGATCGATATCAGGCTCGTGTTTCCCGGCGGCGCCGAGAGCTATCTCGCCGCTCAGAGCTCGGCGCTCCGCGCAAGAGAAGCTGTCGACACTCAGTTGCTGGCCAACAGCAATATCACAGTCTCGGCCACCGCCAGGGCACAACTCCTAAGCGGAGAGGTCGATCCGCGGCTGCCACCGCTGATCGTGCTCATGGCCGCTGGCCACCCGGTGCGCATCGTTGATTTCCTCAGCCAGTCGCCTGGTGGCGGACCTGCCAGCCTCTTGCGATGGGCGGACTTCGAGACCGCGGTCCCCGCGGCGCACCTCACGCCGTCCGCATATGACAGCTGGATGCGGGCGTTCATCGTCGCGCAGCGTGCCGAATACCGCCCGGCATGGTCGAAGCAGGTCACGCTACAGAACGGCCAAGCCGTGCGACGGATTGGGTATGGCGCGCCGAGCCCGCTGCAACCTCTCTGAAGAAACAAGAAGCTATTTACGCTATCTAGAACCTATATAAGTATAGACAGGAATCAAAGAACACCAATACGCTGTACCAGCCAGGTGTAGATGGCAGATCCTTCCTGCGAGCTGCCGCAGGAGTGGCCAGACTCTTCTATTCTGTTCGGGTAAGGAGACGGTCACTGGCCGGTGGGGGGACTTGCGGCAGCTAGCGGGAAGGACAGGCCACGTGGCCGCTGAGGACTGGCTGCGGCTCGCCGACTACGTCGTCGCACGCCGCGTCGAGCTGGGCATGCGGGACAGGCGGGCGTTTGCCCAGGCGACCGGGGTGACCGAGCGGACGATCGGAAAGCTTGAGAACGGCCAGCGCGTATCCCCAAGCACTCTTGCGATGGTGGAAAATCGTCTCGGCTGGGCACCTGGGTCGTGCCGACGGATACTAGCTGGCGGAGAACCTACCGTCCCGTCGACGGACCGCGGGCATGCCGAGTATGAAGACCCGACGCTGTTGCACCTCTCGAGCACCCCGGGACTGCCGCCCGAAGTAGTCCGCGGCCTCGTCGCTCTCGCCCGGAACTGGCGGCAGGGCAACGACGGAACGGGCGACCAGGCCCAGCGGCGCGCTTGACCGCAAGCTCGACGCTCCCGGAGCCTAACTCGACATGACAAAGCTGAGGGCCGAGATACGCGTCAGCGCACAAGAATCCACCCGCCCAATTCGCTGACATCGGCAGGCGAGCGAGTCGCCGGCTACCGCCAGTCGCGCCCAGATCACCCGTTCGAGTGCAGGCGCGGCAGGCCGAAACGCCAACGGCACTGCCGCGCACCTGCCCGCCCGCACCCCAATCGGCTACCCCGCGCCGACAGCTACCATGCCGGCGGGTTCTACGCCAACATCGCCGCCGTCCTCATCCCAGGCGGCGGCGAGGCGACCTCGCCCGCGGACTCGCCGCTCTGCCCGAACGACTCGCACCAGAAGCAACGCCCTAGTTTGGGAGTGTCCGATCAATGGTGTAACTCCCAGTGCTAGTTGGTCGTACTCGGTACCAGTCGGCCTTCCTAGGTGATCGCGAAGGCGTTCAGCGTGGGCTTCCGTCGGATTGCCCATCGTGCCCTGCCCCGGCCGCTGGGGTCCAGGGAGTGAGTGACCAGGTAGCCGGAATACTAGAACGATCTTCTGGAATTGTACCGAGACCAAACTCACTGCCGGGGCGACGGCCGGGTCGGGGTCGGATCGGGAGATGTCAGCCTGTAATCCCTAGTGCAACCGAAAGCGTCACTTTATTGTGGTGGACTGACCGGTAGGGGCGGTGTCGGCGGAATCGGCACGGTCAGGGGGTGGTGGCTGTGCCCGGCAACTATGAGGCACCGCCGACGCCTGCGTGGTCGAAGGTCATCGCCACGACCATCAGGCTCTGGTTGCAGCGCCGAGTGCTCCGCGTCCCGGACGGGCCAGGCGCGGACCGCTTAGTCCGCCGCAGAGCGCTCGCCTTTGGGCTGCCTGTGGTGATTGTCGCCGCCGCGGCGGCTGGCGCTACCGTCGCCCGTCAGCACTCGGCGGGCGGCCGGTATCCGGGCGCAACTGCCTACCTTAGTGAGCCATCCGTCTCAGCGGCGGCGCGGAACCGCACCCTTGCGGCCACGTGGATCGAGGCTCAGGTCAACCGCGGCGTGATAGTGGCCTGCGATCCGCTGATGTGCGCCGCGCTGCAGCGCGACGGCTTTCCCGCTGGGGACCTCGAGGTTCTTGGTACCGGAGCGGGTGACCCGCTCGGCTCGGGCGTAGTCGTCTCGACCACCGCGCTGCGCAGCGAGCTTGGTTCGCGCCTGGCGAGCGTCTACGCGCCGACGGTGCTGGCGAGCTTCGGCGTCGGCACTAGCTCGGTCGCGGTACGGGTCACGGCACCCGACGGGGCTGCGGCCTACCTGTCCGCCGCGCACGCGGACCAGCTGGCCCGCGCGCAGGCCGGGGAGCAACTCGGGCGCAACGGCAACGTCCACCTGCTCCCGGCGAGTCAGGCAGAGCTTGCGGCCGGTCAGGTCGACTCGCGATTGCTGATGACCCTCGCGGCGCTGGCGCACAGTGTCCCGGTCTACGTCCGCCAGTTCAGCGGAGTGGGACCGGGCGCCAGCGCTGGCACGCCAATGCGGTCGATGACGATCAGCGGCGCCGTAGTGCTCCCGCACCATGCCAGCTACACCGGCCTGGTGCTGGCGTTCCTGCAGGCGCAGCGGGCGCCGTTCGTGGCCAGGGCCATGGTCTCCGGCAGGGGTGCCACGATCGTTCTGCGGATCGCATTCACTGCGCCGAGCCCCCTCGGACTCCTGGCTGCGCAGCCACCGAACTGATGACAAACAATGGCTGGCGTCCCTGACTGGCAGGGCGTCGCCGTACCGGAGGGGAACATGATGAAGCTGGTAACGAGGCCGAAACGGCTGACCCTGCTGCTGGGAGCTGGGCTCATCGCAACGCTAGCCGCGTTCACGCTCGTAGCGCCTGCCGCCTCGGCGCAGAACGCCGCGGACGCCTATGTCCGCCTCGCGCACCTCTCGCCGAACACGCCCGCTGTCGACGTCTATCTATACTCTTTCGGCGACTCGAATGCGCAGCTCGTTTTGCGTCATGTCGCCTATGGCACTGTGTCCCCGTTCAAGCAGCTCGCGGCCGGGGAGTACACCGTCGCCATGCGCGAGGCTGGAGCTGCCGCCAGCACCCAGCCAGTATTGTCGACGACAGTCAACGTTGTGGCGGGCGACGCCTACACGGTGGCGGGGATGGGTCCGGCCTCCGGATTGCGGCTTGAGGTCTTCAGCGATCCGCTAACTACGCCTCCTGGCTCTGCGCTGGTGCAGGTCATCCAGGCGTCATTGCAGCAGGACTCCGTCTCGGTGACGGCCGGCGGCACTCAGCTCGCCTCGGCCCTGCCGTTCGGCCAGGCGACCGCGTTCGTTGCGGCACCTGCAGGCACGTGGACAGTCCGGGTCACTGGGCCGAGTGAAACCGCCAGCGAGCAGGTCACCCTTGCCGCCGACACGGTCCAGACTCTCGTCGTTCTGGACGGCCAGAACGGGCTCACTATCGATCTCCTGCTGGACGCTGCCGGCAGCGCAATCACGCCCACGTTTGGCGTGCAGACTGGACTCGGCGGTACCGCGGCTCGCCCGGGAAGACCGCTGCTACCCTGGGTTGCCGCCGGGATCGCCGGATTGTTGCTAGCCCTTTGCGGGGCAGCCCTGGTCGGTCGCCGGCGCCGCCCGGCTCTGCATGCGCGGTAGCCGGGGTCGGCACGCGTCGCCGGTGCGGCGCCTGCGGCGGCCGTGGGCCGCCGCATCCCTCGCGGCCGGGCTCGTTCTGATCTGCGGCGCTGCAGGGGGACTGGCCTGGGCCAGCGAGACAGGGCAGCCAGCGACGTCCGCCGGGCGAACGCCGCCGTTCGTGCCTGTGCCCCACGGGCGCCTGGCGGCCGCGCCGTCGGCGGGCGCTGAAACCGTCGCAGTGCCGATCAGCCTGGCGATCCCTGCGATCGGCGTCCAGACCTCGCTGGTCCGGCTAGGCCTGACTGCGGCCGGGGCACTGCAGGTCCCGACTAGCACGCGCGTTGCTGGCTGGTATACCGGCGGCCCGCTGCCGGGTCAGACCGGCGCGGCCGTGATTGCGGGGCACGTGGACTCGCGAACCGGCCCTGCAGTGTTCTTCCGGCTTCGGCTGCTGCGTCCCGGCGAGCTGGTCTACGTGCGGCGAGCCGATGGCAGTCTGGCGGTATTCCGGGTCAGCGTCGTGCGCGAGTACGCCAAGTCGCAGTTCCCGACTGCCGCGGTCTATGGGCCGGTGCCGGATGCGCAACTGCGGCTGATCACCTGCGGCGGAACGTTCGCCGAGGCGACTGGCCACTACCTCAGCAACGTGATCGTGTCAGCGACTCTCGATCCCGGTGGAGCGGCCTGACCGCCTGGCGGCCACACATGCTCCGGCTGATGCCGCGAAGGACAGCACTCGATCCGGATCAACGACCAGTACCGGATCTGCTTCACCTGGACAGGCGCAGGCGCCACAGACGTAGATATAGCCGACTACCACTGAGGAGGAGAAGAAACCCGATGAGGATGATCCCGGCCGACCGGGAGCCAACCCCTCCCGGCGAGATGCTGCGCGAGGATTTCATGAAGCCACTCGGCCTCACGCAGGCCGAACTGGCCGCCTAGCTAGGGATGCCGCGCGTCGCATTGAACGCGATCATCTGTGGCAAGCGCAGCGTCACGCCCGGGACCGCTAGGCGCCTTGCCAAGGCTCTCGGGACCACGCCCGAGTTCTGGATCAACGGCCAGCTAGCCGTCGATCTGTATAGGGCGGAGCACGACGCCGAGCAGATTCGCGCGGTAGCGAATATCACGCCCATCAACGGCGCGGCATGAGCCGCAAGGGCTGCCGCCTGGCGCGGGTGTCATCGGTTTCATCGACTGCATAATCATGGTGGCATCGACGGGCTGGGCACGCCGATGACTGACGATCACGAACTGGTCGCGCGCACAGGTTTCTTGTTGCCACCAGGCCGGAGCCAGCGCATTGTTCTGGCATAAGCGGACTCACGCCGCTCCTGGCCTGCGGCCGCTAACCGAGGGGTGGCGCCAATGACGACCGCGCTCGAGATCAACCTGGTGGACGAGGATGTCTACCAGCGCGGCGGCCCGCCGCACGAACAGTTCACCTGGCTGCGCCAGAACGCGCCGGTGTACTGGCACGCCTACGGCGGCGCTCAGGGCTGGCCAGGATTCTGGGCGGTCACCAGGCATGACGACATCGAGCATGTTTCCCGCCATCCGGAGGTCTTCTCCTCTGCCCGCCGAACGTCGAACTTCTACGAGTTCCCGGAATCGGAGGTCGCGAGACATCGGTTAGGGATCCTCAGCGCCGATCCGCCCCTGCACACGCGGCTGCGCGGACTGGTCAACCGGGGGTTCACGCCGCGAATGACCGAGCTGCTCGAACACGGCATCACCCAGATCTGCGCGAGGCTGTTAGACGACGTGACACGCCGGGGCGAGGCCGATTTCGCCACCGAGATCGCCGCCCCGCTGCCGGTGGAGGTGATCTGCGAACTCGTCGGGGCGCCGACCGAGGACCGGGCGCGGCTGTATGAGCTGACCAACATCATGGCAGGCGCCAGTGATCCGGAGGTCGGCTCGGGAATCGCCGGGTATTCGCAGGCCGTGGCGGAAATGTCTGCGTATGCGGCCGGACTTGCCGAGCAGCGCCGGCGGCAGCCGCGCGACGATATCGTCACCAGGCTGCTGGTGCCCAACGATGAGAAGGATGAGCTGACCGCCGCGGAGTTCGCGGTGTTCTTCAACACGCTGATCATCGCTGGCAACGAGACCACCCGCAACGCGGCCTCCGGCGGCATGCTCGCCTTCTTTGAGCACCCCGACCAATGGCGGCGGCTGGTCGCCGACCCCGGCCGTGATTCCCACAGCGGCCGAGGAGATCGTCCGCTGGGTCAGCCCGCTCAACCATCAGCGCCGAACCGCCACCTGCACCACAGAACTCGCCGGGCAGACGATCGCCGAGGGCGACAAGGTCGTGATGTTCTACACCTCGGCCAACCGGGACGAGGACGTGTTCGCCGACCCCCAGCACTTCGACATCGGCCGCGACCCCAATCCCCACATCGGCTTCGGACACGGCCCGCACTTCTGCCTCGGCCGGCACCTAGCCGCGCTCGAGCTACGGATACTCCTGCAAGCCATCTCTGAGCGGATGCCCGACATCGGCCTCGACGGCGAGGTCTCCCGGCTCCGGTCCAACTTCATCAACGGAATCAAGCACATGCCCGTACGGTTCACTGCGCACTCCAGCTAAGAACATCCGCACCTGCGGCCGACGGCGCGATGTGGTGAGTGGCGATCTTGCCGATGAGCGAGCGGGTACCAGCCGAGATTTCGGTACCGCCACCAGCCAGTTTCCCCGGCGAGAACGGCGCAGAGGTGGTCGCTCGGCGAAACCGCTCGTCCTGTACTTCGAGCCGCCTTGCGATACGACCCCCCGCTTACCGCCGCGCCGATCCGACGTCGGGCGCTCAGCGCTTGGTCTCGTACCTGGTCAAGACCACGCCGTCGGGAAAGGTCCGGGTCTCCACCAGGTTCAGGTTCACCCAGTTGTCCAGGGCCGTAAAGAACGGCGTGCCGCTGCCCACCAAGACCGGTGCT
>Ga0126381_100010482_pt1 | contig 10436 bp, 8 predicted proteins | sample PanSoiMetPlot_28_FD_96465 | JGI IMG/M metagenome (GOLD analysis project Ga0126381, IMG submission 96465) | Tropical forest soil microbial communities from Panama - MetaG Plot_28 | ecosystem: Environmental > Terrestrial > Soil > Tropical forest > Bulk soil | place: Panama | collected 2016-02-17 | reverse complement strand
GTCGGGCTTGCCTCGCTGGCGTGGCTGCAGCGCCGCGGCCTGATCTCCTCGGCTGCCGAGCGGTCGTTCGCCGCCGACTGGGCTCAGCGCCTGAACCTCAAGTACGGCAGGCTCAGCGACCCGGTGTCCAGCCTGTCCGGCGGAAACCAGCAGAAGGTCGTGCTCGCCAAGTGGCTCGGCCGGCGGCCGGCGGTGCTGATCGTCGACGAGCCGACCAGAGGCATCGACATAGCGACCAAGGCCGAAGTGCACAGGCTGCTCGTGCAGCTCGCCAGAACCGGGGTCGCGGTGCTGATGATTTCGTCCGAGCTGCCCGAGGTGCTGGCGATAGGCGACCGGATCCTGGTGATGCGCGAAGGCAGGCTGACCGCCGAGTTCGCTCACGCCGACGCCAGCGAAGAGGTCGTGATGGCCGCCGCCACTGGCCAGCTCGAAGCCCGGGCCTCGTGAGCACCATGCGCGAGGCGCGCAGATGAGCACCGCGGTGACCGATCGGAGTCGGCCGGCCGGGTCGGCCGGGCCCACCGACTCACGCCGCCTGACCGATCGGATCTTCCGGATCAGGGAGTCCGGCATCGTCGCGGTGCTGATCGTGTTCGTGGCGGTGACCACCGCGGTGCAGCACCGCTTCCTGAGCTCGACCAACATCACCTTCGTGCTGACCAACACCACGGTGTTCGCGCTGCTCGCGCTCGGCGAGACCATGGTGGTGATCAGCAGGAACGTCGACCTGTCGATCGGCTCGGTGCTCGGCTTGTCGGCGTACGTGTCGGCGAACCTGTTCGGCAAGGTTCACGGCATCCCGATCATGGCTGTGTTCGCGGTGGGCATCGGGATCGGGCTGGCCTGCGGACTGGCGAACGGGCTGATGGTCTCGCTCGGACGGGTGCCGAGCCTGGTCGTCACGCTCGCCACTCTCTACATCGTGCGCGGCACCGACATCCTGATCGTCGGCGGCAACGAGGTGATCGCCTCGACGCTGCCGCCTGGCTTCATCCAGATCGCCAGGGCGAACGTCGGCGGCGTGCCCTACCTCGCGATCGCGATCGCCGCCGTTATCGGGATTGGCGCCTACTACCTGAGGTCTTACCGGTCGGGACGGGAGCTATACGCGATCGGGTCAAGCCCCGAGGCGGCGGGGCTGGCCGGCATTCCGGTGGCCAGGCGGGTGTGCACCGCCTTCGCGGTCAGCGGGGTCATCGCCGGGATCGCCGGCGTGCTCTGGGCCGCCGAGTACCAGACCGTCGACTCGACGGCGGGCACCGGATACGAGCTATCGGTGATCGCGGCCGTCGTCGTCGGCGGCGTGGCCATCTTCGGCGGGAGCGGGAGCGTGGTGGGCGCCGGGATAGGCGCGTTGCTGCTCGGCACCATCAACTCGGCGCTTTACGTGCTCGGGATCTCGCCGTTCTGGGACCAGGCGATCGCCGGGTTCCTGCTGCTGCTCGCGATCTCGCTCGATCGGGCGATCGCGGTCAGGCTGCTGGCCGCGCTGCGACTAAGGAGTTCCCGTGCGCGCTAGGCCCGTGGTTAATAGCACCGCGCGTCCGGCGCTGACCGGGCTCTGGCAGCGGCCGCTGCGCTGGGAGTTCGGCTTGGCCGTTCTCGCGCTGGCCATATTCGCCTTCGGCGCCATTGACTCACCCTCGGCGTTCCTGAACAGCTCGAAATTGTTCAACGCCGGTGTCACGAACGGCGAGTTCGCGATCATGGCGCTGCCAATGACGTTGATCATCATCAGCGGCGAGATCGATCTTTCGGTCGCGTCGATACTCGGCATGTCAAGCGCGCTGCTCGGCGTGCTTTGGATGCGCCACTGGCCGATGCTCGGCATATTCGCTGTGCTGCTCGTTGCCGGTGGCGCCGCCGGGCTCATCAACGGCCTGCTGGTGACCAGAGCGGGGCTGCCGTCGCTCGCCGTCACGATCGGCACTCTGGCGCTGTACCGGGGCATCGCCATCATCGTGCTCGGGTCTAACTCGGTGTCGAACTTCCCGTCCGGCTACGCCACGATCGGCGTCCTTCCCGTTCCGCATCTTGGCGTCCCTTACTCGATCGCCATATTCATCGTGCTGGCGATCGTCTTCGGCGTTGTGCTGCACGCGACGCCGATCGGTCGCGCGATCTTCGCAATGGGCAACAACGCCGAGACCGCGCTCTTCTCCGGGATCAGGGTCAAGCGAATCAAGACCGGCTTGTTCGTGGCCTCCGGCATGATCTGCGCGGTCGCGGGAGCGCTCTGGACGTTCCGGCTCGACACGGCGGTCCAGGGCAACGGCCTTGGTGCCGAGCTCAACGTCGTCGCGATCGTCCTGCTGGCCGGGGTGTCGATCTTCGGCGGCCGGGGCTCCGTCCCCGGCGTCGTGCTCGCCGTGGTCACGTTCGCGCTGCTGCAGAACACCCTGCTGCTGACGTCGTTCAACCAGGAGGCCTATGGCATCATCGTCGGCGCCTTGCTGCTCGTCAGCGTCTTTGTTCCCCAGGCCGGAGCGCTAGCGGCCAAGATCCGCGGCCTGGCAAGGACCTCGGCTCCGGTCCAGCCTGCCGCGCCATCAATCTCTCGCCAGTAGTCAGAACCCGAACGCAAGTCACCGCCACCAACCCCACCGCGCTGGCCAGCCCAGACACCAGATCCACCTACGCTCGACACTTGATTGAAAGGATTCAACAGTGAGAGCTAAGACAACACTGGGAGCTAAGACAACACTGAGAGCTAAGACAACACTGAGAGCCAGCCAGGTGCTGCTAGGACCGGCAGCGCTCATGCTCGCCGTGGGCATGCTCGCGGCCTGCTCGTCGGGGAGTTCGTCGTCATCCCCGCCGTCATCGTCCTCGTCATCTTCGCCGGGAGCCGGTGGCAGCGGCGGCCTCAAGACAGGTTTGAAGGTGTTCGTCATTCCCAAGAACCTCGGCAATCCGTACTTCACGACCGCGGACAGCGTGAAGTCGGGCGGGGCGCTCGCGGCGCTGTCCAAGCTGGGCGAGACGGGTACCGAGACCAGTGGCACCGCGGCGACTCCCACCTCCCAGATTCCCGCCATCCAGGCCGCGATCGCTAAAGGCGCGAACGTGCTGATCGTGTCGGCAACCGACCCGACGGCGCTGTGCCCGACGCTCAAGGCGGCGATGACCAAGGGCATCACCGTGATCACCTACGACTCAGACGCGCCGACCTGCCGTGACCTCTTCATCAACCAGGCCTCCACCGCGCAAATCGGCACCAGCGAGGTTGACCTGCTTGCCAAGGAGATCCACGATTCAGGGCAGATAGCGATCGTGTCGGCCGCCGCGTCGGCCACCAACCAGAACGCGTGGATCGGCTTCATGAAGCAGGAACTTAAGAAGTTCCCGAAGATGAAGCTCGCCACGACCGTCTACGGTAACGACGACCCGACGACGGCGACGCAGGTCACCCAGGGCCTGTTGCAGCAGTTCCCGAACCTCAAGGGCATCATCTCGCCCACCACCGTCGGCATCCTGGCCGCTGGCCAGGTGCTCGACACTCCCAAGTACCGAGGCAAGATCGCGCTGACCGGCCTCGGCACGCCCGACTCACTGAAGAAGTTCGTCAACGACGGCACCATTACCGCTTTCGAGCTGTGGAACCCGGCGAACCTCGGCTACCTGGCCGGTTACGCGGCGGTCCTGTTCGCGTCCGGGAAGCTGACCGGTGCCTCCGGCCAGACCTTCAGCGCCGGGAACCTCGGCTCGTTTACCGTCGGCGCGAATAACACCGTGCTGCTTGGCCCGCCTTACGTGTTCAACAAGGCCAACATCGGCAACTTCAACTTCTAGTCGCGAAGGGCGGATGGGCGCGCAGCGCGGTCACCGGACCATTGTCCGCTGACCGCACTGCTGGTGCTGGCAAACACAGCGCGGTCACCGGACCACTGTCCGCTGACCGCACTGCTGGTGCTGGCAAACACAGCGCCCATCCGCCCCAAGGAAGGCATATGAAACGCGTCTGCTTCACCACCCGGGTCCGACCAGACCGGATGGACGAGTACGTAAAGCGACACCAGGCCGTCTGGCCCGAGATGACGGCCGCGCTCAGCGCGGCCGGCTGGCACGACTACAGCCTTTTCCTGACCCCAGATGGCCTGCTGATCGGCTACCTGGAGACAGACGACTTCGACGCGGCCCGTGCGGCGATGGCCAGAACCCAGGTCAATGCCGCCTGGCAGGCGGAAATGGCGGAATTCTTCGAAGGCGGCGCGGACCAGCGTCCCGACGAAGGCTTCCGCCAAGTCGACGAGATCTTCCACCTCGACTGACGGAAACTAGCGAAAGACGAGTAGATGCGCACCGTTGCCGCCGTCAAAGCCGCCGTCGCGGCACACCAGATCGAGACGCCATCGTGGGCCTTCGGCAACAGCGGGACCAGGTTCAAGGTGTTCAGCCAGCCTGGCGTCCCCCGTACGCCGCAGGAGAAGATCGAGGACGCGGCGCAGGTGCACAAGTTCACCGGTGCCGCCCCGAGCGTTGCCGTGCACATCCCGTGGGACAAGGTGGGCGACTACGCCGCGCTCGCAGCGTTCGCCACCGATCACGGGATAAGGATCGGGACCGTCAACGCGAATGTGTTCTCCGACGACGACTACCGGCTCGGCAGCGTCGCCAACCCCGACGGGGCGATCAGGCGCAAGGCGCTCGATCACCTGCTCGAGTGCGTGGACATCATGGACGCGACCGGCTCACGCGACCTCAAGCTCTGGTTCGCCGACGGCACCAACTACCCGGGCCAGGACGACATCAGGACACGCCAGGACAGGCTCGCCGAGGCGCTCGCTGCCGTGTACGCCAGGCTCGGGCCCGACCAGCGCCTTGTGCTCGAGTACAAGCTGTTCGAACCGTCGTTCTACACCATGGACGTGCCCGACTGGGGCACCTCGCTCATGCACTGCGTTGCGCTCGGGCCGAAGGCGGCGGTGATCGTCGACACGGGGCACCACGCACCGGGCACCAATATCGAGTTCATCGTCGCGCTGCTGCTGCGCGCTGGCCGGCTCGGCGGGTTCGACTTCAATAGCAGGTTCTACGCCGACGACGACCTCATGGTGGGTTCGGCCGACCCGTTCCAGCTGTTCCGGATCATGCATGAGGTTGTGGCCGCGGGCGCGCTCGCGCCCGAGGCGGGCGTGACGTTCATGCTCGACCAGTGCCACAACATCGAGCCGAAGATCCCCGGCCAGATCCGCTCGGTGATGAACGTGCAGGAAGCCACGGCCAAGGCGCTGCTCGTGGACGCCGACGCGCTCTGGCAGGCCCAGCAGGCCGGTGACGTGCTCGGCGCGAACGCCGTCTTCATGGACGCCTACAACACCGACGTCAGGCCGCTGCTCGCCGGGATGAGAACCGATCAAGGGCTCGATCCCGACCCGATGGCCGCCTATGCGGCCAGCGGATACGCGGAGAAGATCGTCGCGAACCGGGTCGGCGGCACTCCCGCCGGCTGGAATAGCTAGATGAGCCAGCAACTGCCGCCGGAAGTCGCCCAGCTGATCGCGCGCAGCAACCGGCTCGGCGCCGATCCGCGCAACACGAACTACGCGGGCGGCAACACATCGGCCAAGGGAATGGCGACCGACCCGGTCACCGGCGAGCCGGCCGAGCTGCTCTGGGTCAAGGGCTCTGGTGGCGATCTCGGCACGCTGACCGCCGACGGCCTGGCGGTGCTTCGGCTAGGCCGGCTGCGCGCGCTCACCGGCGTCTACCCGGGGGAAGAACGCGAGGACGAGATGGTGGCGGCGTTCGACTTCTGCCTCCACGGCAAGGGCGGTGCCGCGCCGTCCATCGACACCGCGATGCACGGGCTCGTCGGCGCAGCGCACGTCGATCACCTGCACCCGGATGCCGGGATCGCACTCGCGACCGCCGCTGATGGCGAGGAACTAACGCGGGCGTGTTTCGGCGACCGGGTGGCGTGGCTGCCGTGGCGGCGGCCCGGGTTCCAGCTCGGCCTGGACATCGCCGAGGTATACCTGACCAGGCCCGAGGCCATCGGGGTGATCCTCGGCGGGCACGGGATCACGGCCTGGGGCGCGACCAGCAAGCAGTGCGAAGCGCGCTCGCGCCAGATCATCAGGGCGGCGCAGCGCTTTCTCGACGACAACGGCCACCCGCAATCTTTCGGCCAGAGAATTCATCAGCCGCTGCCCGATTCCCCGCGGCGCAGCCGGGCGGCCGAACTCGCGCCTGTCATCAGGGGGCTGGCCTCCACCGACGACCGGCAGGTCGGCCACTTCACCGATAGCCACGTGGTGCTCGACTTCCTCTGCGGTGCCAAGCACCCCGCGCTCGTCGCGCTCGGCACCTCGTGCCCCGACCACTTCCTGCGGACCAAGATCAGGCCACTGCTTGTCGACCTGCCGCCGACTGCGCCGCTCGACTCGGTCATTGGCCGGCTTGGCGAGCTCCACGCTGCCTATCGCGCCGACTACCGGGCGTACTACGAGCGCTACGCGACGCCCGAGTCGCCGCCGATGCGCGGCGCCGACCCGGCGATCGTGCTCGTGCCCGGCGTCGGCATGTTCAGCTTCGGCGCCGACAAGCAGACCGCCCGGGTGGCCGGCGAGTTCTACGTCAACGCGATCAACGTGATGCGCGGAGCGGAGTCAGTCTCCAGCTACTCGCCGATACCAGAAGGCGAGAAGTTTCGCATCGAGTACTGGGAGCTCGAAGAGGCGAAGCTGCGACGGCGGCCCAAGCCCAGGCCGCTAACCGGGCGAGTCGCGCTCGTCACCGGCGGTGGCTCGGGGATCGGCCGGGCGACGGCCCTGCGGCTCGCCGCCGACGGCGCCTGCGTTGTGGTGGCCGACAAGGACCAGCAGGCTGCGGCCGGCGTTGCCAGGGAGGTTGGATCTTCCGACGCAGCGCTCGCCGTCACATCCGACGTGACCGATGAGGAGAGCGTCGGCAGCGCGTTCGACCAGGCGGCGCTGGCGTTCGGCGGGGTCGACTTGGTGGTGAACAACGCCGGGCTGTCGATCTCGAAGCCTCTGCTTGACACCACTGCGGACGACTGGGACCGGCAGCACAAGGTGATGCCGCGCGGGTCCTTCCTGGTCTCGCGCGCGGCGGCACGGGTCATGATCGCGCAGGGGATGGGTGGCGACGTCATCTACATCTGCAGCAAGAACGCCGTCCTTGCCGGGCCGAGCAACATCGGCTACGGCGCTGCCAAAGCCGACCAGGCCCACCAGGTGCGGCTGCTCGCCGCCGAGCTGGGCGAGCACGGCATCCGGGTGAACGGGATCAACCCCGACGGCGTCGTCCGCGGCTCAGGCATATTCGCCGGCGGCTGGGGTGCCAACCGGGCCGCGGTGTACGGGGTGCCAGAGTCCGAACTTGGCGCGTTCTACGCCGGGCGGACGCTGCTCAAGCAAGAAGTGCTGCCCGAGCACGTGGCCGCCGCCGTGATCGCGCTCACGGCCGGTGAGCTCTCGCTGACCACCGGGCTGCACATCCCGGTCGACGCCGGCGTGGCCGCGGCGTTCCTGCGGTGAAGGCCGGATCACTCGTCGCGGCGGTCGACCTCGGAGCGTCCGGCGGCCGGGTGATGCTCGGCGGCATCGGGCCTGACCGGCTCGAGTTGCGCGAGGCGCACAGGTTCGCCAACCGCCCGGTCACGGCCGGCGGGACGATCTACACCGACGTGCTCTGCCTGTACGCGGACGTGCTCGAAGGCCTGAGGGCCGCGGGGACAGCCGGTCCGCTGGCCAGCGTCGGCATCGACTCGTGGGGCGTGGACTACGGCTTGCTCGACTCTTGCGGGGCCTTGCTCGGCAACCCCGTGCATTACCGGGACGGCAGGACGACCGGGGTTGCCGAGCAGGTTATGGCGCGTATCGATGCGGACGAGCTCTACGCGATTACCGGGATCGCGCCCCTGCCGATCAACACGCTCTTTCAGCTGGTCGCGGCCGCGGCGACGCCGCAGTTCGCGGCTGCACGGACTATGCTGCTGATCCCTGACCTGCTGACCTACTGGCTGACGGGCGAGGTCGGCGCCGAGGTCACCAACGCGTCAACCACCCAGCTTTACGACGTCAGTGCCCGCCGATGGGCCACGCCGATCATCGAGCGGGCCGGGCTTCCGGCTGGCATGTTCCCGCCGCTGCGGCAGCCGGGCGAGCGAATTGGCTCGTTGCTGCCGTCGGTGGCGGCAGCGTGCGGGCTCGCCTCCGAAGTGGCGCAGGCCGCGGTGGCCTCGCACGATACGGCCTCGGCCGTCGTCGCTGTGCCAGCTTCGGGTCCCGGCTTCTGCTACATCTCCTGCGGCACCTGGTCTTTGGTCGGCGTCGAACTCGACCAGCCGGTCCTAACGCGAGAGAGTCGCCTGGCCATGTTCACCAACGAGACCGGGGTCGACGGAACGATCAGGTACCTGCGCAACGTCATGGGTCTGTGGCTGCTGCAGGAGTCAGTGCGGACCTGGACTGAGGCGGGCTTCGCCGCTGGCCTCGACACGCTGCTCAATGAGGCGGCGCGGGCTGAGCCGCTGCGCAGCGTCGTTGACCCCGACGACCCTGGATTCCTGCCGCCGGGAGACATGCCAGCCAGGATCGCCGCCGCCTGCGAACGGAGCGGCCAGCCGGTGCCCGGCGATCCCGGCCAGACCGCCAGGTGCGTGCTCGACAGCCTCGCGCTCGCGCACTGGCGGGCGGTCGACAGGGTGCAGCGGCTGTCCGGCCTGGCCGTCGACGTGGTGCACATCGTCGGCGGTGGCTCGCGCAACTCCTTGCTGTGCCAGCTCACCGCCGACGCGTGCGGGCTACCTGTGCTCGCCGGGCCAGCCGAGGCCACCGCGATCGGCAACGTGCTGATCCAGGCGCGTGCGCTCGGCTCGGCGCCGGGTGACCTTGCCGGGCTACGCTCCCTGGTCCGCGCAACCCAGCTGGTGCGGCGGTTCGAGCCATCGGGGCAGGTCAGTCGCTGGCGGACAGCGGCCCGGCGGCTTGGCTGGGACTGACTGGCCGTGTGTGGCTGAGCTGGTCGGCCTGCTCGGTCACCAGAGCGATCAGGTCAGCATCGTCACCGAGCCCGGCTTCGAGCCAACGAAGCACCCGGCTCACCGCGAGGCCGATCGGGCCGCCGGCCAGCGGAAGGAGTTCCTCGGCCCTCGCGTCGTTGACCGGGGCGCCGAGCCCTCGCAGATGGCAGACCCAGGCAGCGAGCACCCGGCTGGCGCCGGGGGGCAGACGTCCAGCAGCGCGTTCGTCGCGTAGCACCGGCAGCACGCGAACCGGCAGCTTCTGCGATCCGTCCGCAGCGATCCGGCCGAGCCGGTCGCGCATCCTGGCGTTCTCGAACCTTGCCAGCAGCGCGGCCCGATAGCTCGCGATTTCGCCGGCTGGCTGGCTCAGGTGCACCGATGCCTCGTCCCACCACTCCGTGAGCCATTGCATGCAGGTTGGGCTGGCCACGGCGTCGGCGACGGTCGCGTGGCCCATGATCGAGCCTGCGTAGGCGAGCAGCGAGTGTGCTCCGTTCAGCAGCCAGATCTTGCGATCTTCGAACGGCACTACGTCATCGGTAAAGGTCGCGCCGGAATCCTGCCAGCGCGGCCGGCCGGCGGGGAAGTCGCCGCTCAGCACCCAGTCGCTGAAGGGTTCGGTAATCACCGGGCATCGATCATCGAATCCGGTGAGATCACGAACGGCGCGGGCGTCGGCAGCGGTGGTGCGCGGCGTGATCCTGTCCACCATCGTCGTCACTATCGTCACGTTGCCAGCGAGCCACGTGGCGAGGCTGTGGTCGAGCAGTTCGGCAAGGTCGGTGAGCACCCGCCTGGTGATCGGGCCGTTGGATGGCAGGTTGTCGCACGGCACGATGGCCAGCGGGCCTGCGTCAGCCAGTCGGCGGGCCAGCAGGCCAGCTACCAGCCTGGCCGGGGCGGTGCGGACCGGGGCGGCGGGCTCAGAGCGCAGCGCGGCAAGGTCGGCCGCGACCTCGCGCCTGGCGACGTCGAGTCCGCCGTCGGGCCGCCGAAAGTAGCCGGCCTCGGTGACCGTGATCGTTACCGCCGCGAGTTCTGGTGATCGCAGGTAGCCGAGCCAGCTCTCGTGATCGGCCGCCGGGTGCGCGGCCGACAAGCTGCGCACCAGCTCGTACCGGTCAGCGTCGGCCGCGCGGGTGACCAGCGTGTACCGGCAGTCTTGCGCGGTCAGCGCCGCGGCGAGGTCTGGGCTCCTGCCGGTGAAAGCCGCGTAACCCCAGCCGTCGCCGGCGTGGTCGGTGTACCAGGCCTGATGCGCGCGGAAGAAGTTCCCTAGCCCGAGGTGCACCAGCCGCACCGGTGCACCGCCGCCACCCACGTCCCTATAGTGACAGAGGTGGCGACAGCGGTACCGGCGCGGATCGGCGGGCCAGCCGAGACGCTCAGCGAGCAGCAGATCACCGAGTTCGTGCGCGGCCAGCTAGACGCCGTTCCGCTC
>Ga0126381_100010481_pt1 | contig 10436 bp, 8 predicted proteins | sample PanSoiMetPlot_28_FD_96465 | JGI IMG/M metagenome (GOLD analysis project Ga0126381, IMG submission 96465) | Tropical forest soil microbial communities from Panama - MetaG Plot_28 | ecosystem: Environmental > Terrestrial > Soil > Tropical forest > Bulk soil | place: Panama | collected 2016-02-17 | reverse complement strand
GAGCAGCCATAGTCTCTGAAGGGATACAGTCTATTTTCTTATTCATTCGCCGAGCGGAGGCTTCCGTGAAATGCCAGACCAGTTTCGGAATGTCCCCGGTACGCTTCCGCAGGGCCGGAACCTGGATTGGAAATACGTTCAGTCGATAGTACAGATCCTCGCGAAACATCATCTGCCTTACCATCAGGGGCAAATCACGATGGGTAGCAGCGATCAGACGAACGTCTACCTTGTGCGTATGGTTGCTGCCGAGCCTCTCGAATTCCTGTTCCTGCAGGACGCGTAACAATTTCGCCTGGAGTTCCATCGGAATGTCGCCGACTTCGTCAAGAAAGAGTGTGCCCTTGTTCGCGAGTTCAAAGCGTCCCGACTTTTGCGCAATGGCCCCGGTGAACGCTCCCTTTTCATGACCGAACAACTCGCTTTCCAACAATCCAAGCGGGATGGCGGCGCAATTCAATTTGACGAAGGCGCGTTCCCGGCGGCCGCTCAAGTTATGAATGGCGCGCGCAATAAGCTCCTTACCGGTGCCCGTCTCGCCCATGATCAGTACGCTCGAATCTGTAGGTGCCACTACGGACACCAGGTCCAACGTGGTCTTCAACGAAGTACTCTCCCCGACAATTTCTCCAAACTCGGCGCGAATCTCCTCTCCTGGATAGAGTCTCCGTTTCGTCTCTCTGTGCCGGCCTCTTATTGAATTTTCGTAGTTCAACCCGTTCTCAACGGCAATGGCCACTTGGCCCTCCTTAACAGTGCATTCCGAAACGTGTCGACAACTATGATTGTTCAGGCGTGTGGGCATACTTTCGATCATGGCGTTGCCTCCCAGGTCCAGGCCTTGCTCCGGTTGTTTGAATTCCCGTGCATGGAATGAGTGTTCTATGCCCTTCCGGTCATGCACAACCACCAATCGACGCTCGCAGAACCGCTATATTAATCTGAAAAGTATCCCCATTTGTGGGGAACAAAGATTAACTCTTTCGAGTGAGAAGAAAGCATCTAGCGCTCCGGAATCGTGAAATGCTTTCGGCCGAACAGACGCGCATCGATGGACCATGCACCAGGTCCTATCATCGCCAGTGTGGCGCCCGATGTTGCCAGCATGATAGGAATTCCAACACCTCCGTTACTAGAAAGAGCAATCCATACTTCAACGATTCCAATTAGCGCTCCACAGATCGGTGTCCATAAGCCAAAAAGCAGAAGTATCCCCGCACCTGCTCCGATGACATGCGGAAAGATGAGACCAAACTGTGAAGCTTCCCTGAGGTGCCTGAACCCCGAACAAAACAGAAAGATCGCAGTTACCACACGTTGCAGAAGAAGGCCTCTACCCGGCCAGTCATCTGGAAATGCGGAGAAAAGACGCTGCAAGAGAACTCCCTTTCCGTCTTGAGCTTAGGGTATTCGCAATAAGCTCAGAAACGCCCAAACGAAGGTCTCCGCCTCCTCCTTTCGGGGGAGCTACAGTTCGATTATTCCTCGCTTCAACCCGATCGAGACAGCATGAGCCCGGTCCTTAGCATCGAGCTTCGAGAGTATGTTCGCGACGTAGCTTTTCACGCTTGTTTCGGCGATTGACAGCTGATCCGCAATCTCTTTGTTGGCGTTCCCACCGGCTATTAATCGCAACACGTCAATTTCGCGGGGAGTGAGGTAGTCCCTGGGATGATCCACGAGGTCCGCGGCAATATCCTGAGGTATTCGCCGCTGTCCGGCATGGACAGCGCGGATGGTTTCAAGGAGTTCCCGATGCACCTGTCTCTTCAGCAAATAAGCTCGCGCTCCCGCCCTGATGGCTCGCACGACCTGAACGTCGCCGCTATACGTTGTCAGAACGATGATCCGTGCATTCGGGAACTCTTTCTGGATTTGACTGATGGTCTCAATACCGTTCAAGCCGGGTAGTTGCATATCCATCAGAGTCACATCCGGCCGGTGGGCTCGGAACTTCTCAACGGCTTCCTCTCCACTGGAAGCCTCCGCGACCAACTTCATGTCATCCTCGGTGTTGACGAGAGCAGCGATCCCTTTACGAAGAAGAGGATGGTCGTCCACTGCAAGAATCCGAATCAAGTTAGGGTCGATGCTCATAATTGCCAGCCCCTTGAAGCATTATTAATTCGGAGCCGACCTGACCTGCTTCGGTAGGCTACAGAAGCGGCGACGGCCAGTTGCACTTCTGTTCCCGCTCCTGCTTCGCTCCAAACATCCAGTTTCGCGTCTATCTTCTGTGCTCGCTCTCGAACACCTGGCAAGCCCCAGTGTCCAGCCCGTCTGCCCTTCTCGAGCACTTGCGGATCCATACCTTTTCCATCGTCCCGGACACGCAACCGAAGCTGGGCTTCGTCGTACAGAATCTCAGCCTCAATGCGGTGTGCATGTGCGTGCCGGAAAGCATTACGCAATACTTCGCGGGCAATGCGGTAGATTTCATCGCGGATGATCGGAGTTAACGCTCGTTGCTGCCCCTCAACGGTGAGTGCGAAGGCCGGAGAATCCTCCTCCCCGCTTCGCGAGGCCGCCAAGTCCTCTCCGGTTACCTTTATTAGTTGTGCGAGATCATCCTCGACGGGCATAGACTCACGCAAGTTTTCAATGGCGTCCTGGCTCTCGGTGATCGCCCGCTCAGTTCCCATGAGCGCACAGTCAAGCGCCTGCAGTGCTTCTTCCGGTCGCTTCTGGAACAGGTTGCGGACTGCCTGAAACTCAAACATCAATCCATGCAGGCTCTGGAGTAGAGTATCGTGCAGTTCGCGCGCGATTCGGGTGCGCTCGCTGATACGTTCTTCTAAACGAAGTTCAACGATGCGTCGCGTTAAGGCCCAGCCAAAGAAGGCAGCAATGAAAAACGTAGAGATTGCCGTTATCGGCACGACAAAAAAGATCCGCCGTTGGATACTTCCCATTTTCACGACGGCTTGCGTAAGTTCGATGTTAGCTTGCTGTTGAACGCTGCCGACCAAGACTGAAGTCTGAGTTTCGATTGGTTGCAGTTCGTTGTCCAGCCGGCGTTGCACAGTTCCCCAGTCGCCTGAGTTCGCTAAGTCTTTGATGGCCTCGAGTTGTGCAGGCAAAGCGACCTCGATCGTCTCCAGAGTTGGCAAGAAGGCCGGATCTACTTGGGTTCCGGGCGGCAGGTTGGCGACGGCTGTCCTTGTTCGTCGAGCCTGTTCCTCGAGGATTCGACGCAATGGCTCGGCTTCAGCGGTTAGATGGTGTGCATCGCCGGATCGTGCGAGGTCATCCAGTCGTTGGTGGAATGAGAGAAGGCCAACTTGAAACTGAAGAACCGCAATCAGCTGTTGATTCGCGCCGGTGAGGCGATCGGTTTGGATGCGAGCCAGATGAAACTGCCAGATGACGAGAGCATTTCCAGCTAAAATCAGAGCGATTAATAGGGCGAAAGCGAGCGTCAGCCGTGGACCAGTATTGAAATAATCTGATGATTTCATTCAGGCCCGCTTCCTGAGGAACTTTCCCCTGGCGGCAGTTCGTTCCGCCGCCTATGATAACGATTGTCCGACGCAAGATAATCCTAACGGTAATCTACTTCCGCGTCTTGGGGGGGCCGGCCTTGAAGCCGGTTATGGCAACCAGTTGTTTTTCCAATGCGGCCGCGGCGATGGGCGCGCTCTTTTCGCCAGTCAATACTGAATGCACTGCCTGGAAGTAAGCCCGAGTCACGTCTTCATAGGCATGACCTGTAACGTTCGAGGGCCGGATAACCAGTCGACCACTTTGTTCACTCACTTGAGGCGAAGGAGCGTAGCCCTGCAGTATCTGTGGCAAGTCGTAGAGTTGAGGTTCGGCGGCTGGCTCGGGGTGCGACGGATCCGCTTTTGATCGCTGCTCATTGGCAATAAGAAAACGGATGAGGGCGACTGCTTCCCGAGGGTGAGCCGAAGATCGGGGAACAGCCAAGCCGTAGCCTCCCAAGGTACCGACTCGCCCTCCGCGGCCTCCAGGCATACTCGTATAACCGGTCCTGTCCCGTACAGGCGATTCGCGGGGGTGAGTCAAACGGTAACCCCATTCCCAAGTGCGCATAAAAGCAGCGTTGCCTGAGTCCCAAACGTTCAACGAATCCGTTTCCCGGTAGGCCACGATACCGGGCGGCGATATCCTGCCGACCCAGTGAGCCGCCCGCTGCCAGGCCCGGATCGCGGCGGGATTGTTTACGCTAATCGTTTCATCCTCTTCGATGGTGCGGCCTCCTCCTTCGGCGACCTGCCATTCCAAGGCGCTGCACGTCAAGCCCTCCGTGGCCGCACCATTCCAGACGTAGCCCCAAAAATCCTTTCTGCCCTTGGCCCGTTCACCCGCCTGAATCCGGGCGGCCATGCTTTCCAGTTCATCCCATGTCTCCGGAGGACGGCTATATCCATACTGGCGGAGCAGGTCGGTTCGAAAGGCGAGAACACCGACGTGAGTATGGTAGGGTACGGCAACCACCTTGCCATGCACTGTATAGCTGGAGACCAATTGGGAGTCTTGTGAGGACAGTTCGGTGGCGAAATCTGGCTGCAGATCAATCAGATAGTCTGCGAGAATTCCAGGCCAGATGACATCAATACCCAGGACATCAGGAGTGGGGCCGCCCTCCCGTAACACCCGGCGCAGCAGGTCCAGTTGGGCCGGAGGATCAAGCGAGGAAAACAGGGTTTCGGGAACCGGCGAGCGCTGGATGGCAATTCCAGTTTCCCCGGTGAACTCCCGGAATTCGCGCTCTGCTCCGGGCAATTCGTCCGGCTGCAACCACCAGGCACCCAGAAAGGTTACAGTTACGGGTGCAGTAGCGGTTTTGCGACAGCCAGAGACAGTACAAAGAAGCAGGACGATGATGAAGGGCAATGTTTTCTGCAATGGACGATGAGGCGAGCGGTCTTCCTCTGGAAAAATCCTCCTCACACTCATTTCGTGCCACAGCATTCCACAGTCCTCCAGAAAGGAAGCTCGGTGCAGATCATCATCTGTGTATCACAGGCGGGGAACTTGAAGTTCAAGGCAGGAGCCCTTTCACCTCTTGCATCAATGGCCACCGCCTGCTACACACCTTCGGTCATCTTGATTCTCATGCCTTCAGGAAACTTAGTAATGCCTTGAAGTAATTCTGTTGATCGTCATACATCGCAAAATGACTACCCGTGTCTGAAATCCACGATTGCCCGTGCGGCATGAGAGTGGCCATGCTTCGCATGTCCTCCGGATCCATCTCGTCGTATCGCGCGCCTATCGTCAACGATCTGACTTTGATCTTGGGTAGATCGGCCCACCGGTCCCAACCCTTCATTCGACCCGTAGCCTCGAACTCACTGCGTCCTTGCAAAACGTTATAGACGTGCTGATTCCACCCTTCGAGGCTTCGCGCCACGGGATCAGGCCACGGATCCAGCCGACAGATGAAGACGTTGTAGAGCTTTTCGAACAACAACCTTTGATATGCCGGATCCTCAGTCTTATTGGCATTCTCGTAAAACTCCAATTGCGCACGAACATCAGCAGGGAATTGAGAGCGGATTTTTGATACATGTTTGACAAACGAATCAGTGCTTGCCGCCATGTTGGAAATCACCAACCCCTTCAAATGCTGTTGGTATTTCAAGGCATATTCGATAGCCAGCAGTCCGCCCCAGGAATGCCCCAGCAGATAGAATTGATCGAGGCCGAGACCTCTGCGGACGGCTTCCACCTCTTCGGTATAACGCTCGATTGTCCACAAGCTAGGATCGTTAGGTTTCTCGGAATTGGTTGAGTCCAGCTGGTCGTAGTAATAGAACTCGATTCCGTTGAGCGGAAGAAAGTCTTCAAACCCCTCGAAATATCTATGATCTGCGCCAGGGCCACCGTGCAGGAGGAGAACCTTGATATCTCCGCTTCCAACTTTCTTTGTCCAAACCCAATGTCCGCCGCCGATTTCGATTCGCTTCGCACCTCCCACATGCACCGTGTCTGACTGGGGAAGCTTGATGTTACTTTCAGCTGCGAACAATGGGCTACCGCCACACGCTGTTGCGGCGGTCATGGCACAAAATGAAATGAATTGCCTGCGTATCACTTACTGAGTGTTCCTTTCGTGGTGAAGGTTGATTGTTTTTGTAACGACGAAGTCGACCGGTCTAGCACTGGCGCCAGTGATCGCCCTAAGTCCACACTTTGCCCTGCTCGAAACGATGGAATTTCGAGCTCGAGCCTGCCTTTTATGGATGTTCTCATTGCACCTCAGTCCGATCCAGAGGCAGACGGACATAGAAGGTTGTCTTATCTCTTGTCGATTCAAAAGCAGCAGCACCAAAGTGCCTTTGAACCACCCGCTGCACGGTATCGAGCCCTAGCCCAAGCCCTTTTCCGAAAGGCTTAGTCGTAAAAAACGGTTCAAACACGCGGTCTGCATACTCGTCGGGTATCGCGGGTCCTGTATTAGATATCTCGACAAGAATTGTCCTGCCCTGCATCTTCGTCGAAAGAGTTAACGTACCAGACTCTCCCATCGCATCCAGGGCGTTCTCAATGAGTGCAGACCATGCCTGGTTCAATTCGCTGCCAAATGCTTTCAGAACAGGGACACTATCGGCGTAGGAACGTCTAACGCAGATGCTATTCAGCCGTGGCTGAAACAGGCGCAGAACGGTGTCGAGCGATTCCGCGATATCGACATCCTGCACCGCCTCCCGATCCATGTAGGAGTAGTCTTTCACCGCTGTAACGAGACTAAAAATTCTCTCAGCTGCTTCACTCACCGCGAGTATGGCGGTGTCGCTGCTCAGGCTTGCCAAGAGATCACTCAGGGCAAGACCGAGCGCCTCTTCTGGCACGAGGTTTTCCAACTCCCGAAGAGACGACAGCGGGAGGTCGCAGTCGGCAAGCAGGGGCGCCAACTGCCAAGACTCTGGATATTGTTTAGATTCAAGCCAGATCGAGAAATCTTCTTCGGTAGAGCCTGCTTCAGCCTGTCCGTGCTCGGAACTGTGCTTGCGCGATGCTCTGACTTTCGAACGTAAACTGGAAAGCCATCGCAGGTATGCGTCAAGCCGCGTTTCTGTTCCGAGAGCTACACCGAGCCGGTACCGAATGCCTTCCTGTTCCGCCCCACCGGCTCGCATCAGGTTCGAAGCAGCACTCTTTGCCGCGGAAGCAGGATTGTTCAGTTCATGTGCGAGACTTGCAGCAAGTTTATTCAGTGCTGCAAGTTTACCGATCTGCTGCTCAGCTTTTGTGTACTCTCGATTTCGATTCAGCAGAACTCGCACGATCCGTTGCGTCATCGAAGGGATCGCGTTCAGCAAGGCGGGGAAAAGGCTGTCATGCAGTTCCAGAATCCAGGTCTGGCCAGACGAACGACCATCTGCGTTCCAGGCCTCGATACGGGAGAACGGGGTCTTGCCAGTGATTCGGTCTGTTTGACCGATCAAGACTGACACAGGACTTGAAGTATGACGGCGGATAAAAAGATTTCCGCGAAGGATGAAAATCAGATGATGCGGCGGAGCTGCCTGGCTAAAGATTAGTTCGCCATCGCTTCCAAATCGCTCCGTACCATGCTTTGCGATCCACGCGAATTCTTCGTCGGAGAGTCCTTTCAAGTCCTCAATCGTACGCAACGCGGAGATTATTTCAGCCTCGCGAACATCACTTAGCAGAGTTCCTGCGTCGAAAGTCATTTGCTCCTTCAAGCAACTTCCCTCGTCCTACCCAAGATCGCCAGGCGCACGAAAACGAAAATGGTACCTTCAAGGTTCGCCTGCTTGAGTTAGCAGATGCTGTTTTCGGAAAGGATAGCTTTCTTGCCGAAATAGCTAATCAGGTAAAAAGATACCCCGAGGGAAATAACATCCTTGAAAAGGAATAGGCCCAAGAAACTCATGTACCTCATGTGCTCTATCCCGGGAACGGCAATAATCGCCCCCGGAGTAGTCCAGACCATAGTGCTGGTAATAAAAAACATGAGTGTTGCGATGAGTCCGCCTACGATTCCGGCTTTGGGCTTGAAATAGCCTGCGATTATCAATATCGCGGCAATCCACTCGGTAAGACCGATCAAGTCGGAGCCGACATAAGGGCCGAATACTTTGAAGTGCCACCAGATGAGCGGGCTGTTCGAAACCAGCGGAGTTATGCCTTCGGCTCCAGGACGGGTCATCTTATAAGATCCGGCCCAAAGGAGCATAACAATCATGCCGATGCTGGTAACTAGGAAAGGGATATTACGATCACTTACCCATGCGGCTAATTTGGTTAGACTGCTCCTGGCGTTGTTTGAAAGGTCTGCGGAAGAAAACAGGCTTTGTTTCTGCGCGTTGATTGCTTGTCCTGGCAGGACCTGACTCATAGTTACTTCTCCTTGCTATGGCTGACGATGTGGTGCGTATGGGCGATCTACCAAGGCATCCGTCCAATGCAGGAGCGGTTGCCCAAGACGGGATGGAGTCTTGTGACTCTGACGATGATTTCATTGTCCCTTTGCCTGGAATCACTTAACGCTTTGTGAGCTGTCTAATGCAACCGAAATACCAAACTCAGTGTGCCTCTTCACTTGTGGCTGTCGTTGAGATAAGCCCTTTGTATTCTTCAGAATCGATCTGCAGCGACGAAAGCAAACTTCAAGCTTCAACTGACGAATGCTGCGACGGATTTCCGACAGTGACGGATATTAGTAGTGCCTCCTTTCACCAATCTCAAGCGGGCGCGATCAGGATGGGGTCGCACAGCCTCTACCTTTCGACAACTATCCGAAGTTCTGCGGATCCCATTTAAGCGCGCTCTACAACTTCGACATCCAGTCGGCGATGGCTCGCCCGATTTCATGCGGCGAATCTTCCTGGACGTAATGGACCCCCTTGACTGTTACTTCGGTCTGCGCTGGCAGACTGCGGGCGAAGTCGACATCCGGGCCGGCGGAGAGTATTCCACCGGGCTCGGCCTTCAAGAACAGCTTGGGCACAGTGCTTGTCTTGAGCCATTCATCGTAGGCAGCCACGATCGCAACCACGTCGGCGGGCTCGCCCTCGATGGGGATCTGCCGGGGGAACGTCAGTGTCGGCCGTCGTCCCTCGCCCGGTTCGGCGAACGGCCGCCGGTAGTGCGCCATCTCCTCGTCGGAGAGAGTACGGAGGATGGCACCCGGCAGGATCTTCTCGATGAAGAAGTTGTCCCGCAGAACCATCTCCTCGCCGGCCTCGGAACGCAACCCCTGCAAGGCTGGACGCATATTGAACCTGTCCCAGTGGTCCCAGCGCTGCGGCATCAGGATCGCTTCCATGTACGCGATCCCCTTCACAGCCTCGCGGTGGCGGTTGGCCCAGTCGAAACCCAGGGCCGAACCCCAGTCATGGATGACGAGGGTGACCCGCTCGTGCACACCCAAGGCTTCGAGCAGAGCATCGAGGTAGCGGCGGTGCTCGACGAAGCGATACGAGCCGGGGCCACTGTCAGGCAGTTTGTCGGAGTCGCCCATGCCGATCAGGTCGGGGGCGATGCAGCGGCCAAGTGGCTGCAGGTGTGGCAACACGTTGCGCCAGAGATACGACGACGTTGGATTGCCGTGCAGCAGCACGATGGGATCGCCCTCTCCCACATCCACGTACGCCATCTCCCGGCCGAGTACCCGCCGCCGTTGCTTTTCGTAAGGAAATGCAGAGATCAAGTTGCCTTCTGCTTCTTTGATCATGGTGGCTTCTGCCGTTTTCGTCATGTTGCCTTCTCCTTCCTTCTTTGTGATAGCCGAATTTCATCGACGCGATACTTACGCTCTGGCCATGACTTGCCCTTCTCCTCGTGTGTGTTGGGTTTCTACCTCCCCGCGTTTGAGATATGGCTCTCGCCTTGCCCGGACGGTCTTTCATCATCCTGATACAGAAGGTCCCTGAGGTCGCAGTGGAGAGCCCGGCATGTGAGAACGTATGCGGGGGGACGTCGTAGCCCTTCGGCAGCTTTGAACTGCCACTCTTACGCGATGCTGCTCCGGTTGCATCGGATTGCAAGTTGCATGCCAAAAGGGGCCACCTGCCCCAGTAAGGGCTGCAGCGATAGTGTTCTGGCTTTGCAACAACATGTCTTGGAGAGTGAGCCAGAAAGCTCGAGCCCGAAGTGACAAACTATGACGAATATCCGACTGTGACGGATTTTGGTCGCAGGAATCCGCCGACGGAGCCGTATTCAGACGAAGAATCGCGAGGGAATCTTACGAAACTCTCTAATCCTTATCCTTCACAATAACGTCGCCAGCATCGATGAGTGGCCGGAAACGGTGTACCGGTGGAGGCATGGGTGAATCCGCGCCCCTGACGCTCTTCCAAATAATCTCGTTTAGCGCATGCATCGGTGCGCGGTCCACATCGGAGAAATCCATCTTTCGACTCTCTTCCGATCCATAGTCTCCCTTTTTGTTTTTGGCATTAACGTCGATCTTTGGTTGGATCACGTCGAACGCCGTC
>Ga0126381_100010480_pt1 | contig 10437 bp, 16 predicted proteins | sample PanSoiMetPlot_28_FD_96465 | JGI IMG/M metagenome (GOLD analysis project Ga0126381, IMG submission 96465) | Tropical forest soil microbial communities from Panama - MetaG Plot_28 | ecosystem: Environmental > Terrestrial > Soil > Tropical forest > Bulk soil | place: Panama | collected 2016-02-17 | reverse complement strand
GACAATGGCAACGCGCTTCGGCTTGAACGGATCGCGCGGTTGCGGGAAGACAAATGCAGGAACAGCCGTCTGCTGATGACCCGACAATAGCTGATCGGTCACCCGCTCAGTGATCTTCTCCGTCATCGTAGCCCCTATGCAGTTCGATAACTTAAACCACCACCATAGTCATAGGATACGTCATTGAGCGCAGTGAATAAAGCACGCACGTCCGGTCCGCTGACGGTGTATAGGCCGGTGATCACTGGCGGGGTGGGCGTAAAACCGATGACGATGGGAGAACCAGTGAACGTGTACACTCCCGGTTCGATGGAGACCTGGCCTGGAATGGCGTGAATGATAGCTATCGGCTGGCCGGCATAGGCGTAGGTCGCTGGCCCGAGCGCGATGCCGACATTGATCGTAACCGGATCGCCGGTCAGCGCATACGCGCCCTGGCCGAGGTTGACGCCGAGATCGAACCTGATGGGCTTGCCGGTGAGCGCGTAAGACCCAGGCGCGAGCGGCAGGCCGACATCGATACGCGCCGGCTGACCGCTGACGCTGTAGACCCCTGGCTGCAGGCTGAGACCGACGCCGCCGACGCTCGCGGGCTTGCCCGTCAGCGTGTAGGTCGATGGCGCGAGGTTGATGTTTCGTCCGGCATTGATGGCGACTGGATCGCCAGTCAGCGCATACGTTGCCGGAACGAGGTTAACACCAGCCACGATGCTGACCGGATCGCCGGTAAGCGAATAGGTCGCTGGCGCAAGGTTCAGCGTATAGGCAATAGGTGCAGGAGCGCGAGTGATGACGACCGGATCGCCCGTAAGCGTGTAGGCCCCGGGCGCAAGCGTCAGTCCGACGCCGATGCTGACAGGCTGACCAGTAAGGCTGTACGAACCAGATACGAGGTTGATGCCTGCGCCGAACTGTAACGGCTTCCCAGTCAGCGTGTAGGTCGCAGGCGCGAGCGAAAGGCCCGCGCCAACCTGCACCGGCTTGCCGGTCAGCGTGTATGTTGCCGAGACAAGGTTGATGCCCGCTCCGATCTGAAGCGGACTGCCGGTCAGCGCATACGTGCCAGGCGCGAGCGTTATCGTTCGCGGCACGCCGCGCACAGGCGGCGTAAACCGGCGGCGGTTCTGCAGCCGCGCCGTTCTGTACGATGCTATGACCTTGACGGCCATGGCGGTTTACAACATTGGCGGTTTAGAACATCTCGCGGAAGATCAAACAGCCGTTGACGGTGGCCGACGACGGCGTGGTGTCAAGCGACAGCGAAAACTGTCCAGACATCGGTATGGCAATGCGGTGATCAGTATCGATCGGCTGCCACGCCCAGCCATTGACCAGGTTCCAGTTGCCGGCATCCATGATCGTATTCGTGCCGCCGCCAGATGTAGACGTTTGTGTGCTTGAGGTAATGCGGCATGTAGCACCCGCAGCGGCATCGTTGAACTGGTTCTTGCTCGGGGTGATCGTCGTGCCGCCGGCACCGGAAGTGTAAGCGCCCGTGAACAGTTTCATCGACAGCAAATACTCTGTCGCCAGCGACGAGATCGGATCGAGCCGTATCTCTTCGATCCACAACGGGATCAACGAAGACGCAATGACGGTGAACAGATCCTGCTTGTTGGCCGTCATCGAGCCAGAGTTCATCGGCAACCTGTAGACACGGCCTGACAGAGACATTTCAGTATCTCCTGTAGACGATCTTCGCTCTTGGCTTCGATACTAACACTGGTGCCGGCGTCCAAGTCAGAACGATGATGCCTTGTGCGCCAGCGCCAGAAGTTGATAATGTTCCGTTGCTATTTAGAGTGCTGCCGCCGCCGCCGCCGCCATAGAGACCGCCAGAACCCGCTGTGGTTGCGCCGCTGGTAGTTCTGCACGCGCCGCCGCCACCACCGCAACCATGAACGCTGTCGCCTAACTCGGTGCCATTCCCGCCAGCACCGCCAGGTGTCGTTGTCGTCCCAGTGCCTGCTGCCCCACCAGAAGTCGCATCGCCTTGCCCTCCATTGGAGGCTCCTGCGGTAGCGATATCGACCCCTTGGTTCCCTGCTCCGTTAGGCCCTCCAGCACCACCACCACCGGCAGCTATCTGTGCTCCACTTGCGTTTATAGTACCACCGCGACCCCCAGCATTGTGGGTCGTTCCCACCCCTCCAGTGCCGCCAGCACCACCACTTGTGGGGTTAGCGGTGCCTGCGCCGCCGCCGTTGCCGTGAATGGCCCCGACCGTAGCCCCTGCCTGCGTTGTGCCATTCCACCAACTATCGCCACCAATATTTCCGGCTGTGCTTGTAGTCGTGGCGGTTGCGGCTGCGCCACCAGCGCCTATTCGCCAAACAAAAGTCGATGTCCCTGGTGTTGTAATGTTAAAATTGCTCGTTTTGCCGTACTCACCGCCGCCGCCGCCGGCCGCTTCCCCTCCTCCTGTCAAAGCATACGCACCCCCAGATCCGCCACCAGCCACGACCTCTATCGTGTTATTGCTGTTGTTCCACGTGCTATCGACGCCGCCATTGGTGGTCTGGTTGGAGCCGGTCGGTGACGTCAGAAAACTTTGAGCAAGAACCGGGACATAATTAATTTGCTCCTCGCCTATGCGGCGCAAGAACAAAAAGAACTTAACGAGCCAGCCGTTCTCGTGCTGCTTGCGAAAGCAGGCGACCGCTATCTCATGTTCGGGCGTGCGCCCCCAGCGCACCTCGTCCCAGTACGCTTTCCGTCCATTCCATTGCGGCTGATCGTACCATGTCATGTCGCATCGTAGGCTCGGCAGGTCTGCGGCATCAGTCGCGCAAAGTCGTCATAGGACGTAAACGACTGATAATAGGTCTTCGGCACCGAGAAGAACATTTCCGTCGGCTGCAGGCTTTCCGGCTGCACCCCGACGGCGCTGTCGAACAACACGCGGTTGGTGGCGCCGCTGCCGATGTCGTAGACGACATAAACCAATTCCTTGCTCATACCCCCGGCGTCCTGAAAAAGGCGTTGAACTGCGAGGCGATGGCATTGGAAATATCGGTATCGGTAACCAGCGCCTGCTGAGTCGCGGCATTGCCGGTGGTGATCGCCACCGTACCGCCCTGAGTGGCGTCGTTGATCACCGTGCCATTGCCGGCGACGGTAATGGCGAACATCGGCGTGTAGGCCGTCGGGTTGTTCGCCACCTGCGAGACGAAGGTCTGCCGCTCGCGATGAAACGGCACCGTCCAGGCCTCGGTATTGACCGTCCCGCAATAGACGATCAGACCGGCCTGCACCCGCCCCTGGAAGGTCGGGTCGCCGCTCAGGTTCTTCATGTCGTTGAAGGTACCGGCCATATTACGTCCTATGCCAGTGTAAACAGCACCCCGGCCGCAGTCGAAGACAGCGTCAGCGTATCGCCGGGCGAGATCGTCAGACCCGCGCCGTTATCGAACCAGCAGAAATTATTTGAAGTCGTGGTTTCCCAGAACACGATGTACTGGAACGTGAAGCCGGCACTGCTATTGGCCGAGGTGCCGGTCCATGTCGGACTACCGGCCGACCAGCCCACCGTCTCCGTCCCCGTTATGTTCGAGGTCGTCATGGTGATGGCGGCACCGCCAGCGGTATAGCCGTTGCTGGTCGCCAGCGAGGTCATGCCGCCATAGGACGAGGTGGTGCCGCTCGGCGCATTGGCCGAGCTGACCAGCGCCGCCTTCCACGTCCCGGTCGAGAACGACAGGCCGGTGGTGACCCAGAGGTTGACGGCGTTGTTGATCTTGTTGAACGCAGCCATTGATCATTTCACCTGCGGTTTGTCCTTGGCGTCATCTTTCGGCACAGGCGGCCGTGCCGACGAGCCCAAGACCAGGCCGAGTTTTCCCGGCTCAATTTTGATGGTGTGATCAACCATCAGCCGCCCCTCGCTATCGCCTCGGTCAGCCGCTTGATCTTGTCGCGCAGCACTTCCTTCTGGGCCTCGGCCTCTTGCTTGGCCGCATCCAGCGCGTCCTTCTCGGCCTTGAGACCGTCGCGCAATGTCTTGGCCTCGGCGTGCAGACGCGCGGCAGTATCGCGCAGCGTCTGGCTTTCCGCTTGCTGCGCCTGCGCGGTGCTGAGCAGCTCGGTGCGCCGATGTGCGGCGAGCGCCGCCGCCGCCTCGGTCTGCTCGGCGAGCACCTTGGCATCGGCCTGCGCCTTGCCGACTTCGCCGCCTTTAGACTCTGTTAACATATCGACCTGTTTCTGCGCTTCCTCTAAGGAGGGCTGCGTGGTGATATGATAGCCGTCCTTGCTTACGTGGTGGCCGTGAATGCTTGGAGTAATGAGATAGCCTCTATAACCTCGCGGCGAATTTTCCCTTTCCTTTTTCTCAAACACGTCTTCCTTGCGGGCGCGCCCACCTCGAGCATGTTTCTTCCCCGCCCGCCGCTGCGTCTCGTAGGCGATCGCCAGCGCCTGCTTCGGCGACTGCACATGCGGCGACTCGCCGACCTCGTGCATCAAGGTGCGGACATTACTCTTGAAGGCTGCGGGGCTTTTGCTGTGCTGAAGCGGCATGTCATCCCGCCTGTATCAGAGTTGCGGTCACCACGCCCTGCGAGGAACCACTCAGGACATTGAGCCGGATCGCGGTGACTGGAAAAGCGTAGTTGCCATTGCTGGCGGATGTCGCCGACGCAATACCAGTGTTCGGCATCCAATTCGCGTTCGAGGAAACAAAGCCGTTGAAGTCGGACGACAGATGACCGCTGTAGTCGAAAGTGTGCTCGACATTATAGGAGACGTTCGTGGAATTGACGCTGACACCGATGCCGATGTTAAACGGCCGCACATAATAGTCGGGATACCAGACGGGAGTGCCTGCGGTGGACGAGAGTCCGGTGACGATGAGCACTGCGGGTAAAGAGGGCATTCACTCCTCCTGACCCTCGCTAATGAAAGCCTTTCAGGGTCTCGGCTAACTTAGCACGCTTGGCGAGCTTCGGGTTATCGCTGCTCGCGGCCTTGGCGAGCTTCTTCTGCGGTATCTTCTCGCCTTGCGGCACGCCTAGTTCCTTGTGCAAAGCGCCTGGATGCTTGATCGCGCCCTGAATCCACTGCCCGCCGCCCTTGGCGGCTTTCTCGTGGTCGTCGTCGTTCCACTCGTGGGTGCCGCCTTCGGTGATGTAGATGTCGGTGTGACCGCCCTTGGCCTTGTGGCGTGCCCTACGTCGGCGCCCACCGAGATAGTGCATGCCCTTGGGTTCGTCGCCGGTCCCTATACCGCCGCGCGCGTAACCATCGTCCTCCTCGTCGTCCTCTTCCGACGGACACTCTTCTTTCTTGCCACCGCGGGCGAAGCCCTCGACCGCGCCACCTGAAGCCTTGTGAGACGCACCGCCATGATGCGGTGCCTGAGCATGACCGCCAGAGCCGCCGATGCCGCTCTTGGCCGAAGAGAACGGCGACTTGGTAGCGCCGCCACGGGCGCGCCGGTCAGCGCGGCCCTTGACCTTGCCGCCGAATGCCCGGCCGACGGCGTGGCCGCCGCGTTTGAAACCATGCTTCTCGGCCGCCTCGCTCGCAGTCCCCGAGCTGGCGCCGGCATAGAACGGACGGCCGCTGCGGCCACCCTTGGCGCGATGTCGGTTTGCCATGTCCTGTCTCCTTACCTCCTGCGGCCATCGGCCGGGGGCGTTTTGTTATGGGCCTGCAGTGATCGACTGCAACGCTTTCAAGGTGATGGTCTGTGCGTCCGAGTCCCACTTGGTCGATGACAGCCTTAAGCCTGCGATCGGGCCGGTCACGGTGAGCACGACGCCGCAGCCGTTGCACAACGAGGCGAGCGCCGAAGAGCCGTCGGTGGCCGAGGAGAAGTGGGTAGTCGACAACGGCACCCAGGACAGCACCGACTGACCTGACGGCGGTCCGGGATAGTCGTAGGTCACTTGGATGGTCACGTCGGAGCCGTTGCTCGAGGTCTGCATCAGGCCGTCGGTATTGAGCAGCACCGTGGTGGTGCGCGCGGTCGGGTCCAACTCCATCGGGTTCGACGAGGTGCCGACCGCCGAAAGCGTACAGGTGGCTGCGATCTGGTTTGCCATTAGCCAACGATCTCCTGCAGAACTTTCAGCACATACGGCGCGGCCGAACCGAAATTGGTCGACACCAGACGCAGCGCCGAGACCGGCGACACGAACGTGTAGGTCGTGCCCGAGAAGCCCTCGGTGTGGAACATTGCCGAGGAGATGGCGGTCGTCGACACGTCGGCCCAGGTGAATGCAAAGGACGAAAAACCGGTCGGCACGTCGAGCGACATCTGCAGCCTGGTGGTGCCCTGCGAGTTGAGCGACGACGGCACCGTCACCATGGCGTTGGTCACCCGCGCGGTCGGGTCAAGCACCACGCCAGTAGTGATGCCAGTCGTCGAGATCGGCAAGGTGAATGAATAAGGTGCTGGCATGATGCTATCCGCTCTGAACCATCCAGAAAAGCTTTTCCGTCACCTCGGTCGCTGCCGTAGGGTTGGTGCGCGCCGCTGCATTGGTCGTCGATAACGCCGTAGCGCCTTGCACGACAGTCGCATGCTTTCCGCCACTACCGCCGCCGCCGGCCGCCATCGGTACAAGATCCTCTTTGCTCGGCTTCTTGGCCATTTGTCAGTTCGTCGGATACGTCCCCCACACTGCGCGCCAGTCGTGGTACGAAGGCGTGTATCTCTGATACCCTTTCACGAGCAAATTGTCGGTGCTGAACTCAACAGTCATATCGGACTCGAACCTCTTTCTGTGAAAAAAGATCAAGCCGGCGTGGTTGGTCAACAAGAACCACGAGGTGCCGAGCGTCAGATAGTCCCAGATCATGTAGCCTTCGCGCAGCGACTGCTCCATGCCGACCACGGCATTGGCGTCGTTAGTGCCAGTGCCAACGCGAAGCTCCGACTTAAACAGCCGATAGGCCACCGGCTCGAGCGTAGTCGGCACCACGAGCTTGCGAGCGCGGCCCCTGATCTTCAGGCCGGCATTGTCTTTCCAGTTGGTGCGGATGGCGATGCAGGCGTTGAGGATCGAGGTCTCGTTCAGAGAAAGATCTGGCGACGGCTGGTTGGCGATGGTGGCGCCGTCGATCGGATGGTTCGTCGAGAACAGCGCCTGCAGATCACCGCCGACTTGCGGATTATAAACGGTGCCGAGGTTGAACAGGTTGGCGCAGAAAACTTCTTCGGTTTCTTTGAAGCTCTCGGTGAGTCCGTCGTTACTCGGTGAAAATTCAGCTTTATAGAGGTTATCGTCTAGGCTTTTTCGACTGATACCATAGCCCAAGCCAATTTCGAAATGTTCAGCATTGTAGACGTAACGCTGACCACTCTGGTTGTCGAAGCTCGTCGGCCCCGCTTCTTGTTTGATCTGCGCGTAGCCCAAGTATCTCATCGAGACCTTGCGCTCGAACGCCATCTCCGACTCTGTTTGTTTGAAGATGTCCGGCCACTGGCGCGGGATCTGCGGATACTTGCCATCGACGCCCCACAAGCCCGGGAGCAACAAGTCGCGCATGGCAGCTAAGGCGACGGGCATTGGTTATCTCCTTAAAAGAGCGGCCTTGGCGGATACTGAGGGAGGGGGAAAATCCGCCAAGGCGCGCCCGTATAATCCGCACCTGGGATCGGGGGGTGTGAGGGAGATGCGGATCATCTGAATGAGTTCTCCCAGTTGATCGGCTCAACAATGATCCACTGGCCCGAGTTGGTGTTGTCGGTGCCGTTGACGAAGCCGCCGGAGCCGCCCAGCGTCGGGATCTGGCCCCAGTTGCCCGGTGCGTAGTTCGACCAGAAGTCGACGATGCGGAAGGCGTTGGCGTTGGCTTGCGTCGAGATCGTCGTCAGCGCCGACGAACCGAGCATCATACCGGACAAGCCGCTGGCCTGGTTGCCAGCAGCCGAAGAGTTGCCGCTAGCCGAAGGGATCGTCGCCAGCGGCGCGGTGTTGCCGATGTTGGATGAGAGAATGATCGCGAAGCTGGTGGCCTGGACGACAAAGCGCTGGGCGGAATCGGTGACGACAAAGCACTTGACATCCACCGTCGAGCCGGTGACAGCCGTGCCCGGATACCACTGGGCGTAGAGCATGCGCTGCGCCAGCGGGCTCCAGAACTCGCAGCCGCGGAAGACGCCGAGCGCGGCGCGGGAAGCGCTGTAAGTCAGCGTCGAGCCTTGGCCGACATATTTGGCAAAGCCACCGGAGAGGATCGAAGAGCCGAACAGCGTGGCAACGAGGTCGCCATTGAAGACCGGCGCAGCCGCACTCGAGGGGATCCAGTAGGTCTGCAATTCCTCGGTTCGCTGCGAACCGCCGAAGTGCATCAAGTCCTGCGCGCCGAACGGGCTGATGGTATTCGCCACGTCTGCCTCCGTTGCGGGGCTGCGCGGCGAAAACAAAAAGGCGCTGCGCCAGCCCGTGAGTTGGGCTGATCGCTGCGCCTGCGTCGTGAGGTGCAGAGGCCGCCTGATGCCTTCGCGGCATCAAGCTCGATCTGCGGGCGAGACTAAGGCAGTTCCGCCAAAATTGTCAACGGGCTGCTATTTTTTAGGTCCCGCGCCACCTGTACCTGGAAAATAACCCCAGCCGTAGGACGGACTCCAACCCCAACCACCTTCGGGCGGTGGCGGCTTGACCATGTCTGGTGGATCCGGCGGCGCGCCTCCATTCGGAGGCTCGGGCAACGGGTGACTAGCGACCGGCGGATAGCCCGCACCCGGAGGCAACTCGATCCCCGGCGGCCCCCAGATCGGGAACACCGGCTGACCGGGCGGCGTCTCTATCGGAGGAGGTTGCGCACCGGGCGGCTGGTTATCAACACTAAGCCCAGTAACCCACGCATTGCCCACAATGGTGGCCGGATACGGCTGCGGCACCGAGCCGCCCTTGGCCTTCGGGAATATCACACAGTTGATGGTCACAGGAACGACTGCCATTAGACACTCCTCCTCGTGCTGGGACGGCTCGCCACGGTCGGCGACTGGCCGTCGATGTACTTCTGAATGGCTTGCAGCATTTCGTCGGCTTCGGGCCGCAGTTCCGCTTCGTGGCGGATCACGGGTCCGTAGTGGTTGCATAAATTACGCAGCGTCACAGCACAAGACTCCACCGCGAATGCCGGGGCCTTCTTGCACAGTTCCTGAAAGGCGTAGCCGTCGCCGCTGCCGTAGCAGGACCAACTGCTCTGCGAGCAACTCACGTCCTGCGAGAAGATGTTCAGAAAGCCCTGCGGGTTATCCACTGACTGGCCGGCGCGATACTCGTTGAACACCTGATCGAAGTAAGCCGAGGCGGAATGTGCATTATAGGACGTTTGAAACAGACCGGCCTCGCAGGTGTCGCTGCTCACATTTTCAGCGCTCATATCGCGGCCTTCGCAATGCTTTCCCGAGCTCTCCCGCATCCCGAGCCCTAACTGCAAAGCGTACAGATGGCGCAGCGCATCGGCCCCGGCATGGTCATTGTCCATGTCGAGGTCATCAAATTCGTCTGCATATTCGTTGAAAACGTCCTTGTCGCTGCTGGTCCTGCCCTTGGCCATCTCTAGCACCGCCTGATGGCCGAGGATAAATTTTCTGTACACATTGGCGAAACTTAACGCGAAACCCTCGATGTAGCCGACCGGAGCGCGGCCGCGATCCTCCCACTCGTAGTCGGCGATCGGCGAGTTCATCGCGATCTGGGTAATGTTCGCCTCATCGACATCACTGAGCTTCGGCGGCAGTCCGGCTATTTCCTGCGCCGGCTTGTCGGAGTCCAGCGCCTCCCAGGTCTGCGGCCCGACAATGCCGTCGGCTCCTAGTCCGCGGCTCAACTGGTATGAGATCACCGCATCCTCGGTGCCGGATCCGAAGTCGCCGTCCTCGGCGATGTCGGCGCTGTTATCCTCGTTGAGTTGCTGCTGCAGATCGACCACGTACGGCCCGTGCGAACCGCGGCTCAGGGTAGGCTTCGGCTGCGGCTGCGGCGGCTGCTCGACGGCCGGCGGCTGCTCGGGCACGAACTCACGCCCAGAAATGCTGGTCGCTATCGCCGAACAGATGGCATCGTACTTTTCTCGGTAGGTATTAGAGTCGCCGGTATGGTCGCAAAATGCGACCTCACTCAGGATAGCGGGGGCATTGGTCGAGGTCAGGAAGAACAAGTCGGTGCGCTTTTTGGCCCCCCTGTTTTTAAGCCCGCTGGCATCGCAGACCTCGGCCGCCTCGGTCGCCGCCAGCGCCTGCTGCGTCAGGTATAAACACTCATGGCCGAATGCTGTGTGATCATACGCATTGAAGTGAATTGACAGATCGAGGTCGTGCGGCCCCTGCGCGTTGTGGAAATTGACGATGCGGTTCAGGTTCTCGTTCTGCGTGGTCGATACATCATCGTGAAACGTAGTGACGGTCACGCCCTGGCTGCGCAGCTTGGCGGCGACGGTCTCGACCACCTTGCGGGCCTCGTCGACCTCGTCGAGTTG
>Ga0126381_100010478_pt1 | contig 10439 bp, 8 predicted proteins | sample PanSoiMetPlot_28_FD_96465 | JGI IMG/M metagenome (GOLD analysis project Ga0126381, IMG submission 96465) | Tropical forest soil microbial communities from Panama - MetaG Plot_28 | ecosystem: Environmental > Terrestrial > Soil > Tropical forest > Bulk soil | place: Panama | collected 2016-02-17 | reverse complement strand
CTGCGAGTTCAACGCCTGCGCCTATTTCATGGCCCGCGAACGCGGCGCCAGATGGAATGCGCTGCCGGTTTTTCTGCACCGCCGCTTCCGGCACGGATTCGTCTTCGTCAACACCAGCAAAGAGATTTTGGTTCCCAAGGATCTGATCGGGCGGCGGGTGGGCGGCACGAATTTTCAGCCTGCCGGCTGCATCTGGATTCGGGGCATCCTCGAAGAAGACTACGACGTACCTCACAGGAATATCACCTGGATCACCGAGCGGCCAGAGGACATCGAGTTCATTCCGCCGCAAGGCCTGAAAATCGACATGATCCCTAGCAGCAAGTCGCTCGACGATATGCTGGTGACGGGGGAGTTGGACGCCATGATCTCGCCCTCGTTTCCGAAGCCGTTCCTGCAAGGCGACAAGCGCGTCGGGCGGCTTTTCCCGAACTATAAGGAAGTAGAAGTCGAATACTTCCGGCGCACCGGGATATTCCCGATTATGCATGTCACCGTGATTCGCCAGGAGATTCTGGATCGTCATCCGTGGGTGGCGGCCAGCCTGATTGCGGCTTTTGAAAAAGCCAAACGCATGGCTTACGCGCGTGTGCGCAATCCGCGCGTAGTTCCGCTGGCGTGGTTCAGCTCCGCTTGGGAAGAGCAGAGCGCCATTTTAGGCCGTGATCCCTGGGTTTACGGGTTGGGTGCCACCAATAGCAAAAACCTCGCGGCCGCCATCCGGTATACGCACATGCAAGGATTGATCTCGCGCCAACCCCGGGTTGCGGAGCTTTTCGCCGACACCGGGGATGAGGAGATCCGCGAAAAGGACCGCATCTGAAGACGCACAGATGAATTTACACGACAGAATCGACGCAGTCCGCAAGGGCATGGCGGCGGAGGGCGTTGGACTTTTGATTGCCGCATCGAGCGGCCTTCATTCTCTGGATCGTCCGGATCCTGTCTGCTATTTGACTGATTACCGCTCGATCGGTGAGAGCTTGTTCCTGCTTTTCCAGAGCGGCGCCGCTATCCTGATCGTCTCGCCAGCAGCAGATGCGGACCGCGTGGCGTCGCGCTACACGGCATCCGCTTCGGTTGCAACCGATGACGTCTTCGACGCTATGCAGGCAACCTTAGCTGGGCGCCAGGCAGCAGCGGCCTCCATTGCCACGGCAAATATAGCCTCCCTTCCCTATCGACTGGCGCAACGGATTTTCTCGTTTGACGGTAGCGCTGCGCGAGATTTCGATGATGCTCTTTACTGTCTTGGAGAGTGCAAAACCGGTGACGAAATCGAACATGCCCGCAAAGCGACCGCGATCGCTGAGAAAGCCTTCGAACGACTGCTCGAAACCGCGCATCCCGGCCTTCCCGAGTGTGAACTGGCCGTCGAACTCAATTGCTACACGGAATCCCTTGGCGCCGAGGACAATTTCCTGATGCTGAGCGCTTCGCCTCACGCTCGCGCCGTGACGCCTTCGAGCGCGCGTCGGATTGAACGCGGAGACGTTCTGCTCGCTGAGCTTTCCCCGAATTTCGAGGGCCAGTTCTCGCAAATCTGCCGCACTGTTTCGATTGGGACGCCGCGCCGCGAATTGCAAGAGAAATACGATCTTGCGGTCCGCGCGATGTGGGCGGGGATCGAAAAAATTAGACCCGGAATTCGCGCTTCAGAAGTGTGCCATGCCATCGACCGGGTTTTCGAAGCTGCAGGTTACGTGGAGTATTGCCGGCCGCCGCACATGCGCCGGCGTGGCCACGGGCTCGGCTGCGGTTCAGTGGCGCCCGGCGACATCGCTGCCGACAATCACACACTGCTCGAAGAAGGCATGGTCTTCGTAGTACATCCCAACCAGTACATCCCGGAAGCGGGTTACCTCTTATGTGGCGAGCCTGTCCGAGTCACGGCTACCGGAGTGGAGACGCTCAGCAAGCGCACCGCAGAGCTGGGCGTTGTCGATGCTCGACGGTCAGGATTTGCCCCGTGCGCCTGAAGCCAGCCGCGCTTCTCACCGGCCGCTATGATTGGGATCCGGACGTTTTGCCAATTTCCGAATTTCAGAACCGCTTGGCCGCGGTACACCGTATGCTAGCGGAACACGGGTTGTCTGCGTTGATCGTCCACGGTAATTCTACAGACTACGCCGCCCTGGCCTATTTAACCGAGTTCGTACCGAAGCTTGGTCCAGCCTTTGCACTCTTCTCACCCGACCACTCCGTTCGTTTGTTAGTTTCCGGCTCGCCTGCCATGATTTCCGCTGCGAAACGACTCACCTGGGTAGAGGACGTCCAGCCGATTGGTGACCTGAAGACTTCAATCGTAGCGTGGCTGGGCGAAAGCAACTTCCGAAGCAACACAACGATTGGTTTATGGGGGCTTGGCGCCATAACTGTGCGTCCCTATGGCGCGATCACCGCTGCCATTGAACCCCGGGGAGAAATCGTCGGCTTGGACGCCGCGCTCGAACCGTTGCGGCTGCGCAAATCCGCGCGCGAGCAGGAAATCTTGCGTCGTGCAAGCGCCATCCTGGCCGAAGCAATGCGCGAGTTGGCCCGCGCGTTTGAGTCAGGCGACGGCATGCGTTCTACAACTCTCGCCGCCGAGCGTGCTGCCTTCCGGCTCGGCGCACAAGACGCTCGCGCCCTTGCCAGCGCCCGGCCGGGCGGTCCGCCTGCCCTCCCTAGCGCATATGACGATTGCGCCGTGGATCCGCTCCTTGCCTACGCCGCCGTTCGCTTCGCAGGCTACTGGGCTGAAGGCTTCCTGACGCTGTCTCGATTGCACAACAGCGCTCTCATGCAGGCGCAAGCTGGATTGGCCGCAATCATCCGAAGAGCTCGGCCCGGCGTGACGTTTGCCGAACTCACTGCCCTTGCCGAGCAACATGTGCGGCCCTATGAGATGCATCCGCTCACGAAGCAATCCATAGGAAACAGTATCGGTTTGGCGCTCGAAGAACCCCACGAAGCAGTGGCAAGCGTCCTCACCCTCCGGAAAGACGGAGTCTACGCGCTGCGATGCGGCGCTGCGGGGCAAGGCAGCGATAATGCCATCGTCTCTGCTATGGTTCACGTTCAAGAAAGTCGCGTCGAGGTTTTCTGGTCAGCTCTTCCAAGCGCGGAGCTGCTCACCGAAACACTTCCATGACTGCGCTCGAACAATTGAGCGAACTGCTCGATTCGATGCCCAAGGCATCGCCGTCCGTTTCCGAGCGCATAGGCGTTCATCTGCTCGATGCACTTGGCGCCTGGATGGCCGGGCGTGCTACCGAGGAAGGCGCAAGGCTCGCGAGGCTCTCCGAAACGCTCGCATTGTCGCCGCACTTCTCTGGCGGGCTGCTGGACCGCATTGCGCTGGCCAGCGCTACGATTCGCCTCACCGAGATCGACGATATTCACATGGGCTCATGTACGACGCCGAGTTCGGTGGTGGTCCCTGTTGCGCTGTACTTCGCGGCCGCACAACCGCGGCCCACGGACTCACGCAGGTTTTCCGACGCTTTGCTCGCCGGCTACGAGGTTATGACCCGTTTGGGCGTTGCCATTGACGGTGCGCACGTCGTTTACCGCGGCGTCTGGCCTACTTACTTCGCGGCGCCCATGGCCGCCGCCGCGGTTGCTACTCGCATGCTGAATCTGGACGCCGCAAAAACCGCGGACGCTCTCGGAATCGCGCTCGGCGCCGCCTCCGGCGCGCCTGGCGGCCCCAGCGACCCATCGCCACGCTGGCTGCTGCTCGGGCTTGCCGTTCGAGCGGGATGCTCGGCGGCCCTTGCCGCCGCAAAAGGTTACGTTTGCGATCGTAAACCTCTCGACGGCGACTGGCTGCAGCGCACGCATGGCCTTGCTTGCGATACCTCAGCCCTTCTCGCGCCAATCAGTGCGACGGGAGCGGTTTCCCGTATCAGCATCAAGCCTTACTGTGCCGCCAAGCAATGCGTCGCAGCGATCGAAGCTGCCCGCCAAATATTCGATCAGGGCATCTCGCCGGGCGAAATTGCGGAGTTGAGGGTCGCTGTTCCTTCCGCATATGCGCCCATGATTGGCCACCACCGCCCGCGCGACGGCCGCCTCGCGCGAATCACCAGCGCGGCGTATAACATCGCGCTTGCCGCTTATGAACGCCAGCAACTGGGTGATGTGGCCCGGCCGGACCGCAGCGACAATCCACACATTGCGCGCTTCATGGAACATCTCGGCGTTGTCATGGACGAGGAACTCTCGCGCGAATATCCCGCGCGATGGCCTGCTCGCGCCGATGCTACCTTGCGTAACGGCAGCGCCGTTTCAAGCCTCGTGCTCGACGCTCCCGGCGATCCCGCATATCCTTTTGACGGCTCGCAAGTGCTTGCAAAATTTAGCCGCTACGTGGATCGGCAAATCGATAAGCTCGCGGCGTCGTGTCTCGCGGCACCGCAAGACGGCGAAGCGCTGGCAACGCTCTGCGCCTGGGCGATGCACAACTAGTTTGTTTGTGGTGCGAGGTCGCCGCAATATTTGAGGCGATCAAATCGCCAATTCAACGTTCCTGTGGACCGCCGGGATCGGCCGACGGTTGAAACACCCGAACATGTGGCCTTGGGTGACCCAGCGCAGCGCGGACCGTTGGGTCCGGATACCTCGCTAGGCGCTGCCGGGCCGCAAAGATCACGCAAAGCAAGATCAGCAAAGCGATACACAAATAGCTACCCTCGGGACCGACGGTTCCTCCCGTGAGCCACTGCGGCCCTGAAAATATGGCGTTGAACAGGTGACCTGTGGCGATCTGTCCGCTATCGGGGACCCCGTAGAAATAGGTTTCGCCCCAGTCCCATGCCGCGTGAAAGCCGATGGGCATCCACAAGTTGCCGGTGCGCCGTAAGAGCAGGCAAAACAGCAGTCCGACCAGCCCGGCGGCAAATGCCCCTACCCAATTTTCTCCAGGATTGCGATGATGCACGTACCCAAAAGCAGCTGAAGAAACGATCGCCGCGGGCCAAAATCCAATTCCAGTCGTTAGCGTAAACAGCGCGTAGCCGCGAAAAAAGAACTCCTCGAACAACGCCACGACGACGAACACGGCGGCCCAGAGAAACGCATACTTCCAGCTCTGAGTTCCGTGCAAGGCCGTCCCCGCCAGATGAAAGCCACCAGCTACCTGCATCGAGCCAAGCAGCACGCTGATGGCAGCAAAACCGATCAGCATGCCCTCCCAGAATGTGGCCCCGAATGCATTCTCTCGCGGCAGGCCATAAGCGGCGAAGCTACCGCCTTCTATTTTGGCCATTGCCCAGGCCGCAACTAGCACGAGCAGCAGCGGAATCCCCTCCCCCAGCAAAACCGTTACGGGATCCAGCATGCCTTTAAAGGCATCCGCACGCCCAACTAAACGAAAAAGAGTCACGACAATCGAAAAAAGCGCCGAGAGCACCGCCAAATAAATCAACAAACGCCAACCGGCCCGCAAGCCGTTTGGCCCAAAGAACAGTTGGGATCCTGCTGGCTCATATTTCCCGGAGGTAGAACCCAGGTCGCGGTGTGGATTGTTCGCTTCGTCCATGACGAGAAAGACCTAGCCGACGCCTCAATTTGAAGCGAATCGATGGGGATGCTGGGACAAATCGAGAATAGCACAGAAGAACTTCTTGGCCCTGAGAGCGGAAATCAGGTAGCAGGTGTGACAGATTCTTCCATTGGGACTACCTCGACCTGGTTGCGACCGTTGCGCTTGGCTTTGTACAAAGCCGAATCTGCTCTGCCTACCAGTTCGTCGAAGCTCAAATCGGTGCCATCGGGCAAACGGGCGACACCGAAACTGGCCGTGACCCGCAGGGTTTTCTTGCCGAAAGTGAACGTGTGAGCTTCGAATAGTCGCCGGACGTGCTCAACGGCCTTCAGGACTCCCTCCTGATCGACGTGGGTCAGAATAATCAAAAATTCTTCACCGCCGATGCGCGCGCACATGTCGCAGCGCCGGATATTATCCATCATAAGTTCGCCGAATTTTTTCAGCACGGCGTCTCCTGCGCTGTGTCCGCAGGTGTCGTTGATGGCCTTGAAGTTGTCGAGGTCGGCCATAATGGCCCAAAACGAAAAACCGTGCCGCTTAGCCCCGCTCAACTGCCTTCCGGCCCATTCCTCCATGGCCCGGCGATTGGGCATACCGGTGAGGCCATCGGTCACGACCAATTGCTCCAGTTGACGATTCTTCAGCTCAATTTCCCGGTGCAACGCAACGGTTCTTCGGCCCACACTGGCCCTGGCCAGCAACTCTTCGGGATGGAACGGCTTGGTCAAGTAGTCATCTGCTCCCGAGAGCAGGCCCTTTACCACTTCAGCTTTATCGGAAACGCCGGTGAGGAGAATGACGTAGGTATACGATCCCTCAGACTCCTCGCGGATGCGCTGGCAAAGCTCGATTCCGCTGAAATCCGGCATGAGCCAGTCGGTTATGACCAAGGCCGGCCGGTGTTGCGAATAAAGTTCGAGAGCCTCGCGACCGGTCTTGGCGAAAAGCAACAAGTATTCATTGGCAGGCAGCGTTAGTTCGACGAGTTTCCGGGCGACCGGCGAATCGTCAACTACTAGAACGGTGCATAGATTTTCAATAGGCATTGAGGAGCGAACGCAGTGCCACACTTGGAATTGGCGCGCTCGGAAACTAGCCTAGCCTAACTTTAGATAGCGCCCGCGACTAGACGCAGAAATACCGATGGTGCGCAAGTCTTACTAACCAATTCGCAGTTACTTCGAAGTTAAAGGGAAGGCCAAAAAATTGCGCGTGCAAAGTCGCCAAAGGTGTTATCTGTCAGCAAAAGAAGGGGTTATGGCCACGCTCAAAGCCAATCGTGGTACTTTCGCCGTGCCCAGGATAGACCATCAGATCATCGGGAAGGGTCAGAAGCTTAGTCCGAATGGACTCCAGAATTTGCGGGTAGGACCCACCCCACAAATCCGTACGTCCGATGTTGCCTCGAAATAGCGTGTCGCCAGCAAGGATCCGCCCTACGCCGGTTATTTCATTTGTGCGCCTTTCCGTGGCTTCCGGGCTACCCGACCCGCGACCTCTTTCAACCATCAGACTGATGCTGCCGGGCGTATGTCCCGGCGTGTGTAAAACGCCTGCGGCAAAGCCGCCCCACCGCACCGTATCGCCTTCGCGAACAAAATCGCGGATCTCCGTTTTTGCCGGCGTAGGCACTCCCAGCCATTGCGCCTGCATATCGAGGTGGCGATAGAGTTCAAGATCGGCTTCGTGAATTAAGACGGGAGCGCCGGTCGCGCGATGGAGGCCCGCAAGCCCCCCAACATGATCGATATGCGTGTGGGTGCTGAGAATTGCTCGCACTTTCAATGCGTGTTGCCGAAGCAGTTCGAGAATCCGTTCCGTCTCGTCACCTGGATCGACAACGATCGCTTCCCGCGTAGTCGCGTCGCCCAAAATAGAGCAATTGCACTGCAGCAGCCCCACCGGAATCACTTCATGAATTAGATCGGAAGCCATGCACGCGGAAGTATAACAGCATACGCTTTGCCCTCATGTCTCAGGGCCAGGCGCGTAAAGCGTTCAATCTCTCTCCGGGAAAATACCGGCAAGATACTAAGGCTGACTTTTCGACTGCTCCGCGGGAGGGTTCTCTATTTCGGCAAGATGCTGCTGAATTTCGTCGCGCTGTTTGCGGGCTTGCTCGGCGAACTCACCTTTCGGCGCGAGCTTGAGATAGTCGTTCAAGTCTTCCACGAGCGCGGGATAATTCTGCACGTTCATGTGAATGTTGGCCAGCAGCAACCGGAGCTGCGGATTTTCGGGCGCCAGTTTGACCGCTTTCTGGGCGTTTTTCTCTGCTTCGGCCGAGCGATTCAGGCCAACCAGGGCTCGGGCCAATTCCGAATTCGCTTGCCACGATTCGGAGTCCAACTCCACGCCTTTGCGCGCCGGGGGCTCGGCATCCTCGAAACGTTTGCTATTGGAAAAAAAGTCTGCGAGTAAGGTAAAAGCCTCCACGTACTGATCATGGCTGACCTCGATGGATTTTCGCAGCATCCGCTCCGCATTTGCGGGGTCATTCAGGCGAATATAGGCCATTCCCATGGCCGCATAGGCTTCGTAGTAATCCGGATACGCTTGTATGGCGCGCTCGAATTGCTTGACACTTCCTTTGTAGTCTGATTTTCCATAAAGCAACATCAAGCCGTTCTGCATGGCCTCGTGAGCCTTGCGCGGAATCGAGAGCTCGCGGACCGAAACTTTGCTTGGTCCGCCAGCCGGAGCGGCATTGTCATCCGCAGCGCGCCGCATTTCGATGTCGAGGCCCAGGACGGATCCGAAAGAAACCTCGACGCGCTCACTCGTACTCACGTAGCCCATCATGTTGGCAACCACCGTAAATGTTCCCTGCCCGACGTTGTCGAATTCGAATTCGCCATTGCCGCGAGTGAAGTTGGATCCCACCGTCCCACCGGTGAGGGCCACCAAATCCACGCGAACGCCTTCGATCCGACTGTGGGTAGTTGCATCCGACACCCATCCCCTCACCGTGTACTGGCGCTGTACAGGCACATTGTTTCCCGGCGTACGCGGGTTTTGTCCCGGGAATTGTGCGTTGGCAACGCTGTAAAATAGAAACAACGAAGGAAGAGCCAACAACAAACGAACGCGGAAAATTCCGGGAAATCGGCGCATAGGATCACCACCCGGGCTCGAATGGCACGAGTCTACTCCTTGCGCCGTTTCTGGGCAATTTCCCAAGTTCCCCTTCACCCTCCTACTTGCAGGAGCCGAGGTCCTTTACCACTTTTTTTACCTCGAAGGTTGGGCTTCCCTGCGCGTCGATGGACTTTTTTCCGCTGAGCTGAAAGCGCTCCCCGGCCTTCACCTCCGGGCCTTCGGAAACAAGCGCATAGCGGGTACCCGTTTTTTCGTCCGTAAAGCTCAGCTTGTCGTTCGCTTCCGAGACACATCCCCCTACCGACCCTCGATGGCGCAACCCCAGGTAGAGCAGCCCGGCCCCTCCCGCCGCCGCGCCGACCCCAATGCCGATGGCTTTGCCATTCGCGCCATAGCTGGGCGACCCTCCGGTTCCCATGGTTCCTCCATATTGGGCGGAAGCGCCGCCACAAAACAGCAGAATGGCACATAGCGCTAGACTGGCTGGAACAATGCCTGACGCGCGAATTCCTCCAAAATACTTGCAATTGTTTTTCGACTCGTTCATCACGCCTCTCCTTAAATTTGCGGCAAACCGAAGCGCGCAACCACAGTCGCGGCCGCTCCGCCGCTTCGGGAATACAGTAAGCGTTGCCGTAAGCGAGGTTGTCATGGCCATGTCAAAACCGTGTATCGTTTCTGTCGAATCTTCGCTATAAATTGGAATCGCGAGTAGTAATTCTTTTTTGGGACGAATGGGATGGGTTCATCGCCGGTCATAGTAGAAACACCGCTCATCGATCAGCATCGCGCCGCAGGAGCCACGCTCGCGGAATTCGCGGGCGTGGTGTTGCCGGAGAAATTTTCCGGCGAGCGCGAGGAATATCGTGTGGCGCGTGAATCAGTGGCTCTGTTCGATACCAACTGGCGCGCGATTTTCAGTGTCAGCGGCCGCGACGCGGTGCGCTATCTGCACGCCATCACTTCAAACAACATCAGGGAACTTGCGGAAAATAATGGACAGCTCGCCTTGCTGCTGAACCCGCAAGGGCACATTCTTGCGGAACTCGAAATTTATGCGCTCAAGGAAAAGCTGCTGGTGCTCGCCCATGCGGCCTTTCGCGAACGTACTTTCGCCACTTTGAAAAAATACATTCTCGGGTCTCAGGTGCAGCTGGTCGATGTTTCTGCTGACTTTGCCACCATGGCATTTGAGGGCCCCCAAGCCCACGCGATCGTCGCCGAGGCGACCGGACTGGCGCTCGACGGCTTTTCGCAATTGGCCAGCACCGAGGTAGCACTTTGCGGAGCCCCGTGTCGCCTGATAGGACGGTCTCACTTTAGAGAAGTTGGCGCTGAAATCATTGCGCCGCGCCAGCATGCCGCGGCACTGTGGGAACATTTACGCGCGAGCGTGCATGCCCAGGACGGCTTGCCCATGGGGATGAAAGCGCTCAACGCCCTGCGAATCGAGGCGGGCATCCCGTGGTTCCCGGCCGACTTCAACGACACGACAATTCCGCACGAAGCGGTGCTCGAAGGCACGCACATCAGCTTCACCAAGGGTTGCTACACGGGACAGGAAATCGTCGAGCGGGTACGCTCGCGCGGCCACGTGAACCGCAAGAGGGTGAACCTCAAGTTTTCTTCTGCGGAGCCTCCCGCTCCTGGAACAAAGCTCCGTGCGGGAGCCGTTGATGTGGGCTATGTCTCGAGTTCGGCTTTTTCGCCGTCACAAAACACATCTATCGGCATGGGATATCTGCGGCGCGAACACAACACCATCGGTAGTATCGTTGAACTAGACGGCGGCACTGCGGAAGTGATT
>Ga0126381_100010477_pt1 | contig 10439 bp, 4 predicted proteins | sample PanSoiMetPlot_28_FD_96465 | JGI IMG/M metagenome (GOLD analysis project Ga0126381, IMG submission 96465) | Tropical forest soil microbial communities from Panama - MetaG Plot_28 | ecosystem: Environmental > Terrestrial > Soil > Tropical forest > Bulk soil | place: Panama | collected 2016-02-17 | reverse complement strand
GCGGCAAAGTCGAGTGGGTAGACGTTAAGCGCGGCGCCGTCATGGGCAACATGGTTGAGGTGTTCGGGGACCTTGAGGCCGGCGACCAGATAGCAGTTCGTGGCACTGATGAGCTGCGCGAGGGAACTCAGGTCAGCGTAAAGCAGGCCGCCCAAGCGCAGTGAAGTTGGCCACCATGTCGTTGTCAATGCGCAGCACCTACAGTGGATTTGTCTTTTGGACGGCGGTGCTATCGTCGATGTTCGCCGTTGCCCTTCCGGTGCGGCCTCAGGGCGCCCAGGAGGAGCGAAAGGATGCTGGGACGGGCTCGAGATCGATAGCAGCCGTTCGAGCTGATTCGGCGCCCCGCCTGGATGGGTCCCTTGGCGATAAAGCGTGGCAGCACGCCAGCGTCATTTCCGATTTCCGCCAGAGGGAGCCGTTCGAGACACAGCCCGCCACCGAGAAGACTGAAGTAAGAGTCCTATACGACAAGCACAGTCTTTACTTTGGGATCCACTGCTTCGACTCTGAGCCGGCCCGAGTTGTCTCGACCGAGCTTCGGCGCGACGCCGATTTCACCGTCGACGACTACTTCACCATCCTGATCTCGCCAAACAATGACAAGCGGAGCGGCTACACCTTCACATTCAACCCGCTGGGCACCGAGTTCGATTCGCTCGTAGCCGACGAAGGACGGGTAAACGACACCAACTGGGATGGAGTTTGGAAATGCGCTGCGCGAGTCACCGAGGATGGGTGGACGGCTACAGTTGCTATTCCATTCTCGACGCTGAACTTCAAGACCTCCGATGACATCAGCATCGGGATGAATTTCCGGCGGTTCATTCGGCGCAAAAACGAAGAGGATCTATGGAAGTCGTATCTTCGAATATACGGAATCAACAGAATATCGGAGGCGGGCGAGCTCAACGGACTCAAGGAGATTGGCAGCGGACGGTTATTGATTATCAAGCCCTACGCGGTCGCAGGATTCAAATCGGGATCTCAAATCGGCAGCGCCCCATTGTACACGGGAGGGCTCGACATCAAATATGGAATCAGAAGCAACCTGGTTGCAAACCTGACTTTCAACACCGACTTTGCAGACGCGGATGTCGACCCGGTTCAATTCAACCTCACGCCATTCAAGATATTCGTGCCGGAAAAGCGTCAGTTCTTCCTCGAAAATAGCGGAGTCTTTCAGTTCGGATCAAGTAACGGCGAGCAGCTATTCTTCAGCAGGCAAATAGGCATCGACCCCGTCAGCGGCCAACAGGTGCCTCTTGATGTCGGAGCAAAGGTCACTGGATCCCTGCGCGATCTTGATGTGGGTTTCCTCGAGGCCAAAACCAGGGCTGATGGACCGAATCCTTTTGCTAACTACCTGGTCGCGCGAGTCAAAGCGAGGGTGCTTGCCGAGTCCTATATCGGTTTTATGGCGATCGATAAGGAGAGCGGCAATCCTGACGATCGCTTCAATCGATCATTCGGCGTAGACGCGAATTTCCTACTGTTCAAAAAACTCACACTGTCGGGTTTCGTCGCCAGGACGACGTCATTCAATCCTTTATTGCGAGGAAAAGACTGGGCGACTGATCTCGAGGCCAGTTATCAAAGCAACCTGATACAAGCGCACGTCCAGCGAACCGAGATACAGCCCAACTTCAATCCTGAAGTAGGGTTCGTCGACCGGACCGACCTTATCACCAACTTCGTCGATTTCCAGCTTTCCCCTCGACCAAAGACCGGCCCGGTACGTGAATATAATTTCGAAGGGTTTTACAACCGTCAGCCGGACACTAAAGGGATCTTACAGACTCAAGAGTGGCAGACGACGTTCCGAGCACTCTTTCATAATGGTGCTTACACCGACGACGACCTGTTCGACAACTTCATCCAACGTCTGTCGACTCCGTTCAACATTTTCAAGAACGTATTCATCCCCGCCGGCGTATATCATTTCGACCGTCACCAGTTCACTTATGGATCGGACCGTAGCAAGCGATTGTTCTACAGTTTTTTCGAAAGATTTGGCAGTTACTACAATGGCACGCTCAACGAATTCCGCGTGCGGACGACCTATCACCCGGACTCGAAGTTGTCCTTTTCAGTGGTAGAAACCTGGGACCGATTCAAGTTTGGCAGTAATGTGTACAACGTTCACGTCGGTTCAATAGGAACCAGCTACTCTTTCGACAGGTTCCTGACGACATCAGTGCTGCTCCAGGTGAATACGGTAGAGCCCAATCCGGTAAGCCTGAACCTTAGACTCCGGTACAACTACCGCCCTGACAGCGATCTCTTTGTCATTTACAACGTGGGAAGCCAATTCAACAGCCTGGCAGCCGGAAATCCGATTCTGAGCCGCGAGCAGCGACTCACCATCAAGTTCACGTATTCCTTTATCCGGTAGTCTTGCGGCCGTTGATGTCACTTCCACCTGCACGAGGCAGGACGTTAGTTTTTGGTTCTGTTCGAGAATAGCTGCTTATGTATCTTGTAAACCGCGTTCGTTCCGTTTCAATCCCTCTCCTTGCGTGGTTACTCGCTGGCGCCTTCTGTGTTGCGGCAGCAGCCCAGACGGCAACGGTATCGGCGTCGCTGGCAGGAACGGTCACCGATAGCTCCGGTGCGGTCATAGCGGGCGCGAAAGTCAGGCTTCTGAACACAGCAACGAATCAGGTTAGAACATTCAGCACGGACGCGCTGGGTGCTTACCACGCCACCGACCTTGCCATCGGAACTTACGAAGTCCGCGTTGAGCAAGCAGGTTTCACAACATATTTGCATCAAGGTGTCAATTTATCGATCGGGCAAACTATCAGGCTGGATATAACGCTTGTCGCACAAGGCGTCTCGGCTGAAGTCACCGTCAATGAACAGCCGCCGGCGATCGACCCCACACAAACCGCCTCGGCCTCCATAATCGATACCGAGAGGATCGAGGAACTCCCTGTGAGAAGCCGCAACTATTTGAACTTCGTACTCCTGGCGCCGGGCGTTGCGGCCTCGACCGAACAGTCCACTGCCTATCCGAATTCACAACAACAAGATAGCGGATTCACCTTTGGGGGATTGCGCGCGCGAAGCAATAACCTATCGATCGATGGAGTCGACAACAATGACGAATTCACGGGATCGAGCCGGGTCGAGCTGTCTCTCGAAATAGTGAGGGAGTTTCAAGTTGTCAACAACGGCCTGTCCGCCGAGTTTGGAGGCGCTTCGGGCGGTTCGATCAACGTGGTCACCAAGAGCGGAACCAATCAGTTTCACGGCGATGCTTTTCTCTTCGGACAAGACGGCGTATTCAACGCCCGGGAACCATTTACAAGCGACACGGCGAAAGCTGACTTGCGCCGCTATAGAACGGGACTTGCGCTAGGCGGACCGCTCGTCAAGGACCACACATTCTTTTACACGGCGTTCGAGCAGGAGCATACTCGGGATGAGAACAGCTCTGATATCAATCCGCAGGTCACGTCCGCGTTGAATGCAGCGCTCGCTGTCGGTGCCTTCCCCCGCCTCGGGGTTCGCACGATTTCGCCGGGCTTTTTTCCCGTGGCGCGCGCCGAGACCGAAGCGTCCGGCAAGCTTCACCACCAAACGGACCGAACGACACTGATGCTCCGATACGCCTTCACCAACAACCGGGAAGCCAGCAGCGGCTTCAATACGGGCGGCCTGACCGATGCCAGCGCCCGCGGCAGCAGCTTTACCAGCGACCACGCTCTGGTCGGATCGGTGGTCTCTGTTTTCAGTCCAAGAACGGTCGGCGACCTGCGCTTTCAACTGGCGACCCGGCGAGTGGCGCTGAGGACCAATAACCAGGCTGGACCAGAAGTGGATATTGCCGGCCTGGTCGATTTCGGGCGTCCGTACGAGGGCAATGACCGCCATACTGAAAACCATTATGAAGCAGCCTACACCTTGAGCATGACTCGGGGCTCCCACTTGCTCAAAGCTGGCGCAGCCGTCAATCATGTACGGTTACATTCGATTGATCCTGATGGTTTTGGCGCTGTCTATGTCTTTCCTAGCCTCGCTGATCTTCTGAATGGGACGCCAGACTCGTTTCGGCAGGCGTTCGGGAACCCAGGTACTCGTTTTGCGGTTACGAGTTTTGGCGGATTCCTTCAGGATCACTGGTCGATGACGAGGCGACTCACGCTCGACCTGGGACTCCGCTACGACTTCGAGCAGCTACCTGGTCAGTTCAATCAGGATACCAACAACTTCAGCCCGAGATTGGGCCTGGCATTCAGCCCCTCCGACCGCTGGGTGCTCCGCGCTGGATGCGGTATCTTCCACGACCGTTACGTCCTGGCCTTCATAAATCGAGCGATCGACAAGGATGGCGTCAGGGCCTTTGAACAAGTCGCCAATGGACCGGCTGCTGCCGCGATTTTCCAGAATAGCGCTGGCGGGCCTCTACTTACTCCTTTGGTCGGTATCGCTCCCACGATTTTTCGAGCTGACTCACGAATGGCAACACCTTACAGCCAGCAAGCCAATCTCGGAGTCGAGCGCTTGCTGACCAGGAATCTGATTGCGACCGCCACTTATTTGTTCGTGCGCGGCGTGAAGCTTGCGCGCACACGAAACATCAATCTGACAGCGCCCCAGATCCTCACGGAGCGCAACGCAGCTCCTCTTGGTGTGATTGGGCCAGATCCGCAACAGATTGGCCGCGAAGTCTTCGGACCTTTGCGGCTGGATCCCTCATTCAATGACATCTACCAGCTCGAGGACTCGGCGAGCTCGACTTATCACGGATTATCGCTTGCGCTCAACCGGCGACTCGCGAATGAGTTCGAATTATCGGCCAGCTATACGTTTTCTAAAACCGTCGATGATGCATCAGATTTCGACGAGCAGCCTCAGAATCCATTCCGCTTGCGTTCAGAGCGAGCACTCTCGCGCAACCACCAGGAACACCGGTTTGTGGTGAGCGCGCTCTATGACTTGCCGTTCGGTGACGAGGACGAAAAGAAGGGTCAAAGCCCCAAGCAGAGGAATGGCACGGTTGATCGCCTCAGCGGTCTTCTGGAGCATATCGAGGTTGCGCCGATTGTAACGCTTGGGAGCGGCCGGCCCGTCGATCCACTGACTGGTCTTGACTCGAATCGGAGCGACTCCTTTCCCATCTCGTCGCGGCCACTGGGCTTCGCACGCAATGCGCTCCAAACCTCGTGGTTTGCGGCCGTGGATCTGAGAGTCCTGAAGTACATTCCGATCGGCGAGCGAGGAAAGCTCGATTTTGTTGCCGAGGCATTCAATCTGTTCAATCGCACCAATGTGAGCCAGATTAATCCTTTCTTTGGCTCTGGAACACTGCCGCTGTCCGGTTTCGGCCTGCCGATAGAGGCGTTCAACGCCAGACACCTCCAGTTCTCGATTGACTTCGAATTCTGAGGCACCGACGGGAGTTATCGAGAGGAGACCCCGCTGGGGTCAGGCGCGTGACACGACCGGCGCGTGCTATCGAGAGGAGCCCCCCTGGGGTCAGCCGCGGGACGGGACCGACGGAATCCTCCGAAGCCCGGCCGTAGCTCCGAGCTCCAAGAAACGGCCGGCTAAGGCTCCGCTTGATAGACGCGAATCTCGGCCATTGGAGTCGCTCGATGAGGAACAGCGACATAAAGTTGACCTAATTCCGGGGAAAAGAAGCTCGTTCTCGCGCCGACTGCTGTCGCGATTGTGGCGCTCAACTGGTAATGGTCCGCGTCTTGCTGCTCGTACACCATTACACTTCCGGCTCCAAAGCTGGCGTAGATGCGATGGCGAGCAGTGTCATAAAAGACATCGTCCGAATCGCCGCCGGCTTCGAGCGTTGACACCGGCTTTCCCGTGTCGACGTCATAGACGAGTAGACGAGGAGGCGTCCTCGTCATCACAAAAAGTCTCCGATTGGCTTCATCGAACGTCATTGGAAAATTATTGCCGGCAAGGTTGACTTTCCAGCGCGCTGCAACGACATTGTTCTTCATATCCACGACAGCGATTTCATGGAGCGTGGGGATATTGACATATACCTTGTCTCTCGCCGGGTCGAGTTGGAATGATTCGGGATGGGCGCCCAGTGGGATCTCGGCAATGCGCTCCCCATTGACGCCAAGGACGGCCAAAGCGCCCTTGCCGTAGCCAACGTAGACGCGTCTTTGCCTTGAATCGAAGCGCACATTATCTGCATCGCTGCTGAATTGAACGGTCTTGATCGGTTTGAATGTGTTCCCGTCGAGGAAAACGGTCGTACCATCACCGCCGTTAGCGACGACGATCGCGTTTGATTCGGGCAGATAGCGCACTCCCTGAGGTTCGTGAAAACCTGGCACGCTCGCTGTGCGTTCCCCTTTCTTGAGATCAATAACTTCAAGCGTGTTGTTACCCAGGGCGCACACGAAGAGCCGCTGGCCGGCGACATCCACCGCCATGTGGTCGATTCTGCCTTGCACTCCATGAAGGGGTATCGTTTTGACTAACCGGAGCGGTTCTGCTGTCGTTTTTTTCGCCGGTGTGGTATCTGTTGGTTTCATAATTCGGAGCACGGGCCTGCCATTGAGACTCTGAAGAGGGAAATACACGAGGTGAGTCCTTTGATCGACCGCGACAGAGTGGGCATCAGGTGCGAGGAACGCCTGGCCGAGCTTTCTGAGCCCGCCTCCTGTGACCTCAAAGACAGACACGATGCCGCTTTCGGACGAAACGTACAAGCGGCCCAGCTCCCTGTCCAAAGCGAGCACATCCGGCTGAGCACCAATCGGATAATCCCCTATTGGTCTCTTGGCGTTAAGGTCGAAGGCGAGGAGTTTTGGAGCGGTTCCCCCACATGAGGCGAGGGCGAGACGTTTAGCCGAGTCCATAGTCAGGCTGTGACAGTTCTCCACTCCTGTGAGATGGTGCCGGGCGATCACCTTGTCGGTTCCGGGATCAATCTCCACGAGATCGTTAATGCCATGGACGACTACGAACACGTGTCCTGACTCGGTGTCGTAGTAAGTGTTGCCTCCTCCCGCCCCGATCGCAACGCCAGGCAGCGCCTTGTTTGATTGGGCGTCGATCACCGCTTCAGAGCTGCTGCGGTTATTTGAAACATAGATCTTTCCCTGTTTAGGGTCGTACGCCAGGCCATTCGGGTAGTCACCCGCAGGGACGCGAGCCAGTACCTGAAAACTCTGATCATCAATCACCGCCAGCTCGTTTGTGCCGGTGGCAGTTGCATAAACGCGATGCAGTTCAGGCGCAGCCACAACCCCGTGAACACTCTTGAGGTCAGCAACTTCAGAGATGATCCGGCGACTTTTTGTGTCGAACACGATAAGACGATTAGCACCGAGATGGGCGATGTACAGTCTTCCAAGATTCTCGTCCACAGATTGGTAATCAAAGCGGGTAGCGCTTCCGGCAAGTGGCACATCGGCCACCTTCTCCAGCGGCAAACGATTCTGCGCCCTTGACTGGAGCCCGAGACCGAATAGCGACAAGAGTAGCGTGGCCAGCATTCTACACATCATCATCATCCCTAATGCTAGGAAAGATGCCATCCTCAGGCTGCATTCTTCAGCCTGTCCTTGCAGTAGGCATACAGCGCATCATAGACGACAAATTCCCTCGCCAGGATTTCGTGATCGTCTTTCAAACCCAATAGTCTGAACCCCTCGGCAATCGCCTTGAGTCCCGCCGCTTCTGATTCACCGTACAGGTCGATCTCGACATCAGCACCGTGCACAATTCGTGCTAATAGATCTAGAGCCGGGTCACTAATCCGATGCTTCTCGATAATCGCCTCAAAACTGCACTTCCCATCGTGGTGCCCGAGCTCGACGCCGGGCACATCGAACGGCGTGGCTCGCTCGCGCTCGGCCACGGCCATAACGTCAGGGGCCGGAACAAAGAGGAACTCCGCCTGAGAATCTATGAATTTGGAAATCAGCCACGGGCACGCGACTCGATCGACTTTTACTCGCTCTCTCGTGACCCACTTCATTTGTTTCTCCTGTCTCACGCAGCAGTGGCGTGCTCAGAAAGTAAACCTAGCCTGCATCTCGAGGCGCCGGTTATTAGCCGACTCAGCAAAGAAGCCACCTGCTCCCGCAGGCTGGTTTGCCTGCCCGAACAGCGGCGAAGTTATGTTCCCGATGATCGGACCCGGGATTGTGTGGTTGAGCAGGTTGCGAACCGACATCGAGAGCGTCAGGTTGTACCGCCGGCCCGCCGACGGCGTACTGTAAGGACTCGGGCCGCCCGTCCCAAATACACCGCCGGTTCCGCGCCGGTCCGGGCCGCCGCCCCCGCCAGACCCCCCACCCGATCCCTCTGGCCCACCGCCAAACCCAATTGCCTTGGACAAGCGCACGTTCACCATCACCGTGCCAGGCCCTCGTCCAAAGTTTCGCGTCAGGATCTTCTCACCAGGTGTAGGGTTCGGATCCAACAGCCCGTATTTCGTCATAATCAGACCTGGCTTGCTCGTATCTGTCGGAATGCCCGGCCGCCCGTTAAACAAAGTGGTCCCGTACAGATCCTTGCCCGCCGTTATATCGAACGGCGGCCCTGAGTCGACGATGATGAAGGGACTAATCCGGATATTCCACTTCAAGTTGATCGATCCATTCAGAGTCAGTCTATTCCTGACATCGGTGAATGCCGGCCCGTATTCACCATCCAGACTGTTCGGATTCGCCGGGAATGTTCCGACCCCGTCGGTGTTGCTCATCGCACGGTTGAGCATGTAAGCGCCAAACAGCGAGATGTTTTTGTTCACCCTGGCGTTGACGTTAACGATCAACTGGTTCTGATTGTACAGCCCTGAAGATTGCATCTCGAACAACGGCCCGGGCTTGCCCAGGGGATACACTCCACTGCCCGGAACCAGCGGATTGAACGTGACGGGCAAAGGCGCATTCAGATCCTCCGACCTCAACAAGTGCATCCCGTGCGCATTGGCATAGGTCACCGCAACCGTTGTATTGAGCGGCAACTGTCGCTCGACGCTAACTGCCGATTGAATGATATAGGGTGCTCGGAGATCTGGACTTACCTGCTGGATCGTCTGGGGCGCCAGTGTCCCCTGAAGCTGTGAAACCGGTGGTACCACTGGAAAGAAGGCTGGGTTCGAGATTACATATTGTTGCTGAACTAGTCCATTGAATCGGTCCGCCGTTATAGTGTTCGACAGGCTGAAGCGATCGTAAAACACGCCGAACCCGCCCCGCACCACGGTCTTCGGTTTGTCGTTCTGCTTTCCCGTTCCCGGCGCCCAGGCAAACGCGACCCGGGGAGCAAAATCGCGCCAGTCATGAATGTTCGTTTGGGTCTCATACCTCAGGCCCAGGGTCAACGTCAGGTTGGGACGCACGCGCCAGTCATCCCCAATATACGCTCCGAGGTCCCACCGGCTTGCGGTCAGCTCGGGATTGCCGGCATTGATCGTGAACTGTGTGGCGCCGCCACCTAGCACCCGGATCTGCGCGGCAGAAAGTCCCTCCTGCTGGAACAACAGGGTGCGGCGGTATCGCTCGATCGAGGTGATCTGGGCAAGAACCGGTTGCCCTGAGGAATCGACCACCGGCCGATTGTTCGCATCAAGCATGGGCCCGACGCCCCCACCGAACGTAAACGTACCGCCGAAGTTCTGTGGCGAGCTGTTGTCTTCAGTCGCCCCGCGCAAGCGAATTCCAAACTTCAAGGAATGCGCGCCGCGGACAAACGACACGTAGTCCTGAAACTCGTAGTTGTTCTGCACATCGATCGTCCGCCCTAACTGCGCTCCCCCGCCGTAGAAGGATCCCAGCACCAGGATCGCCGGATCGGGTATGTTGGCAGTCATTTCATTGCGAACGCGGAAGAACTGAAACCGCACTTCGTTGACTACGCTCGGGCCCAGCACTGCTGTTTCCGCGAGCTGAGCCGTCTGGCTCAGCAGGTAGTCGTAAAACCCGCGAGAAACAAGGTTGAATCCGCCGATCCCGAAGTCCTTAATGCCGGCGCTCGTCACGCCATAGCGCACTGTCAAGGTGTTCTTCGCGTCCAGTTGAAGGTCGAACCTTGGGTTCACTACTATCCGGCGTTGGGGAGTTCTGAACACATCGGTGAATGGGTTGATCAACTGAAGAGTAGCAGGATTCAGGGTCGTGGCATTGATGATCGAGCCATTGTCGACCTCGTCGCGTTCGACGTTCACGAAAAATGACGCGCGCTTGCCCGCCGGTCCGCTCACGCTGCCTCCATACTCCTTCAGCAGAAATGGCGCTTTCTGCGCAGCGTAAGGATTCCGCGAGTTCCAGAAGTCTCCGGCGAAGTTAAAGAAGGCCGACCCGTGAAACTTGTCGCTACCAGGTTTGGTGAATATCTCGATGCGGCCAAAGCCCAGCTTGTCATACTCGGGCGAAAATGGATTCTGGTTTACGCGGATTTCGCGGATCGACTCCTTCGACGGGAGTTCACCTCCGCTGAATCCG
>Ga0126381_100010476_pt1 | contig 10439 bp, 5 predicted proteins | sample PanSoiMetPlot_28_FD_96465 | JGI IMG/M metagenome (GOLD analysis project Ga0126381, IMG submission 96465) | Tropical forest soil microbial communities from Panama - MetaG Plot_28 | ecosystem: Environmental > Terrestrial > Soil > Tropical forest > Bulk soil | place: Panama | collected 2016-02-17 | reverse complement strand
GTCACGCTGGCCGCGATGATCGCCCTACGCGACGCGCTGCGCTGGGCGACGCAAGGGGCATGGATCGAGGATCTCCCGCGCAATTTTCAGTGGTTCGGGTTGACACTCCCGGCCTCGCAAATAGTGACGGCAGGCGTCGCAGCCATTCTGTTCGCCTCCACCGCGTGGGGATTGCGGAATCTGAGGGCGGGGCGCGCAGTGTACGCGGTCGGGTCGAGTGAAAACGCCGCGCGTATCGCGGGAATCGACGCAGCGCGAGTAACGTTCTGGGCATTCGCTATTTCGGGCGCCCTCACGGGCTGTGCGGCGATGCTGAATTCGGCGCGTTTCAATCAGATTCCCAGTAACGCCGGATTAGGAATGGAGTTGAAGGTCATCGCCGCGGTGGTGGTGGGCGGCGCGGCGATTCGCGGTGGACGTGGCACTGTCATGGGGACGCTGCTCGGCGTGATCCTGCTCGGCACAATCGGGCCGGCGCTGACGTTCCTCGGTATCAGTGCGTATTGGGAGAAGGCAATTCAGGGCGCGATCATCCTGGTGGCGGTGGCCGCCGAAGCGTGGCCCAAGCGTGCGTCGATGTGGAGGGACCGGCTTGTCCAAACTTAATAGCCGGTTTCCGAATGGCGAGTGGATTTTGGCGCTCGCGCTCGTGGCTGAGATCGCGGTGTTCTCCGCCGTCGCGAAGAACTTTTTCACTCGCGGAAACTTCACCGAGATAGTTCGAGCCAGTGTTGAAACCGGATTGCTGGCGATGGCCTTGACCCCGGTGATTGTGACCGGCGGAATCGATCTTTCGGTGGGATCGATGATGGGACTGGCAGCCGTGGTCTTCGGAGCCGCTTGGCAGGACTGGCACGCGCCACTCGCGGCTGCGGCCATTCTGGCTCTTCTCGCTGGCTGCGCGGGCGGCGCGCTGAATGCGGCACTGATCGCCCGCTTCCGTATTCCAGCGCTAATCGTAACCCTGGGATCGTTTTCTTTGTTTCGCGGGATTGCGGAAGGCATCACGCGCGGCGCGGTGAACTACAGCCGGTTTCCGAGAGCTTGGCTCTTTCTCGGCCAGGGCTACCTGCGCGGAGTTGTGCCGGCGCAGCTTCCAATATTTCTGATTGCCCTGATCGGGTACGCATTGCTTCTGCATCGATCCACAATTGGCCGGTCGCTCTACGCCATTGGGTTCTCGGCGGGCAACACGCGCTACTCGGGTATCCCCGTCGCGAGGCGCATTGGCTTGGTCTACCTGCTTTCCGGCGTCGCCGCAAGCGTCGCGGCTATGGTCTACGTCGCGCATTTGGGACAGGCGAAGTCGGATGCTGGAACCGGCTATGAGCTGGATGCGATCACCGCCGTGGTTCTCGGAGGCGCTTCTGTGTTTGGCGGACGCGGAACCATCGGGGGCACACTGCTCGGGATCTTCTCGCTCGCGGTGTTGCAGAATGGTTTGCGCCTGGCCGCGTTGCCTTCCGAATTGACGGGCGTGCTGACCGGAACGCTTCTGGTCGCTGCCATCAGCATCGATCGCTTCCTCGCGCGTCCAGTCCGCGTGAGCCAGATGGAGGGAAGGATTGCCGTGAAGAATAGTCAAGTCGCCGTCATGTGCGGTGCGATCTTAATCGGAGCGCTGATTGTTGCGGGCACGAACATTTGGCTGGTGCGGTCCGTACGACCCTCGGCGGACTCTGCCGCGACCGCAGCCGGCGCTCGGCGCCGTCCGGTGATCGCCATGATGCCCAAGGCCAAAGGCGATCCGTATTTCGTAAGCTGCCGCAAAGGCGCCGAAGAGGCCGCGCGAGAGCTCGGCGTGGATTTGATTTGGGACGGTCCTACCGGCCTGGATGCGGCCAAGCAAAATGAAATCATCGAGAGCTGGATCACGCGCCGGGTGGACGTGATCGCAGTAGCTGTGGAGAATCAGGCCGGCATTTCGACCGTTTTGCGCAAGGCCCGCGCGCGCGGCATTCGCGTGCTGACCTGGGACGCCGACGCCGCGCCGGATGCTCGCGATTTCTTTGTGAATCAGGCGACGGCGCAGGCGATTGGCGAGACGCTGACGGATGAAGCTGCACGCTTGCTCAACGGCGCGGGTGAATTCGCGATCGTCACAGGCGCGCTCAGCGCCGCCAATCAAAACGAGTGGATCAAATTCATTCGCGAGCGCATCGGGCGCCAGCATCCCCATCTGAAGCTGGATGTCATTCGTCCCAGCGATGACGATCGCGATAAAGCCTTCGCCGAAACCCAGACCATCGTCAAGGTGTTTCCGGGAGTGAAGCTGGTGATGGCGATTTCGGCTCCGGCGGTCCCCGGCGCAGCCGAAGCGATTCGCCAGATGGACCGCAAGGATCTTGACGTCATCGGGCTTTCTCTTCCAAATATTTGCAAGCCCTACATTCGCGCGGGCGTTGTTCAAGAGATCGTTCTGTGGAACACTACCGATCTGGGCTACCTGACCGTCTACGCCGGCTCGCTCTTAGCAGAAAACAGAATTGCATCGGGAGCGGAGTCCATCCAAGCCGGCAGACTCGGCGCTATGGAAGTTCGCGGCAGCGACATTATCCTGGGGACTCCCTTGATCATCGACAAGGGCAATGTGGATCGCTTCGATTTTTAGACGCGATGAATGCTCACTACCTTGCGTTCGATGTAGGCGCCGAAAGCGGGCGGGCACTGCTCGGGCGGTGGGGCTCGGGAATGCTGGAACTCACAGAAGTCCGCCGCTTTCCCAATCGGCCGCTGAATGGCGACGGATCGCTCCGCTGGAACGTTCGCGGGCTGTGGCATGAGATGCAGCGCAGTCTCGATGATCTGCGAGATGTGGCCTTGGCGAGCATTGGAGTCGATACATGGGGCGTCGACTACGCTCTTCTCGACGAGCGCGGCGAGTTAATCGAGAATCCCTATCATTACCGCGACGCTCGCACGGAAGGAATGATGGAAGCCGTATTCGAGCGAGCGCCGCGCGAGAGAATCTATTCGATTACCGGCATCCAGTTTCTGCCGTTCAACACGCTCTACCAGCTTTACGCCGCTAGCCGCCTGGCGCCCGCGACGCTTGAAAGAGCAACGGCGCTCGCGACGATTCCAGACCTGCTCAATTACTGGCTCACGGGTAAATTGGCATCGGAATACACCGTCGCAACCACTACTCAATTCGTGGATGCGGTCACTCGCTCCTGGGCCACGGCGCTGCTCGCGGATTTGAAGTTGCCCACGCATCTATTGATTCACATCGTCGAGCCAGGCACAGTTCTCGGCCACGAAAGACGAGCAGGCACGCCAGTCGTGGCGCCGGCCTGCCACGATACGGGATCGGCCGTCGCGGCGGTTTCACTCGATGCCAATAGCGCTTTCCTAAGCTCCGGCACTTGGTCGCTGTTGGGAACTGAACTATTCACGCCGTTGATCACGCCGCAGGCTCGCGATTTGAATTTCACCAACGAAGGCGGAGTTTGCGGGAGCACGCGGCTGCTGAAAAACATCGTGGGCTTGTGGCTGTTGCAATCGTGCCGCGCCTGTTGGGCCGCCGAAGGAAGGGCGTCCAGCTACGAAGAGCTGCTGGAAGCCGCTAGCGGCTCACAAGACGCGTTCCGATCGCTGTTCGACCCCGACGATCCCGCATTCTTAAACCCCGCCCACATGCCCTCGGCTATCGCCGGGTATTGCGTCCGCACCGGACAGCCGCGTCCCGATTCGCCGCCCCAGTTTACTCGCGCTATTTTAGAAAGCCTCGCCTTCAAATACCGCGCCGTGCTCGAGTCACTCGAAGGATTGACCGGAATTCGGTTCGAAGAAATTCGCGTGATCGGCGGCGGATCCAAGAATCGCCTGCTAAATCAGCTCACGGCGGACGCCACCGGGCGTCGAGTGATCGCCGGACCTGCGGAAGCCACTGCGCTTGGCAACATCGCAATGCAAATGCTCGCAACCGGAGCCGTGTCCACGCTCGCAGCGGCTCGCGATGTGATCGACAGGTCGTGCGCGCTGGAGCGGTTTGAGCCGCGGGGGACGAGCGACTGGGATACACACTACCCGCGTTTTCGAGATTATATGAGATATGCCCGCACCTGAAACAGCAACCAGCTTGCTACAGAATCTGTGGGAGGACGGCAGGGCGGACGTCCTCAAAGGCAAGCCGCTCGACCTGTTGCAATACCGCTCGAACCTTCTCGGCGCGGACCTCCGCATCACGAACTTCGGCGGCGGCAACACGAGCTCCAAGTTTGAGCTGGCCGACCCGCTCTCGGGAAATCCCGTCCGTGTTCTGGCGGTCAAGGGGAGTGGGGGCGACTTGCGTTCCATCAGCACCGCCGGGTTCGCCGTTCTGTACTTGGAAAAGCTCGAACAGCTTATCGCGCGCTACCGCGGAGAGGAGCACGAGGACGAAATGGCAGCGTACTATCCTCTGTGCGCATTCGGCGAGAATCGAGTGGCAGCCTCCATCGATACGCCACTGCATGCCTTCCTGCCGTTTCCCCATGTTGACCATCTGCATCCCGATTGGTGCATCGCGCTTGCCTCGAGCGCCAACGGCAAGAGGAAGCTGGATGAGTTCAACAACCTTTACGGACGGCGCATCGTCTGGCTGCCTTGGCAACGGCCCGGCTTCGAGCTCGCGATGATGCTGCGACGCGCAGTCGCGGAGAATCCGGGTTGCGATGGACTTCTGCTCGGGAGCCATGGATTGTTCACCTGGGGAGGGACGCAGCGCGAGTGTTACGAGAACAGCATCCAGACCATCGATCAGATGGGCGGGTTCATTCAAGAACACCAGCGCCGTTCGAACAGGCCGGTATTTGGAGGCGCCGCCGTGAACAGCGCGATGGATCGCGAGTCGTCCGCCGCGGCGATTCTTCCCAACTTGCGGGGTGCGCTGTCGTCCTATCGGCGCTTGATCGCGCATTACGAAGGTTCCGAAGCTGCGCTGGCGTTTGCGAGTTCAAATTGGGCTGAGCCGCTCTGCCGATTGGGCACGAGCTGTCCGGATCATTTCCTGCGCACGCGCATCTGTCCGCTGTTCGTCCCCTGGAATCCGGCGGGCGATGGAATCGATCAGCTCGAGCGGGAGATTCGCCGCCGCGTCGTCCAATATCGCGCTGATTACCAGGATTACTACCTCGCGAACGCAGTGCCGGATTCGCCTCCTCTTCGAGACGCGAACCCGTCGGTTGTGGTCATCGGAGGGCTGGGCGTCTTCGGATTGGGAAAGGACAAAACTGAGGCGCGCATCATCACGGAATTCTTTCTCAATGCCATCCACGTGATGGCCGGAGCGAATGCGCTGGAAGACGGAGACGAGAGGGGCGATCTTCCGCAGGCACAGCATCCGGAGCAGGCTCGCCACTTTTCGAGCTTCCGTAACTACGTCGCGCTTCCCCGGCCGGAAGCGTTTCGCATCGAGTACTGGGCGCTCGAAGAGGCCAAGCTCCGGCGCATGCCACCGGAGCGGGAGTTTAGCCGCAAAATCTTCGTCGTAGTGGGCGGCGCGAGCGGCATTGGCCGCGAGGTCGCTCTGCTCGCCGCACGCAAGGGCGCTCATGTGGCGGTTGCCGATCGAGACATCCGGAGCGCGGAGGCCGTCGCGAAAGAAGGCATCGCCTCTTCGGAAACGATGTTCGCATGCGAAGTGGATCTTGCATCCAGGCACAGCGTAGCCGCCGCGCTCCGGGCGGTCATTTTGAAATTCGGCGGCCTCGACGCCATCATCAACACCGCCGCGACCTACCCCACGCCGCAAGCGGACGTTCTGGCCGAGACCGTGTGGCGGGATGCATTCGAGGTCAACGTGACGGGGAATTTTGTTCTTGCCCAGGAGGCAGGCGCGATTCTGAAATCGCAGAACCTGCCTGCGTCGATTGTGTTGACCAGTTCCGCCAACGCAGTGGTTCCCAAGCGCGGCAGCGAGCCGTATGACTCGAGCAAAGCCGCGCTTAGCCACCTGATTCGCGAACTCGCCATCGGCCTGGGCCCCTTGGTGCGCGTCAATGGAGTCGCTCCGGCCACCGTCATTGCGGGCTCGTCGATGTTTCCACGCGATCGCGTCATGGACTCGCTCCGCAAGTACGGGATTGAATTCGCCGAATCGGAGCCAACCGAGGAGTTGCGTGACAAGCTCGCGGAATTCTACGCGCGCCGCACGATTACGCGCATGCCGATTCTTCCTTCTGATTGCGCAAATGCCATTTGCTGGCTCGCGGGCGATGAGAGCGCCAAGACCACCGGCCATGTGATTCCAGTCGACGGAGGATTACCGGAGGCGTTTCTCAGATGAGGCGGCGCCTGTTGGCTCCGATTTTGTTCTTGGCTCCGCTCTTGGGACAGCCCGCGGAGTTCGACGCTGCCGTCTTCAAAGCTCCGCCAGCACAATATCGAGGGCACGCCATGTGGAGCTTTCCATTGACCACCCTGAATGAGAACTACGTGATTTCGGGAATTCAGGAAATGGCTCGGCTGAATTACGGCGGATTCTTTATAGAAGCTGGAGGTGGACCCACTACGGGACTTTCCGACGCGTACGTAAAACTGTTCCGTCGCGGCCAACCTGACGACCGGGGCGTCGCATTTCTCAGCGATGAGTATTTCCGCTATTACAAGCTCGCCATGGAGGAAGCGAAGAAGCACGACATGCAGGTCGTCTTGTACGACGATTATGCGTTTCCCACGGGAACCGCTGGCGGACAAATGTACTCGCGGTATCCGCAGCACATGGCGAAGAGCCTGGAAATGACGGAGCGCAATGTCACGGGACCCATGAAGGTAGAGCTCGCGGTTCCCGAAGGGATTTACATCGGCGCCGTCATGATGAATCGCGACACGTTCGAGCTCGCGGATATCAGCGATCGCCGTACGAAGAATCGCATCGTCTGCCAGACTCCTAAAGGTAACTGGAAGGTGATGGCGTTTTACCTCACCGAGGGCAAATCGCGCGTTGTCGATTACCTGGACGAGAGAGCCATGGACGCATTCATCTCCCTGACGTACGAAAAGTACCAGGCCAACCTGGGAAGATATTTCGGCAATTTGATCAAGGAAACGTTCTACGACGAGCCGGCTCTGCACCACGCCGACCGAATGTGGACTCCTACTTTCAACGTCACGTTCCTGAAGCTTCACGGCTATTCCCCGATGAAGTATTATCCGGCGCTCTGGTACGACATCGGTCCTCAAACGGCCGCCGCGCGCAACGCGCTATGGGGACATCGAGCCGAGCTTTTCGCAACGAACTTCATCAAGCGCCTGAACGACTGGTGCGCCGCGCGCGGACTCCAGTTCGGAGGGCACCTGGATCAGGAAGAACCCGTCAATCCGGTTCCGGTGACTGGAGATCTGCTGAAGGTTTTCGAATATCAGGCGCTCCCTACGGTCGATGACATCTGGTGGTACGGGCGGTCGAACGTTTCGTACAAAATCGTTACGTCCGCGGCGTTCAACTACGATCATCCAATCGCGCGTGCGGAGACATACGCCGCGTATCGCGGACTCACCGATACGATCGCGTTCCAGGTGGCCATGGATCAGTACGCGATGGGCATCAACGAGCAGATCCCGGCCCGCACGGAGCAGGTTAAGCGCGCCGAGCTGAACGATTACGTCGGTCGCCTGAGCTATCTGCTCCAGCACGGGCGTCACGTGGCGGATGTGGCCGTGCTATATCCCATCGCATCGCTGCAAGCGGCCTACCGGAATATCGGCGGGCGTCAGTTCTCGCTCGCGCCAATTGAGCAGCCTCCGCAAATCACGGAGATCGCGTACGCGCGTGAAGGCGGCTCGTGGCCTCCCGAGGCCGACTACCAGGAAGTGGGAGAAGCTCTCTTCCGTGGGCTGCGCGTCGACTACACCTATCTGCACCCCGAAGTCCTCATCAACCGATGCACCATCGAGAATCGGCATCTGATCCTGAACAATCGCGAAAATCGCGAAGAATTCCGCGTCTTGATTCTGCCCGGAGGCCGCGTACTATCCGCCGCTGCCGCCGCGAAGATCAAGGAGTTCTATGATCAGGGCGGGATGGTGATCGCCACCGGCATGTTGCCCACGCAATCGGCGGAATTCGGGAAGGATAAGGAAGTCCAGCGAGTCATCGCCGATGTGTTCGGAGTTTCGCCGGACGGCGCAGTGAATGCCGACGTGCGGCGAGCGCAGGACCGCCAGAATCTCTACGTCTTCTGGTATTTCATGAAGAAGAATCAGGCGGGCGGGACGGCCATGTTCCTTCAGCTGCCTCATCCGTGGCTCTTGGATTTTGCGCTCCGGCAGGTTCTTCCGCTGCGCGACGTCGGATTCGATGCGGATATTCAAGGCGCGATGACTCCGCCCAAACGCGGGGCTGATTATGATGGCGCTCTCACCTATATTCATAAAGTGAAGGGCGGCCGGGACATTTATTTCTTCGCCAACTCGTCGGCGAAATCGATCGATACGGAAGTGGTCTTTCGAGGAGATAAAGTGCTGACTGTCTGGAATCCTCACACGGGGGAGCGGCAGCCTGCCGAGTTCGAACGCGGGGAAACTAATGGGCAGAGGATCACAACGGTGCGCTTGGTGCTGCCGTCTGTCTCGTCGCTTTTTTTCATAGGAACTGCGAATTGAGCGCTGGAGTGTAGCTCGCAGGAGCAATGGCGCTGAGATCCAACACAACCTTGCGTCTCCCGAAGGCGCCTTGAAAGGTCTCGATAATCATTCAGCCACATCAAACCGATTCTTTGGCGATTCCGATTTGACATGGAGCGCCGGGGATCATATAGTCGGGAGCGGATCTGGGTGACTCTACTGTAAACTCATGAGCCTGCTTTTTGCCGCCGGTACCGAAACCAACGAACTCTCTCCGGAAGGCGTCAGGCAAGCTCTCTTTCACGCCCTCGATGGGCTCGGTCCCCGGCACAACGTCATCGCCGTCCCTCCCGACATCACGCGCTATCACTCCCGCGCCGGCTTGCTCGTGCGCTTCGCCTACGAGTACTATGGCGATCGGCTGACTCGCGTTCTGCCGGCAACCGGAACCCACACGGCCATGACCGGCGACGAAATCGAGTGCATGTATGGTCCCATCCCCCGCGACCGTTTCTCCGTTCATGATTTCCGCAACGGCGTTTCCACGTTGGGCGAGGTCCCTGATGCTTTTGTTCGCGAACAATCCGAGGGCCGGCTCGAATTCGCGTGGCCGGTCCAACTGAATCGCATGCTGCTCGAAGGCGGCTTCGATCTGATTCTCTCGATCGGCCAGGTGGCGCCGCATGAAGTAGCCGGAATGGCCAACTACAACAAGAACCTTCTGATCGGCACAGGCGGCGCCGGGAGCATCAGCTTGAGCCACTATCTTGGCGCGGTCTACGGTATGGAACGGATCATGGGCCGCGCCGATAATCCGGTCCGGCGCGTTCTAAATTATGCCTGCGATTCTTTCACGCGGAGCCTGCCGGTCATCTATATACTGACTGTGGCGGATGGCGACGCCATCCGCGGCTTATTCATCGGTGACGATATCGAGTGTTTCGAAAAGGCCTCCGAACTGAGCCTGAAAGTGAACTTCACCATGCTCGACCGGCTCATTCGCAAGGCCGTAGTCTATTTGGATCCGAAAGGTTTCAAAAGCACGTGGATCGGGAACAAGGCCATTTACCGTCTCCGCATGGCCATGGCCGATGGCGGCGAACTTATCGTGCTGGCGCCCGGCGTCAAACAATTCGGCGAGGACGCCGCCATAGACGCGCTCATCCGCAAATACGGCTACGCGGGCACGCCCGCTATCCTCAAAGCCGCGGCTGATGATGCCGGTCTTGCAGCGAATCTGAGCGCCGCTGCACACCTGATTCATGGATCGTCGGAAGGCCGCTTTGCGATCACGTATTGTTCGCCTCAGCTCGGCAGAGAGGCGATCGAAGGAGTTGGGTTCGGGTACGGATGGCTCGACAGCATGATGGAACGCTACCACGTCGCACAACTACGCGGCGGCTGGAACCACGTTGGCGGCGAGGAGATCTACTTCGTTCCCAATCCGGCTCTCGGTTTATGGGCTCACCGCGAGCGCTTTTCCGGCGCTGAGCAAAAGGCCGCCGCATGACAATGGGAACCAATCAGCTAAGCGCGGCCCCAGCCGGAGTGAACTACGGCTTCGAAATCCCCGAGACGGGAGCGCTTGATTTTTTAGCATTAGGCGCCTTAGTCCATCGCCTCGATCCGGGAACCGTCCCCTTTCGCAAGGCTACGGAATGCCAGATTCATGTAAGCGGTGGCGAGTTCAATTGCGCAGCCAACCTGTCGGATTGCTTTGAACTGAAGACCGGGATCGCGACCGCCATGGTCGACTATCCAGTTGGCGAGCTAATCGCTGCCCGCGTTCGCGCAATGGGCGTAAAACCGTTTTACAAGAAGTTCCGGCACAACGGCGTGAATGGGCCGAATATGGCGGCGGTCTATAGTGATCGGGGACATGGAGTACGCTC
>Ga0126381_100010475_pt1 | contig 10439 bp, 6 predicted proteins | sample PanSoiMetPlot_28_FD_96465 | JGI IMG/M metagenome (GOLD analysis project Ga0126381, IMG submission 96465) | Tropical forest soil microbial communities from Panama - MetaG Plot_28 | ecosystem: Environmental > Terrestrial > Soil > Tropical forest > Bulk soil | place: Panama | collected 2016-02-17 | reverse complement strand
CAAACGCCGCCCTGCCTCGAAATCGCGAATAGAGTCGAATGGCTCGCGAGCGATGCACCGGTCCCCTATCCCGAGGCCGTCGCTTTCATGGAGCAGAGAGCCTCGGCAATCGCCTTCGGAGGAGCGCGTGAATGCGTCTGGCTGTTGGAGCACCCTGCCCTCTACACGGCCGGCACGAGCGCAGATCCAGCCGAGCTGATCGCGTCTGACCGCTTCCCAGTGTTCAAGACCGGACGCGGCGGGCGCTTCACCTATCATGGTCCAGGCCAGAGGGTCGCCTATGTCATGCTCGCCCTGTCGCGCCGCGGCCGCGACGTGAGGACCTTCGTGCGGACGCTCGAGGCGTGGATGATCGCGGCTCTCGGCAGGCTCGACGTCAACGGTGAGCGGCGTGACGATCAGATCGGCGTATTCGCCGGCGGGGCGAAGATCGCGAGTATCGGAGTGCGTGTACGGCATTGGGTCACGATGCACGGGGTAAGCCTCAACGTCGCGCCAGACCTGGAGCATTTCTCCGGCATCATACCGTGCGGACTTACGAGCCCGGTGACGAGTCTGGCAGCGCTCGGCGCCGAGACCGACATGGCTGTGGTCGATCGGGTGCTACGGGAAACTTTTGCTGAGAACTTCGGCGGAGAGACGGTCAGCGCCAACGGTCCGTCGCGAGCACGTTGAATCCCGGTGGGACTGGGCCGCCTTCTTTAGTGATCGTCACACTTGTGACGCGAGCATCGGCAGGACCCTTCTGGCAGCGCTTGAGCATGTCGGCAACAACAACCGCCGGGCCTGAGAACACGGCCTCAACGCTCCCGTCGCTCATGTTGCGCACGGTGCCGTCGAGACCAAGCTTCTGCGCCGTCTCAAAAGTCCAGGCGCGGTAGTAGACACCCTGCACTCGGCCTTCGATCTTCACCGTGATCGTTCGCCTTGCTTGCGGCTCTTTGCTGGCCATGGCGGGACCGCGCCTTTACGCAAACTCTAGGATTACCGCATCGACATTGAGACTGTCGCCAGGCTTTGCCAGCACCTTGGCGACCTTCGCGTCCCGCTCGGCCTTGAGCACGTTCTCCATCTTCATCGCCTCGACCACGCAGAGCGCGTCGCCTGCCGCCACCTCCTGCCCTTCGCTCACATTGAGCGACACCACGAGCCCCGGCATCGGGCAGAGCAGGTACTTCGAGGTGTCTGGCCGCACCTTGACCGGCATCTTGGCCATGAGCTCGGTCTCACGCTCGGTGAACACCCGCGCCGCAACCTCAACCCCTTGGTAGGTGAGATGATAGCCGTTGAGGATCGGGCGCACCTGCACGGCCACCGACTTCGAGTTGATCATCCCCTCGAACACCGGAACGCCGAACCACCAATCCGTTGCGAGGTTGATCTTCCGCTTCTTCCCGCCGGTCCCCTCCCCGCCAAGGACCACACTCAGCGGGCCGTCCAGCCCGCCTTCCATGGTGACCCGCACGCGCTCTTCGCCAAGCTCGACGATGCGAATCTCGGCGAAGCGCACCGGCTCGCCGTGCATCTGCTGGGTAATGGCGCGGCGCCGCTGATTTGAGAGATGATCGATCGAGGCCGCGATCGCGACCAGGACATCGCGCACCTCGCCTTTCGGCCTTGGCGGCTTGAAGCCTTCGGGAAATTCCTCGGCGATGAACTTGGTCGAGAGGCTCCCTTCCCTCCACCGCTCGTTCCGCATCAGCACTGCGAGGAAGGGGATGTTGTGGCGGAAGCCGTCGATGGCGAAGGCATCGAGCGCGTTACCCATTTGCTCGATCGCGGTGAGTCGTTTCGGCGCATGGGTAATGAGCTTGGCGATCATCGGATCGTAATAGACCGAGATTTCGCCGCCCTCTTCGACCCCTGAATCGAGCCGCGTCGTAATGCCCCCCTCGGTGCCGAGCGGCGGGGGCTTGTAGCGCACCAGCCTTCCAGTCGAAGGCAGAAAGTTCCGCGTCGGGTCCTCGGCATAGATGCGCGTTTCGTTGGCAGAGCCCGCCAGCCTTACGTCCTTCTGCTTGATGGAAAGCTTCTCGCCAGCGGCAACTTTGAGCATCTCCTCAACAAGATCGAGCCCGGTGACGAGCTCCGTCACAGGATGCTCGACCTGGAGCCGCGTGTTCATCTCGAGGAAATAGAAGTTTCGGTCCCTGTCGACGATGAACTCGACCGTGCCGGCCGAGTCGTAGCCCACGGCCCTAGCCAGCGACACGGCCTGAGCGCCCATCGCCTCGCGGGTCTTGGCGTCGATTAACGGGCTCGGCGCCTCCTCGACGACCTTCTGGTTGCGGCGCTGGATCGAGCACTCGCGCTCGCCGAGATGGATGACATTGCCGTGCTTATCGCCGAGCACCTGAATCTCGATATGGCGCGGCCCCTCTATATATTTCTCGATAAACACGCGGTCGTCGCCGAAGCTCGACTTGGCCTCCGACTTGGACGAGCCAAAGCCCTCTTCCACCTCCTTGCGGCTATAGGCGATGCGCATGCCTTTGCCGCCGCCGCCGGCCGACGCCTTGATCATGACGGGATAGCCGATCTCCTCGGCGATCTTCACCGCTTCCTTGGCGTCTTTGATCACGCCGAGATGGCCCGGAACGGTCGAGACTTTGGCCTTCGCGGCAAGCTTCTTAGACTGGATCTTGTCGCCCATCGCCTCGATGGCCTTGACGTTGGGCCCGGCAAACACGACGCCGGCCTTGTCCAGCGCGCGAGCGAAGTCGGGGTTCTCAGAGAGAAAACCGTAGCCCGGATGGATCGCCTCGGCTCCTGTTGCCTTGGCCGCGTTCACGATCTTGGCGATATCGAGATAGGACTGCGTGGCCTGCGCTGGCCCGATCGGCACGGCCTCGTCGGCCATATCGACATGCAGTGCGTCGCGATCTGCCTCTGAATAGACCGCAACCGTCTTAATGCCGAGACGACGCGCGGTCTTGATGATGCGGCAGGCAATCTCGCCACGATTGGCGATGAGAAGCTTTGAGAACATTTGGGTCCCGGCCCCTAGCTCTTCCGAATTACTAGAGGCTTGATTGAGGCGAGTAAACTGGCGGGCGTGCGTTAACTGCCTAGCCTACTCTGCTGCAGTCGGCAGGCGCCTCCGCCGCCGCTCGCGCTTCGACGCGCGGCGCTCATCTAGGCTAGCGGCAACCGCAGGCGAGGCGAAAGCCAGAGCCTCAGCAGTTGCCGGCGATGGCCTGGCTCCGCGGGAAACAGTCCCGGCTTGGCTCTCCTCATCGGCCTCTTCCGGCGTTCCGACCGGCGCCTTGGATGCTTCGACCGCAGGCGTCGGATGGACCACGATTGGCTCGCCATGCGCCTCCGCTCGAGCCCGCGCCTTTTGATGGTCGCGCGCAAGGTAGGTGTAGACCGCTGGCGTGACAAAAAGCGTGAACATCGTCCCGATGGTCATACCTGCCGCGATCACCAGCCCGATATCAAAGCGGCTGGCGGCGCCAGCACCTTTGGCGATGAGGAGCGGCACCATGGCGACCACCATGGCGGCAGTGGTCATCAGGATCGGCCTGAGCCTGATGGCGGCGGCGTGCTCGATCGCATCGCGCCGGCTATAGCCCTGCTCCTCCTGGAGCTTGTTGGCGAAATCCACCATCAGAATACCGTGCTTCGAGATCAGCCCGATCAGGGTGACGAGTCCGATCTGCGTATAGATGTTGATCGAGGCGAGCCCGGCATTGAGCGGGATCAGCGCGCCGAACATCGAGCATGGCAGCGCGATCAGGATGATCAAGGGATCGCGGAAGCTCTCATATTGAGCCGCAAGCACCAGAAAGATCACGATCAGCGCGAAGATGAAGGTATAAACCAGCGTGTTTCCTTCCTGCACGAACTGTCGGCTCGTGCCCTGGAAGTCGTAGGTGAATCCCTCGGGGAAGCTTTCGGCCTTCTTCTTGAGGAAGTCGATCGCCTCCCCGACAGTCCGCCCCGGGAAGGGCACGGCTGATAGCGTTGCCGAGTTAAGCTGCTGGAAATTGGTGAGCGCGTTCGGCTGCACCACCTTGTTCACCGTCGCAACGTTCGACAGCGGGACCAGCGTGCCGGCGCTGGTGCGGATCTGGTAGCGCGTAAGCCAGTCCTCGTTGAGGCGATATTCGCGCGGCACTTGCGGGATGACCTGGTAGCTCCGTCCGTAAAGGTCGAACAGATTGACGTAATTGCCGCCGAGCAGGGTCGCGAGCGAGTTACCGATGTCGGCCATAGTGATGCCGAGCCGGTTCGCCTTGTCATGGTCGATCTGGAACTCGACCTGCGGCGTCTCGAAGCGGAGGTCCGAGTCGGAGAAGATGAACATCCCGCTTTCGCGCGCGGCCTTCTCGACATCGGCGAGCACGTCGGCAAGCTGGCGGAAGTCATGCGTCGTGGTGATGACGAACTGCACCGGCGGGCCGCCGATCGAGCCAGGCAGAGGCGGCGGCGAGAAGGAGAGCGCGAGTGCCGGCGCGATGCTCGCGATCCTGGGCTGTAGGTCTTGCAATACGGCCTTATGATTGCGCGTCCTCTCGCCCCACGGCTTGAGCAGTACGCCAGCAAAGCCCTGATGCACGTCGCCCATGCCGTTGATGGCGAACACGTGCTCCTTCTCCGGCAGCGTGCTGAAGACGGCGTTGAGCTGCTGCGTGGCCTCTTCGAGATAATCGAGATTGGCGTATTGGGGCGTCTTCACCAGCGTGAACAGGATACCCTGGTCTTCCTCAGGCGCGAGCTCCCGCTGCGATGTCATATACATGAGGCCGGTCGCGGCCATCACGCCGACAAGCACGAGCAGTGTCACCGGCCGGTAGTTGAGCGTCCGCCCGAGCCGACGCTGGTAGCGGTGCTTGAGTCGTTCGAACATCCGATCGAGGCGCCGGGTGAGCCAGCCTTGGTCATGCTCGCTCTCCGCCTTGAACAGCCTCGAGCACATCATCGGCGACAGCGTGATGGCGATGACGCCTGACACAATCACCGCACCGGCGAGCGTCAGTGCGAACTCACGGAACAGGGTGCCGGTCAGCCCCGAGACAAAGGCAATCGGGGCGTAGACCGCGGCCAGAGTGATGGTCATGGCGATGATCGGATAGAGAATCTCGCGCGCCCCGATTAGGGCCGCATCGAGCGGGCGCATGCCATGCTCGATATGGCGGTGGATGTTCTCGACCACGACGATGGCGTCGTCCACCACGAGCCCGATGGCGAGCACGAGTGCGAGCAGCGTCATCAGGTTGATCGAGTAGCCGAGCGCCATCAAAAGCGCGAGCACGCCGATCAGCGACAAAGGGATAGTGACGATCGGAATGATGGTCGACCTGAGATTGCCGAGGAACAGGAAGATAACCACGATCACAATGGCCGCTGCCTCGCCTAAGGTCTTCACCACCTCCCAGATCGAGGCGCGGATGAAGTTCGTGGCGTCATAAGCAATGGCCGCGTCGAGACCCGGTGGAAGCTCTTTCTGGATCTCCGGGAAGATCTTGCTCACGTCGGTAATCACGGTGAGCGGGTTCGCCGTGGGTGTGGCATAGACGCCAATGAACACGGCCTTCAACCCGTCGAACGCTGAGGAAGAATCGGAGCTTTGCGGACCCAGCTCGATCTCTGCGATATCACCGAGCCTGACCAGAGAGTCCCCACGCGCAAGGACTACGAGCTTGCCGAACGATTCGGGTGTCTTAAGCGAGGTCTTAGCGTCGATGTTGGTCTGCACGAAGTCGCCCTTCACCTGACCTGGCGCAGAGGTGAAGTTGTTGGAGGCAAGCGCCGCGCGCACGTCGAGCGGCGTCACGCCAAGTGCGGCCATGCGGTCGGGGTCGAGCCAGATGCGCATGGCGAACACCTGTCCGCCGAGGATTTGCGCGTTGGCCACGCCGTTCACGGTCTGCAGCTTGGGCTGCACTACGCGTGTGAGATAGTCGGTGATTTGCGCGGCGTTCATCACTTTGGAATTGAAGGAGAGGTACATCAACGCGTAGCCCTCTCCTGTCTGCTTGGTGACGACGGAGTCGTTCGCCTCGCGCGGCAGGATGCTCTTGACCTGCGCTACTTTCGATAGGACGTCGGTCATGGCGCGGTCAGGGTCTGCGTCGAGTTTTAAGTTGAGCGTGACCGTGCTCACGTTCTGCGTCGAAGAAGCCATGAGCGTGTCGATGCCCTCGGCGCTCGCCACCGCCTGCTGGATCGGCACGGTGATGAAGCCCTGGATCAGATCGGCGTTGGCGCCGGGATAGGTTGTCGTGACGGTAATCGTCGTGTTCGACAGCTCGGGATATTGGCGGATGGGCAGCTTGAAGCCGGCCTGGGCGCCCACCAAAAGGATCAGCAGGCTGACGACGGTGGCCAGCACCGGCCGCTTGATGAAGATGTCGGTGAAGCGCATCGGGTTACTGCTTGGGCAGCTCCGCCGGGGCTTTTAGCGCGCTTGAATTGTCGACCTTGATGGTGGCACGCGGCTGCAATTTGAGCTGGCCGCTGGTCACGACCCGTTCTCCGGCCTGGACGCCTTCGAGGATGGCAACCCTGTCGCCCTCGGTCGGTCCGACGCGCACGAAGCGACGATCCACTGTCAGCTTGGGCTCTGCCGGAATGGCGCCGGTCGGCGCGGCATCTGCGGCCGCTGGCGTCACGACCGGCTCGACCGCCGCGGTAGGCGTAGGAGCCGGGGCAGGCTCGGGCGTGCTCTCCTTCACCACCCAGACGCTGTCGCCATAAAGGCCGTAGGTCACTGCGGTGCGCGGCACCGTCACGAAGTCTTTGGCGCTTCCCGCGAGCACAGCCACATTGGCAAACATGCCAGGCAAGAGCTTGCGATCAGGATTGGGCACGCGGGCTCGCACCATCAGCATGCGCGCATCCTGGCTGAGCTTCGCATCGAAGGACTCGACCTCCCCTTTGAACAACTGGCCCGGATAGGCGTCGGCGGTTAGCGCGATCGTCGAGCCTTTGGTGAACTTGCCGACACTCACCTCAGGCACAGGAAAGTCGACCCAAATCGGGTCGAGCGACTGAAGCCAGACCAGGGACTGGCCAGGCGACACATATTGTCCCTTCTCCACATGGCGCAGTCCGAGTCTGCCGGCGAAAGGCGCGGTGATCGTCTTCTGCGTGATGATGGCTTCCATATGCTGCACCGAAGCAGCCGCTGAATCGCGCTTGGCGATGGTCTGGTCGAGCGTCGCCTGCGATACCGCGCTCGTCTTCACAAGCTTCGACTGCCGGTCGTAGTCGAGATTGGCCTGTTGCAAGGTCGCCTTCTTGTCAGCAAGGTCGGCCTCCTCGACCGAGGTGTCGAGCTTGACCAGTTTGTCGCCCTTCTCGACGTCCTTGCCACTGTCGAAGTAATAGTCGGTCACCATGCCGCCGAGCTGCGGCGCAACGTCGACGCCCTCGATGGCGACCAGCGTGCCGATAGCGCGGACCTTGTCGATCCAGCGCTCGGTTCTGGCAGGCTCCGCCGTGACCGTGGCCGGAGGCGGCACCATCTTCGTCATGAACTCGCCGATCATTTTCGGCTTGAAGACGAGGTTGAAATAGGCGACCCCGCCCAGAAATAGGCCGACGATGACCGCGGCAATGACAAAGCGTTTGATCATGATGTTGTTGCCTTGAGCCCTCGCGCCGGACCGACGCCTGTCAATCCTAGCTTTGGGAGAAGGCCAAATTGCGCCCCCCGTTGGACGCAAGGCCCAAATGGGATAGCAGCCTCTTTGCTGTTTGCAAACCGGTTCGGGGGCTTCCCTCTAGGTGGAAGGTAATGCTCAAGATTCGCGGCCGAATTTGGACTTACCGCGCTTGCGGGCCGCTACCGCTTTGGTCATCGTTCCGCCCATTCCTTAGGCCATAACAAGTGCGCCAAATATGACCATCACCCTTTATGACATTCACCTCTCTCCTCACGCGCGGAAAGTGCGTCTGCTCGCGGCTGAGCTCGATATTCCGTTGAACAAGGTCACTCGCGATCCCCGCACTGGCGAGACCCGCACGCCCGAGTATCTCGCCAAGAACCCGAACGGACGCGTCCCGACGCTCGAAGAGGACGGCTTCGTGCTGTGGGAGTCGCCTGCGATCCTCAAGTATCTTGCAGCCAAACGCCCCGAGCGGGCGCTTTGCGGCGCAGACCCAAAGACCCAGGCACTGGTTGACCAATGGATGTGCTGGTGGATCGGCGGTCCGGAAGCTGCGATGGATACGCTTGCCTGGGAGCTGATCATCAAGCCCAGAGTGTTCAATCAGCCTGGCAACGACCCGGGCATCATCGCCGACGCGTATCGGCGGATCGAGCGGTATCTTCCGGTGCTCGACAAGCAGCTTGAGAGCTGCAACTACGTCGTTGGCCCTCTCACTATCGTCGATTTTCTTATCGGACCGCGGCTCGACACGGCTCCAGCCATTCTCAAATTCGACACGAGCAGATACGCCAACATCGGCGCTTGGCAGGAGCGGCTGACGGCAAAGCCTTATTGGAGCACGGCGTAGCACTCTCTGTACTGCGGGGGAAGCCTAAAGGCAGCCCTTGCTGGCCTCGACCTTCTTGATCGCGGCCACGTTGTAGCGCTCGGCGTCGTTGAGCGGCACGAGGGCGACATCATTGTACTGACAATTAACATTGCTAAAGAAGTCATCGCCTTTTGGGTGCGGAAGCCAGTAGCCCCGCTCCTTGTTTTAGCGTCCGAATAAACATTGATGCCGAGCTCGCCCTCGCCCGGATTTCCTCTGACGGCGGAATGACGCGAGAAGCCAATCCTCGCCTCATGGCTCGTGACTTAATCGGCGATAGCGCGTGTGGGGCAATCACTCGGCTGCTCTGGACGTGCTGGCCGCCAATACATCGACGATAGCCTGATCGAGGATCGCGATCCCGCGGTTAATCTCCTCTGCGCTTACGGTCAAGGGTGGAGCGATCCGCCAGATCGCCGCCATAGTGCCAATCGCCACGATATTCATGGAGAGGCCGAGTTCCATGCAGCGCTCGGTGATGGCTCGCCCTATCACGGCATCCGGCTCGCGCCTCTCGCGGTCCGTCACGAGCTCGACCCCCCAGAGCAGACCGAGGCCCCTGACATCACCGATGATCTCGTGCCGCTCTTGCAGATGCCGCAGGCCTGCCGCCAGCCTTTCACCCATCTCGATTGCGCGCGCCATCAGCTCCTCCTCTTCGATGACATCGAGGACCGCAAGTCCGACCCGCGCCGGCAAAGGATCAGACACGTGCGAAGTGGCATGGAGAAAGCCATGGGCATTGCATTCCGCTTCGATCTCCGTCGAGGTGACGACCGCCGACAGCGGGATCCCGCCGCCCAGCGTCTTCGACAACGTCAAAATGTCAGGCTCGACGCCGAAATGCTGGAAGGCAAAATTCCGGCCGAGCCGAAAGGCCGTCTGTGCTTCGTCAAAGATGAGCAGCATGCCGCGCGCCCGACAATGCTGTTTGACCTGTTGCCAATAGCCCTCGGGCGGCACGATCACGCCGCCAGCGCTCTCGACTGGCTCGGCGATCAGCGCCGCAAGCGAGCCGGTTGATTGCGCATCGACAGCGTCGAAGCCGACATCGAGGCAGGTGCCGTCGCATGCATCCCGGCAATGGCGGACCGGGCAACGATAGGCGTTGGGCGCAGGGATCGCGAGCGATCCCGGCATCATCGGTCCGTAGCCCTTGCGGCCGGCGAAATAATTGACCGACTGCGCGCCCGATGTCATGCCGTGCCACGCCCCGGTGAAGCCCACCACCTCGAACTTGCCTGTATAGAGCTTAGCCAATTTGAGCGCGGCTTCATTTGCTTCGCCGCCTGTCGACAGGAACATCGCCTTGGAGAGCGAAGGCGGCAGCATCGAAGCAAGCCGCCGCGACAGCTCGACCACCGGCGGGCTCAGCATGCCACTAAGAGATGCAAAGCGCCCTCGCAGGCCTCGGCGATCGCCTGCACGATGCGCGGATGATTATGCCCGACCGTCGCGCACATCTGGCCTGAGGTGAAATCGAGGAGTTCCCTGCCCTGCTCATCCCAAATCAGCGTCCCGCAGGCGCGCTCGATGAGCCGCGGCACGAACGGCACGCCGTAGCGGATCAGATACTCGTCCGCGGGTCCGTTGGTGAGGATAGGCTTCGGCACGGAACGAACCTCCCGGCTCTGTGTGGGGCAATACTAAGCGAGAGTCAGCCGCTAATCGCCGATGAAAGCGCCAAGCGAGCCGGCAATGTCGTTATGGCTCTTTGCGGGCCGGCTACCGGAAGACGATGAGGCGCTAGCCCGCTCCTCGGGACCGCTGTTGTCGGGAGGCGGCGGCGGAAAGCCGGTCGCGTCGCCAAATAGCGCATTGGCGACTTTCCGGTCGAAGCCGTAAAGGTCTGCGAAGGTCGAGACCTTGCCGCGGTTGTCGACCACCACGGTGAAGTAGGTCATGTGCACGGGTATCGGCCGATCTAGCGTGACTGAGCTGTTGACGCCATT
>Ga0126381_100010472_pt1 | contig 10442 bp, 9 predicted proteins | sample PanSoiMetPlot_28_FD_96465 | JGI IMG/M metagenome (GOLD analysis project Ga0126381, IMG submission 96465) | Tropical forest soil microbial communities from Panama - MetaG Plot_28 | ecosystem: Environmental > Terrestrial > Soil > Tropical forest > Bulk soil | place: Panama | collected 2016-02-17 | reverse complement strand
TGATGGGAGACAAGATCGAGATCCTGACACAGAAGGAGACCACCACATATGTGATTGATCAGATCACCATCGTGAATCCCAGCGATATCTCGGTGCTGGCTCCGCGGTCGCGTTTTTCTGTGACCCTCGTTACCTGCTATCCCTTTTACTTCATCGGCAGCGCTCCTCAACGATACATAGTTCAGGCATCGCTTCTATGGCCGACCTCAAAAGTCTTGCCCAAGAGTGACAATGCGGAGTTCTAAAGGACTAACAAACACGGATCTAACGCCAACAGTTTTTAAACATTCGGCGCTACGGGCTCCGGCTCCATAGTTCCGAAAGCCAGAAAAGGAGAGTACACAATGAACCGAAAAAATACATGGACGTCACGGTGCTTTGTGATCACGGTGGGGGCCGTTTGCCTGACCTTTGCCATGAGCGCAAACGCACAAGTACAAACCGAAACAAACACCACGGCTGGCAAAGCCACCAAGACAGTAAAGGTTGAGAGCGGGCAGGTGGTCTATGTCAGCGGGAACGACCTGGTGGTGAAGATGCCAGACGGCACGCTGCGGCATTTTAACAATGTGCCGGAAAGCGCCCGTGTCGACGTGGATGGCAAGCAACTTGGGATTCACGACCTGAAACCGGGCATGACGCTCCACAAAACGATCACTACCACCACAACACCGAAAATGATTACCACGACCAAGAGTGTGACGGGTACGGTTTGGTATGTGCAGCCGCCGAACTCGGTGATCCTGACCCTGGCGGACGGGAAGAACCAGGAGTTCAAAATCCCCAAAGGCCAGAAATTCAATGTAAACGGGCAAATGACGGACGCATGGGGACTGCAGAAAGGAATGACTGTCTCCGCCACTCAGGTTATCGAGCAACCGGAGACCGTAGTATCTCAGCAGGCAAAGCTGACTGGCACCATGCCCCCGCCACCGCCGCCCCCACCAGCAGATGTTCCCATCTTGATAGTCGTGGCGCAGCCAGTCGTACCAGCAGCGCCAGCTCCTGCAGTCGCGGAGGCTGCGCCGGCGGCGTTGCCTAAGACGGGAAGTGAATTGCCGCTCCTCGGTCTGTTCGGAGTTTTGACCTTATTGTCGGGGATTGGGCTGAGATTGTTTCGCAAAGCCGCTTAGTGTTTTGCCTGGCAGCCGGCCTGCTTTTGACGTATTGACCAGAGCCAATAAAAGCAGGCCACTTTTTCGGACAGAGCCATCTGCGGCAGAACGATCGATGAGCTCCGGAAGCACTATACCACCCCCGACTCACGTCTTCGCCAGTCCTTGATCACTCAGCCGTTCGAATCTAGAGGGATCTCTCTCGAAAATAACGGAACGCCAGAAGAATTACCTCTGATCTGTGCGATTGCAGGAAGATAAATGAAAGCCTCAGGAGATTTCAGGACATTCCGGGCCATGATTCTCCTCTCCTGCATAGGAACATGCCTTTGTTTTGTGCACCTGGCCTCCGCCGGGGTCAATCTGCCAACCGATCAATCGTCCAGTGCGGAATCGCAAACTCCTCAGGATTTCACCCAACAATCTTCATCCAGTTCCGCAACTACAACAAAGGCGGAAGAGAAATCTGAAACGGATGAAAAGAACAAGGGGAAAAAAAGGTCCGATCATGCCGGATCATTCGTCATCGCACCTCTACCCCTTGTAAGCCCGGCGCTGGGAGCTGGGATCGTACCAGTTCTTGGCTACATCACCCCCATTCCAGCAAAAGACAAAGGAATAGAACCATCGGTTGTTGGCGCAGCTGGCTTGATCACGGACGATGGCAGCCGCGGCTTTGGCCTGGGCGGAGATCTCTATCTCGACAAAGCAAACTACGAGCTTGAATCTGTGTACGCGCACGGAAACCTAGATTACAACCTGTACGGCGAGGGATTCATAAATGGGAATGCGGGTTACAAATTACCCTTGGAGCAAACCGGCCAAATATTCTTCGTCAAGCTGCTCCGCAGAATCCCTTGGGATTTCTATGTCGGCGGCCGCTTCATCACAGGGAGCTCGTTCATTACGCTCAAGCCAACCTCCGAGAAGATTCCGCCGATCCCTCCGGATATCGGCGTTCATACAGATCTGCGCGCGCTGGGTATGGAAGTGTATCGTGATTCGCGTCCCAATCGCTTCTATCCACTAAAGGGCAGCGTGATTGACTTCACTGGCGACTTCTTCGCGAATGACCTCGGCAGCAAATATTCCTTTCAGTCCTACAGAGTCACCTTCAACAAATATCTGAGCCTTAACGACAAGCAGGTCCTTGCTTACAACCTCTTTTGGTGCGGCACAGGTGGCTCTCCACCCTTCTATGGCAACTGCATCTATGGCGCGAACAATGAGCTTCGCGGCTACACGGCTGGTCGTTACTTGGATCGCTATATGTTCGCTACTCAACTCGAATACAGGCTGGTTCTGAAGTGGAAGTTCGGCCTGGTTGGCTTTGGCGGAGTCGGCGCAGTCGCTCCCGGCTCAGATCAGTTCTTTCGAGCGAACCACCTGCTCCCCGCAGGCGGCACCGGCATTCGCTACATGTTGAGCAAGAAGTATCACGTCAATCTGCGAACAGATTTCGCATGGGGTAAAGACAATTTCACCTGGGGTGTCGGCGTAGGCGAGGCTTTCTAGTTCGGTCTTGCACCAGCTGGCCCGTCCGATTGGTCGCCGTGATTTTTTCGACCGAATACGAGAGCCCACATCTCGCTGCGGCCCATCACTCGTGCAATCTCTCTGAACCCAAAGAAAGGCAACAGCAACACGAAGCATATGACGCCCACAGCAAGCAGCCCTCTGGGGTTCCAGCCCAAGATTGGCGGAAGGCTGTTTGCAATGCTGTTTCCACGCCAGACTCCCACTGCTACGCTTTCTATGATGTGAAAGGAGATGAGCAAGATGGTGAAGACGAAACACTTATGAAGAATCGGATAGATAAGTGGCTTGCCAGCAAACCGTGTGCCTAAGTGAAAGTGCTCACCAAGCAGGAGGACCTTTGCGAAAACAAAGGCGTTGATGATTGCAAAGGTGTGCTCCTGGTAATTCAAATGGCGCTGTGACAGAACGAGACTCGTATGAAGCGACAGCAGCCCAAACACGACCCACAGGTAAAGAAAGATTACGACGAAGCGCTTGAATTCTTCAGAGGCTCTCTCTTTCAAGTCGCGCTGACGCGGAATTGGAAGGCCTTCATCCACCATGTCAGAATTCCTCGACTATGTCCAAAGTGTAGCTAGTAAAGGTTGCGAGTCAATCAAAAGCCCACTGTAGCCATGCTGTCACGTTTGACAGTTGCTCGTTGCAAGCACTGAGTCCAGCATTCCTACATAAACCTTTCGCCTGTGATCGCGGCAGCTAACTGGCATTCCACGCTTGCAGATATTCGGGGCGGTCCCGCGAAACCAGGACAAACAAAAGGAAGACAAAATGAAGGCGATTACCGTCAGACCGATGACTCCCGGGAGCGCGCAACTGGAAGATATTGTCGAACCCGATGAGCGCGAGGGCACCGTCCTCGTAGAAGCCATAGCAGTTGGAGTATGCGGAACGGATGTCGAGATTGTGCAAGGAAAGTATGGCTGGGCACCTCCTGGCAAAACGAGCCTCGTGCTCGGTCACGAGTCGCTTGGTAGAGTTGTCGATCCAGGCACGTCAACCGCGCTGAAGAAGGGCGATCATGTTGTCGGCATCGTACGCCGCCCTGATCCTGTACCCTGTCCGAACTGCGCGGTCGGAGAGTGGGATATGTGCCGCAATGGCCAATACACGGAACGCGGCATTAAAGAGATCAACGGCTTCATGTCAGATCGCTGGCGTATTGAACCAGATTACGCAATGAAGGTCGACAGTTCTCTCGGAGTTCTCGGCGTTCTATTGGAACCTACGACAGTCGTGGCAAAGGCCTGGGAACAAGTCACTGCAGTCGGCCAGCGCTCCTTTTGGGAGCCAAGGACGGTGTTGATAACAGGCGCAGGACCAATCGGCCTCTTGGCCGCGCTGATCGGCAAACAGCGCGGTCTTGACGTCCACGTAATAGATATTGCGGATTCCGGTCCGAAGCCCAAACTGGTTCGCTCACTCGGAGCCATGTATCACACTGGCACGATTGCAGACCTTGGCTTCGAGCCGGATGTAATCATCGAGTGCACCGGCGTGGGAAAGGTAGTCAAGGATTGTGTCGGCGCGATTGCTTCGGGTGGAGTCATCTGCCTTACTGGTGTTGGCAGTGGTGGCATTGTTGGCGACCTGCACATCGCCGATGTGGCAGCTCACGTGGTACTGCGGAACAATGTCGTCGTAGGAAGCGTGAATGCCAATAAACGGCACTGGTATAAGGCCGGTGAGGCGCTGGCACGCGCGGACCGCTCATGGCTCGCGCAACTCGTAACGCGACGCGAACGTCCGGCAGACTTTGCCAAGGCCTTGACGCGAACCTCAGACGACATCAAAGTAATCGTTCAGTTCGCGGAGGCTTGAACAAATCGCAGAAACCTTAATCTAGTTATCGACCGCCTTGGCAGTAGCTTTGCCGGCGTCCTTCACTCCAACGGCTGTCTTTTCGCCGCCCTTCTCGGTGTACTTCACCGAAACTTTGCTGCCTTCCTTGATGCCTTCTCCAATATCCTTGCCACCTTCCACGGTGGTCTTGTCAGTCCACTTGATTGTGTGTTCTGTCCCGTCGCCAGCCTTCACTACCATCGTCTTTGTGTCCTTGTCGATGTGTTTGACCGTGCCCTTCACAATGTGAAAGACATCATCCTGAGCGGACACCTTTGGACAGAGACTGATAGTCAGTAGAGCAGCAAACGCTACCATCATCGCTACTCGGTATTTTGATCGAAGCAACATTCGGAAATCTCCTTTCATATTTAAACCTCAGCGATTATTTCGCCTGTCATTGTGTCACCAATGAAGGAAAAGGGCGATCGGAATTGTCAGCAAAGGCAGAAGTAGGCTTGCAGAGGGAAGCTGCAAGCCTATGCCGGCGATATAAGTTGCAATCTAAGATACGCCTTCTGCGAGCCCCTTGTTGACGAGCACCTTAACATCGACCCGTTGATTGATATCGCGCCCAAGGGAGCTGTCATTGCTCGCAACGGGATGGCTTGCACCGTATCCGGCTGGCACCAGAATACGCCGCATCGGTACGTTCGCAGTATTACGAAGGTAGTCCGCTACAGCCGCTGCCCGTTCGTCACTCAAGCGTTCATTCTCCGCCTTGGTCCCCGTGCTGGAAGCATAGCCGGCGATCTCGATCATGTAGCCCGGGACGCCTGCCGCATCCTTCGCCAACTTGTCCAGCGCCTGTTTATCGCTGTCAGATATGGTGGCCTTTCCAGTATCGAAGAATAGCCCCGCCTCTTCCACAGTCTTGTAATCTCCCAGATCAGAGACGCGCTGGTTGACCATCTCAACCGCCTGAGCATCCGTGATTGCAGCCGCGCCCGCCGCACCCGCCAACTGGCCTGCCTGGTTAGCCGACTGCTGCGCCTGGTCCGCAGAAGATTGTGCCTGTCCGGCAGCGGACACGCCCTGATTTGCGGTTGACTGTGCCCTCGCCGCTGCTGCCTGGTTCAGCTGAATCTGTCTTTCCTCAGCAACTTCGACAGCGAACGTGTCTGGATCGAAGACGACCTTCTTGGCATCAAGTTGCCCCTTGGCATTGCCGACGCCTTCCACATCAATAGTCAGTCCAGGTACCATGGCCGTGATATCCATGTCCTTGCGGCGGAGCCGGAAATCTTTCTTCCGCTCGATCTTCGTGTCATCGCTAAGGTTGATGATGGCAAGGTCGCCCGTCTTCTTCGTTTGAATGGTCACCAGATCTCCACTGCGTGACTGGATCACGCCAGAAACCTTACCCTTTTTATCGGCTTCAAACTTCTCTTGCGCTACTGCTCCACGGACAAGTCCGCCAAGCAGAACAATACAGACCACACAGCCCAGCATCCTTAGTCTGGAATTCCTGGTCCTCATGGGACATCCTCCTTTTCGCTCCCTCGTAGCAAATAACTTTGGCTGAATCCCAGCCCTTAACAGACTTTAGCGTTCACAGTGCCGCCAGGGAGCCGGACTCTTTCATTTAATGGCTACTTCACTACAGAGAGGAGCCGCAGGGAACTGTCACTTGGGGCAGTTCCAGCAGATTTTCTTAAATGGGTTCAAAAAAATGGAGGGACTAGCATTCTTTAGATTTCACTTTTTCGCGAATACATCAAAGGGCTTCCTAGTAAGTAGGGTAAAGACATACACCGTCGACGAATCAGTTAAAGCACCTTCTGAGCAATTCCGCTTGTTCGGCTGGTTTTCGCGCACGGTACAGAAAATGAGCATGATTCGCGAGTTCTAAATCCCTTTTTTGCGTTCAGCAGTGTATCCGATTCCCGGCACTAACCTGATTGACGTCACCTCACCCGCCAGAGAGCGAGTATAAGAAAACAGCTCCGTTGACGGAGTCGGTCTCCAGAGTTACGTTCCCCGTCCTGTCATAATTCTGTGCCGGTCCGGCACGAGAGACGACGGTAACACGCCCAAATGTGGTGTCTGGATTTTACAGCCGACCAGTTATAGGATGGGAAACGCTTCCGCCACGTTGACGATGGTCGAATGCGTGTGTGGGAAAACGTGAAGCTTCAATTATGCTGAGGAGTCATAGATTGCCGAAAGAGTCGAGCTATCGAAAGGGGCATCCGTGACACACGAACACGAGAGGCTCCGTGCTTCGGCCTCCGAAAAAACAAACTGGAAAAAGTGGGGACCTTACCTGAGCGAGCGCCAGTGGGGCACTGTGCGGGAAGACTACAGTGCCAATGGCAATGCCTGGGATTACTTCACCCATGATCAGGCTAGATCGCGCGCGTATCGATGGGGGGAAGATGGCCTTGCGGGAATATCAGATAACCACCAGGTACTTTGCTTTGCCATTTCGTTGTGGAACGGACGCGACCCGATTCTGAAGGAGCGGCTGTTCGGATTGACGAACAGCGAAGGAAATCACGGAGAGGACGTAAAGGAGTACTACTTCTATCTCGACAGCACGCCGACACACTCGTACATGAAGTATCTCTATAAGTACCCGCAGGCAGAGTATCCATATGCAGGCTTGGTTGCAACAAACCGCCAGCGAAGCCGCCATGAACTGGAATATGAATTGCTCGATACAGGAATCTTCGATGAAGATCGCTACTTCGATGTCTTTGTGGAATATGCTAAGGCGGCTCCGGAAGATCTGCTGATCAAGATCAGCGTTTGCAATCGAGGACCAGAGGCGGCTTCTCTTCACTTATTGCCGACACTCTGGTTTCGTAACACCTGGTCGTGGGCTGGCGGTGGTTCCAAGCCTGTCCTGCAGGGCGTCGAACATGACGGAGCTGGCGCGATCATGGCGCACCATTCAGATCCGCTCTTTAAGGAGAGGCTGTCCGATTACTACTTGTATTTCAAAGAGGATGTTCCTCTGCTGTTCACTGAAAATGAGACGAATAACGATAAGATTTTCGGTAAACCCAACACTTCTCCCTATGTAAAAGACGGCATTCACAATTTCGTGGTGAAGGGAGACAGGAGCACTGTCAATCCAGCAGGCACAGGAACTAAGGCTTCAGCGCATTATTTCCTGACGGTAGCTGCTGGTGAAACGAAGGCTGTGCATTTGCGGCTAAGACGTGAGACTGCGAGCACCAGCAATCCATTCGAGGAGTTCGAACAGACTTTCGTTCGACGGTTGGCAGAGGCGGATGAGTTTTACGAGAGCATCATTCCCGAGAAGGTACGGGCCGACATCGACCGCGCCCGAGTCGTGCGCCAAGCTTTGGCAGGAATGCTCTGGTCGAAGCAATATTTCTACTACGATCTCAACAGCTGGTTGCGAGGGCACAATGTCGACCCGGGAACGAGTCCGGAGTTACGGGCGCGAGTGCGCAATGCTGAGTGGTTTCACATGTACCACGAAGACATTATCTCTATGCCTGACAAGTGGGAGTATCCATGGTATGCGTCCTGGGATTTGGCTTTTCACACTCTAGCGTTGGCTACAGTCGACCCGGAATTTGCCAAGGCGCAGTTGGATCTGGTGCTGCGCAATGACTATCTCCATCCGAACGGACAAATGCCGGCATACGAGTGGAACTTCGATGATGTAAATCCGCCGGTTCACGCTTACGCCGCGATGCAGATCTATCTTCGGGACAAGGAGCAGAATGACGGCAAGGGAGACCTTAAGTTCCTTGAGTACACTTTCTCAAAACTCCTGTTAAATTTCACGTGGTGGATCAACCGCAAGGATCGATCCGGAAACAACGTGTTTGAAGGCGGCTTTCTCGGTCTCGATAACATAGGAGTTTTTGATCGCAGCTCGCCGCTTCCAACCGGCGGCAGCCTGGAGCAGGCGGACGGCACTGCCTGGATGGTATTTTTCAGCCAGCAGATGTTGCGAATTGCCGTTGAACTTGCTCTGCACGATCCGCAATATGAAGAATTTGTGACGAAGTTTTTCGAGCACACTATGTGGATAGCCGGAGCGATGGACCGCATCGGCGCAAACCATGACAACATGTGGGATCCCGAGGACGGATTCTTTTATGACGTGCTTCGTCTTCCCGATGGCAGTGCGTTTCGCCTGAAGGTAAGGTCACTGGTCGGGTTGTTGCCATTGGCGGCTGTGGCGATCTTCGAGGAAGACATTTGGGAAAAATTGCCAACCTTCAGAGAGCACGCCGAGTTATTCCTAGAGCGGCTGCCAGAACTAACTGCAAATCTTCATATGCCGACTACTCCCGGTGTGAATTGCAGGTTCATGCTTTCTACTGTCAACGAAGATAAATTGCGTCGCATCCTGTCGAGAATGCTCGACGAAAAGGAATTCTTAGCGCCGCACGGAGTTCGCTCCTTGTCGCGCTATCATCTCGAACATCCGTTCGTTTTCAACCTGGACGGTCAGGAATTCCGCGTCGCCTATTTGCCAGCTGATTCTGACAGCGGTATGTTCGGCGGAAATTCGAACTGGCGAGGGCCCGTTTGGATGCCCGTCAACTTGCTCCTGCTTAGCGCACTGTTTCGCATTGGGGCATACTATGGTGACTCGTTCAAAATCGAGTGTCCGACCGGTTCAGGCAATCAACTCACACTGTTTGAAGTAGCGATGGAGCTAAGCGAGCGTTTGATCCGGATATTCCTCCGGGATGGAGTCGGTCGCTGTCCGGTCTTTGGTGGTGCTGAGAAGTTCCAAACGGATCCCTACTGGAAAGATTGCTTGCTCTTTTATGAGTACTTTCACGGCGACAATGGTGCGGGGATCGGTGCTAGCCATCAGACTGGATGGACCGGCTGCATCGCGCAGATCATCGGCACCAAAGGGACGCTGACTGAGAAAATGATTTATTTCCCCGATGCTGAGGCGACAGCGATGAGGACTGTAACTACCGGGACAAGAAAATCCTAAAATCGTCCTCTGGGGGTCAGCTAGTTCCGGGCAGGAAGGAACTTATCACCGCGAGGAAGGTGGTATCGGCGAATTTATGGCGGAGAGATGACCGAGTGCTTGATGGCGTACTGCACCAATTCTGAATTTGATTTGATTCCCAATTCCTCCATGATCTTGTACTTATGAAAACGCACTGTCCTGCGCGATATCTGGAGAATGTACGCAATTTCCTTCATGGATTGGCCTTCCGCAAGCATCTGCAGCACCTCCCGCTGCCGGTCGGTTAGCACCTTGGGGCGATTGAGCGACATTGGATCGCGGATGAACATCTCCTCCATCGCGCGGCTGATTTGCGGCGTGACATAGGAAGTCCCGCGGGCGACGCTATGAACGGCCTGTAGAAGTTCCTCTCCCTGTGAATTCTTCAGCAAATAACCGGAGGCGCCAATCCGGAATGCCTCACTCGCAACTTCCGCATCGGCATTCATTGTGAGGAAGATGAGTTTTACCCGAGGCATCAACTTCTTCAGCTCCCGCCCTGCCTCCAGCCCATTCAACAGCGGCATCCCCACATCAAGCAGAATAAGATCGGGATTTTTCTCCAGGGCCGTTGTGATCAACGCGCGGCCATCCTGAACCCAACCAATTACCTCAAACACAGGTTCAAGCAATTTCTGCATCCCGGCACAAAACATCGTGTGGTCGTCAGCCAATAAGATAGTCGTTCGCTTCATAATGCCCCCGTCACGCCCGCAATCTCTCTCGATAGGTCGCCTTCCGCAGCCGGTCTATTCTCAACGACAAAGGGCACAACAGCAAGAACAGTCGTCCCTTTTCCAGGTTGCGATTCGACCGAGAGCCTGCCGTCCACCAGATGCACCCGTTCCTGCATGCTCACTAGCCCCAGTCCGCGATTCTTCTTCGACTCTTCCACGTTAAAGCCCGCACCCTTGTCTCGCACCGCCAGTTGAATCTCGTCCGCCATACCTTTGATCTCTACATCGAACTGACTCACACCGCTGTAC
>Ga0126381_100010471_pt1 | contig 10442 bp, 9 predicted proteins | sample PanSoiMetPlot_28_FD_96465 | JGI IMG/M metagenome (GOLD analysis project Ga0126381, IMG submission 96465) | Tropical forest soil microbial communities from Panama - MetaG Plot_28 | ecosystem: Environmental > Terrestrial > Soil > Tropical forest > Bulk soil | place: Panama | collected 2016-02-17 | reverse complement strand
GTGTGGCGCTACATCTTCGCGCTCGGCCGCGAGGGCGTGCTGCCCAGCGTGCTCGGCCGCACCGGCAGCAACAGCATCCCGAAGGCCGCGTCGCTGCTGCAGAGCTTCACCGGCCTGGTCACGATCGCGATCTATGCGATCGGCGGCTGGTCGCCGATGACCGACCTGTTCTTCTGGCTGGGCACCAGCGGCGGGTTCGGCGTGCTGATCCTGCTGGCCCTGACCTCGATCTCGGTCCTGGTGTTCTTCCGGCAGAACCCGCGCGGGGAGAACGCCTGGCACCGGATGATCGCACCCGCGCTGTCCACGGTGCTGCTCACCGGGATCGTGGTGCTGGCGGTGCAGCACTACAACCTCTTGCTCGGCATGCCGCCGAACAGCGCCGCCGGGCGGATACTGCCCGCCGCCTACGCGGTGGTCGCGGTGATCGGGCTAGGCTGGGGCGTGGTCCTCAGGTTCAGCCGCCCGGACGTTTACGGGTCGATCGGGCTGGGCGCCAACGCCGTCACCGGCCAGCTCACCCCCACCAGCCACCGGGTGCGGTGATGACGGTAGGCCAGGCCCCGGTGGTTCGCGCGGACGCGGCGGACGTGGCTGTCCTCGGCCAGGTCATCGCCGATGCGTTCCACGACCTGCCGCCATCTCCGTGGCTCATCGCCGACCCTCGCGCTCGCCGCGCGATCTTCCCTGACTACTTCCAGCTGTACGTGGAGCAGGCGCTCGCGGCCGGCCTGGTGCACACGACACCCGGCCGGGCCGGCGTGGCGATGTGGATCCCCGTGGGGGAGGAGCCGGAGGGGCCGCCGGACGGTTACGCCGAGCGGCTCGCCGCGATTACCGATCCGTGGACCGAGCGGTTCGTGGCCTTCGACGAGGCGCTCGAACGCGCTCACCCGGCCGGCACCCCGCATCATCACCTGGCGATCCTCGCTGTCCGGCCGGATCAGCAAGGCCGTGGCATTGGCAGTGCGCTGCTCGACGCCTACCACGCGACCCTCGACGTGCGCGGCACCCCGGCCTACCTGGAGGCCTCCAGCCCGCGCAACAGGAAGCTGTACCTGCGGCACGGCTACATCGACAGGGGCGCCCCGATCCAGCTGCCCGGCGGCCCGGCCCTGTACCCCATGTGGCGGCCGTCCCGCATCTAGACCGCCCTGGTGGCCCGGCGGTTTTGGCGGGACACCCTATCGTTGGGGCATGACGGATACCGAGGGGCCGCACGCCGCGGGTACCCGGCTGCGGCTGGCCCGGCAGGCCAGGGGGCTGTCCCAGCAGCAGCTCGCCGGGATGGCCAGCGTCACCAGGCAGGCGGTGTCCGCCGTGGAGTCCGGTCATTCGGACCCCTCGCTCCGGGTCGCGCTCGCCCTGACGCGGGCGCTCGGCATGACGGTCGAGGAGCTGTTCGGCCCGGGTGAGCCCGCCGATCCGGTGCTGGCCAGGCCCATCGCGCCGCTGGCCGGCGCGGGCGCCCGGGTGGCGCTCGCCGCCGTGGGCGACGTCTTCGTGGCGCTGCCGCTGCTGGCCGACACCGTGTTCCGGGCCGGTTTCAGCCCGGCAGGCGGCCTGGTCGCAGAGCCCGGCCCGCCGGGCCCAGGAGCACAGCCCGGCGGGCCGGGCCCAGGAGCACAGCCCGGCGGGCCGGGCCCAGGAGCACAGCCGGGGCCCCATCCGGAAGCGGTCGCGGTGCGGCCGATCGGGCCGCCCCGGCCGACGCTGGTGGTGGCAGGCTGCGATCCGGCGCTGCCGCTGCTGGAGACGCCGCTGGCGCTGCTCGACCCGCCAGTGGCGTTCGCGTGGTGGCCGTGCGGCAGCACCGAGGCGCTGCGCCTGGCCGCCGAGGGGCTCGTGCACGCCGCCGGGGTGCATCCGGGCGGCTACGACTGCCACACCGAGATTCCCGGCGGCGCCGAGGTGGTGGGCTTCGCGTCGTGGCGGGAAGGCCTGGTGGTCCGTCCCGGCACGCCGATGACCAGCCTCGCCGACGTCGCCGCGCGCAACCTGCGGCTGGTCAACCGCGAGCCGGGCGCCCAGGCGCGGACGCTGCTTGATCGCGAGCGCATCCGCCTCGGCCTGTCGCCAGCCGAGCTTCCCGGCTATGACAGCCAGGCCGCGGGCCATCTCCAGGTCGCTTCGGCGGTCGCGGGCCGCCTCGCCGACGCGGGCGTGTCGAGCGAGCCGGCCGCGCTCGCCTACCAGCTGGACTTCATCCCGCTGGCGCAGGAACGGTTCGACCTCGTCCTGCCCGCCAAGCAGGCCGCCACCCGCGAGGTCCAGGCGCTGCTGAAGGTGCTCACCTCACGCTGGCTGCTCGCCCAGCTGGCCAGCCTGCCCGGCTATGACCCGGCCAGCTGCGGCGAGCGGCTTGCCTAGGAACTACCTAGTGCCCGAAGACGGGCACCAGCAGCGCGCGGGCGACCGTGTGGAAGCGCAGGTTGAAGCCGGCCACCGCGGGCGTGGTGCCCGGTTCGAGTCCCAGGCTCTCCACATCCAGCGCGTGCACGGCGAACACGTAGCGGTGCGGCGGGTCACCGGCGGGCGGCGCGGCACCGCCGAAGTCCGCCGACCCGTAGTCGTTGCGCAGATGGAACGCGCCGGCCGGCAACCCGGAACCGCTGGCGTCCCCCGCGCCCGCGGGCAGTGAGCTGACCGACGCCGGGATGTCCACCAGCACCCAGTGCCAGAAGCCCGATCCGGTCGGCGCGTCAGGGTCGAAGCAGGTGACGGCGAAGCCCTTGGTCTCCGCGGGAAAGCCGGACCAGGACAGGGATGGTGAGATGTTCTCACCGGTCATCCCGAACGAGTTGAACACCTGGTTCTGCGACATCATCTCGCCGTCGGCGACATCGTCGCTGCTCAGCTCGAACGACGGCACCGCGGGCATGAAGTCATAAGGGAGCGGCGGACGGTCGGCCATGACTACCTCCTCAGCCTTGCAGTAACTCCGGTAGTAACGCTGCAGGAACGCTGCGCCTAACGCTATCGGGTGGCCAAGGGCGGCGTGGGTGCCAGCCTGACATGACCGTGGCGGTGGTCACGTTTGGGAGTACTCGCGGCAAATCGCCGCTGAAGGCCGCCTACGGTGGTGTTGTGAAGCAGCCGAGCAGCACGGGCCCGCGACGTTTCGCGCGTCGCCTGCGCCGCCGGGTGGCGCACGCCACCCGCGGACGGCTCGGCCCCGGTCAGCTCGGCCCGCTCCGGCTAGGCCCCGTCAAGCTGGGCCCCGTCAAGCTGGGCCCCGTGAGCCTGGGTCCCGTCAGGCTGGGCCCCGTCGGCCTAGGCACCGCCGGCCCCTCACCCTGGCTGCGCCGCGGCGCGCTGGCCGCCGCGCTGCTCGGGCTGGCCTTCATGCCGTATTCCTCCTCGGGCGGCCCGGCGGTCGCGTCGTCGGCTGGCTGCCACGCGGGCTGCCGCACCGGGGAGCAGAACATGCTCAAGTGGACCCGCCCGCTGCCCGGGGCCTGGAACGTGCTGCCCGGGCTCAGCGGGACGGTGCCGGCCAGCGGCCTGGCCTACGCGGCCGCTGGAAACGGCGTCGTCGCGCTCGGCCTGGGGATGACCGTGTACGCCTACGCCTCCGGCTCAGGCAAGCCGCTCTGGCAGGACACGCTGGCCGGGTTCCCTGACGGTACCGCGATCGTCTCGGTGCGGGTCTGGCCGGGCGAGGTGACCGCGGGCGTGTCCTACCAGAACCGGCGCACCGAGGTGATCATCGCCACCGCGACCGGCCTCGTGACCGGCCAGCACCCGGCGGCCCGCTTCGGCGGCGCGGTCGCGGGCAGCGCCAAGTTCACCGTTATCGTCGGCAACACGGCCGTGGCCAGCTATGACAACGTGACAGGGAAGCTCCGCTGGCAGCGCTCGACCGGCCCGCTCACGCAGGGCTGGCAGACCGACGGGCAGTACCTGTACGTGGCCGAATCCGCCGACGGGATCCTCGGGTCCGCCCCGGTCACCGCCGTGCGCCGGATCGATATGAAGACCGGCGTACCGCAGCAGATCCTGCCCGCCGAGCCGCTTGGCGGCACGCTGTACCAGGGCGCAGCCGCGTTCAACGGCACGCTGGCCGCGACGTTCCGCGGGGTGATGCTGTTCTCCGCGGCCAGCGGGGTGACCGCGTACTCGGGCACGACCGGCGACCGGCTCTGGTCCATGGCCGGCGCCGTGCCGGAGGGCGCTGACCCGCAGCAGGGCAGGTTCTACCTGACCCGCGGTTCGAGCCTGCTCGCGGTCAGCCCGGTGAACGGCCGGATCCGGGCCACCGCCCCGATCGGGGGCCTGTACGCGGTCAGGGACGGGGTCGCGCTCGGCCTGGACTCAGGTGCCGACGGCGACGCTTGGGGCTATTCGCTGGCTGGCCAGCGGGTCGCGATGACCGCGCCCGCGCTGGCCTGGCCGCACTACTTCGTGGATGTGTCCGGCATCGGGGGCAGCGCCGCCCAGGGCAGCGACCTGGTGGTGATCGCCACCTGCGGTCAGGTCGGTCCCACCGCATCCCCGTCGAGCAGCTCCCAGACCCTGAACAGCCCCCCCGCCTCGAGCAGTCCCCCCGCCTCGAGCAGTCCTGCTGTCTCGCCCAGTTCGTCGGCGTCGTCCGTGTCGCCCAGCTCCAGCCCCACCACCTCGCCCGCCCCGCCCGCCCCCCAAGCCTGCCTGAATCCCCGGCTGGCCGCCCTCAGCCTTTAGCGCCCGGCCTTTACACCGGGTGTTTCCCTGGGTACGTATAGCCGGCAGTGAGCAGGGTGAAACGGCTGATCGACGCCGTGGACGGATATCAGCAGCGGCACGCGTGGCTGGCTGTGCCGTTCGCGGTGGCCAAGAGGTACGCGGACAACCGGGCCTGGAACCTGGCCGCGCTGATCGCCTATTACGGCTTCGTCGCGATCTTCCCGCTGCTGCTGGTGCTGATCACCGTGCTCGACGTCTTGATCAGGAGCGACCCGGCGCTACGGGACCGGCTGCTGAGGTCGGCGCTGGCGCACTATCCGGTGGTCGGCCCGGAGCTCCAGGGCAACCTCAATCCGCTGCACGAGACCGGCCCGGCGCTGGTCTTCGGCCTGCTGGTCATGTTCGTCGGGGCCCGGGGCGTGGCGATGGCGATACAGAACGCCCTCAACTCGCTGTGGGAGATCCCGTGGAAGCGGCGGCCCAGGTTCCCGTGGTCGTGGCTGCGCGCGTTCGGCCTGCTGATCGTGATCGGCGCCGGCCTGACCGTCACCAGCGCGCTGTCCGGGCTGGCCAGCGGGGCGGGCAACGTGCTGACCAATGTCGGCGCCGCGCTGCTGGCCCTGGCTGTCTCGCTGGTGCTGAACGTGGGCATGTACTGGCTCGGGTTCCGGCTCGCGACCGCGCCGGAAATCGGCTGGTTCCAGATGCTGCCCGGCGCCGCCCTCAGCGCCTTCTCCTGGCAGGTCATGCAGTCGATCGGCGGCTATCTGGTCACCCATCAGCTGGCCCGCTCCTCGAACCTGTACGGCACCTTCGCCATCGTGCTCGGGCTCATCGGGTGGCTCTATATCGAAGCCCAGCTCACCGTGTGCGCGGTTGAGGTCAACGTGGTGCTGAACCGCCGGCTGTGGCCGTGGAGCCTCACCGGAATATACGCTGATGCGGAGAATAGGGGTGAAAATCATCAGTCAGAACGACCTTCGCATCATCGTCTGCGGCGCGGGTTTCGGCGGCATGGCAGCCGTAGCGAAGCTGAAAAAGAACCGAGCGAAGCTGAAAGGGACCCCAGCGCAGGTGACGCTGCTTGACGCGAACCTGTACAGCACGTTCCAGCCGCTGCTGTACCAGGTGGCCACGGCGGGGCTCAATCCCGGTGACGTCGCGCACCCGGTGGGCGCCTCGGCGCGCAGGCACGGGGCGACGTACCGGCGCGGTGAGCTGGCCGCGATCGATGCCGGCGCCCGGCGGGTCAAGCTCGTCGACGGCCGGGAGTTCGGCTATGACTACCTGATCATCGCCACCGGCATGGTGGCGTCCTACTACGGCATCAAGGGCGCCGCCGAGCACACCTGCGAGCTGTACACCCGCGCGGACGCCATCGTCCTGCGCGACCACTTCATGGCCGGCATCGAGCGGCTGAGTGAGGACGGCAGGGACTTCAATGTCACCGTGGTCGGCGGGGGCGCTACCGGGGTCGAGCTGGCGGGCGCGCTCGCCGAGCTGCGCGGTGTGGTGCTCCGCTCGACGTTCCCCGACGTGGACCCGAACCGGCTGCACGTCCGGCTGGTCGAGATGGCGCCGTCGCTGCTCACGCCGTTCCCCGAGCGGCTGCGGAACTACACCTTGGAGCAGCTCCGCCGTCGCGGTGTCGATGTCAAGCTGAACACCCGGATCGACGAGGTCACCTCGGATCGCGTGCTGCTCGGCTCGGGAGAATCGCTACCGAGCGAGCTGACCGTCTGGGCCGCGGGCGTCGCCGCCCCGCCGGCCGCATCAGGCTGGGGGCTGCCGCAGGGCAAGAACGGCCGTCTCATCGTCGGCCCTGACCTGCGCGTGCAGGGGCATGACCGGATCTTCGCCGTCGGCGACATCGCCATCAATCCCGACAACCTGGTGCCGCAGACCGCGCAGCCGGCCATTCAGATGGGCAAGCACGCGGCCCGGCAGATCACCCGGCTGGAGCGCGGTGAGGCGACCGAGCCGTTCGCCTACCACGACAAGGGCGACATGGCGACGATCGGACGCCGGTCGGCGGTGGTGCGGCTCAGGGGCGGCCTGCAGATGCGCGGCACCCTGGCCTGGCTGGCCTGGCTCGGCCTGCACCTGATCTACCTGCTGGGCCTGCGGAACCGGCTGACCACCCTGATCAACCTGTCCTGGCGGTACATCGCCTGGGGCCACGGCGGCGCCGTAATCGTGGGCGACGAGCCAACGGAGCGGATCCGGCAGTAAGCTGGTTCAGCGATGGCACTATTCCGTGTAGTAGTTGCGCTCGCGGCGACTTGCCTGCTGGTAGGCTGCGCCGCATCCAGCACCAGCGGCGGCTCGCCCGGCCCGGCCAGCGGCGACGCGGCCGCGATGGGCAATCCCAACCTGGACACCGGTACCTCGCTGGGCGGGGTGGCCGCACCGGACTTCCGGCTGACCAACCAGTTCGGGCAGGACAAGTCGCTCAGCCAGTTGCACGGAAACGTCGTTCTGCTGGGCTTTGAGGACTCACAGTGCACTACGGTCTGCCCGCTCACCACCCAGAGCATGGTGTGGGCCAAGCAGCTGCTCGGGCCTGCTGGAGACCAGGTGCGGCTGCTCGGCGTGGACGCGAACCCGTCGGCGACCAGCGTGGCCGACGTACTCTCGTACTCGCGGGCGCACGGCATGGTCAATCAGTGGGACTTCCTCACCGGGTCGCCCGCGCAGCTGAAGGCGGTGTGGCAGGCGTACCACATCGCGGTGCAGGTTGAGCAGGGGCAGATCGACCACACGCCGGCCCTGTTCGTCATCGACCAGCACGGGCGCGAGCAGAAGCTGTACCTGACCCAGATGGCGTACTCCAGCGTCTTCCAGGCCGCCGAGGTGCTGGCCCAGGAGGTATCCTCGCTGCTGCCCGGGCACCCTCGGGTAGCGAGCAAGCAGTCGCTCGCTGCCGTCGCGGTGCAGGACCCGCGAGCGCACGTGACGCTGCCGGCCGTCTCCGGCAGCTCTGTTACGGGAGGCGTGGTCACGCTCGGGCCAGGCGCGCCGCGGCTGGTGATGTTCTTCGCCACCTGGCTGTCCGAGGTCGGCGACCTGCGTTCTGAGCTGGCGCTCGGGAACGCGTACTCGGCGTGGGCGGCGAGCTCCGGCATGCCCGGGCTGACCGGCGTGGACGAGACGGCCGTCGAGCCGTCCGCCCCCTATGTCCGCTCCTACCTGGCCGGATACGGCCTCAAGTACCCGGTGGGCCTGGACAACGCGGGCCAGGTGGCCGATGGCTATCAGGTGCAGGACCAGCCCTGGTTCACGCTTGTCTCCCCGGCCGGGAAAGTGCTCTGGTCTCACGACGGCTGGCTCCCCCTTCCCGCCCTGGAATCCGCCGTAAAGCACGCTGTAGTAAAGAACGCTGCCGTAAAGAACGCTGCCTAGCCTTTTGAACTGCCGTTTACAGTGGGCGGCGGCGCGGAATGCCATGGGCATGTCTGGACGCGTCATCAGCAGGCTGACCTGGGCGGTTATAGCGTGGCGGGCATGACGAGCGCGGACCTCGCCAACCTGGTAATTGGCCTTATTGCCCTGATCTTTATCGTTGTCAGGCAATGGCAGGTGCGCCCCCTCGAGACAGATATGCGGCTGCCGCTGACCTTCGCGGCAATTGGCCTGTTCCAGCTCATTCAGTTCCTGCATCGAGGCGATCATGGCACTGAGGTTTTCGCCGTGCTGGTGGGCAGTTCTGTCCTCGCCGTGGTCTTCGCCGCGGTCCGGTCGGCTAGCGTCCACGTGTGGTTCGACAGCGATGAGGCGTGGCGGCAGGGCAACTGGCGCACGGCGATCGGGTGGGTCTTCTCGTTCGGGGCCCACCTGGGGTACGACTTCATCGTCGACGGCCGGGGCGCGAACGCCGGCCTCGGCTCGGCGTCGGCGCTGCTGTACTTCGCGGTCACCTGCGCCGTGCAGCGGCTCATCGTCCAAGCCCGCGCCAAGAGCGTCGCCGCGGCGCAGAGCGGGGATCCCGATACCCACATCACCGTCCGCTGGCCATGACGCGGGCTGGGTAACAGGGGCTGGGTAACATATGCCGCTATGACCCTCCCCGACTGGCAGTCCTGGCACGATGACTACGACCGGCCCGATTCCTCGCTGGCCCGCAGGCTCGTCGCGGTGCAGGACCGGATCCGTATCGCGCTCGACACCGCGCCGCCTGGCCCGCTCCGGGCGGTCAGCATGTGCGCGGGCCAGGGCCGGGATCTGATCGGGGTGCTGGCAGGCCACCCGCGCCGCGATGACGTGACGGCTCGCCTCGTCGAGCTGGACGAGCGGAATGCCGCGACCGCCGCGGAGTCGGCGGCGGCGGCCGGCCTGGACAAGGTCGAGGTGGTCACCGGCGACGCGGCGATGACCGACCAGTACGCGGGGATGGTGCCGGCCTACCTGGTGCTGGCGTGCGGAGTGTTCGGCAACGTGGAGGACGCCGACATCGCGCGCACCATCAGCTACTGCACGCAACTGTGCGCGCAGGGCGGCACGGTGGTGTGGACGCGGGGACGGTTCGAGCCGGACCTGGTGCCGCAGGTTTGCGACTGGTTCGCCGAGCGGGGTTTTGAGGAGCTGTGGGTGTCCGAGCCTGGCGTCGGTTACGGCGTCGGCGTGCACCGGCTCACCATGGCGCCGGCCCCGCTCGAGCCCGGCGCGCGGATGTTCACGTTCACCCGCTGGCGGGGAGCCCCGCGGCCGTCCTAGCCACACTCGACCGGTTCCATAGACACTTATGGAATGCCGGTACCCTGTCGCCGGTGGTGGCGCGAGGCGCTAGCGGGAGTCCTCATCGGCGTCTCGCTGCTGGTCATGCTCTTTGCCGGACGCCGGGTCCTGGGGCAGACGGCCGCCGTGTTCGGGCGGCTCGACTGGGCCTGGATGCCGCTCGCGCTGTTCGCCGAGGCCAGCTCCATGTTCGCGTTCGCCCGTGCCCAGCGTCGGCTGCTGCGGGCGGGCGGCCTGGACCTGCACCTGCGCTCGATGGTCGCCGTCACCTACGCGGGGAACGCCATCTCGGTCTCGCTGCCCCTGGCCGGAGCCGAGGCTGGCGCGATGTTCGCCTTCCGCCAGTTCCGCAGGCGCGGCGCCTCGCCGGCCATCGCCAGCTGGGCGCTCGCCATCTCTGGCCTGGTCTCGTCGGCGATGTTCACCCTGCTCGTGGCGGGCGGCGCGGTTGCCTCAGGGAAGGCCGAGGCGGCACTGGCTGGGGCCGGCATCGCGTTGCTGACGCTCGGCCCGGTCGTGGTGCTCCTGGTCGCCGCCCGCAATGCCCACGCGCACCGCCTCATCAGACGATGCGCCACCCCCGTCATCAGCGGCCTTGGCCGGGTCGGCAAACGCCCGGACCGGCCGCGCGGGTGGGGGGAGTCGCTGGAAGCGTTCCTTGACTCGGCCGCGAGCATCGTCGTCCGGCCGCTGCACTACGCCGAGGTGTTCTTCTGCCTGCTCTGGAACTGGATGGCGGATTGCCTGTGCCTGGCCGTCGCGATCACGGCCACCGGCGCCCACGTGCCGTGGCGCGGCCTGTTCCTCGCCTACGGCGCCGCCGCCGCGGCCGCGGCCGTCCCGCTGACCCCGGGCGGCCTGGGCGTAGTTGAGGTCGCCCTGTCCGCCGCGCTAGTCGCCGTCGGCCTGCACGGCTCCCGTGCCCTGGCCGCCGTGCTCGTCTACCGCCTAGTCAGCTTCTGGCTGGTCCTGGCCGTCGGCTGGACCATCCTGGCCTGGCTCAGCCGCAAACGCCGCCAGCTCCCCCAGCAAGCCAGCGCCGG
>Ga0126381_100010470_pt1 | contig 10442 bp, 5 predicted proteins | sample PanSoiMetPlot_28_FD_96465 | JGI IMG/M metagenome (GOLD analysis project Ga0126381, IMG submission 96465) | Tropical forest soil microbial communities from Panama - MetaG Plot_28 | ecosystem: Environmental > Terrestrial > Soil > Tropical forest > Bulk soil | place: Panama | collected 2016-02-17 | reverse complement strand
CTGCTCAAATCGCCAAGAACATCGAACAGTACATCGCTGCGCCGAATCTTCCGGGTAGCACAAATAACCTGAATGTGAACTATCCCGCTAATCTCTTCATCAAACAAACCCTTGATCGAATTGACGAAAATATTGGCGAACATGTTCGTCTATTCATCCGCTATCACTGGCAAAACTTAAGTATCGTAGGCGGCGATCCTTTTCCCACGAACGCATCGTATGGACCGACGAATTCAAGAAACACCGCCGTCGGGTATACACACATCATCACATCGAACCTCGTCAACGATTTTCGAATTGGCCTGAATACGGTTACCTCGAACAACCTGAACTATTTTGCCCAGAACGGTCTGACAGATGCCGGAACGAAGCTGGGTATTCCCGGATTCAATTCGGACTCGGTATACAACAACCCTGGAATTCCTTCGATCAATTTCGACACATACCATGAAGCGGGTAACGATGCCTCGAACTGGTACCAGGACGATCGCACAATCGACGGCTATGACCAGTTGAGCTGGACTCATGGCAAACACAACATCATGGCCGGTGCCGAGCTGCGCAAGCTTACAATCGGCCGCCAGGCAACAAATGATCCCCGCGGTTCATTCAACTTTACCGGTGTTGGTCCTACCGACGCGGGCTACACGAGCACGGGTTACGGCGCAGCCGACTTCATTCTCGGTCTGGCGCAAAGCTCCCAGACACCAGTACTTCCTGTGAAGGGGTCGATCGGTGAGTGGCGTGACGGTTTCTTTGTTCTCGATAACTGGCAGCCGTTTCGCCGGCTGACATTGAACTACGGCCTGCGTTATGAGTTGCCGACAGTGCCTTACAGTCTGAACGGATATGCGCGCATTCTCAATGCAGATCAGACAGCGTTGATTCCCGCCTCAGATGCCTCAGTTGCAGCGGACTTCAAGCCTACTCCGGGATTCAAATTTAATGGACCGAATCACAACAATTGGGCTCCTCGCATCGGCTTCGCCTATCGCGCTACGGAGAACACGACTCTTCGTGGAGGATTCGGCATCTACTACAACGCAAACCAACTCAACACCTACACGTTGACGACACAGAACTATCCGCTCTCTGCGTTCGTCAATTACTTCACAACCTCCTCAGATCTGCTTTCATTGTCAAACCCTGCTCCAGGCGCCGGTTCAGGTTCACCGGTAGCAGGTACTTGCACACCAAAATGCACGTATGTAAGCGCCGTTACGATGGGTCCATATCTGCCCACGCAAACTTTGTATCAATGGAATCTTTCCTGGGGACAGGACCTGTGGAAAGGAGCGGGTGCGGAACTACAATACCTGGGCTCGCATGCCATTCACTTGGATCGTGATTTTTACAACAACCAGCCACAACCTTCTGCGGATAAGAACATCAACAGCCGCAGGCCGAATCAGCTCTTCGGAACAATCCGGCGCATCCAGAACGATGAGTATTCTCACTACAACGGCTTTACTGCAATTCTCCGCCAGCGCGCCAGTCACAACTTGTCAGGCATGCTCAGCTATACCTGGAGCCACGATCTGGACATCACGGATAACTCCAATGGCGCTACGACAACAATGGATCAGTACAACATTGGACTTGATTACGGCGATTCAAACTGGGATATTCGCAATCGCTTTGTAGGTACAGTCACGTATGATCTGCCGAACCTGCCCCACTCCAACGCTCTTGTGCGACAAGTCCTGGGTGGCTGGCAAACAAATGCCATCGTTACTCTTCAGTCGGGTGAACCATTCAATGTCACTCTGGGATTCGATCAGGCGAATGTTGGTTTGCCACGAGGAAATGTCCAGCGCCCCAACGCACTTCATAAGGCATTTGCCAGTTGCAGCCTTCATGACTACATCAGAAACGGCGGATACAGCAATGGCGGAGCATCGTGCATCGATGCAACGGCATTTGCGATTCCTGCTCTGGGAACGTATGGAAGTTCGAGGCGAAATTCCATCCACGGCCCCGGGTTCAGCAATGTAAACTTCTCGGTCTTCAAGAACTTCAATATCTGGGAGAACCTGAAGTTCCAATTCCGCGCGGAAGCCGGGAACCTCTTCAATCATCCAAGTGCCGCTAATCCTAACTCAGAAATTGAGCAGGGGTTTGATCCAACCAATCCGGTTGCCACAAGCAATTTTGGCACGATAACCAGCACAAGCACCTTTTATGCACCGCGCACCATCCAGCTTGCCGGGAAGCTGGTATTCTGAGTTGCTCGTTTCTCGATGTTTGCTTTCTTAAAAGCCGTTGCATATGCAGCGGCTTTTTTATTGTGCGAAAAGACTCAGTGGGATGGCCTCCCCCATTGCCTTATATCCGGCAGGCGATGGATGTAGATGATCGCCGCAATCATCCGCGGGGAGCAACTGATCTGGACGCTGCGGATCGCGTACAACCGCATCGAAATCGACGACGGCGTCAAAGTTTCCCGGCGTGCGGATCCACTTGTTCACGGCTTGCCTATCGGCCTCATTGAATGGTCCCGGGTGGTAGTAGTCCGAACCCGCATAAGGCGTGATCGTCGCTCCGTAGACACGCAAGGCATGCGCATGTGCGCGAGCAATGATTTGCTGGTAGGCGGCGATCACGCGCTGGACCAACGCGGCATGCTCGGCAGCAGAAACCTCGCCGCTTCGCGTCAGGCCGCCAAGATCGTTTACGCCTTCAAACACAATCACCCAGCGCACCCCTGTGGGTGCCAAAACATCGCGATCGAAGCGCGCCAGAGCGTTTGGGCCGAGTCCATCAATGAGCAGGTGGTTTCCACCGATACCTTGATTCGAGACCGCAATGTTGCGAGTACCGAGAGAATTCTGCAGCCGTGCAGCCAGTACGTCCGTCCAGCGATCGTTCCCGTTTGTGGTCGCTCCATGTCCGTCGGTGATTGAATCGCCTAACGCTACTACCGAAGCTGCGCTGGGTGCAGCCTGCACATCAATCTCAGAGACTTGATACCAATGATCCACATGTTTGGCCTCAATGAGGTTTGCGGCGCCGACAAAGTCTCCATGGACGTAATAAGAAGTAGCCCGTGACCCAGGGTGGCCGGTTTCTCCGGTTGGCGGCTTGTCCAGGTGGAACGTGACGGCAAGATCGGAAAGTGCCGATGTTGGATAGTCGAGTGGGTCTGAAACGAACTCTGCACCAGTGGGAATTGTCACATCCGGTTTGCCTGCAAAGGTCAGCGCGCGATCACTTGTTGCATCGATCGCTGAGGATGATGCTGAGATTGGATGTGCCACGTGCACTGAGGTAAAGTGAAGCGCTTCTGTTCCAAACGCGTTGGACAAGTGGACGCGTAAGGCAGGCCCACCTAGCGACAGGTGAAAGATCTGGCGCACGGTGGTGTCGCGCAGGTCTTCGGAGGGAAGCGCATTCTGTGGTTCCGGTATCTGCTGCGAGGCACCCCAACTCGCCACCCATGCTTGCTTCTGGACTACGCCGGCGGTATTGATCTGCGCAACCATGCAATGTACGAGCAACATCAGAGGGAGAATCGCAGCGAATTTCCGTGTCTGTTTCATGGCGGATGATTTAGGATGGACTACTGAAATAAATCGCTTTTCTAAGCGAAAACAAGCGTATCACTTCGGAGCGTTTGCGTGCCTTCCTTGCTCAGGCTGAGTCTCTTCGCCTTTATGTTCGTTGGTCTAGTCAGTGCATTCGCGCAGAACTCCGCGACCCCGCCGCCAGTTACTTTCACCGCCGATCAAGACCACCAGAATATGATGGACCAGCTTGGCATCAGGGCTCTAAGGCCAGGGCCGAGCGGAAATGAGAAGGCGCCCAATCACGCGAACTATGATGAATCCGCCGCTAATCCGTTTCCGAATATTCCTGATCCGCTGGTCACGAATGACGGTCAGAAGGTGACCACTCCTGAAATGTGGTGGAACAAACGCCGGCCCGAACTCGTGGAGATGTTTTCGAAGTACGTATATGGACGCGTGCCCGCAAACGTTCCGAAGGTGACGTGGACGGTTAAGGCTACTGACCGCGAGATGATCGGCTTCACGCCAGTCATCGCCAAAGACCTTATCGGAGAAGTGGACAACTCATCGTATCCGGCCATCAGCGTGCACATTCACATGACCTTGGTCATGCCAGCTAACGCGAAGGGGCCGGTTCCCGTTCTTATGATGTTCTCGCGCGCAGGCTTTCCTAATCCGCGCGAGCCCTCGCCGGAAGAATTCGAGCGCCTCAATCAGGCCTGGAAGGCTCTGCTTATACAACAGGATCCTTCACTGAAGGATGTGTTCGAGAAACATCCGGCATGGCAGCCGGTCAAGAGCACTCCCTTTCAGTTTCCACAGATGAACGAGGACGGTGATCCGCCGAACCAGTGGCAGCTGATGGCAGCGGGCTGGGGCTTTGCGCTCTTCGATCCGGCAAGTGTGCAGGCCGACGACGGTGCCGGAATTACGCGTGGCATCATCGGTCTTGTGAACAAGGGACAACCGCGCAAACCTGAAGATTGGGGGGCGTTGCGCGCGTGGTCCTGGGGCGCAGCTCGTGGCCTCGACTATCTCGAAACCGATCCCACCGTGGATGCAAAACACGTTGGTGTCGAAGGCGTTTCACGGTACGGCAAAGCCGCTTTGGTGACCATGGCTTTTGATCAGCGTTTTGCCATGGTGCTCGTTGGTTCTTCGGGAAAAGGCGGAGCCACGCTGCTGCGCCGCAACTTCGGTGAGGCCGTCGAGAGCCTCACTGGCGGCGAGTACTACTGGATGACGGGCAACTTCATGAAGTATGGCGCGTCTGAAGCGAGCTTCGGCCGAAGTACGCCCGGCGATATTCCGGTCGACTCGAACGAGCTGATTGCACTGTGTGCGCCGCGTCTTACGTTTATCAGCTATGGCATCCCGGAAAAGGGCGATGCGAAATGGCTCGATCATGAAGGCAGCTTTATGGCCACAGTCGATGCAAGCCGTGTCTTCACGCTGCTCGGCGCCAAGGGTCTTGGCGTCGAAGGAGACTATCGCACGGCGAAGATGCCACCTGTCAATGATGGCCTATTGGATGGACAGCTAGCATGGCGTCAGCATGATGGTGGTCACACCGATGCGCCGAATATGAAATGGTTCATCCAGTGGGCAGATAAGTTCATTGGGCATACTCCACCGCAATAGTTGAATCTGGTCGTACAAGTAACCTGAACTGACATTGATGAGCGACAGACCTTTACTTACGTTCGGCTTGGAAAGAAAGCGAACCACTCAGATGCGTTGGAAGTATGCGTCAGTCGTCTTTTGTGCATTGTTGCTCACTACTGGATATTCGCGGATTGCGCATGGACAGCATGTTCGTCTCGATAAAACCAGTGGACAACTTCTGGTCAACGATAAGCCATTCATCATCTTTGGTGGTGAATTCGGCAACTCTTCAGCTGGTACGGCAGCGCAGGCGGATGCCATTCTGCCTTCCATGGCCACGTTGCATCTGAACACAGTGCTGATTCCGATCGCGTGGGAGCAGATAGAACCGACTGAAGGGAATTTCGACTTCAGCATCCTCGACCACTGGATTGAAGTTGCTCGCCAACAAAATCTTCATCTTGTGCTCCTGTGGTTCGGCAGTTGGAAGAACGCATTTTCTGAATATGCTCCCGCATGGGTTAAGGCCGACACAAAGCGCTTCCCGAGAGCCCTTGCCGCGGATGGCTCTCCGCTTGAGATCCTTTCTACGTTTGGACCTGAAACTCTCCGCAGTGATAGTCGTGCTTTTGCCGCGCTTCTTGCACACGTGAAGCAAAAGGATTCAGAGCACGACACAGTGCTGATGGTGCAGGTAGAGAATGAGGTGGGCTACCTCGGACCGGGAAGAGATCGGTCACCTGAAGCCAACCGCCAGTTTTCTTCTACAGTTCCTCCTGAGCTGATGCAGAAGCTGCTCCTCAGACGCGGAGACCTCTCACCAGAACTCTCCGCCCACTTCAATCCGCAAGGCAAGACTTGGGACAAGGTCTTCGGCGAAGCAGCTAATGAGGTCTTCATGGCCTGGCGTTACTCTATGTACATCGATTCGGTGGCCGCGTCCGGTAAAAAGGAATATGACTTGCCGATGTATGTGAACGCCCAATTGCCCGCGCTTCTTGAGCGAGCGGGCGAGTATCCGAGTGGCGGTCCTCATCCTTACTATCTCGATATCTATCGTGCCGTTGGTCAGCACATCGACTTCTATTCTCCCGATATCTACTGGCCGGAATTCGCGTACTGGATCGGCCGTTATCAATTCGCCGGAAATCCGATATTCATACCCGAGGCAAGGCTGGAAGCTGCTCCATACAATGCTCTCTATGCATTCGGAGCTGCCAAAGCCTTCGGATTCTGCCCGTTTGGAGTCGACAGTCTACAACCGACAAAGGATTCCGGCGATCAACCGATGCTCTCGCAGATTTATTCCCTACTTGCCAGCTTAGGAAGCCTCCTACCGGACGCACAAAAGTCCGAACGGACGCGCGCAATCGTACTGCACGCAATCAGTCCTCGCACAACGCAAACAGTTGCATTGGGCGGATATCTATTCCAGGGAAGCTTGTCCCGAGCATGGTCGTCAGGAGCACTGCTTACAAATGACGGAGGGATGCTTCTCCTCGAAACCGGTTCTGAGGAATTCTTTGCGATCGGCTCTGGCCTGACTGTCAAGATGAGCCGCGATCCAGATACCGACTCCAGGATTGCCGGTATTGCCAGCGTCGAAGAAGTATCCAGAACAGATTCGGGTTGGAGTGTCATTGCGCGATTGAACGGAGACCAAACCAATCAGGGACGCCAGCTTACCATGGATTCTCACAACGTTCGGATATACCGGATCAGGTTGTACGCCGCTGTTCCATAGGACTCCAGCCATCCTCATTGAACCGTTATTTGTCGATAGGAAAACCGCACTACAATGGAGCGCAATTGCTATGCTCACTAAGACCAGTCTCCCACTCTTTCTGCTTGCACTTTTGCTCCTGGGGCCAATGAGCCAAGGACAGCAAAGTCCCGCGATCATCACTGTCGATGCTGCTCATCCTGGAGCCGCAATCTCTCCGCAGATGTTCGGCATATTCTTCGAGGATATTAATTTCGCGGCTGATGGCGGCCTTTATCCGGAGCTTGTGAAGAATCGCTCGTTCGAATTCAATGATCCACTGACCGGGTGGCACGAGATCATGGTCGTGAATGCGAACGGAATGGCGCCGCCGAAGGGCGAGCTTGATATTCGGACGCTGGAGCCGCTGAATGTGACTAATCCGCACTACATCCGAGCGCGTGTGTATGAGCCGGGCTATGGGTTCTGGAACACGGGTTTTCGCGGCATGGGAGTGAAAGAGGGAGCCGAGTATCGCTTCTCGGCGTATGTGCGGAGCGGCGCACCGAAGGCGATTCGCGCCAGCATTACAGACGCAAACGGGCGCGAGATTGGAAGCGGCAAGCTGGAAGGATTCGACGGAAGCTGGAAACGGTACGAGACCGTGATTCGTGCTACCGCGACAGAGGAACATGCGCGACTGAATATGTATGTGGACGAGAAAGGATACGTCGATCTCGACATGGTGTCGCTCTTTCCTCTCGACACATGGAACCACCGCCCCAATGGCCTGCGTAAGGATCTGGTGCAATTGCTATACGACATGCATCCCGGCTTTATCAGATTTCCGGGTGGCTGCATAGTCGAGGGTCGGCAACTACTGACGCGCTATCGCTGGAAGACGACAGTGGGAGATGTAGCGGAGCGAAAAACGATCATCAATCGCTGGAATGACGAGTTCGACCAAAGGCCTGCTCCAGACTATTTCCAGTCTTTTGGACTAGGTTTCTATGAGTATTTCCAACTCGCGGAGGATATTGGCGCGCGGCCGCTGCCCATTCTGAATTGCGGCATGGCCTGCCAATTCAACTCAAGCGAAACGGCGAAGATGGATGAGCTGAATGAATATATTCAGGACGCGCTGGATTTGATCGACTTTGCCAATGGGCCGACGACGACGCCGTGGGGAAAACTGCGCGCGCAGATGGGGCATCCGGCGCCGTTTCATCTCGAAATGATTGGCGTGGGCAACGAGCAGTGGGGACCGCGCTATCTGGAACGCTACGAAGTGTTCGCAGCTGCATTGAAGGCGAAGCATCCGGAGATCAAGCTGGTGGTGAGCGCGGGGCCGTCTCCGGCAGGTGAGCTGTTTGACAGCATGTGGGCGAACTGGCGGCAGCTAAAGCCAGATATTGTAGACGAGCACTACTACATGGCTCCTGAATGGTTCCTTTCGAACGCTGGACGCTACGACCACTATGACCGATCGGGACCGAAGATCTTCGCGGGCGAATATGCTGCCCAGACGTCCGGCGTGGCGAAGCCGGACAATCGCAACAATTGGAAGGCCGCGATCTCAGAAGCCGCCTTTATGACTGGGCTAGAGCGCAACGGCGACGTGGTGCAGATGGCCTCCTATGCTCCTTTGATGGCCCACGTAGACGCATGGCAGTGGACTCCCGACGCAATCTGGTTTGACAACCTGCGCTCCTATGGCACTCCGGACTATTACGTTCAGGCCCTGTACGCGAACAATGCAGGAACACGCATCGTTCCGGTAACACCGCAGGCGAAGGAAGACCTGTACACAAGCGCATCGCTGGACGAGCCCAACCATGAACTGATCGTAAAGGTTATTAACAATACGTCAGCAACACGACCGGCAGAGATTCATGTCGATGGATACGGCGGTTCGGGTACGGTGAAGGTGGTGACACTCGCAAGCACAGACCTGAACGCGGAGAACAGCTTTAAACATCCGAAGGCAATTTCACCGGAGATGTTGAGTACTGAAGTGAAATCAGGAGCCATCTCAGTCGAATTGCAGCCCTATTCGGTAAATGTGTACCGAATACCACTGCGATAACAACCTAGTTCATCCCGATTTACTTGTAACAGTGAAAACGCGGAACCCACTCACCGGACTCGTTCCGGTGAAATCCCACGGATTGATGGCAAACCCCACACTTGCCGTCACCGGTCTTCCGATCCTCATTGGGGCGAATCAATCTGTGATTTTCATGGTAGATCTCGCGGCCAAAACAAGGCGGCTTCCCGCTATTGGGCGTTGGCTTCATGTTCAGATTCTGATGTGATCCAGAAATGGAATCAAGGCCATTAGTTTCCGTAATCCGGCTCATCATGTTGAGCAATAGCCTGCATTCTCGCTTGTATAAATTCGACTGGCCATGATCGCACATCTTTCGAGAAGCATAGCTTTCGATCTGCCGTCTTGCGGTCGATGTTGTTGACAAAGAAAGTTCCAGGCCTCAAAGTATTCGCACGTTTTGAAGAGAGGATTTTGGGCCCACTTGTCGCGGATCGCAGGCAATCATACATAGAATTCTCGGCCATTCTTCTCTCAGCGTATGCGCTTGTTGGGTAAAGCAGTTGATTTGCCTCACACACTGCCTTGAGGGAACAAGATATGACCGCAACGACCACTCAATCGCCATCAACGTTCCAGCGTCCTGTCGAAACCATCGCGACAGTCAAAGTTCCGACCGCCAAAGACACTGAAGAAGGGCGCCGTTTACTTGAGACACACGGAAAACTTCTGTGGCGTCGTTGGGGGCCTTATGTCAGCGAACGTTCGTGGGGAACGGTTCGCGAAGACTACAGTGCGAACGGAGCGGCATGGGATTTCCTTTCTCATGATGCGGCCCGAAGCAAGGCTTACCGCTGGGGCGAAGATGGTCTAGCCGCGATCTGTGATCGCTATCAGTTGCTGGTTTTCAGTGTTGTCCTCTGGAATGGAAAGGATCCGATTCTGAAAGAACGCGCTTTTGGCCTGACGCCCAGTGAGGGCAATCATGGCGAAGACGTGAAGGACTACTACTTTTATCTCGACAGTACTCCAACCCATTCCTATATGAAGTACCTCTACAAGTATCCGCAGGCGCATTACCCGTATGAATGGCTGTTAGAGGAAAACAGGAAGCGCGGTGGTCGGGGATTCGAGTTCGAACTTCTCGACACAGGCATTTTCGACGAGAACCGTTATTTTGATGTGTTTGTCGAGTACGGCAAGGCTTCAGCCGAGGATGTTTGCATACGCATCGAGGCCGTGAACCGTGGACCAGACGCTGCCCCTTTGCACATACTTCCGCATCTCTGGTTTCGCAACATCTGGGGGTGGACGGACCCTCCCGGCGCAATACCTGTAATTGCTGAAGGACCCACCGCAGACGGATTCATCAGCCTGGCCGCAGACGACTCGGCTGCCGAACGTCTTAAAAATTTGCCATTCGACTATGCACTTGGAAAGCGCTACCTCTATGCGCAGGCGGAAGGACAGCCGCTCTTCACTGACAACGAGACGAACGCGCAGAGGCTCTATGGAATTCCGAGCGCTCACCGCTATTTCAAAGATGCCTTCCATCGCGCGATCGTGAATGGAGAATCCGAGG
>Ga0126381_100010468_pt1 | contig 10443 bp, 12 predicted proteins | sample PanSoiMetPlot_28_FD_96465 | JGI IMG/M metagenome (GOLD analysis project Ga0126381, IMG submission 96465) | Tropical forest soil microbial communities from Panama - MetaG Plot_28 | ecosystem: Environmental > Terrestrial > Soil > Tropical forest > Bulk soil | place: Panama | collected 2016-02-17 | reverse complement strand
AGGCCGAACCGAATACCCGATAGACGTTGCGGCGCGCAGAAGGAGCAACCCGATGTACGCTGCACAAGCGGCGCTTCCTCCCCCATCGGCCACGCTGCAGTTGCTGGAAGCGCGCGTCGTGCCGGAGTTCGGCGCCTTCTGGCTGACGCGCCCGTGGCTGTCCGCCGTTGTGCCGCCGGGCGATGGTCATCCCGTTCTCGTGCTGCCCGGCCTGCTGGCGGACGACGGCAGCACGCGCGCGCTCCGCGGCTTTCTCAATTCGCACGGCTACGCCGCCGCCGGCTGGGAGCTCGGGCCGAACCTGGGCGCGCGCCCCAACCTCGAACGCGACATGCTGGCTCGCATCGATGAGCTGTTCGAGCGCCACGGTCGGCGCGTCAGTCTCGTGGGCTGGAGCCTGGGCGGCCTCTATGCCCGTCAGCTCGCCAAGATCGTCCCCGACAGCGTGCGATGCCTGATCACCCTGGGCAGCCCGTTCGCCGGTTCGCCCAAGTGCACCAACGCCTGGCGCACCTATGAGATCGTGACCGGCACCAGCATCGAAGATCGGGACGTGCCGGGTACGTTCGGCGAGGCGCCGCCGGTGCCCACGACCTCCATCTTCAGCCGCACCGATGGCGTCGTTGCCTGGCAGGCGTGCCTGAACAAGGACGGCCCCCAGGTCGAAAACATCGAAGTCTACGGCAGCCATTGCGGGCTCGGCCATCACCCGGCCGCCGTCTTCGCCATTGCCGATCGCCTTGCCCAGCCGGAGGGCGGGTGGAGGACATTCGACCGCAGCGGCTGGCGACACCTGTTCTTTCCCGACTGGAGGCGCGCATGAGCAGAACATTCATGATGGCGGTACCGCTGCTGGTCTCGATCGGTCTCCTGCTCTCAGCCTGCTTCACGACCGACGCGCCCAAGCCGGTGTACGGCTACGGCCTTCCCTATGGCTCGGTCGACCTTGTCGACTGGCGATAAGAGCTGAAGCCGTTCATCGCGACGGCGTGACCGGCGCCGGCGGCTGACGCACCGGTGGGCCCGGCCGCGGCCGCACCGGCGGCGGCGGCAGGGTATCGGCCGGCCGCTCGCTCAGCTCCTGCAGGCCGGGCATCGGGCTCACCGCCTGATTCTTGGAATTGGGTCCCGCCGTCGCCCCCGAGCCGCCGCTGATCAGCGGCCCCGAATCGGGCAGCTTGCTGGCGTCGATGTTCTCCGTCGCCGAGCGCTGCGCCTGCGCGACCGTCGCCGCGAGGACAAGCGGCAGGGCCACGAGAAAGGAAAACCTCATATCACCCTCCACGCGAGGTACAGTCCGTCAACTCGAAGGCAGGCGCGGCGTTGCGCGGAAGGAGAGGCGAAATGGAGGCAACCCGGACGGTCGGGCCCAAGCTCAGCGAAGACAGCGAAGAGCTGGCGCGCGACTACGAGAGGGTGAGCCAGGCTCGCCAGTTCCAGTCCGGCAAGCGCCTGGTGCAGGCGCTCGATATTCGTGCGGGCGAGCGCGTGCTCGACGTCGGCTGTGGCACGGGGCTGCTGGCACAGCACATGGCCGACATCGTCGGAACCACCGGCCATGTGCTCGGGATCGATCCACTGCCGCTGCGCATCGCGCTGGCCGAGGCCAAGGCTCAGCCCCATCTCGCGTTCCGCGTCGCCAGCGCCTACGACCTCTCCTTCATCGCCGATGGACGCTTCGACGTGGTCGTGCTGAACGCCGTGTTGCACTGGCTGCCGGAGAAGACCGGCCCGCTCCGCGCCTTCGCCCGCGTGCTCGGGCCTGGCGGGCGCATCGGCATCGGCGGCAGCGCCAAGGACCAGCCCTATGCGTTGCGCGACGCCTGGTGGCGGGTCATGACGCGGCCGCCCTTCTCCGCTCATCCGCGGCCGGCGGGCGACATCGTCTCGCGGGTGGACGAGGAGGAACTCCGCGCACTTCTACAGGTCGCGGGCTTCGAGGTGACGTCGGTCGAGCTTTATGACAGTTCGTTCTTCCACGCCTCGGCCGAGGCGGCCGTGCGCTATTCCCAAGCCAGCTCGTTCGGCAACATGCTCGGCCATCTGCCGCGCGAGCTGCGGCCGGCGGCGCACGTCGCCATCGTCGAGGAGCTTGCCCGGGAGGCCGGTCCCGACGGCGCGATCAGGCAAGAAGGGCGGCGCATGGTGGTGGCGCGCAAGACAGCGACGGCATAGCTCCCGCAACTTCTGTCAGCGGTATTTTCCAGAACGGCGATTCCCGAAGACACTTCCTATTGTGGTCGCCAAGGGTAGCCTGCCCTCAATATCTTGTGGTTCAACCGCAAGACCCCCCTCCCTGGTGCTTGGGTATTCCCCCCGCCAGAACGGCGGCCTGCCGAGGCAGGCCGCCGTTGCAAGACACATGACCTCAGCGCGTGTAGACCGTGGTCGTCGCTGGCGCCGGAGCGGTGTAGACGGTGGTGGCGGGGGCCGGCGTGGCTACGACCGTGGCTGCGGGCGCGGGCTGCTGGACGGTCCTTTCCTCCTTGACGCTACAGGCGGCCAGGGCGGCGAAACTCGCGAGCGCGACAACGGACAGGCGTTTCATGGCGGTACTCCCTTCCTGGGGCCCCAACGCCCGCCTCTGCCGCAGGTTCCTGCCCTCGACTGGTCACTGCAGCGGCGCAGCCTTGTTGCGTGGCTTGGCGTTGAGCCAGCGCGAAGGGAAGGTGTGGCTTCTCTTCTGGGCACCGCTGGTGGCCCCTCGCCCACACTTACGGCGGTTTGCCGGCATGCCCGAGCCCGCCCGATCTTCCTCCGGGCGGGCTCATTGCTGCGCTAGCGCCGGCGCCGCAGCGCGGTGCTCAGCATGACGGTGGCCGCAAGGCCAAGGCCTGCCATCACCAGCACCGCCGCGCGCGGCCCGAACTCGCGCGCCAGCGCGCCGGCGGCCAGCACCCCCAAGGGACCGGTGCCGATGCAGACCGTCACGATGCCCATCAGCCGCGAGCGCATGTCGATCGGCGCTTCGGTCAGCATCAAGGTGGTCTGCATGTTGCTGAAGCCCGCCGTGCCGAAGCCGCCCAGCACCAGCACGGCGAAGGCCAGCCAGTAGGACGGCGAGAGCGCCATTACGATCAGCGCCAGCATGAAGAAGGCGGCGCCGCCGGCGAACATGAGCCGGCGGTCGATGCGCAGCACGCCGGCCGCGATCAGCGCGCCGCCCAGCAGGGACCCGATCGGCTCGGCCGCCGCTAAGAGACCGACCAGGGCCGGCGAGACCTGGAATGCGCCGAGCCCAAGCGGCGCCATCAGGCCCGAATAGGCAAAGGCAAAGGCGTTGGTGACGATGGTGATGGCGTAGACCAGCAGGATGGTCGGCCTGGTGCGGGCGAACGCCAGTCCTTCGGCGATGTCGGCGGGGATGCGATTGAGCGCCAGCGGCCGGATCACCTGCGCATGCACCAGCCCTGAAAGCGCGAAGGCGCCGAAGAACTGCACCAGCGCGGTCAGGGTGTAGGCGCCTTTCATGCCCAGCCACTGGAAGGCGAGCCCGCCCAAGAGCGGGCCAATCATGCGCGTGGCGGCGTTGGTCGCCGAATCGAGCGCGATCGCCGGCACGATGCGATGGGGACCCGCGACCTCGCCCACCATGCGCCGCCGGGTCGACATCTCGGTCGACCACATGGTGCCCGACACGAAGTTGCCCAGCGCCACATGCCACAGCGCGAGATCGCCGGTCGTGGCGAGCGTGGCGAGCAGCGTGGAGACCAGCGCCGGCACGATCAGCGCCAGCATCACGATCACTTTGCGATCGACCGCTTCGGAGATGGCGCCGGCAAAAGCGCCGAACGCCAGCTGCGGCAGCTGACGGGCCGCTACCACGGCGGTCGCGGCGAGCGCCGAGCCCGTCACTTCGTAGGCGAACACGCCGGAGACCAGAAGCTCCAGCCAACGCATGGCGTTGGCGAAGCCTCCCACCAGCCACAGCCGCAGGAAATCCGGCAGCCGCAGCAGCTCCCTGATCGGTCCCTCCATTGGCGAGAAGCTAACGTGCCCGGGCCGCATCGCTCCAGCGGCACATCGCGGAGTATTTCGCTATTCTGCTCCTCGGGAGGAGATGCTTCGTGCTGAGACGTCGTGTGCTCGCCGCGGCGGCTGTCGCCGCGCCGATGATTGGACGGATGCCGCTCGCTAGAGGAACTGCTTGAGTGCCGCCAGCACGACCAGCGCGCCGCTCGCCATCACCGCGCTGCCGAGCGAGATGACGAGCAGGCCGCGGCCGGGCGACAGCCGGCCCATCGACGTGGCGATCCAGAACAGCGGGTCGTTGACGTGGCAGATCGCCATCGCGCCGGCGCCGGTCGCCGCAGCCGCGAGCGCGCGCCCGCTCGCGCTGTCCAGTCCGAGCGCGGGAAGCATGGGCTCGACCATGCCCGAGGCGGTGAGCACGGCGGTGAGCGAGTTGCCCTGCATGGTCTTGACGATCGCCGCGGCGAGGAAAGGCGTCAGCAGGCCGAAGCGCGGATAGAGCGCATGCTCGGCGAGAAGCTCGGCCATGCCGGCCTCGTCGAAGACGCGCGACAGGCCGCCCGCTGCACCGACCGCGAGCAACAGCGGCGCCCAGCTGCGTCCGGCCAGCGCCGAAGGCTGCCAGCGCCCGGCGAACAGCACGCCGAGCGTCACGGCGATGGCGGTCAGCATCAGGGGCTTGCTGATGCCGATATAGAACTCGCGCGCGCCGCCCTTGCCCAGGGGCTCGCTCGGAATCTGCGCCACCGACTGCACGATCAGGAGCGCAATCGGCACGGCCACGGCCAGCCATGCCCAGTGCAGCTTGCCGGGCGTCGTGGCTTGCGGCACTTGCCGCGCGACGTACCACCAACCCAGCAGAGCCGCGATCACCGCCACCGGCAGCGCGATCATAAAGGTGGCACTGTTGGTCGCCTTCATCACCGAGCTCGCCGCGACGGCAAGCGGCGAGGGCGCTACCAGCGACGAAAAGGCGAGCAAGGTGAGCGCAAGACCGAGCGCACGCCGCGGCGCTTCCTGCCCGGCGGGCTGCAGCAGGGCGAGCGCGCCGGTGGCCGAGGCGCCAAGGCCGCCGAGGGCGCCGGCAACCGCCGACGTGCCGGTGCCGAGCGGCTGGCGCAGCACCAGCGCGCCAACCAGTGAGCCCGCCACCACCAGCAGCCCCGCCTGCTCGAGCGCCGCGGTGAAGCCCAGGCCGAACGCCTTGCCGACCGACATGAAGGTCATGTCGGCGGCGATGCCGTAGACCACGACGGTGGCCATGATGGCGAGGAAGGCGGGCAGGCGCAGGCTTTGGATCAGGTAGACGACCGCCGCCACGGCGATCGGCACCAGCAGGGAAGCAAGCAACATGTCGGCCCCGACATTAGCCTGTATAGTCGGCCCATGTACAAAGTCCTGATCGCCGCGCTCCTCTTGCTCGGTCTGGCGGGGCCGGTCGGGGCCGAACCCTTGGTGCGCATCGAAGGCAAGAGGTTCCTCTTGCCGGACGGCAGCGTGCTGGCGATCAAGGGCATCAACCTCGGCAACTGGCTGATGCCCGAGGGCTACATGTTCAAATTCGAGGTCGCCAAGTCGCCACGCCAGATCTTCGGCGCCTTCGAGCGCCTGCTTGGGCGCGACAAGGCGGCGGCGTTCTGGCGGCAGTTCCGCAACGCCTATATCGGCCAGGACGACATCCGGTTCATCAAGTCGGCTGGCTTCAACGCCGTGCGCATCCCGCTTCACTGGCGCCTGTTCATGACCGACGACGGCGCGATCGAAGGCGAGGGCTGGGCGCTGCTCGATCGCGTGCTCGGCTGGGTGCGCGACGCCGGCCTCGTGGCCATCCTCGACCTGCATGCGGCGCCCGGCGGACAGACCGGCATCAACCATGACGACGGGCCGGGCTACCCGCTGATGTTCTATGTGCCGCGCGACCGCGCGCTCACCATCAAACTGTGGCGCGCCATCGCGGCGCGCTACAGCGGCAACGGCGCCATCCTGGGCTACGACCTGTTGAACGAGCCGATCGCGCCCTACCACGACGTCGCCACGCTCAATCCCCGGCTGGAGCCGTTCTACAAGGACGCGACGGCGGCGGTCCGCGAGGTCGACCCGGGTCGCATCGTGTTCCTGGCGGGCGGGCAGTGGAGCTCGAGCTTCGACATGCTGGGCCCGCCCTTCGCCGACAACCTCGCCTACACCTATCACCTGTTCTGGGCCAGCACGCGGCGCGATTCCATCCAGCGCCATCTCAACTTTAGCAATCGCTACGACGTGCCGATGTTCTTGGGCGAGACCGGCGAGCTCACCGACGAATGGAACGAGCGCTTCCGCAAGCTCAACGAGGAGCACGGCATCGGCTGGGCCTTCTGGACCTACAAGAACCTCGACACGCCCTCGACCGTGGTGTCGATCGCCAAGCCCGAAGGCTGGGACCAGATCGTGGCCTTCGCCGACGGCAGGACCAGCGAGAAGCCGTCCGACGCCGTGATCGATCGCCCGATCGCGCAGTATCTCGAAGCGATGCGCTTCAAGAACGGCGAGATTCGCTGGAGCTATCTGGCGTCGCTCGGGTTGAAGGGCGCGCCGTAGGAGCCCGTCGGGATGTCTTTCCTGTTGCTTCATCCCGTCGTCGTCTTCGTGATCTCCTTCGTGGTTCTCTGGCTCGCCGCAGTGCTCGGCCTTCACCTGAAGAAGGCCACCGGGTTTGACCAGGAGAAGAGAAGCGACTTCGCCCTGATACAGGCCGCCACGCTGACGCTGTTGGGCCTTTTGATCGGCTTCAGCTTCTCGATGGCCGTCGGGCGGTACGATCAGCGCAAGAACTTCGAAGAGGCCGAGGCCAACGCCATCGGCACCGAATACCTGCGGGCAGACCTGCTGGCTCCGGCTGATCGCGACAAGATTCGCGGGCTCCTGAAGAAGTACGCGGAGCTGCGTATCCGCTACTACCAGGCGGAGCTCGATGCGGTTGACTCGATCGATACCCGGACAGCGCAGCTGCAGGGCGAACTGTGGTCAGCGGTCGTGGGGCCGGCCGGCCAGAAGCCCGATCCTGTCGTCGCCCTTGTCGTCTCGGGCATGAACGACGTGATCAACGCGCAGGGCTACACCCTTGCGGCATGGCGATATCACGTTCCCCTGTCGGCCATGGCCCTGATGGTAGGCATTGCCGCCCTGTGCAACGTGCTGGTTGGCTATGGATCGAGCAGCGTCGGGCCGAGCCGCCTTCTGCTCATGGTCCTGCCGCTCTTCGTGGCGACCACCTTCATGCTGATCTATGACATCGACTCGCCACGCCGCGGCCTGGTCCGGGTGGTGCCAGCCAACCTTGAGAGCCTGCTCGCCTCTCTGCAGGCTCAATGACTTCTATGAGCCGCCGCGGTCCCGGTAGTAGTCCGCCAGCCCGTCGAGCGCCGCCGCGCCATCGCCCTTGAAGGTCGGACCATGCATCAGGGCAATGGTCGTCGGCCGCAAGGCGGCGAGCCGGCGCAGCGTCGGCTCGGTTTGCGGGGTGAGCGGCATGAAGGGCACGGCCTTCCCCGTCGCGATGGCGGGTTCGAGGATGTCGGATTCGGTCGTCGGCGCGGCCGGCCCCATCTGGGTGAAGAGATCGCTGCTGAACAGCGTGCCCGTGGTCTCCTCGAAGATCACGCCGGCATCCCAGTTGTGCGGCACGTGCGGCGTGTCGAGCCAGCGCACGCGCTTGCCGCCGAGATCGAGCACCTCGTCGTTCTTGAGCGCGCGCGGCGGGCGGTCGGCCATGTCTGAAAGCCAGATGTTGCAGCCGACCTGGCCGTGCGCCGGCGTCGCCTTGGGGGCGGCGGCCAGCCACTGGTTGAGCGCGCCGCTTTCGTCGGCCTCGACGTGGCTGCAGGTCGTCCAGCGCAGGCGGTCGATCGGCATCACTTTCTTGACCGCCTCCGAGATCAGGGCAAACAGCGCGCGCTGTCCGTAGTGGAACAGGAGCGGCTCGTCGGCGTCGATCAGGAACTGGTTGAAGGTGAAGCCGGTTGGCCCGACCTGGGGCACGAAGGTCGAGAGGCGATAGATCCGGTCGGCGATTTCAGCGATCTCGGTTTTCATGGCTTGAGGACCTCAATGAGCTTGGCATTGAATGCGTCGGCGGCCTCGTAGGCAACCCAGTGGCCGCCGTCGGCAATGACGTTCATCTCGAAGTCGGGCTGGACGGCGCGAAACAGGTCGATGCGTTCCTGGATGTGCGGATAGGTCGTTGAATCGAACTCGCCCCACATGCCGGTGAGCGGCGTCCTGACCCGCGGCAGCACTTCGCTGAGCTTGTAGGCCTGGCCCATGTCGCGGCTGCGCGTCTTGGCGCGCGTGGTGTTGAGGATCTGCATGTGGATCGCCACCCCGTCGACCTTGGCCGGATCGTGCAGCATCAGGATCTCCAGATTGCGCCGCGCTTCGGCGGCCAGCGTCTCGGCCGGCATCTCGGCCAAGAGCTTGCGCAGCTTGGGGCCGGGCTTGCGCGTGGCCTTGAGACCGCTCGCGCCCACCAGGACGATGCGCCGCAGGCGCTCGTCAACCAGCGTCGAGAGATGCCCCGCCACCATGCCGCCGAAGGAGAAGCCGGTGATGGCGAACGGCCGGTCGGCCGGGATCAGCGCATCCAGCGCCGTCTTCACGCAGCGCGTCACCGACCAGATGTCGCGCACGTCGTCGGGCGGGTCGCTGTCGCCCAGCCCCGGCAGGTCGGCGGCGTAGACGGTGAAATGCCGGCTGAGCGGCCCGACATTGCGGATCCAATGGATCCACGAGCCCGACCCGCCGTGGAAGAGGAGCAGGATCGGCTTGCCGGAGTCCTTGCTCCAGACATGCCACATCATGCTTCCGCCATTGCCCATGTGGACGCGGATCTTTTGCGACGCCGTCGCCTCGATGGCCGCGATATGCTCGCCAGCCGTGCGGCCATCCGCCATGCGCGGAACTGCGGAGTAGTCGAGCTTCATGGGCGAAGGGCGCCCAGCAGGCGTTCGACGAAGCCGGACACTTGCTTGCGGTCGATCCAGCGCAGCACCGTCACCAGGTCGTTGTCGGGATCGATCCAGATGATGTGGCTGGCCCAGCCGAGCGCGAAGCAACTTCGTTCCGAGGCCGCGGGGAACTGCCGTCGTCCTGAATTGAGCCACCACATCAGCCCATAGAAGGGGGCGATGGGACAGGGCTTCACCAGCTCCGCCGTCCAGCCCTTGGGCAGGAGCTGCTTGCCGTGCCAGGCGCCGCCTTGCGCCACCAAGAGGCCGGTGAGCGCAAGATCGCGCGCCGAGATCACGATGCCGCCGCCCCAATGTCCGCCGCCCGGCACCGAGACCATCTCCTTGCCGTCGATCACGACGATGGAATTGCGGTAGCCGTCCCAGCGCCAGTCCGCCGACGCCCCGATCGGATCCATGATGCGTCGTTTCAGCACCGAAGGCAGCGGCTCCTTGAAGACCTGCAGCAGCGAATAGCTCAACCGGTTCACGCGCACGTCGTTGTATTCGTAGAACGTGCCCGGTTTCTTGAGCGCGCGCCGCGTGCCCTTGGGCGCCTCGGCCACGGCCAGCCCGACCACGCGGTTGTGGTCGATGCGATCCTCCTTGCCGAACATCGTGCCCTGCCATTCGCTGGTCTGGGTCAGGAGATGCCGCCAGGTGACGTCGCGGTTCTGCTCGCTCTTGAAGCCGGCATCGAGGGCGTAGTCTCCGGCCTTGTCGTCGAGGCTCCTGATCAGCCCGTCGCCCAGCGCCAGCCCGGCCAGCAGTGCGAGATAGCTCTTGGCGACGCTGAAGGTCATGTCGGGCCGAGTCACCTCGCCCCATTCGGCCAACACCTTGCCGCCGCGATAGACGATGCCGGCGTGGCCGCCGCGCGGCGTCACCGGCCCCAGCACCTCGTTGTCGGGCGCCTTCTCGCCGGAGTCGTAGGTCATCACGAACTGGCCGTCGGGCATGCGCATGCTGGCGGGCCATTTGGACTGGGCGGTTTGGGCGAAGGCGATGGCTTCTTTCAGATCATTCATGCCCGCAATCAACATTGGAGGCTGCCAGCGAGCAAGCGTAGAAACGCCGGCATGGCCATGCCTTCCACGCTCACCCTGCGCCGTCCCGACGACTGGCACACCCATCTGCGCGATGGACCGATGCTTGAGGCAGTGGCGATCCATACGGCCCGCCAGTTCGCGCGCGCCATCATCATGCCCAATCTCGTGCCGCCGGTGACCAAGGTCGCCGAAGCCGCGGCCTACCGCGAGCGAATCCGCAGAGCGATCCCGGGCGGTCTCGCCTTCGAGCCGCTGATGACCTGCTACCTGACCGACGATGCGGCGCCGGCGGAACTGGCCCGCGGCAAGCGCGAGGGCGTGTGGGTTGCCGCCAAGCTCTATCCGGCGCACGCCACCACCAACTCTGCGCATGGCGTGACGTCGATGGACCGCATCGCGCCCGCGCTCGAGGCGATGGAGAAGGAGGGCATGCCGCTCCT
>Ga0126381_100010467_pt1 | contig 10444 bp, 8 predicted proteins | sample PanSoiMetPlot_28_FD_96465 | JGI IMG/M metagenome (GOLD analysis project Ga0126381, IMG submission 96465) | Tropical forest soil microbial communities from Panama - MetaG Plot_28 | ecosystem: Environmental > Terrestrial > Soil > Tropical forest > Bulk soil | place: Panama | collected 2016-02-17 | reverse complement strand
ACGGGGTGCCGGAGATGGTCATGTCCACTGCGACGTAGGAACAGTGCGAAAGGTGACGCGGGTGACTTCGACTTCGACGGGCACCTGCTTACGAATCCAGTGGCTGTTGACGGTGATGGGTCAGGCGGTCAGTGGCATTTACGGAATATGCGCCATAGCTGGAGGCTCACCATCTCTAAATTTCCAGTAGTAGACGGCCCAAGCGATCAAGACGAGGCCGTTTTGAATGTGCATCCAATCGGGAGGTGGACGGTAGCCGAGGTAGAGGGCTGTGAAGGTGCAGCCCGCAGTCCATATTGAAAGAAGGGCGAGAATCCGCCAAGGCACGGGAAATTCGCTACGTTCTTTGATTCTGACTTTCATTGTCCCATTTGCTTACAGATATACCCCGTCAACATGGCCCGCCAGCGTATCATGTCCATTCCAAAAGGCAATGATTTTCTGCGGGGGGGAATCGCCTGCTTCTCGCCGGGGCAAGCGCACCTGCTTTCGCGGGCGGGGATTCTGTGACTAGCGGAGGTCGTCCAGTGCTAATTCGAGAGTTTCCTTTACATGGCGAAAGTCAGCTTTCATTTGAATGCCGAGTTGAGCCGTTGCCGGAGCCTTGACGTAAGTGATTGAGTTGCGTGTCGCCCCGATCTGGTACTCAACCAGCTTCATATAGGTCTGTAACTGGATTGTGACGATGGGCAACACAGCGACCCGATCGCTAGAACACTCTAACTTCTCATACATTAGCTAGGTATTCGACTACAAGCATTCCACGGTGGCCCTGAGGCCCGAAAAACTTCCATTTCTACAGAGGTCCATCAAAAGTTCTCCATCAGCCAAACATTGTTGTCCCAAGATGTGGCCCCAATCGCAAGGTGACGGCCGTCTGGAGATGGCAAGGCATACACTTCCAAGCCTCCACTAAGTCTCCATATAGGAACCACCTCGCCTTGTAAATCCACGTACAGCAGGACGATGCCCGCTTCGTTCTTGCTTGCCGTGAACCAGCCCTTGCCGTCCGCCGCCCAATATAAGCCTCCCAAGTTAGTCCAATCTTTGACGGTAATCTCCTTCAGAGGCTGACCCTTCAACGAAACAATGTCGATTCGGTTATTCAAGGGATTGAGGATAGCTATGCTGGAACCATCCCGAGAAATGCCCCAACTGTATTGGTCGACTGCCGGGTCGGTTTCGAACCTGGCGATTTCCGCGCCGCGACCCTTGAGCGCGTCAAAGGCCGTGAAGATGAGCGGCTTTCCATCTTGGTTTTGTTCGGCAACCACGCACAGATTAACCGGAGCAACGGCACAGCGTGGCCGGCCGTAAGTGTCCGACATCATCACCAGGTGCGGAGTCCCTCCTTGGATGGGAACTGCCATCACCGGGACGATTCCGTCACAACCCCTTGCACAGTCCAAGTAAAACAACCACGAGCCGTCTGGACTTATGGCAGAGCCTGCGACATTCTCCCTCCCCATCACTAGTGGTTCCTCGGTGTCTGAGTCGAGAGCCTGCTTGAAGAGCCGGGGATGACCCTCGCGCCTCGAGCGGAAAACGACCGCGTGGCTGTCGGGTGTCCAGGTTTCAACGGCGTTTGTGTATTCGTTGAGTGTGACATGCTTGAAACTCGATAGACGAACACCATTGGCTTCGATGTCAGCAACATTCACCGTTGACTGCGGAGCCGATCGCTGGAACGCGAGGCGCTTTCCGTCAGACGTCACGCTCGTGTACCCAAGCCAAAGCCCGGACCAATTCGTTAGCTGCCGTGGCGTCTCTGTGGGCTTGCCACTGCGCGGATCTACCCGCAGTTCCCAGAAGTTACCGTGATGTCCGCCACCGACATAAATGACTCGTCCAGCGGGTAGCGAAGCAAAATCAGTCAAGTGCCACCAGTCCCCAGGAGATTGGACGAGTGAGATGGGAGGTCCACCTCGCAGGTCGCGACTTACCAGTTCTCCATGGGTAGCGCTAACTTGAAGATAGATCACTCGCTGCCCGTCTTCCGACCAATGGAGGTCTCCGATTACAGTTTTCTCTGGAGCGTCGTAGAGCTTTCGCGCCTGAAATCCTCCGCTATCCATCAACCAGATTTCACGATCACCGAGGTCGGTCGGGTTTGTTCCAAAAGCAATCAACGATGCGTCAGGCGACACTGAGAAAGCATGTGCGTCATCACGAAGCTTTTGAGGCGCCTTCCCTAATACCGAGACGATCCAAATGCTTTCCGGTTCGCCTATCTGAGTCTCGGTCGAACCGGTTCGGCTGGGGCCAGCTGCAAACCGATCACGGAATGGGCACCAGGGGATACCGCCCGTTGGCTTTGCGTTGGCAATAAATCGCGTACTGTCGGGGAACCACGCGGCGATCGCCCAATCCACCGCACGGCCTTGGAGTGACTCGGGTTCAAGAACGCTTTGCGTCTCCCCAGTCGCCTGAAGCCTAACCCGCATTCGCCTCGCATTGTCGGTAAATGCGAGGTATTTCCCATCGGGGGAGATTGCACTGCTGGTGATCGGGTTCTCGAAGGAGTTGGCAGTGAGTTGGGTAGCCTTCGGTTCTCGAGGGATCGACGGCGCTTGGCTTGACACTCGCCACCGCCAAAATAAGATGCCCGCTACGCCGAGGATGACCGCCGCCGAAACCCAGAGCAAGTGAATAGTTGGAATGGACTTGCGCTGGGTAATTTTGGCGTCGGGTTCGTCTGGAACCCGCTTCGGCATCACTACCACTGGGTCCGCGAGTCGATCACGAATAAAGGTGCCGAATTCCACATCCGCGATGAACCGGTACCCCTGCCGAGGGAGGGTCTCGATGAAGCGTGGTTGCTCAGCCGAATCGTTCAGGGCTTCCCGAAGCCGTTTCACAGCTTTTCTCAAGCTTTGCTCGTAATCGACAAATGTATCGGACGGCCAGAGATGCCTGACGACGACGTCATGGCTCACAAGGTGGCCTCGGTTCTCGATAAGGAGTTGCAGTACTTGGAAGGGTTGGGGGGCGAGCGTCTGTTTCGTTCCGTTAGTCCATAGCTCTCGGGTAGACAAGTCCAGTTCGAACTCGCCGAAGCCCACTCGCTGCGAAGTTCGGGAGGGAGTAACCATATTTGCCCCCGGAAGATTGGAGAATTCTAGCACGATAGGCTATGAGCCGATTTAATTCCCACCCGCAAACCGAGCCGAGTGAAGGAGTTGCAAATGGTCACAAAACGGTCACGAAAATTTCCCGCATCAGCCATTGCGTTGCGGTCGGTTACTCCGCACAGTGCGATGCACACGACAGAAGCATGATCCACCGATGTCCAATACACGCGCAAAGGAGACAGATCATGTATCCAGACAAAGGGATCGGCATTGTTCCGCGGGCTCTCGCAGGTCTCTTGCTCCTTCTGCTAGCTGGTGGGACCGCGCATGCGACGTTCCCAGGCCGGAACGGCTTGATTGCATTTCAGGCCCAAACGAATGCTGGCATACAGATATTTACGGTGCATCCAAATGGCCGACGCTTACAGCAGATAACCCATGTCGACGGTGATGCTGTCACGCCGGACTGGTCGCCTGACGGACGCCAGATCGTTTTCGAGCACGATGCTCCCGGCGGATGCGGGGCCAATGTAGCGATCATGAACGCCGACGGGACAGGTTTGATTGAATTTCCAGACCCAACCGTGTGTCAGTTTGATCCGTCTTTTACGCCCGATGGGTCCAGGATCGTCTTCGATCGGTTTGATCCGGCAACAAACGACGAAGCGATCTGGAGCATGGATCGCAACGGCAACGACAGGCAACGCATTGGCCTGTGCTGTGCCGATCCGAATGTTTCTCCCGATGGAGAAAAACTCAGTTTCTTGGGCTTCAATGGCGATCCAGACGGATCCGCTCTTTTCACCTCAGACATGAATGGCGGTAACGTTTTCCAGGTCACTCCCTACAGTTTCGATGTAGCGGTTAAGCAGGACTGGGCACCTGACGGCCAGCACTTGGTGTTCACGAAGGATGGAGACGTTCTTAAACCCGGGGTATCGGCAAACATCGCGACGATTCACCCCGACGGAACACACCTTCGTTTCGTAACGCACTACCAGGGTGGGGACGTCAGCGCCTTCGTAGGTTCCTACTCTCCCGACGGGAAATGGATCGTCTTTCGTCTCAACGATCACGGCCTTTTCGGACTCTTTAAGATTCGTCCTGATGGCACTCATCTCACGAACATTATCCCCCTATCGAGCTTTAGACCTCGCTTCATCGACTGGGGTGCGCGACCGAGTGAAGCAGATGAGGAAGATGAGGACGGCAATTAGTACATTGAAATTCGTGGTCAAACCGAAATGACGTAGTAGATGGTCGGATTCCCGGGTCGTCAGAAATGCGAAAGTTAAGCCTCCGAGTCCCAGAGTGCGGCCTATGTAGCAGTTGATGAGCATCGATTTGCGGCAGCCAGAACAATTGTTCCTTACGAATCGCTTACGGAGGATGATATGAAGAAGCTTCTACTGGTTGTGGTGGCATTGTTGGCTTCGGCTACTTCCGCCTCAGCCCAGTTCACATTCAAAAGCCTCGATTTCCCGGGCAGCACGTTTACCACGGGCCGCGGCATTAACAATCATGGCGAAATCGTAGGTGCCTACCGTCTCGAACCGCCTCGCCATGCCTATCTGTTCCAGGCTCGCCAATTCGCTCCGCTGGCCCCATCAACAGTTTTGGGTACGAATTTCAGTGAAGCATACAAGAATAATGATCGCAGCGACGTTGTCGGCTGGTATCAAGATGACATCGGTAACCATGGATTCCTGCTTCGCAAGGGTGTGTTGACCACACTCGACTTTCCCACTGCTAGTGACACTCAGGCTTTCGGTGTGAACGAGGCCGGCACGGTCGTGGGTGCGTGGGATATTGTCGACGCGGATGGGAACCTGCTTGCCTTGCATGGTTTCATTTGGAAGGACGGTACCTTTTCTCAGGTAGACTTCCCTGGCGCTGCGGCAACAATTCTATTTGGGATCAATGCTCGCGGCGACATCGTAGGCGAGTGGGACACTGACATATTCGAGACCACTTTCCATGGGTTTGTTTTAACTAAAGGACAGTTCACCACCATAGATGTGCCTTTCGCGGGAGCTACTAGTACCCAGGCTAACGATATCAGTGCGAAAGGCTCAATTGTTGGGACTTGGATCGATGCCGACGGCGTTACCCCCCATGGCTTTCTCGCGGAGGGAGCAAAGTTCACCAGTATCGACTATCCGGGCTCGGTGGGTACCACAGAATGGGGCATTAATTCAGCCGGGCAGATGGTCGGGAATTGGTTCGACAGTGATGGCAATACGCACGGTTGGGTAGCAACACCGGGCGATAAGGAAAAGCCCAAGTAGTCGTAGTGTGCAAATTGCGCTCCGCCTGACGCAGGGGACACTGAGCGGCAAGCCTCGAAACGCGTGACGATCCTTATCTACAAGTCGTTGGTTCTCGCCCGCTTTGGCTTGGGAGAAAGAATTCACCGTCGGGGAAGCAGCTGGTGGTCATGAAATTCCTCGCCTCTCGGTTCAGTTTCAGCATTACGGATGTTCGGGGAGTGGCTGATTGAATCTGCGCCGACGCCATATTTTTTGCATCGTTCTGGCTTTGTCCCAGGCTTCAGCCTTGGCACAATCGCCTTCACCCAGAGGGAGTGACTCTTCTCCCGCGGGTGTGCCTATCGAATTGAGCCGTCGGTTCGGTCTGATCCTGGTAAGAGCAGAGGTGAATGACGGGCCGGCAACATTGGTCATGGACACCGGCTGCAGTCATACCATCCTGAGCACAAAACTGCTCGGCGGCAAGTCTTTGACTCTAGAGCATGCCGCGAACGCCAGCAAAGGGTCGGGATGGGTGGGTAATGCCAGATGGATCAAGGCAACTGTCAAAGTCGGGGACACTGTATGGCATGATCACAAGTTCCTAGTGATGGATGATCTCCCCGATATTTCCGATTCCGTAGGTCAGAAAATTGATGGGATCCTAGGGGAAGATGTTCTTCAGGAGTTCACCCTGATTCGAATCGACTTCAGACACCGCCAGCTCACGCTCTCACATTGATCCGCCAGCCGTTAACTTTCGGTTCGTCCACCCGGACATCGAGCCTCGCTTCGAGGATTAGTCCTGCCTTGTCGCCCAACGTTTAGGAATGCTTTCCCTTTCATTTGATGGTCGTATAAGACCCTAATCGGACAAGTGGCCGCTCCAAATCTGGGGGAGGGTTTTGTTGCAGGCAGTGACCCAGTTCAACTCGATTCCCGAGGCGGATATTCTACGATTTCTCCTGACGGGCGGTGGAGGTTACGGTGAACAGGAGGTTTGGCGGCAGCGGAACATTGCTGGTCGCTTATACCTGGGGCAAGTTGATCAGCAACACCGACACCCTCACTTTTTGGCTGGAAGGCTCAACTACTGGCGGCACGGGTGTGCCACAGGATTGGAACAACCTGCGGAAGGAATCGCGCAACTCACCGGAATGTTCGGCATCCTCGCGCTGATCCTGGCCGCAGTAGGTCTCTACGGCGTCACCGCGTACGCAGTTGAGCGCCGCACCAGCGAAATCGGCGTGCGCATGGCCTTCGGTGCCGATCGGAGCAACGTGATCAGGCTCGTCTTGCGCGGAGCCTTCCTTCAGATTCTGATCGGCCTCTTCATCGGCATACCGATTACTGTTGGCTGCTCAAAGCTCATCGCCAATCAGCTCCTCTACGTGAAGGGTTGGGATCCCATGGTGCTAGGCGGCGCCATTCTTGCACTCGCAGCCGGTGCATTTCTCGACAGCATCATCCCGGCCCGGCGCGCCGCATCGATAAATCCGGTGCAGGCTCTCCGCACGGAATAGCTGCTGACCCCCGACAAGGGCGAAGGCGTTTGTCAAGCGACACTCCACCTCGGGTGGTGCGTCAGCACCACTCGGTCGCCTTGCCAGACTTTCAGCCCGTGCCGGAGCGAAGAAGAAGAGGGCGCTGAACACGGCGGGCGTAGCCTGGCCCGGGTGATCAGGCCTCAAGGATATTTCAGAGCAACTGGATGGCGGTCGCTGGGATGCTACTTTTTCCAGCTTTCGGGCATGTGGAGGTTGGCGGGCAGCTTCGTGGTGCTGTCTCCGTAAGCTTCGTCGATTTGCTCCTGAGTGAGATCCTTGGCGTTGGAGAGGTTTGCCCCGATGAGGTATGCCATGGCGAGGTTTGCCCGGTTGAGGGACGTCCCGTTGAGGTATGCCCCGCGGAGGTCTGCCCCGTTGAGGTCTGCTCCGTTGAGGTATGTCCCGCGGAGGTTTGTCCCGCGGAGGTCTGCCCCGCTGAAGTATGCCCCGCGGAGGTCTGCCCCGCTGAGGTCTGCCCCGTGAAGGTATGCCCCGCTGAGGTTTGTCCCGCGCAGGTCTGCCCCGCTGAGATCTGCCATGGCGAGGTATGCCCGGCTGAGGTCTGACCCGTTGAGGTATGCCCCGTTGAGGTCTGCCCCGCGGAGATCTGCGCTGCTGAGGTCAAGAATTTCGGTGCTCTTCTCGTATTTGCGATCCCGTCTGCCAAGAACCGTGAGGATCGCCTGAATATCAGGCTCGGGATGTTCAGGAACGGGAGAGCTTCTTCGAGTCGATTGCTGCGGCTTGATCGGAGCAACGTTCCGAACGTAGGTACACAGCACTTCCACAATTGGCCAGTGATCCCGTTCCGACTCATTGGCAATCCGTTCCAGAGCATAGATACCCCCGAGACGCACGACCATTTTCTTCACACCTTGGGCATCAACAGCTCCAAGCTGCTCAATGGCCTTGGTGAAGCGGTCGGTAATCTGTCCTTGCTGCGATACGAGCAGGGCTTTCTGGGAAGTGTCCGAGGATATTTGCGCTACTTTTAGGTTTTGCCAAGTGCCGAAGAAACCTGCCAGCAACGCGATTCCGCCCATAATCGTTGCTAAGGTCTTGCGGGCCTCGTTGACGCGGTCGAACCGTTCCTTGGAATCGAGACCCCGCACACGACCCACTTGCCATCTCGGCAACTTCCACAATATGAGTAATGCAACAAGTCCGATGACCGCCAAGCCCACGGGCACGAACCAGCCCGCCGATGTAAGTGATCGTAGGTACGCCATGCAAGTATCCAGGTGTTCCCCGGTCGATGATTGAAGGACTGAAATCTTAGCCCAAGCCCGATTAAGATCAAGACTTTTCTGGCGGCGATGGCTGGCTATTGGCTTCTGGCTTGGCCGGAACCGCCGGGAACGCTCGGTCGCAATGTCGGCACTGCGGGTTGTCGAAGTCGAGGCGCAGCAAGCTGGCGGGGACATGAATGTAGCCGCAATGCGGACATGTGCATGTCGGCACGGGAATTTTGTAGTGACGTTTGCGGGCCATCAGGCAGGGCCATTATTCAGGCAACGGCTTGCGCCGGGGTGCCGACAGGTACAGGAATGCCATTACGAAGAGTGCCCACACCCACCAGCGCAACGAGTGTGCCCAGGTATCCACCATGGCTGCTCCAGCCGCCCATCCTGCCAGCATGTTCGCAGTGTAGTTTCGCCGCGGCATTGTGAAAGGTTTGTCGATGAAGTTCACGGTCGGCAGGCGCCTCGCCATCCGAACAACGTGGCGATCTACAGGACGCTCTATATGATCTTGTTCCGGTGAATCCTGGTCGCCAGCGCAAGGGGCACACCCCTCACCCACTTCTGGATAGAGCGGAGTCGTCTGGAGGGTATTGGAGTTTGTTCTCGATTTGCCGAATCGTTTCCGGTGAGTAGTCGGGAAAAGGAAGTTTCTTCTCATCCCGCCATCGCCGAACCTCCGCCATAGCGGTTTCGGTCTTCTCGGAACGCAGGCCGGTGTCCTTAGCAAAATAAGTAACTTGTGACGGAAAGGCAACCCCAGTTCCGCTGGTTTCGATGATGTCCATGATGCGCAGCAGTAGATCCTCTTGGACTGCCAAGAATGCTACATAATCCGGCGCGAGGATATAGGCAAAGATTTCGAGGTCGAGCGACGAACTACCGAACCGGACAAACCGGACGCGAGCGGACTCCGATTGGACCTTGGGATGTTCGTACAGCAAGCGTCGTATCTCCGCCATTGCAAAGCGGAGCTGGTCTGCCGATGTTTCACAACGGAGGCCAATGACATGGTTGCACAGAAACATGTCACGAACGCTGTAATTCTCCAAGTGCACTGAGGCGAGCTGGCCATTGGGAACAGTGACTATGCTCCGACCGGGAGTTCGTAGACGGGTCGAGCGTAGGCCGATCCTCTCCACCGTGCCCATCTGGCCGTCGACCTTGCAGACGTCACCGACGCGAATGGGTTGGTCGGAGACAATGGTGATGGTCCCGAAAAGATTCTCGATGGTCTTCTGTGCGGCAAAGGCGATAGCAATGCCGCCGACACCGAGACCGGTGATGACGGCAGTAGTATTGATACCTTCGATGGCGAGCATTACCAGGAGGGCTAGAGCAACAATCAGGCCCTTGGTTACACCTCGGGCAAGATAAACGATCGCAATTCTGCCTGGCACAGTGGTCAGGCGGATGCGCTCTGCCATCGAGTCGGCGATGACATCCAGCCCACGCATCAAGAGCCACGCTACTCCGACTACAGTCAGAAGTGTTGCCAAGTGCTCCCAGAATAGTCGGGCAACCAGCGTAGGAGCCATGCGGGACACAACCTGCATCAACAGCGTGAAGACCAAAACTCGCAAGGGACCAATAAAACTCGGAACCTTCAAGCCATATCGTGTAATAACGCCTCGCAGCAAAGTGCGGAACGCAAGGGATATTAACCACACGAGACCGCAAGCAACGGCAAATCCCAGCAACACGCTTACGGGCAACCCCACCCACCGATACAGCGGAATTCCAAAGAGCCGACTGTCGACGAGCCCCTTAGGCAGGATTGCCTCAATCCAAGGGGCTTCAAGGCCCTTCGCAAAATCCGGTACGACCTGCAGAGTTCTCGAGGAAAAGAGCCAAATGAATTGATTGCCCCGTTGTACGCGGTCCAAGACAATGTCTAGCTTGTCCGATCCGTTTCTTGCGACTCCGATGGTCTCCTGGTTGCTCTCTGCATCAGCCGCTCCGGTACCCTCGGGTGTTCGGGACAGACTCTCTAAATCCACCCGCAGCCCGCGATCCATAACCAATTTCAGCTGCCGAGCGATTTGCTCCTTGCGCTCGCGTGATTCCTGGCTGTCGAGGTATTTCGAAGCCAGCACGAAATCTTGATCCTGTGCTGCACTGAGGAATCCCCTTACTGTGCCATAGGGCGTGCTCCGACCGAGTTGGTCTTCGGGAACTGGCTGGGCCGCCGGAGACTGGGCACCGGCTGCAGCTGGTGATGACATGCGCTTTGGGATTTGCGCAAACATCGGTCGGATCAGCGCTAAAGTAATGAAAAACGTGATCATCCTACAAGTTAATCGATTCATATTCCCTTCTAATTGAAAAGGCTACTT
>Ga0126381_100010466_pt1 | contig 10445 bp, 5 predicted proteins | sample PanSoiMetPlot_28_FD_96465 | JGI IMG/M metagenome (GOLD analysis project Ga0126381, IMG submission 96465) | Tropical forest soil microbial communities from Panama - MetaG Plot_28 | ecosystem: Environmental > Terrestrial > Soil > Tropical forest > Bulk soil | place: Panama | collected 2016-02-17 | reverse complement strand
CAGGGGTGGAGGAGTCGTACGATGGGATTCTGCGAGGACAGGACGGATCTCACGATGTGCTGGTCGATAGCCACGGACGCGAAGTTGGGAAGCTGGGCACCGAGCCGTCAAAGCCGGGCCAAAGCCTGAAGCTGACCATCGATCTCGATCTCCAGCGGGCGGCGGAAAATGCCTTTGGCGACCGGAACGGGGCGGTCATAGCCATGGACCCGCACACCGGAGAGATTCTGGCCATGGTAAGCCGTCCCGTCTTCGACCCAAACGCCTTTGCAGTGCGCATCGGGCGAGAGGAATGGAATCGGCTGATTACTGACCCGAATCATCCTCTCTTGAACAAGACCATCCAGGCGCAGTTGGCTCCGGGTTCGACCTTTAAGGTGATCATGTCACTGGCCGGGTTGCAGCAGAACGTAGCGCAGGACCTAAAAGTGAATTGCGGGGGCGGCGTGACGTTCTACGGCCACTATTTCGCCTGCGACAAGAGGCACGGCCCGCTGAATGTACAGCAGGCGATTTCGAGGTCGTGCGATACCTACTTCTACACGCTCGCCGTGAAACTCGGCATTGGAACGATTGCCAAGTTTGCGCACCAAGTCGGACTTGGCCAGAAGACGGGCGTGGATCTGCCGGACGAGGTGTCGGGCGTGGTGCCGTCCGAAGAGTGGAAGATGAAGACCTTTCACGAAAAGTGGTATGCGGGCGAGACGGTATCTGTAGGGATCGGACAGGGTGCGCTTGCGGTTACGCCGATTCAACTGGCGCGCGCTCTGAGCGGCATTGCGTCAGGTGGTGTTTTCGCGCGGCCCCACGTCGTTTTTCCCGATGAGATTCCGGAGGACTACCGAAAGGCGATGCTGGACACATACCCCGGCTCAGGCGATGTAAAGTACCCGATTGACCCTGACAACTGGCAGACGATCACTGATGGCATGGCCGGGGCGACCGATCCTCGAGCGGGCGGAACGGCATTCGCTTCTCACTTGGAGAACATTGATTTCGCCGGGAAGACTGGAACGGCGCAGGTAGTCAGTCATAGCGCGGGCACGAACAAGGTGTCGAGTGTGATCGCTGAGCGTCCGAACGCGTGGTTTGTGGGGATGTCTCCCCGCCGGAATCCCGATATCGTGGTCGCAGTCTTGTGGGAACACGGCGGCTGGGGAGCGGGATCGGCCCATGTCGCGGCGCGGGTGATCGAGGCCTTCGTCAACAAGCAGCGGCGGCTCAATCACAATCTGGCCACCGAGAAACCGGCGCCGGTGGAGGTAGGTGCGGTATGGTCCGATTCATCGAATCCGAATGCCATGGGTGGGAGGCCGGTCGTGGCAAAAGGCGCGAAGCAGGGGTCTGAATTGGACGCGATGCGCGCAGGGCACTTCTTCGTCAATGTGCAACCGGCTGAGGCCAGGATCAGCGTTCCGGCGGCTTCCCGGCCAGCGTCTGCAGTTGGGGCGGCGGTCCGATAACGATGCGGCGCTTTCTTTCCTTTCGCGATTTCGACTGGACCCTGCTGGGGTTCGTGATGATCCTGTCGATCATCAGCATCTTCGAAATCTATTCGGCGACCTTGCACACAAAGTTCGTCGGCTTCTATAAACAACAGATTCTATGGCTGTTAGGTGGACTGGTAGCGATGTTCATCTTCTCTGTCCTCGATTACCACCGGCTCATCGACTGGATTCACTGGATTTATGGCTTCTGCGTGGTCTCCCTGGTGGCAGTGCTCGTGGTGGGTACGAAGGTAATGGGCGCGCGGCGTTGGATCAAGCTGCCGGGAGGGATCCATTTTCAGCCGTCTGAGTGGGTGAAACTGATTCTCATCGTGGCGGTCACCCGCTACTTCGTTGGCCTGATGGGAAGGCATCTGACTTGGCCGGATATCTTTAAGGCGATGGCGCTGGTGGGCGTGCCGATGCTTCTGGTGCTGAAGCAACCCGACCTGGGAACCGCACTGACCTACTCGCCAATTCTGGTCGCTGGGTTGTTTCTGGGCGGAATCGATTGGAAGAAGGGAGCAATCCTTATCCTGGCTGCTCTGCTGCTGGGCACGGTTGCGTTCACCAGCGGCAAAATATTAAAGCCGTACCAGAAGGCGCGGCTCACCAGCTTCATGAATCCCGATGCCGATCCCAAGGGCAGCGGCTACCAGATCAACCAGTCGAAGATCGCGGTCGGAGACGGCGGTGTCTTCGGGAGAGGTGCGACCAAGGGGACACAGACCCAGGGGGATTTCCTGCCTATCCCGTATACCGACTTCATTTTTGCGGCGTTCGCCGAGGAGCACGGCTTCATCGGTGCGGTCATCGTCCTGCTGATATACTTCTTGATATTGATGCGTTTGATTCAGAACGCACAAACAGCCGCAGACCTCCCGGGTACGTTCCTGGTGATGGGCGTGGTGGCCGTGTTGATCTTTCAGATCGCGGTCAACGTCGGAATGGTCATAGGGCTGATGCCGGTCACCGGGATACCCCTCCCGCTTATGAGTTACGGGGGCTCCTCGGTGCTGTTTACGTTCCTGGCTTTGGGCATGGTAATGAATGTCCGGATGAGCCGCTTCGTGAACTGAGATCCCCGGTGAGAGTTTTGAAGGTTTGAAGGCCGTCCGCCTATGGCGGGCGCGAAGTTTAACTTTTTAGCCGGCCGGGTAGATCACCGGGCCGGGCAGGACTCAGGCATGAAGGCGCAGAGACGGGAAACGGCCCCGCCGGAAAAATCGGCAGACGCGGTCACAAACTCTTTGCGCTTCAAGGCATCCCGTAAGACAGTTGGTTTTTTCAGTGAGCGTCCGCCGGGCAACCGGCGAGAGTGCGGCTTACCACTCACACAAAGAATCTTCTTCGAAACGGCTTCGTCCTCGTCATTCCTGAGCCTCTCCGGTTCGCCGTTCTGATCTGTCTCGACCGTTGTCGCGCGACGAAATTCGCGCGGCGAGAGAGGCAGCATGTCAAAGGAAATATGCATTTCGACAACGCCGCATGAGACGCGGCTTGCGATTCTTGAAAACGACGAGCTCACAGAGATTTACTACGAGCGCGAGAACGAATACACCCTGGCGGGTTCCATTTACAAAGGCAGAGTAACCCGCGTGCTTCCGGGCATGCAGTCGGCGTTTGTCGACGTTGGCCTGGAACGCGATGCGTTTCTGTACGTGACCGACTTTCTGGAAGAGCAGGAAGACAGCGCGGAGTTTGAAACTGCAGGTGGCAACGGGCAAAGAGCGCGCCGCGAAGGCGGACGTGAGAACGGACAATCCGGTAACGGCCGCGGACGTCAGCCTGAAAGTGCGGCACAACTTGAGACAACTTCAGAGTCCGAGGGCGCGGAGACGTCGGAGGATTCAGAGTCACCGAGCGGCACCCGTCGTTGGCGGGGTCGCCGTGGACGCAGACGGGGCTTCCGGCCGCGCGGGCAGCACGAAGAGCGGCAGGCGCTCGACTCTCCGGCTGCCGTAGAAGAATCAATCGCCGACGAACCTGCGGATGTGCCGGAACACGGTGCTCCAGGCGGTACACTTTCCGCAAACCGCATCGTCTTGCCGGGCGAGTCGCTCTCGAAATACGGAGGAACTCCGGCGGCGGAGAGCAGACCAGAGATCCGTTCCGGGGCTGCGGTTCAGGCTGCGCCAGTAAAGACAAACTATACGGCTCCGAGGCCGTCCACGTTGATCGAAACACCGATCGATTGGGATGGCGGATTCACGATGCCAGGCGAGTCGCTGTCGAGATATCGTGACAAGGCTCCAGCAAAGACAGAGCCGGTGGTTGAAGGGTCCACTGCGACTGCTGACGTCGCGGAAGCTGAGGCACTCGCCGCGAACTCAACCGATGTTACTGAAGTGCATCTCGGAACCGCATTGGCAGACGAGCCTACCGCGGCTGTAACTGAGGTGGTTCAGGAACTGCCCAGTGCGGGATCGCCTGAGCCCTGGGTGGCGGCGCTAACGGAGCCCGAGGCCACCGAGCCGACTGCGGCGATTTACACGGAGCCGGAAATCGCCAAGACAGCCGCGCCCGAACTGGAGCAACGGGTCGAGGTTGCGGAAGAAGAGATTCACGAAGAAGTACATGAATTTGAGCCTGAGGACGCATCAGCGTCTTATCGCGTCGATCCGGCCGCGCCGAGCGAGTTTCGCGTGACGAACGTGATGGAAGAAGAGCCGCCGACTGTGGACGACGACCTTGATGTAATTACGGAGGAGATTCGGGAGCAGGCGCCCATCGAGGGGCACTCTGCAGCGGGCACCGTCGAGTACGGAGATGTTGAGCACGCGGGGCAGACGAGGGAGGTTGCTGACCAGCTCTTCGGATTTGCGCCGGGCTCGGGCGTGCTCGAGGAAGAAGTGATCGACGAGGAGGAGTACGACTTCGAGCCGATTCATCGCCACGTCGATGAGCAGGACAGCGAAGAACTGGAAGAGGAAACCCTGGACCACGCCGGAGAGCTGGGAGAGATGGTGCGCGATTCGCACCTGGATCAGCGGCTGTCGAGCGGAGCCGGCGTTGATGAGGCCGAAGAAGAAGACGACCTGGACTCTGGTGAGGAGAACGGCGACGACGAAGACGAAGAAGAGGATGACGAAGAGGGCTTCAGAACGGACGAAGCCGTTGGGCACGCCGACGAGGCAGTGGTGGCTGCGCCAGCCCGTCCACGGCGTGGCGGTGATCGGGGGGAGCGGAGAGGCGGACGTCGTCCCGACCGTCGCGGAGACCGGCGTGGCGGGCATCAGGGCCCGCGCAGGCACTCCGCGCAGACGATGGATCTGCCGATCATTAGCGATCTACTGAAGCAGGGACAGGAAATTCTCGTCCAGATTGCGAAGGAGCCCATCGCCAAGAAGGGCGCTCGCATTACGAGCCATATCGCACTGCCGGGCCGGTTCCTAGTTTTCATGCCTACGGTGAACCACGTGGGTGTGTCGCGCAAAATTTCTTCGGACGACGAGCGCCAGCGGCTGAAGCGGATTCTAATCAGCGAACGCGGTGAGGCAGGCGGCGGATTCATCGTGCGCACTGCTGCTGATGGCGCGAGTGAAGACGAGTTGCGCGCCGACCTGCGCTTCCTGATCAGCCTGTGGAGCGATATCAAGCAGCGCGAAGAGGCGAGCAAGGCTCCGGCGCTGATCTATCACGATCTGAATCTTGTCGAACGCGTGTTGCGCGATCAGGTGAGCGACAACTTTTCAGCCATCTGGGTAGACAATGAAATGGAGTACGAGAGAACCGTGCGCTTCCTTAATCGCTTCCAGCCTTCCCTGGTGCGCCGAGTGAAGCTGTACACAAAGGAGACTCCTCTCTTCGAACAGTTCGGTATTCAGGACGAGATTTCGAAGGCCCTGAAGTCGAAGGTATGGCTGAAGTCAGGCGGATCGATTGTGATCAATCAGACCGAAGCGCTGGTGGCGATCGATATCAACACCGGCAAATACGTCGGCAAGACGGCGCGCCTTGAAGACACCATTCTGAAGACGAATCTCGATGCAATTCCAGAGATCGTGCGACAGATACGGCTGCGCGATCTGGGCGGTATCATCGTGATCGACTTCATCGACATGGATGAGCGCAAGAATCGCCACAAGGTGATGCAGGCGCTTGAAGAGGGATTGAAGGCGGATCGTGCTCCTTCAAAGGTGCTGCAGTTTAACGATTTCGGACTGGTTGCGATTACCCGCAAGCGCGTGAAGCAGTCGCTGGAGCGGACTCTGAGTACCCCATGCCCGATTTGCACGGGAACCGGAATGGTGAAGAGTTCTACGACAGTAGCGAACGAGATCTTTGTCGAGATGCGCAAGATGCAACATCATCTTGAAGGCGGCGACGTGATGCTGCGTGTGAACCCCGAGGTGGTAAAGACACTGAAGGCGAACAATGCGCGCTGGCTGAACGAGCTCGAAGAGATGATCGGCAAGACGATTATCGTGAAGAGCGATGCAACGCTGCACCCGGAACAGTTCGATATCCACTGACGTTTTTTTGATCCGCTCACGAAGGGCCGGGACAATTGTTCCGGCCCTTTGTCATGTGTAGACAAATGCAACATCTGGCGAGTCTAAAACGTCAGAGTGGTGTTGGAGCAAGAGAGGGAGATACCCCACGCATCACTCCCAAAATTTTGCAGTTGATTGAGGGAGTCTACCAAATGATGGAACACTGCCTTCCGTCGCGGTCGCTTGCGCGCCGTGCTGCCCTTGCCGCAACTCTCACGACACTGGCGACCATTTCTTGTGCGGCGGTCGCCCAGAACTCGAGTGACAATTCTGATAGCAGTCATAACTATTCCAGCTCTCTGGAGTGGAAGTCATATCTGAACACAGACGACTCTGTTGGGAATGCTCTGCCGGGTTCGCCGCATCCTTCTCCGCAGTATGGGCAGTCGAATACCCGCTATCCGGAATACCAGAGCCGCTGGATCAAACTGGCGCTCGAAGCTGGAGCCGGGTTTACCGCCCCAGTGGGTAACACCGCGCACGGCTGGGAGACCTACGGGTACAACCTAAAAGCGGGCGCAGGTTGGAACTTCAACAAGCACCTTGGCGTCCTGCTCGAATTTCAGTGGAATCGCGATAAGATCCCGGGAAGCACACTGACGCAGCTGGCGATTTCAAGTGGTTCACCGACTCCGTTGGGCGGCAACGTGAACACGTGGTCGTTCACTCTGGACCCCATCTACTATGTGCCTGTGACCCACAGAGCGGGCGTGTATGTTACGGGTGGCGGCGGATTCTATCGGAAGGTGACCAACTTCACGGCGCCGGCGCTCGGCTTCATCTGCTATTACTACTGCTATCCGGGTTACTTCCCCCAGACCGTCGCTCACTCCTCAAGCAACCAGGGCGGCATGAACATCGGCGCGGGATTTTACTGGAAGCCCATGGGTGAAGACAGCAATATGAAGTTCTTCGCTGAGGCTCGGTACACCTGGCTGGACTCTCCGACGGCGAGTCCGGAGGATCCCTACGGCTCGGGCACATCAAGTCTAATTCCCGTGACCTTTGGGATTCGCTTCTAGTTTCGGGCGCTACGGCTGCAGCCGGGCGGCGATGCGGAACAAGTGGTGCCGCCGCCCACTACTTTACAGCACGGAGCTAAATTATCTTGCTTCCTTCATTGTCTTCTCCACTTCATCTGCATGCTTAGGTAAGGCGCAAGTGAGGCATTCGAGTTTCCCATTGGGATTCGCGTAGAAGACATCCTCGATGCGCACTCCGATTTTTTCTTCTGGGATGTAGATTCCAGGCTCGATGGTGAACACCATGCCCGCCTGAATCGGCTTTGAGTAGTCCAATGGATCGTGGACATCGATTCCAACGGAGTGGCCGATTCCGTGAATGAAGTACTTGCCGAGTGGCTCGCCATGCAGGTCCTTGCCGTGGGCGTTCATGTAGTTCCAGGCGATGGTGTCGAGCGAATCCGGATGCTTGTGCTGCGGATCGTTAAGGTAGGAGGTTCCCGGAGCAAACGCGTCCATCGCGGCTTTCTGTGCGCCTTTGACGATGTCGTAGATCTCGCGTTGTCGTGCAGTGAAGTGGCCATTCACGGGTACGGTGCGCGTGATGTCGGAGGCGTACATGGAGTACTCACCGGCGGCGTCGACAACGACGATGTCACCGCTCTGCATGGTCTCGCTATTGTTGGAGTAATGCAGGACGGTGGAGTTTTTGCCTGATCCGACAATGGGTGCGTAGGATCCCCGTTCGCAGCCGTTCGCCATCAGTTTCTCAATGATGATGCCGGCGACTGTGCCCTCTGTCACTCCGGGATGAACGGAGCGCATCATAGCGAGTTGAGCCTGAACGGAGGCGTCGGAGGCCTTGCGCAGAAAGGCGATTTCACCGGAATCCTTGATGGCGCGCAGCTGGTTAATAAGGTCGCGGACGTTCGCGTAGTTGAGCGGCTGCTCGCGGCCGAGTGTGGTAGCGGTCCAGGCTGCCAGAGACCGGGCTTGCGACGCGTCGGGCTCGCTCCAAAGCGGCGGCAGTGGTGGAGGTGTGTGTGCCGCCAGATCGTTGAGGAGCGCCGGGAGTTCATTCATGGATTTCACTTCGTCGACGCCGGCTGTTGCCGCAGCTCCAGGCGTGTCGGCGCCCAGCTTCTCGCCGGTGTAGCGTTCCATGCGGGCGTTACGGGAGGGAAGGAAAAGAATTTCGCGATAGGCTCGTGCGGGCCTGGTGTCACTGGCAGGTATTGCCGATTCGATAAGCAACGCCGCTCCGGGCTCGTTCCAGCCGGTCAGGTAGTAGAAGTCGGCGTCTTGGCGGTAGGGCATGAAATCAAGCTGCGGCTCCTCGGCAGCGAACAGGACGGCGACACCTCCGTTGAGCTTTTCCGCAAGATGCACGCGGCGCGCGCGGTAGTCGGCGGTGGGTTGCCGCTCGAGAGTAAAGGCTTGAACTGCAGAAAGGATGGAGCAGATGAGCGCCAAGGCGCGGAGGGTTGGTTTCATAGTTGATGGTCAACTCGTCGAGTTCGAAGGTATCCCATGATAAAGGGCTGATTATGCGCCTAGGTATCAGAAGCCGTTGCGGAGCCGCTAAACTGGTGGCGCCATGTTGAATGACCGCAAAATTGCGGTAGTGCTGCCGGCCTACAACGCAGCGAAGACACTCCGCCGCACCATCGAGGAAATGCCGCACGAGATTGTCGACGATGTGATCCTGACCGATGACGCGAGCCACGACAATACAGTGGAGCTGGCGCGGGAGCTGGGGTTGACGACCATTCGCCATGCGGAGAATCGCGGATACGGCGCCAACCAGAAGACGTGCTATCGGACGGCGCTCGAGCGCGGGGCAGACATTGTCGTGATGCTACATCCGGACTATCAATACACGCCGAAGCTGATAATCGCGATGGCGTCGATGATCGCGTATGGGCAATACGACGTGGTTCTCGGGTCACGCATTCTGGGCAGAGGCGCCCTCAGGGGCGGGATGCCGGTCTACAAATATGTTTCCAATCGCGTGCTCACTCTGATTGAGAACGTTCTTATCGCGCAGCACGTCTCGGAGTACCACACTGGGTACCGTGCATGGAGCAGGCAGGTGCTCGAGCGGCTTCCGCTGCGGGCCTGCTCAGACGACTTTGTCTTCGACAACCAAATGCTGGTGCAGGCGATCTATTTTGGATTTCGCGTGGGCGAGATTTCGTGTCCAACGAAGTATTTCGAAGAGGCGTCGTCGATCAACTTCAGCCGCAGCGTGCGGTATGGGCTGGGGGTTCTCGATACGGCGCTAAAGTACCGATTACGGCGGATGGGGCTGGTCCGACCGGCATTTCTCGAAGACGATGCAGGGCAGCGGCTGTCTGATGGCGATCTGAAGTCGCCGGTCGCGGGCGCCCACTGCTGAGTTATGCAGCAGCCTCACCCGATCGCGAAAGGATTTTGCGGAGACGCCATATGGCGCAGACCAGAGCGGCGAGCGTGGCAAACCACACGGCGAAGGCGCAGGTAACAACCCACGATGGTGCAAAGCCTGATCGCTTGAGCAGGAAGGGGAGAAAATTCCATGTGGTGATGTGGACGTAGTCCCAAGGATCCTGCGTCATGGTGAGGGTGTTGAGGCCCCAGGCATCCATCTTTCCGAGTGCGAAGGCGAAGATGTTTTTGAAACGCAGACCGATGATGAAGGTTGGATGGCCAAATATCTGGACCTGATAAATCTCAAGCGGGAGCCAGAAGGCGAGCGATGCCAACTGGATCGCCATGCTGACGGCGATGATTACGATGCCGATGCTCCAGATGATGCGGGGCAGGGCGCGGCGATGGCGCAGCAGCAGTGGGACGGCGAGCAGCGCGACCAGCTCAACGGTGGTTGAAACATAGCGGTCGCCCCAGGCGAAGTCGCCGGACCAGACGGTGTATCGGCCGTAGAAGCAAAGATAGGCCACCAGCAGCGCTGCTGTGCTGATGATCCAGGCACGGACGACGGGCGTGAAGCGCTTCCAGGCCAGGACTGCAAGCAGGATCAGCAATATCAGCAGCGGATCATAAAGGAAGATGGATTTCTCGGGCGAAAAGAGCGCGCCGAACAAGCCGACGTGGAGCGGGGTCTCGAAGGGATACTTTGCGGGAAGAGAGGGGTCGCGCTGACGGGCTTCCTGAGTGACGACGGTGATGTAGGTGTTAAAGAACGAGCCGAATCGATAGAACTGATAGATGCGGTCGAGCAGTCCGAAGAGGAGATAGACGGGGAGCGCAGATACGAGATAGACGCGCATACGGCTCCAGAGCGCGGGGCCGTGCGCTTCTTCGGGCCATAGGATGAGAAGAAGGAAGAGTCCCGCGGTAAGAAGGTCCATGCCTGTGGTAATGCGCGTAAGGAGGTTGAGGCCAAGTGCGCCGGAGCCAATGAGCAGAGCGCGGCGGCTGCCGGTGCGCAGCCACTCGTATTGAAATGAAATGCCGGTGAGCGTGAGGAGAAAAATGTAGTTGTTCTCCATCATGTTCTG
>Ga0126381_100010464_pt1 | contig 10445 bp, 10 predicted proteins | sample PanSoiMetPlot_28_FD_96465 | JGI IMG/M metagenome (GOLD analysis project Ga0126381, IMG submission 96465) | Tropical forest soil microbial communities from Panama - MetaG Plot_28 | ecosystem: Environmental > Terrestrial > Soil > Tropical forest > Bulk soil | place: Panama | collected 2016-02-17 | reverse complement strand
CGATCTATGGCGATGGTACGAGGACTGGAAAGCAAAGGGATTCAAAGCATATCGACAGAGACGAACGTACGTTCATGAATTGTATGACTCGCTCATCCAGCAGATCGAGAAACTGAATACTACATCCGGCATTCAGGTCTTTACGGAACCAACTGGCTGGCAAAAGGTGGACCGTTCAATCTTCGGGTTGCGACAGCGTTTAGAAACTGCAGATGTTGAGGAGGAATTTCAGACGGTAGGTTTGCTCTGTCGTGAGACGCTAATCTCACTTGCGCAAATAGCCTTCGATTCGGAGAAACATCCCACTACCGATGGCACCACACCCAGTACGACGGATGCGAAAAGAATGCTTGACGCCTTCATAGCAGCGGAACTTCCAGGCGGAGCAAATGAGGAAGTGCGTAGGCACGCGAAGGCCGCGCTCGATCTGGCAAACGCGCTCACTCACCAACGGACGGCGACCTACCGCAATGCTGCACTGTGCGCAGAAGCCACTGTATCAGTAGTGAATATCGTGGCGATCATTTCCGGCCAGCGCAGTCAGCGCACCAAGTAGAATTGTGTATAGATTCAAGAATCATGCCAGTGCTACTCCGCAACTTACATCCCATGCGGCGTTCACGCCGTCTCACTGCATTCGACTGGTTTTACTTAACGCAGCGCGAAACGAAGGCTACTCCGCCCGCAGCGCGATAATCGGATCGATCTTGGCCGCTCGCCGGGCCGGCAAGTAGGCGGCGAGCAAAGCGGCGGCGGTGAGCAGGAGCGTAACCCCAGAGAACGTCGTCCATTTCACGACGACAACGTCGTATAGCGCGCTGGAAAGGATGCGCATTAAAAGGTAGGCCGCAGGAACGCCGATGCCAAGCCCATAGCCGACGATGCGGCCAGCCGACCACAGCGTCATCTTTAATATGCCTCTGGGCGCCGCGCCAAGCGCGATCCTGACGCCGATTTCCTTCGTGCGTTGGCTGACAAAATAAGAAACGACGCCATAAATGCCGGTAACAGCCAGGAAAATAGCGATGAGCCCATTCAGCGTCAGGATTCTCGCGCTGGCTTCCACACCGGACCTTTGATCGCGAAAGCTCTGTTCCATGGTCTGCATTTTATAGATCGGTTCGCCGGGATCGGCCCCTCGAACGCGCGCAATCACGCCGAAGGCCGCAAGGGACGGATCCCCTGCAGTGCGCAACAAGAGAGTTGTCGTCCGCGCCACCAGACTCAGCTCAGGCGCCTGCCGGTAAGCAATGTAAATCGCCGGTTCCGGCGTATTCGTGAACCATTGCGTCGTATCGCCGCAAACGCCAACGACCGTGTACCACGGCGGCTGGGTGCCTACGGCGAAATGAATCCGTCGCCCGATGGGATCTATACCATCGAAATACCTTTTCGCGACACTCTCGCTAACCACAACGACGGGCGCCGCAGATGGTCGGTCCTCCTCACCGATGACACGGCCGCGCAGAATCGGCAGCTGCAATGTATTGAAGTAGTTGGTTCCAACAATACGAATGTCCGGCATGCGCTTAGTTTTGTCAGCCTCTTCAAACCCCTCGACCGAAAAAGCGACAGCCTCTCCGAGACCGCCTTCCATGGACGCGCTCCGGACGTTCGGCAACGCGGCCAGGTCCGGCAGGACTCGGTCGAAGAACGTGTGCACCTGCGGGTTTGCCGGATACTGCTGCTTGGGCAGACTGATCTCAGCCGTCAGAAGATTAGAAGGATTGAAGCCAAGGTTGAGCCGAGCCATGTGCTGAAACGTATTCATCATCACGCCGGCGCCAACAAGCAGGAGCAGCGCCCCCGCGACTTCGCAAGTCACGAGAATGTGGCGCAGGCGGCTCCTCCGGTCGCCGGCAAGCGTCCGGTTTCCCTGGCTGATAACCGCGCCCAGAAAAGTAGAAGATTGCTTCAATAGGAGGTGCGCCATTGCCGGAACGCTGCAAAGCACACCCGTGATAAGACACAACACGATCGTAAATATGATCGCCTTGGAGTCGATTCCGATGAAACGTAACCCAGGAATCATTTGATAGACAAACGCAGGAATAGAGTTCCGGTTGACCACGTTGAGCCAAAATGCGGCAATCATCCCCAAACCACCGCCGGCCAAAGCGACAAGAATCGTTTCGACGCATAGCAGCCTCGCGAGGCGCAGGCGGCTGGCGCCCAGCGCGGACTCTATCGCGAGAGTTTTGATCCGGCTTGTCGAACGGGCAAGTTGGATGCCGGCAACATTTGTACCGGCGAGCAACAACAGGAACAAGCCGGCAATCAGGATTACCCTGATGAACTGTCTCGACACCTCCGCACCGTCCGACACTTGAGTGAGCGGCGTCACACTGGCGCTCCAATCACGATTGGTCGCCGGAAATTGTTCGCCAAACCGCTGCGCCAGCGCCTGCACTTCCGCACTGGCTTCAGCGATAGAAACGGACTTTTTGAGCAATCCCACGACCAGCAAGTCACGAAAATCGCTCCCGGCTTTCTCCGATGGAGTGAACGTCAACGGAACCCAAACTTCAGCGGCGAGCGGGTAATCGAACTCGTCGGGCATGACGCCGGCAATCGTGTAATTCTGGCCGCCCAATGCGATGCTCTGCCCGGTTATGTCCGGTCTGGATGCGAACCGAGCATGCCAGAAAGACTCGCTAAGGACCGCGATGCGATCGGTTCCTGAATCGCTTTCGCTATCGGCAAGGGTCCGCCCAAGCTTGGCCGACGCGGCGAATACGCGAAAGAAGCCAGCCGTAACCTTGACCCCGTTAACGCGTTCCAGCCGATCTCCGCCAGTCATATTCACAGTCCACGGACGGTATGCCGCGAGTTGCTCGAACGACCGGCTTTGTTCCTGAAAATCGGCAAAATCGCGCGGTGACACGCCTCCATACTGGAGATTTAGCCTCGGCAGCGTCTCCCATAAATGCAAGATCCGGTCCACATTGGGATAGCGGAAGGGATGGAGCAGCAGCGAATCGAAAATACTATAAGATCCGACGTTGGAACCGATACCCAACGCGAGCGCCATCACCATCAGCATTGTTGCCAGTGGAGTCTTCTTCAGTAGGCGATAGGCATAACGAATGTCGTGCAGCATCGGATGGGTCTTAGGCAAGCATTCTTCCGAAGAGGCTGGCTACAAACGTAACAAAACACAAGAATTGACCCGATCTCTCGATCGCCTGGTGTCCGTTCTTGGGACCGGGCGCGCGATTGCGAACACGAGTTAAAAGCGACGATACAGCCGGTCAGCGGACAGAGATAGAAAACACGCTCATCAGCATCACGCTACTTGCTGCTCTGCGCGCTTAATTCGGGCGGATTCACCGATACCTTGCCATGATCCACAAGCACGGCGTCTGTTTCGCCAATGCGCCCATAGCTTTGGCCATTCACGGTCAACTCTCGGCTTGGATGCGTATGTCGGCATCGCGGCAAGGCATGAAGCGACTTGACAAGTCTTTAGAAACACGCAGTATTGTCCCTCAAAAGAACTTTGGGAGGCTCTAATGGCGATCCAAACCAAAACAAAGCTTGGCGTCGCGTTCGGTTTGTTACTTGCAAGCTGGTCCCCAACCGCTTCCTCCAAACCGGCAACACGGGTACATCCCCTCGATCCGCTGACGAAGTCGGAGATTGCGACCGTTGTCACTGTGCTCAAGAGCACAGGCAAGGTCTCGCCGGAGACCAGATTTGCAACGATCTACCTCAAAGAGCCTCCCAAGAGTCAGGTGAGGGCCGACATTGGCGAAGGGCACCCTCACCGGGCCGGATTCGCGTTGTTGTACAACTGGGCGATCGGAGTAGCGAGCGAAGCAGTTGTGGATTTAGAGCGCCGTACGGTCGTTTCCTGGAATGACTTGCAACCGGATGATCCTCCACAACGCCACATCACGATTGAGCGCCTTGACGAAATCGTCAGGGCGGACGGGCGGTGGCAGGCAGTTGCACAAAAGCGAGGCTTCAAAGACCTTTCTCAAATCGCGATTCTGGCTCGCGTTGGTGAGTTGAAAAAGTTAGAGCAAGGGAATGGCGATCGCTTCGTTGGCGCGATGTTTTTTCTGAGAAACGAAGCCTCGGCCGCTCCCTTCGTCCCCGGACTTAACGTGGAAGTCAATTTGACAAAAGGCCAAGTCAGCAAGTTTGAAGAACTTCCTCAGGCGGAAACATTTCCGAAAGACAAACCAGCCAGTTCGACTGACAACAGGAAGCCAAAGCTTCGGAAGCTACAGGTTGTTCAGCAGGAGGGCGCGAGCTTTGAAATCGATGGTTCAGAAGTGCGATGGCAGAACTGGCGATTACATTTTGGGGTTCATCCAAGGCGAGGGTTGGAGTTGTTCGACATTGCTTATGACGACGCTGGGCACCTGCGGCCTGTGCTTTATCGGGCCTCGGTCTCCGAGATGATCGCGCCGTACGGAGATCCCTCTTTTGGTACGTGGTATCCGCGAGACGAAGGGGATTATGGGCTTGCATCGTATAGCAAAACGTCGGCTATTCCGCAGGCCGATGCTCCCACCAACGCGGTTTTCGCAAGCGCCGCCGTTGCCGATGATCGTGGAACTCCTGTAGATATTCCACGTGCCGTAGCCATCTATGAGCGCGACGCGGGCTTGCTATGGCGGCATGGGTCGCAGGCAAGACGCGCCCGCAAGCTCGTGCTTTCGTCATACGCAACCATCGATAACTACGATTATGCCTTTAACTGGATTTTCGGCCAGGACGGATCCATCGAAGTCGAAGTAATGCTCACGGGCCTGATGAATTTCAGAAACACGACACAAAACAAAGATGATGGCGCTGCGCATCTCGACCATCCGATGTTCGGCCATCTGGTCGCAGACGGGGTTGACGCTCCGAACCATCAGCATTTCTTTAGTTTTCGTTTGGACTTCGACATCGATGGGCCGCAAAACAACACTGTGCTTGAACTCAACACCGAAAGCGTTCCGGTAGCGGACAACAATCCGAGAGGCGAATGGTTTTCGATGACGGAGCATCCGCTTCGCACCGAGCAGGAAGCACAACGAAATCTCAATCTCGCAACAAGCCGCAAGTGGAAGATTGTCAATATGAAAACCACCAACGGACTCGGTCAGTTCACGGGATATACACTGATGCCGGGCGAGAACTCGATTCCGTTCAGCGCTCCGGAGTCGGATGCCAGAATCAAAGCTGGGTTTATCAATTCACATTTATGGGTAACCGCTTATAGCCCGGATGAGATGTTCGCATCTGGCGAGTACGTCAATCTTGGTCATACACAGGAGGGGCTGCCTGCATGGACCAAGGCCAATCGGCCGATTTACGGGCAGGACATCGTTGTGTGGTACACGTTGGGAATCACGCACATACCGAGGACGGAAGACTGGCCACTCATGCCGGTACATCCCGCCGGTTTCCGCTTGGTCCCCTCGAATTTCTTCTCCCACAATCCGGCGCTGGACGATAAATGATCCTCTGTTTAGGTTCAATGATAACGACACGGCTACGGGCGGCCCGACTGTCATCATGTCCACAATCTCACCCGCGCAAGCGGCTGATCCCAGCGCAGTTCCGGGCGTGGGTAAGATGGGTAAGATAAGCTTAGAAATAAGTATGTATGTAGTTGGTGAAGGGTGGGATGAACACCGTACAGAACGATAGGTACTACACCCATTCACTGCCAAAGAAGTTGCCCATCTTACCCAGTGCGATAAGTTCTTGGTGATCGGTGAGAAGCGCGGGTAACTTCTCGTGTCCAACCCGGCGCGTGCTATCATCCCCAATCCAGGTGGAAACAAGGAAATGACGGGCGGTCGCCTACACACCACGCTGGCGGTCTGCGGCACGAGCAACGAGCTTGCTAAGCACCTTCGTGATCATCCTGTTCTTCGTTGGTGAAGGATTCCACACAGGCGGCATTGCCCCCAAAGAATGGATCGGGCTCTTGCTATTTCCCGTTGCTGTCGTGGCCGGATTTGCGATCGCTTGGTGGCGAGAGGGCGTTGGGGTTTTATCACTCTCATCTCCGTGACCGCGTTTTATTTTGTTTATGGCCTATTGCTGAACGGACGCATAGATCAAGGCATAGCGTTTATTGTATTCACATTCCCTGGCCTGCTATTCCTCGCAAGCGCGAGATCAGTACACCGTGATGATCATTAACCGTGTTTGCTCGGAGAACAGGCTGCTGCCGAGCTTGGAAGCGCCTACGAAGCGGACGCGCAAACAGGCGATAGCCGATGTCCGTTCGTGTCATTCCACATTGAGCGATCTTCAGAGAATTAAGCAGACATTATTAAGGCCGAACGTGATCGCTTTGCAGCAGTTTGGAACCCGGATTCCGATCTCGTTACGTTTCGACCCCAGCCTTGGCGAGGAGTGCAGTACATTGTAGTGTAAATGCTGTAATTTCCCGTTTGGAGTCCCGCATGCTTATCTATCCGAAAAAGCATCAAGTTTCCGACTCCAATTAGAAAAGGACTCTTGTATGTTCGCACTGCTAAGCCCGGTAGACGGCGTTTACATCTCTGCGATGCTGGATTTTGCAAAAGATGTTGTTGTGCACCATCATGACCAGGATTTGATTGAAAAAATTACAGTACTGGGGGGCTACTTCGAGCTGAGCCAAATGTCTCCTAAACGCGATTACGGCCCGATTGTTCGGCGGGCAGCCTGGGAGTTAGACGGTGCCCTTCGCAGACACAGGTCAAGAAGCTTACGCCAACGTGAAGTCCAGTACCGCTCTTCTGACATTCATCGGCGCGCAAGAAAAGGTTGAGCCTTAAAAGCCGGGATTCTGAAATGAATTGCTAAAGATTTGGCTGGCCACGCCAGCGACGCCGCTTGGACTGTTGCCATTCTGTCAATGCCAGCGCAAAAAGTGATGAGCCGTGACACACTCACGCTATGCCATGCTCATTAAAAAGCATTGGCCGGCCACTTGATGTCGCAGGTGCGTGTTGGAGATTCGCGCATCTTTGTGCGGTCTACGAAATCGCCCCAGCAGCCGAAAACTTGATTCGGCAGGCCGTTGATTCTCAGTACTAATTGGCGTTTTGAAGGCCCGACCACACTTCGTGAATCGCGGAAACAACAGTATTGCCGAGCTGGAGGAGTCTTTGAAGCGCACCGCAAGAGGCACGTGAAGCGCTCTCTTTGGATTTAGACATGACCAGAAAAATGCCGTTGCGCCGTCAATTAGCGTATCCGGGGCATTTTTGCCAATGTATCTGATTCGTAAGGACTCCGGCGGGGCTCCGATCGGGATATCCGGGATGCATGGGCCGCGGCCTGCCGCAAAGCGACGGCACTGTACAAGCGACCGGAAAGAGGCAGGGCGCACTGATCACTCGAGTGACTGAAGAGGGAAAGGAGCGCCATACGAAGCTGTATCACGACTTCAGGCACACGGCGTATCTTCATATGCTCGAGACAGCAGGGATCAGCTGCGCAACCGCCGGCAAGCATTCGTCAGAATGCTCGAGACGAAGGAGTTCAAGGCATGGCACAAACTCGAGTGTGCCCGCCGGATGCGGAAGAAGAGCGTGGATCAGATCGTGGATGAGCAGCTCCAGCCCGAAAACTTGAAGGTCGAGGAGCGCACAGACGAAGGATGGCGTAAAATGCCCGGCAACCACTTTCCAGGCGTGGACGAGTTTGGAGGTTCTGAGTATGGAGACTAACGAGAGACGCCCGCTGTTTGGCGGGATAATAGCCTTTAGAGTAACGCCGGAGGATTGCGACTGGCAGATGGTTGAGAGTGACGTGCTCTGTATTCATACGCCTTCCGGTGCCCGCGGCGTGGCTCAAGATCGCAATCAGGCGTTTATGCGAGCGCTTGAGACGGATGCGTTCAAGAACTGGCACCGAGCTGAGAGAGAGCGCCAGCAGAGCAAAATGTTTGGAGGGGACGAGTTTGCAGCAGGCAGCGATGAAATGTACGACTGGCAGGTGACTGAGAACGGTGTGCGTCGCTGCATCCATCGCACTTCTGGCGCAACAGGTGAGGGTCCCGACCGTTTTCAGGCGTGGAAGCGAATGACGGAGACAGATGTGTTCAAGCAGTGGCGCAAGGCTGAGGCGTGGCGCCGCTGGGGTCACCTCTGCAAGTGCGGCGAGGCTCGAGGCAAGAGCCGCCGGGACTGCCCCAACACTGGTCCGGACCTCATGTGGCACGATCGCCCTGAGATCGGGAAGCTGCCGAGGCCGTGCCGGTGCTTCTGTCATGAGGAATAAACGAGTGCAAAGCGGTGAGCTTTTAAATGAAGCCCTGGAACGCGGGCACGCGTTTGGGCACACATTAGGCACACACCGCAGCGCGTTCGTCTTCCTTACACTTGCAGTATCGACGCAGCAGCCCGCGATTTCAGCCGCACATGCCCAGTGGGCGTCAATACCTCATCCTTTGTTGGTCGGTATCAGTGGCAATACCCTTGGGCTGATCTGCCTGATGATTAGAGCAGGGTTGCTACGCAATAACCGTCGCCGGTTTGCAAGGCACTAATTCGCGTCCGGTTTCTCCGCGTGGTCGATGACGAGGACTTCGACTGGCCCTCTTGCCGATTTCAGCTCTAACCCGAGTTGTTCCCGTAGAGCTGTGAAAATCGAGGGCGGGCCAGATTCTGTCGGAGGAGCATCCGACGCTGGTGCGCCGAAACGGGCGGCTTGCCCTATCTCCGGTGTATACGTGAGCGTGAAAGTGTAGTTGCCGGGGAGATCGGTCTTGTCAAGCACAGGCCGATCTAATGACTGTGACAGGCTGGCGGCCAGGACTGGCAACGGCATCGTACCCCCCAACAGTCCGCGACCTATCCGTCTGCCCAGCTTGTCGTCGGCCTCGGCTTTCTTGAGCTTTGCGCCGTCCTTGGCCACAGTGAGTTCGTAGACTGCGTCGATTCTGGTTTCTTTATGCGTCGATAACTTGAACCGATCTGCCAGGAGCGACTGAATCATTAGCATCACTTGGCCGAAACCGGCGTTTCCGGGCGACAGCCCTCTGGCACTGTCCACCTTGGCCTCGATAGTGAAGCTCTCCGAATCAACCCACTTGGGTCCTCCCGAAATCTGATGGTTGGGCAGCCCATACGCAAACCCGATCAACATTTCCAGAGTTGCATTTGTGATGGAAAACAGGTTTCCACCGGGGGGGATGCGTATCCCGAACACAGGGTCATTAGGGTTGCTGGGCTTGACTGAGGCAACCTCAAGCTCCGGCTTCGCTTCTTGTGCGAAAACGGATGGCGTCTTGATGATGGCGGTCAGTGAAAACACCGCGATCAAAATGGCGATGGTCTGTTTCATGTCCTTCTCTGGACGTGAAAACCTCAGACCATAAAAAAGGTTACAGTTTGTTCACCCCAGGATGGAATCAACGGGCCGACTCGAACCGCTCAATTTTCGGTAGGTTTCTCCGCGTGGTCGATGATAATGAACTCCGCCTGAGTTTTCATCGGTTCAACGCGTAAACCGAGTTCAGATTGCAAACCACTGAAAAATCCTCCTGGGTCTCCCGCTTCCCAGTCAACCGTGAAATCATAATTGTCATCAAGACCAGTCCTGTCGGTAACCGCGCCTCCCGCCATACCGCGTAGGGAATTTGCAAAATATGCCATTGTGACATTTTGAGCAGTCACCTTGGAGCCGGGACCAAAACCGCAGCATCGGTGGATCGTCACCAACACTCTTCTTCATGGACTTCGGTCCATTCTTGGCAACGTATAGCGAAAATGCCTGGACCTCCCGCTGTTCTCGATGCGTCTGTAAGTGGAACCGATCCGTCAGGAGATTCTGGAGCATCACCAGAAGCTGTGCCTCCGTGGCCGTTGAATCTTCCGCCTTCCCTTCGACATCAAAGTAATCAGCCGATGCCCAACCCGGACCACCAGACACACCAACGCCAACTTTATAGGCGATTCCGATCAATGCGTTGAGGTTGACGCGCTTCAGGACACAGCGTCCCAATGGTGGTGGCGCAAACTGACCTCCCGGAGGATATTGCTTATCCGCTCCGTGGCAACTACCGCCCATGACGCCGACGTTTGGTCTACGGCCCTGCTGGTCTGGCTTGATAGTCGCTGCCTCGAACTTCAACGGCTGGTTCTGTGCCTCACTAATTCGCGTAGCCAGCCCTACAACGATGAGCGCAATTCCCAGCACGTAGCGCATATTTAGTTCTCCGAAGGCTTGCTGACGGAATCAATTACCAGCACTTCGACAGGCCCCGTGCTGGACACCAGCTTTAAACCAAGCTCCTCTTGCAGTGCTGTGAATAACGAGGGCGCTAGAGGAGCAGCCGCCCCAGGCTGATGATCACCGGCAGCACTGATGGACGGGGCCGACAGTCCACTTTCAGGCGTGAACTTCACATTGAAGTCGAATAACCCTTTCAAGTCCGTCTTATCCACAACAACGCCTCCAACGCTTCCGACCTGTCCCTGGAGCATGTTCACAAGGTTTGT
>Ga0126381_100010463_pt1 | contig 10445 bp, 6 predicted proteins | sample PanSoiMetPlot_28_FD_96465 | JGI IMG/M metagenome (GOLD analysis project Ga0126381, IMG submission 96465) | Tropical forest soil microbial communities from Panama - MetaG Plot_28 | ecosystem: Environmental > Terrestrial > Soil > Tropical forest > Bulk soil | place: Panama | collected 2016-02-17 | reverse complement strand
GTCTCTTTCCTACCGCGAACGTCACCAACCGCTCGGACGCCACGTAATCGGCCGTTCTAATTCCGTGACTTACCGTTCACCAAATCACGGCAGACTGTCGCGCCCTGCAGGCACGGTAAAATGGAATATCGCACCCTTGGGCGAGCAAGCGGTCACCCACAACCGCCCCCCATGCGCTTCAATGATCGAGCGGCAAATCGCCAGGCCCATCCCCAAACCGCCGGGCTTAGTCGTATAAAAGTCCTCAAAGACGCGTTCGAGACTCGCCGAGTCCAGGCCCGGACCCGAATCCTGCACCGCGACCAGCACTTCCTCCGAGTTGGATTTAGCGCTGCTGATCAGTAACTCTCGCGAGCCCTCGTCGACGCCGGTCATTGCTTCGATTGCGTTGATCATCAAGTTGAGGACCACTTGTTGCAGTTGGACTCGATCCCCTTGAACACGCGGTAAGCCCTCCGCAAGTTGCGTCTGCACTAAGACCCCGTTCTTCACCACTTCGCCACGGGTCAGAACAATGACCTCACGGATCGCTTCGTTGATCTCCAAGCTCTCTTTTTGCGGAGGCGTCTTCTTGATAAGCGCACGGATTCGGCCGATGACCTCTGAAGCTCGACTGCCGTTCTTGACGATACGGCCGAGCGCCTGTTGGACCTCCTCGATGTCTGGCGGCCGGGCGCCCAGACACCGCAACGCGGCGTAGGCGTTGGTTACTGCCGCTGCGATCGGCTGGTTGATTTCATGCGCGATCGAAGCAGACAACTGCCCAATCGTCGCGACGCGGTTCGCGTGTGCCAACGCCACCTCTACCTCGCGGTAGCGCCGGTCGCTTTCATGAAGATCGCCATAGAGTTGTACGTTCTCGAGCGAGATCGCAGCCGCCGAAGCGAGCAGTTTGAGGACTGCCAGCCGCGCGGGCGTGAAGACGCCTACTGTTACGCTGTTTTCGAGGTAAAGCACCCCCACGAGTCTGGTCTGCTTGAGCAACGGCAGGCAGAGAATTGAACGTGCGTGGTGCCCGTGCAAGTACTCGTCGGCACAGAACAAGTCCTCGCCTGAAGCATCGTGCACAAGAACGCTCTCTTTCGTCCGGACGACGTAGTGGAAAATCGACTCCGGCAGATCCGCAGCGGTTACGGCCTCTTGTCGCGAGCAGACCGTCACCGTATCACTGCTGATCGTGGCTTCCGCCTCTATCCGATATCCACCCTCCCGAACAAGAATCAATAGACCTCGCCCAGCCCCTGCGTGCTCAATCGCTGTGCGCATGAGCGTGTCGATAAGTTTCTCCAGGACAATCTCGCCCGACACGGCTTCTGACACTTTGATAACCGTAGCGAGATCCAGTTGTTCGACCGACGTCAGGATCGTGCTGGTCGGAGCGGGCAGCGGCTCCTCCTCCCGGAGGTGGGGATACAGCTGATCGAGCTGCCGGACTTTGCCGGTGGCTCCCCAACGCAGATAGCAGTACCGGGCCTCGCGCAAATAGCTCCGAGCGATCTTCTCTAAATCACGTGCCGCATAAAAGCGCGCTGCGAGCTCATTAGCAAGCGCCTCGTTGTGGGCAAATCCGTTCGCGTGTGCCGAGCGGATCGCCTGTTCATAGAGGCGCATCGCCTCGACATCGCGGCCTTCGATACGTGCGATCTCCGCGCCCACCAGTGCGGCGCGGTTTTCGAAGTTCTCTGGGCAATGCTCGGCACATCTTTCGAGCTGTCTGTAGTGAGTTGCCAGAGCGGCGAAGTGCTGCTCTCTCTGGTCCGGAGATGCGCGATCCCACGATGCCGCGTGGGCAAGTGCACCGTACAGGTGATACTCTGCCGTTTCAACAGGATCCAGCAGCATCAATTGTGATGGTGATGTCGAAATCCGGCGTTGCGCACTCAGCGAGGCATCGACGGCGCAAGCATAGTCTCCGGCAAAAACACGCGCCTGCAGTTTGCGGACCCAATACCAACACTCAGACTCCGCCAAGGCAGGGTTGCTTGCCAGATAGCGCTCGAACCGAAGCTCGTCAAATTGATCGTCATTGAAGGATCCGAATATCGGAGTCAGGCCACGAAGGGTCCGGATGAGGCAGAGCTGCGCCTTCATATGGTCGACGACGCGACCGAACCGAACCCTTTGTGCAAACTCCAGTCCACTCTCGGCTTCACGTTGCACCTCAAGCAACTGATCGCCTACTGCTAACATGTTTTTGATCAGCTTGACGCTGCAAATACCGGCATCGGTAACGGCACCCATTTCGTTTGCGGCATCGAAAGCGCGACGCACCAGGGTGCGACCTGCCCGGGCATGTCTCGTCCAGGGAAGGACGATGTCGCCGAAATAATAATACGTTCGCGCCTGAAAACGCTTCAGTCCGCGTTTTTCGACCAGATCATAACCGAGCCGACCGAAACGGAATCCGGCCTCAAAGTTGCCGAAGCGCGGTCCGGCGATGATGGCAAACCATACATAGGCGAAGCACGACGCATCCGTGTTGCCATGCTCGAGGCTGAGGTTCACCATGCGACAAATGACGAGTGAAGATAAGGTCTCGTCGGAAAATGCTGCCGCCGTCATGAACTCGGCCAGGACATCGAGAACGTCGAGCACCTCCGGGTTGCTCGTCAAGGGCAAGTTGACGAGTTCCTCGATTTCCCGGTTTGCAAGCTGCGACCAGATTCGATCGTATTCACACCGTGCTTCATCGCTGGCCGGATGCGGCGACCAGTCAGTGCCGCGGTGTCGGAGATATTCAAGGCATACCTCCACGGCACGGTCGCTGCGATCAAACGTGTTATAAAGCGTGAGGCGCAAACGTGTGACGACCGCGACATCGTGGCTGCTCTTGGCTCGCTGGACCAGCATCGAAAGCCGCGTTTCGGCCGCTACCATATCCAGAGTCAGTAACTCACACTCGGCTGTCAGAAGTTCGATCGAAAAGATGAGCTCGTAGTTGTCGCCCCAACTGTCTTCGGTCAACAACGCCCGGCCAGCTGCGAGGTACTTGAGCGCCGAAGCATACGCTGTCGAGGTCTTCACACGCCTGGCCGCAATGAAGTTCAACTCTGCAAGCCGCTCACGTTCTTGAGCGGACGTGATCAGGTGAGACCCGCGGTTGAGCTGACTGACGATTTCGAAGATCTGCTCCTCCCGCTTCTCTGGAGGAGTGTGGGCCGCAAGCAGCCTTCCTATTCGGAGATGGGCTGCGGCGCGCGAATCTTCCGGGATCAAAGAATAGGCCGCCTCCTGGACACGATCGTGGAGAAACCTGTAGGAATCTTCCAAGCGCAGGACAAGACCGGTTCGGACCGCATCCTGCAGTGCACTGTGTATGTCGTCGTTTGATTTCTCGCCAACCGGAGGCAGCAGTGGCAGAAGTGCGAAATTCACGCTGTTGCCCAGGCAGGCAAGCTGCTGTAACACCTTCTGGGTTTCGACAGGCATGCGGCCCAGCTTCGCCACCAAGAGGTCCGCCACATTGTCCGTGTAACCCTTGGCGTGAATGCGATTCAGGTCCCACGACCATTGTCCATGACGGTGCTCGAACGTGAGCAACGCCTGCTCGGCGAGCGCATCAATGAACTGGATGGCGAAAAATGGATTGCCGCCTGTCTTCTCGTGGATGAGATGCGCTAGCGCGGAGGCGCGCTCCGGCTTGCAGTGGAGGGAATCGGCAATTAACTGTCCCAAATCATCACGGGCGAGTGGCGCAAGGACGATCTCCTGAACAACGCCCCCGGCTTGCCGGATCGCTGTCAGCTTGCGTATCAGCGGATGGGTAGAATCAACTTCATTGTCTCGATACGCACCGATTAACATCAAGTGCTGCACATCCGGCGGGATCAAAAGATCCTCTAGCAAATCGAGCGTCGCGGCGTCGAGCCATTGCAAATCGTCCAGGAAGAGAGCGAGCGGATGTTCCTGCCGTGCGAATACGCCGATGAATCGCCGAAACACCAGCTGGAATCGGCGCTGCGCGTCCTGTGGCGGAAGTTCAGGAACGGGCGGTTGTTCTCCTATGATGAGCTTCAACTGCGGAACCAGCTCGACAATGAGCCGTCCGTTCGGACCGACGGCCTCACGAATGGCATCGCGCCACTTGCTGAGGTCTGCTTCGCTTTTACTCAGAAGGGGACGGATAAGGTCCTGAAAGGCTTGCGCCAAAGTGGAATAAGGAATGTCGCGCTTGTACTGGTCGAACTTGCCTGATGCGAAAAGGCCACGGGGCGGAACAAGTGGTTTGTGGAGCTCATTGACGACGGCAGACTTGCCGATACCGGAATATCCAGAAACGAGCACCAACTCTGACCTGCCGCCGGCTACGATGCGCTCGAAGGAGGCGAGAAGAGTATTGACCTCGCGCGCGCGCCCGTACAGTTTCTCTTGTATCAGTAGCCGGTCGGGCACATCGTGCTCGCCCAGCGCGAATTCATCGATCCTGCGACGAGCTTCCCAATCAGCGAGGCAGCGCCGAAGGTCACTCTCGACGCCGACCGCTGTCTGGTAGCGCTCCTCAGCGGTCTTTGCGAGCAGCTTCATGGTGATTGCCGAGACAGGCGCCGGGATATTCTTCACCTGCTCGTCCGGCCGCGCCGGTTTTCTCGTGATGTGGCAGTGAACCCACTCCAGGGGATCGGAAGCACTGAAGGGCAGATTCCCGGTGAGCATTTCGTAGAATGTGACCCCGAGTGAGTAAAGGTCACTGCGCGAATCGATCGAACGATTCATTCGCCCAGTCTGTTCGGGCGACATGTAGGCAAGGGTCCCTTCGATGAATTCAGGAGGTTCCGGCGACTGCCGCTCGCGTGGAACCCGCGAAGCGATGCCAAAGCCCGTCAGCCAAACCTGGCCGGTTGTGGGAGATACAAGAATGTGAGTGGGCTTAATATACTTATGGATCAGGCCACGCTCGTGCAACCGGCCGAGCGCGACCGATAAGGCGACGGCGAGTCGCAGAAATCTTCCGATCTCCATCGGGAGGCCGATGAGGCGCTCGAGCGGCTCGCCCCCGGGGGAGTCGAGGACCAACGTCGTCTGCCCGAGCTCGCGCAAAAGCTCCATCGGCCGCACCGCCCACACGCTGTCGAGGTGCTCCTTTAGTCCGTATTCGTGCGTGAGACGATTGAGGCTGCCAGGGGTCGGGTGTTCCGCGGCGGGAAGCACGAGCAGAACGGCGTGCCGGTCGCCATCGGCGCCATCGGCGCCATTGCGCCACGTTCTGCAGAAGACACGTTCGCCGTCGTCCCACAACACCTCTGGCGAGCTATCCCGTCCACCTGCACCAGTCCAAGCGGATCGGTTCATCGGCATGACTCATCTGTCATGCCATGCCACCGTTGGCCTGCGAACGTGCAGACACAAACACTCGGAGGTTGGCTTGTCGCTAACGGCTTTCGTCGCAACCTGAGCAACACGGGCAGGCGCTCGCGCAACATCGACTGCCAATATCTCAACTCCCATGTGTTCACTGGCGTCGAAACACAATGTCGTATTTTACCTCTTCGAGCACTACGTTCTAGATCTGGCTCGTGATCCAAATAGGCCTATCCGAATGAGTGCACAGCGTGATGGGTCTGCAGCGTGTGGGGCATCCTCAGGTATGAACGGATCGCCAGTGCCTGTTTCTACAGTTGCACGCAAGAATAATTGCGACTCAGACCCTATTGGGCATTGCGGTCGGGAGGCTCGACCCGAAGGGGTTCGGGCGCATCCGTTTGCGACGCCTGCCGCGGGACTCCCAAGATTGGGTGGTGCCCTTCATCTAAGACGCCGTAGTCCCCGGGTCGCAAGTGCGCACCGACGGCTCGGCTGCCGATCGTTCGCTCACCGAGCGTGGCTACGATCACGGTCCTGCTGGGCCCTCCCCAGCGTCGTGCTCACGAGTTGCTGCCCGGGTCCATCGTGTGTCCTCGCTGCTGCAGCGTGCTGGCTCAGAAGGAGCCCCTGCCCGAGAGCTATCTGCGCGGCGCATCTGAAGCGGTATTCGGCAATCCCTTCCACGTCCATGGAATCTGTGAGGAGTATCGAGGGCCTACGACTGCGCGAAATGAAATCACCCGTAAGCGGGGGCCTCAGCCGGTGGATTTCCCTGTCGGGGTCATCGTTAACGGCCCGGCCGGCAAGCCGGCGCTCCGAACGCGGTGGGAGTACAGCTTCGCCGAGACCCTACGGACTCGTCTTGTCTATCGGTATGGCATTAGTACGTGCGTGCGTTGTATGTAAGGACGCTCTTGTCCCAATTCTTTAGACATCTGAGGGATCTCCTGCGCGCGGGAAAATGAGAGTCTGTTCGTCTAATGTGGAAGAGTCCTGGCGACTAGCGCAGACGAGAAGCAAAGATGATTTCTCCGGCATTTCCATACCAAAAGAAGCGGCGACGGGTCCTTGGCCGTGAGATGGCGTACGTGGAGGTGGGAAAGGGCGACCCGATCGTTCTACTACATGGCAATCCCACCTCGTCCTACCTCTGGCGCAACGTATTGCCGCACCTACAGCCACGAGGCCGCTGCATCGCCCCCGACCTGCTCGGCATGGGCGACTCCGACAAGCTGCCTGACAGCGGCCCTGGCTCGTATCGCTTCGTCGAGCACCGCCGCTACCTCGACGCCCTGTTCGAGGCTCTGGATGTTCGCGAGCGAGTTACCTTCATCATCCATGACTGGGGCTCGGCACTTGGCTTCGACTGGGCTAACCGCAACCGCGAGGCCGTGAAAGGCATCGCGTTCATGGAGGCAATCGTGCGACCACAGGCCTGGGACCACTGGGACAAAATAAATATGCGTCCGGCCTTGCAGGCGCTGCGTTCCGACGCCGGCGAGGTGATGGTCCTGCGAGACAACTTCTTCATCGAGAAGATCCTGCCGGGGGCCGTCCTGCGCACCCTCTCCGCTGAGGAAATGGCGTGGTACCGACGGCCGTTCGCCGAACCCGGCGAGGGGCGCCGCCCGACGCTGACGTGGCCCCGCGAGATCCCCATAGATGGCGAACCACCCGATGTGACCGCGATCGTGGCCGCCTCCGCGGACTGGCTGTCAACGAGCGGTGTGCCCAAGCTCTTCTTCAAGGGGGAGCCGGGCGCGGTCCTGGCCAAGGAGGAGGATCTCGCCTTCATCCGCAGGTTACCGGCGCTAACCGAGGTGACGGTTGCGGGTCGGCACTACCTTCAGGAAGATTCGCCGGACGAGATCGGGCGCGCTGTCTCCGGTTGGATCGGGACATTGAGCTAACGGCGCCGCGCGGCCATTCCTTGAAACGCGCCCAAGGTCACGTCACCGATTTTGCGCGCGTCAGTCCCCGATACGTGTGTTGAGCACGTTCGATACCTAGTCCGTGCGAGGGCACTTAGGCAGTTGATCGGACTTGGTTCCTCATGCGCACCGGCCTGCTCCGAGTCGCACTAACACGCACCAACTGATGCACGTGGCCCAATATTTGCGAGAAGCGCCCGTCTCGTCTAAGCAAGTCCGATCGTCACCACTCGTCTAAGGCGTCAAGACACCTGAGTATCCGTGCGCACGACTCGATGTTCGGTCGGCAATTTCGCGTCGTTCGTACGCGAGAGCAGCCCGGCCAGCACGATCAGGACGGCACCCATAAGCAAGCGGGAAGTTAGCGCTTCGAGTCCAAGCACAACCAAGATGAACGCGGCAAAAAGCGGTGTCGTATACGAGAGTACCGTCAGCTGCTGACTATTGCCTTTGCGGAAACCACAATCCCACAACCAGTTGGCGAGCGCAGCGGGTGCCACCCCGACAGCTACGGTCGCCGAGGCACTTGTGATGGTGGGGACGACCGTGGTCTCCAGCGCCAGGTGCAGGAGTGCGCACAGCGAGGCGGCAAGCGCAAAACCGAGGACCAGTAGCGCAGTGCTCACTGTGGGCCGCTTGAGCCGGAAAACGCAGTAAAGCGCCCAGGAGAGCCCACCGAGTAGAGCGAGTCCGGTCCCCGCATAGGAAAGGGTGAGCGCGTTGCTCTGGGTCATCACCGCCACGCCAGCAAAACCCAGTGCGATACCGCCGACGTAGCGACCCTTGAGGCGAAAGAGTCCAAAAAGGACGCCAAGCCCGATGACCATCGCCGGCCACAGACAATAGATCAAGTTGGCCTCGGCAGGCGGAATGTAGTGCGTTGCCATGAGAAAGAACGCCGCAGAGCCGGTAATGCCGGTCGCGAACGCGACGGCAGCAACCCATAAGGACCGGGTCGACGATCCTGGGTGGACCTCACGCGCGGTGAATGCCCGCAAGCCGCCCAGCGTGAGCGATGCCACTAGAAACACGATCGCAAGGCACTCAAAGGTGGGCAGCTGCCACGTCAGCAGCGACAGCGCAGGCCACGTGGCCCACAACAGAATGGCGACCAGCCCGAGAAACGTCCAGGCTCTGGGCGAGAATGCAGCTTGTGTGGCTCCCGAAACGGCGGTGCTCGAGATCACGCTAATCGTCAACCGTAGTTAGTGTTCGACAACTCTATCGCGGCTGATCCTCGCTGTCTTGCCCATCTCCGCCTGCCAGAGCACTTGAAAACCAACTCGAATGGCTGGCTTGAACAAATCTCGTGAGCTCGAGGCCCCTTCCTGAATAGCCCATCAAGCTTGCGATTGCCCCGATTTTGTCCGGTGAACGTTCCCGGACGAAATGAACATTCGTGAGTTTCACCACGGTCTGCGGCGGTCACGAGCGGGCGGTATCGAGCCAGTATCCGCATCGGCACGCAGGCTGATCCTTACCGGGGCCTGCGGGATTCTCCGTCTGCTAACGACATATCCCTCTCCAGCTGGCGAAGACCTCGAGTCATGCGTCCTTCCAGCGCCCCCTCCTCGATACCCAGGCGTTGAGCCGCTTCGCGCTGCGAATGGCCCTCGACGCGGAGCATCCAAATGACTGTTCTAGTGAGCTCCGGAAGGCGATCGAACGCTCTTGTCAATCGCAGCAATTCATCGCGAGCGCTCAAACATCGCTCGGGCGTCAACTCATCAACCGAGAGGTTTGGCAAATCAGCGTCTCTCCCACAATCCACCGGAGCGACCTTCGCGCGACGAGCCTTGTCCGTCATCAGATTTCGAGCAGTCGCAAAGAGAAAGCTCTTCGGGGACCGCGGAAGTGCCCGGGCCGCACTTGCGTAGACCCGGGCGTAGGTCTCTTGACGCAAGTCCGAGACATCCGCGCGGGCTCTCCATGCCCTCTTGAGATATCCTGTCAGCGCGGATTCGTGCGTAAGGATCTCGCTTACAAACCACTCAGCCAGATCACGCCTCATTGGTGCCCCGACGGACTGAGGGTGTGGGTCCTTGAGATCATGAGAGGTCACTGTGAGAGACATCGCAGCACTCCAGTTTTCAGCCTAATCATGAGCGCGCCCTCCCCTATTGCACTGAGTTGAGCCGCGCGTGTTTGGCGCTCGTCCCGCCTGGCATGCACGAATAACCTGGCACTCGCGTGCCAATCGGCCAGCTCGAGGAGACCGTGGCGCTGCTTGCCTATAAACGCCGCATCACAAGTTCGGACGCTGCAATTCACAACAGAGCCCTCACGAACAGCTCGACATGACGGTTCCCGCGTGCCGAGAAAGGCCGGACATCAGGGCTGTTGCAACACGCGCGATTAGACGAATGGGTGCGGTGAGAGACTCGATCTGAAAGCTTCGCGACTCTCCCAAGAGGCACCAGTTGCAGAAGTGCTCGCAATTGTTGTTCAGAAGATCGTAGTGGCACTCACCGAGCCTCGAGCGCGCCCGCTGGACAATGTCGACTCCGCGAGCCTGACTAGGAGCCTCGGCGATGTGAATGAGCCGCTTGCGGACGAAGTCCTCGACTGGAACTTCTTCGATGCAGCCCCGCGGATATCGCACAGGCCCGGCATAGTGGATGACCCGACCTTGGCCGGCGTAGATTCCGTGGTGCCGGTATCCGCGCCGGAGTACGACCAGGCGGGTTCCTGGCACCCATTCGCTCCCCAGCTTCACCGGCGGCACTTCGATCTCCAAGAGTGATTCGGTGTCGGAGAATCTACGAGCACGGCGGATGGTGCGGTATCGCACCAAAGGTTGGGCGGGATAGCCTTATCGTCGTAGTTACGTTCTTGAGATAGCGCTTATCTTTGGAGCATCGACCGACGAAGTCGAAGGCGCGCGTTTCTGAGCGCATATTGCTCATCCCAACGTGCGCCGCTCGCAAGGGGCGGCACCACCGCCTTCACATCGTAGGCCAGGCTCTTTTAGCGTGGCGCTTGAGTTCGGACAGCCGGGCGCGCTCCGCGCTTGAAGGATGTGCGGCCGCAGGTCGCCTCGAAAACAGTTAGCGAGCGGGCGAGTGAAGCAGATCAGGTCTTCTGAGTCGTTGTCGAGATACCGGCCGTGCTTAATCTATCGGCCATGCGTGCGAGTTCCGGCAAAGATTCTGCCTTCATCTTGCGCATGACATTGCCGCGATGGATTTTGACCGTCATCTCGCTGATGCCGAT
>Ga0126381_100010462_pt1 | contig 10445 bp, 13 predicted proteins | sample PanSoiMetPlot_28_FD_96465 | JGI IMG/M metagenome (GOLD analysis project Ga0126381, IMG submission 96465) | Tropical forest soil microbial communities from Panama - MetaG Plot_28 | ecosystem: Environmental > Terrestrial > Soil > Tropical forest > Bulk soil | place: Panama | collected 2016-02-17 | reverse complement strand
GGTGTCGCGTAGGGTGCTTGCGGCTTCGGCAGCCGACTCCAGCAATGGAATGAGCTCGCGGGAGCTCGGCGCCTCGCTCCCCCTCAAAGTCTCTGCAGCGGTCAAAACTTGCTCCTCATGCGAAAACCCCTATGACCTCGCCCCACGGAAGCTTGCTCAGGGCGCCAAGTCAAATCGGAATTCGCGCACGCGGAGCCCGTGGCTAGAACGCCCCGAGAGGCTCGCCCTCGACAACCGACTCTTGCACAAGGCCCGTCCACACCTTCTCCGACGGACCTTCCGGCTCCGGAACGGGCTGGGCCTCAGCCTCGGCTTTCTCGCTCGCAGGCGGATTGACTTTTGCTTCAATGACTTCGAGCGGCCTGATGGCGGCGAGCAATTCGTCGAGCTTGTTCATGGCGACATAATATTTGTTGGCCTGAAGGCGTCTCTCGACCTCTTGGCGCAATTCGAGAATGGCGTCGACCAGATCCGTTTTCACCAGCTGATTGTCCATGCTCTTGCCCCCTTTGCTAAAGCCAGTCGCGCCGCAGCCACGAGGGGTCATCCGCTCGTGGCCACAGGCGAGAACCGAAAAGGAGGCAACTTGGGGACTGGCCCTGCGGTTCCCATCCAGGGGCAAACGGACGTGAATAACTTAGCTAGCTGCCGTGCATCTGGCGGCTCGCCTCGATCACGTCTTCGAAGGTACGAAGACCGGTGCAAGGCGCGCTGACCAGCACAGCCATGTTGCCGGGGCGATGCTCGTTCTTCCACATGCGCATATGCGCCTTCGGGATTTGCTCCCAAGGGAAGACCTCGCTCATGCACGGATCGATGCGCCGCTCCACCACGAGCTTGTTGGCTTGGCTCGCCTGGAGGAGATGGGCGAAATGCGAGCCTTGGATGCGCTTCTGATGCATCCACACATAGCGCGCGTCCATGGTGAGGTTGTAGCCCGTGGTGCCGGCGCAGAACACGACCATTCCGCCGCGCTTCACCACAAAGCATGACACCGGGAAGGTAGCCTCGCCGGGATGCTCGAATACGCAATCGACATTCACGCCCTTGCCGGTGACTTCCCAAATCGCCTTGCCGAAAGCGCGCACCTCCTTGGCCCAGGCGTCGTATTCGGGCGTGCCGACGGTCGGCATCTGTCCCCAGCATTTGAACTTGTTGCGATTGATGACGCCTTTGGCGCCGAGCGACATGACAAAGTCGCGTTTCTCGTCGTCGGACACGACGCCAATGGCGTTGGCGCCGGTGGTGGCGCAAAGTTGTACGGCCATCGAGCCGAGGCCACCTGAGGCGCCCCATACGAGCACATTGTGGCCCGGCTTCAGGGTGTGCGGCCGATGACCGAACAGCATGCGGTAGGAGGTGGCGAGTGTCAGCGTGTAGCAGGCAGCTTCTTCCCAGGTGAGATGCTTCGGTCGCTCGAGCAATTGACGGTCCTGCACGCGGCAAAATTGCGCGAACGAGCCGTCTGGCGTCTCGTAGCCCCAGATGCGCTGCGACGGCGAGAACATGGGATCGCCGCCGTTGCATTCCTCGTCGTCACCGTCGTCTTGGTTACAGTGGATGACGACCTCGTCACCGACTTTCCAGCGTTTCACCTTGGAGCCAACTGCCCACACGATGCCGGAGGCGTCAGAGCCAGCGATGTGAAAAGGGTTCTTGTGCCCGTCGAGCGTCGAGACCGGCTTGCCGAGCGAGGCCCAAACGCCGTTGTAGTTGACGCCGGCGGCCATCACGAGGACCAGCACCTCGTGGCTGTCGAGCTGCCAGGTCGGCAGCACCTCGATCTGCATGGCCTGGTCGGGAGGACCGTGGCGGTCTTTACGGATCGCCCAGGCATACATGTTTTTCGGCACGTGACCGAGCGGGGGCATCTCCCCGATCTCATAGAGATCCTTGACCTCTCCAGCCGGCGCAGATGTTGCTTCGGAGACAGCAGCTAGCGACATCTCATTCATCCGATTGTCCCCCAGTCCGGTTTTCTTCGCTCCGTTTTTGCACTGCGGCAATTCTCCTTTATTCATCTCGCGACTGCAACATATTTGCAACGGCGCCCTGTCACACGCAAAAGCGCCCTAAGAGAGCCTCCTCTCCGCCTCAATCCATCGCCGGCAGGGAGCGTTATCAAAAAGCCGTGAGCCTGCCCAGGGGACAAATGAGCTCTTAAGGCGCCAGTCGGAACCCCGCTCCAGTCCACACGTTCCCTGTCGGTTCCGGCACTACCAGGCGACAGATAAGCTTTCGTGCGCGGGCTTCCCCCCAAAGACCTCTCGGAAGGAGACCTCAATGAGATCGAAACTCACGCTTTTGACCACGGCAGCGGCGCTCGCCTTCGGGCTGACTGCCACCGCCGCGCTTGCGGCTGATGCGACCAGCGACGCGCCTGGCGCGAAGAGCGACATCACTATTGTTGGCACTACTCAGCGCGGCGCTGGCGGCGCCGAAACTCAGGCTGCGCCCGACCAGGGCAACGCGGTGCTCCCTGACGCCGGCGATGCACGCGCCGCGGCGCAAGGAAGCCCGCCCGCGAGCGATAAGGGCGGGGCGGCTGCGCAGGGCGGCGCTCAAGACCAGGGCGCTGCCGCACCCGATACGCAGAAGCAGGGCCAGCTCCCCTCCCCGAGCTCGTCTTACTAGAGATCCGCAAATTCGCGGAGTTGGACTGGAAGGGCGGGGCTTACGGGCGTCGCCCTTTCCTTTTAGGAACCGAATGAGAGTATTCTTGCTATAAGCGCAGCGCACATGCTTCGATGCGAGGAAGGCAAGCTTCAGGCCAAAACCATGAGCGGAAGTTCATCCAAACGGGATAAGCCTTGGCTGTTCCGCACCTATGCCGGCCATTCCACGGCGAAGGCTTCCAACGAGCTTTACCGGAAGAACCTCGCCAAGGGCCAGACCGGGCTTTCGGTCGCCTTCGATCTTCCGACCCAGACCGGCTACGACTCCGACCACCAGCTAGCTCGCGGCGAGGTTGGTAAGGTCGGCGTGCCGATCTCGCACCTCGGCGACATGCGCAGCCTATTCGATGGCATCCCGCTCGCCGAGATGAACACATCGATGACCATCAACGCGACGGCCGCCTGGCTGCTCGCGCTCTATGTTGCGCTCGCCGAGGAACAGGGCGCCGACCACGCCAAGCTCACCGGCACGGTGCAGAACGACATCCTCAAGGAATATCTCTCGCGCGGGACCTACATCTTCCCGCCTACCCCCTCGCTTCGGCTGATCAAGGACGTGATCGTCTACACCAACCGTGAGATGCCGAAATGGAACCCGACCAATGTGTGCTCCTATCATTTGCAGGAGGCAGGGGCGACGCCGGGTCAGGAGCTTGCCTTCGCGCTCGCCACGGCAGAAGCCGTACTCGATGAGGTGAAGAACTCTGGCGAAGTGCCGTCCGAGCAGTTTCCAAAGGTCGTCGGCAGCATCTCGTTCTTCGTCAATGCCGGCGTTCGCTTTATCACCGAAGTCTGCAAGATGCGCGCCTTCGTCGAGCTGTGGGACGAGATCGCCGAGAAGCGCTACGTAGTGAAGGATTCCGCGCTCCGCAGATTCCGCTATGGCGTGCAGGTCAATTCGCTGGGGCTGACCGAGCAGCAGCCCGAAAACAATGTCTACCGCATCCTGCTGTCGATGCTTGCCGTGACGCTGTCGAAGAAGGCGCGGGCGCGCGCCGTACAGCTTCCAGCCTGGAACGAAGCGCTTGGGCTGCCGCGACCGTGGGACCAGCAATGGTCGCTCAGGCTGCAGCAGATCTTGGCCTACGAGACTGACCTCCTCGACTACGGCGATATCTTCGACGGCTCGGTCGAGATCGACCGCAAGGTCGAAGAGTTGAAGGAAGAGGCGCGCGCCGAGCTTGCCAAGATCCAGTCGATGGGCGGCGCGGTTGCTGCCATCCACTACATGAAGGAGGCGTTGATCGCGTCCAACGCCGCACGCGTGCAAGCCATCGAGAAGGGCGAACAGGTTCTGGTCGGCGTCAACGCCTATACCGAGACCGAGCCGTCGCCGCTCGCCGGCGGCATCGAAGGCATCATCACCGTGCCTGAGTCGGTCGAGATTGAGCAGGTGGCAGCCCTTCAGACTTGGCGGCGCGATCGCGACGAGAAGGCGGTGAATCAGGCGCTGATCGATTTGAAATCTGCGGCAGCCGAGGGCCGCAACATCATGCCGCCCTCGATTGCAGCGGCGCAGGCCGGCGTGACCACCGGCGAATGGGGCCAGGTGTTGCGCGAGGTGTTCGGCGAGTACCGCGCGCCGACCGGCATCCACGCCAAGCATCACGTCGACAAGGCAAGGATCGAGGACGTGCGCCGTCTGGTCGAGGAGGTCTCAAGCAGGCTAGGCCGCACGCTCAGCTTCGTCGTCGGCAAGCCGGGGCTCGACGGCCATTCGAACGGCGCCGAGCAGATTGCCGTGCGTGCCGCAGATGTCGGCATGGCCGTCGTCTATGACGGCATCAGGCTCACGCCTGCCGAGATCGTCGACCAGGCGCGCGAAGCAAAGGCTCACGTCGTCGGGCTCTCGATCCTGTCAGGCTCACATGTCTCGCTCGTGCGCGAGATCGTACAGCGCCTGCGCGAGGCTGGCATGGGTGATGTGCCGGTCGTGGTCGGCGGCATCATCCCTGCTGAGGACGTTAATGTGCTGAAGCAGTGCGGGGCGTCAGCGATTTACACGCCCAAAGACTTCCAGCTCAACGACATCATGGTGGGCATCGTGAAGCTGGTCGACGAGAAGGCAGCCGAGCAGGTCGAGCAAGGCATTCCCGTGCCGCCTCTCCGCGAACGCGAAAGGGTCCGGCTATGAACCGCTATACTATCGCCACAGTCCTGATCCTTGCCGCAGGTCCGGCGTTCGCCGGCGACCAGACCGGACAGGCGCCGTGCCCTGCCGGCAGCGCCATCACCTCAGGCAGCTCGAATTTCACGGTGGGAGGCAAGCAGGCAGCGCATGTCGGCGACGCCACGGGCTGCGGCTCGACCTTGGCCAAATGAAGCTCGTCAAACCCTTGGCTAAGAAGCCCCGATAGGGCGAGCGCTACCGCGTAGCCGTCTCGACCTGTGATTAGCAGCGTGTGCTTCAAGCTCGCATTTTTGCCCGGCTCATCGATAGTTTGGGCTTTTTCCAGCAATGTCCATAACAGCACGCCCAAGGTCGGATAAGTCAATCGCCTGATATGGAAGACGCAGCGAGCAACACCGTCACTGCCGCGCTCGTCGTCGTCGGTGAAGAGATCCTGTCTGGGCGCACCAAGGACGAAAATATCTTCTATATCGCCGGCTATCTCGCGCGAATTGGCATCTCCTTGCGCGAGGTGCGGGTCGTACGCGATCTCGAGCCTGAGATCGTCACGGCGGTGAACGAGCTCCGCCCGCGCTTCACCTATGTGTTCACCACCGGCGGCATTGGGCCGACCCATGACGATGTCACCACCGACGCCATCGCCAAGGCCTTTGGCGTGCCTGTCGTGGTCGATCCTAGAGCGGTTGTCGCCATGCGCCAGCATTTCAGCGACAAGGATTTAACGCCGGCGCGGCTTCGCATGGCCCGCATCCCGGAGGGCGCGGAGCTGATCGACAACGCCATCTCCAGGGCTCCCGGCTTCATGATCGGGAACGTGATCGTCATGGCCGGCGTGCCCCGCATCATGCAGGTGATGCTGGACGCGGTCATGCCGCGCCTCGCCAAGGGGCGGCCGATGCTTTCGCGCTCGGTACGAATCGATGCGCCGGAAGGCGACGTTGCTCCCGGGCTCTCGGAGCTTCAGTTGACGCATCCCGGGGTGCAGATCGGGAGCTATCCGTTCTTCGAGAAGAAGCGCCTCGGCACTTACGTCGTGCTGCGATGCGCTGACGAGGGAAAGCTCACCGCTGCGGTCGACGCGTTGTGGACGCTCATCGCCAAGGAGCGCTTTGCCGCGGTTGCCAGCGAAGAGGCATGAACGCACGCGACCAGGCCAAGCCCACAACGGCGCGTAACCAGTTGTTCTGAATTGATTCCTTGCAGCTTGAGCGCGGTAGTAAAGCTCCTCGGGTATGATCGCAGGAAAATCATCAACGGTAAGCCTGCCGCAGTGCAAAGCTCATCGACCGGCTGCGGCGGCTCGATCGTGATCGGCTCCTCAGGTGTCTTCATCAATGGCAAGCCGATGGCAGCCGTCGGCGACGCGACCTCAGGCTGCGCCGGGAAATAGTCCCCACTACGAGGCGCTTAGATCGCGGAAATGACGGCTGTCGGCTTTGCCGTTAGACTGCAAGTTGCGCCCACTTGAGGGCGTCTGGTCAAAGGGGGGCACCATGAATTTTCGCTTGAGCACGCCGCGGCGGGAGACCTTCCTCGTCTCCGTAGTCATCGCCATCCTGGTCATCATCGGCATGATTGTGCCGCTGCCGTTCTTCACGGCCTATGCGCTCGGCCTGCTGCTGATCGCTTATTTGATCCTGCTCGCGGGCGTCCTGGTCGATAATCTCTAGCCGGGAGCGACGGTGTTTACCAGCCGCTGCATGGGCTCTTGCTGCTGCGCCCGCGTGAGAAACGGCGCGAGCGCCGCGTGAAGTTCGCCTGCACTGATCGGCTTCGTCACACATGCGTCCATACCGGCGGCGAGGTAAGCCCCGCAGTACTGTTTCTTCGCCTGGGCGACGAGCGCAACGATCGGCAGCTCGGCCGAAGGCACGTGCATGCCGCGGATCCGGCGCGTGGTTTCGATGCCGTCCACGTCGGAGATCATGACGTCGAGCAGCACGAGGTCGTAACTATTGGTCCCGACGGACATCACCGCTGCGCTGCCGGTACTCACCATCTCGTAGGTCAAGCCGAATTCGTTCAGGTACGTGCCGATCAAGACGCGGTTCACGGCATTGTCCTCGGCCACGAGCACATGGCCTGAGAGCCTGTCTTGCTGCGGCAAGTCCTGCGCCCCGTTTCCGACTGTGGACTCGCTTCGGGCTGGCGCGACTGACGCTTCGCCTACGGCTGGCGCGACGTTCGCTTCGCTTGGGTCTGGTGCGACTTGCGCTTCGTTTGCAGTGAAAGGTTCGCTGGGGGTTGCGGGTTCGCGTGCCAGTGGTGCCTCGCTCTGCGCGTGCTGGGCAGGAAGCGTGAGCCAATAGAGGCTGCCCTGCCCGACCACGCTCTTGCAGCCGATATCGCCGCCCATCAGCCTGGTGAGCTTCCGCGCGATGGGAAGCCCGAGCCCAGCGACTTCGCCGAGATAGGTGTTGATCTCGATGCAAGGCTGGAACAGGCGATCTTGCACGGCTTTGCTCAAGCCCACGCCTGTGTCGATGACATTGAATCTGAGCTGGAGGCGGCCATCGTGCTCCGTCGCGCCGGCGTGCAGGCGGACTGAGCCAATCGATGTGTATTTCAGCGAATTGTCGACCAGCCCCAGCAGGACCTGGCGTAGCTGCGCGGCGTCGCCAATGACGAAGCGTGGGCAACTCGGGTCAACATCGGCGCTACCGGTCAGGCCTTTGTCATTGGCTCGCGCCTGCAACTCCCTCGCCACTTCCTGGATCAGGGCATATAGATCGAACGCGACCGGATCGGCCTCAAAGCGTCCGGTTTCGAGGCGCGCAAAGTCCAGCACGTCGTTGAGCGCATTGAGCAGGCTGCGCGAAGACTTCAGCAGCATCTCGGCATGAAGCTGCTGCGTAGCGTCGAGAGGAGTTCTGAGCAAAAGCTCGGCCATAGCCACGACCGTTTCCATCGGCGTCCTCAGCTCATGGCTGATAGTGGCGAGCAGTTCGGATTTGGCCTTGTCGGCGGCTTCTGCGGTCTCACGCGCCTTACGCTCCGCTGCGAAGCCGTCGACGAGACGCTGGACCTGGGCATACAGGTCGTGCGCGTGGGAGCCCTGAGCTTGCATCCTGAGTAGCGGCGCCTGATATCCCCAAACCGGATAGACAGCTTGGCGGACATCACTTAAAACTCGGCTAAGCCAAAGGCGGCGATCCAGGCTAAGTCACAGCCGCAACCCGCGAAATTGCCATGAGAAAGATCAGAAACGAGAAAGATCTAAAGGAAGGAGTAACCGCGCTGGTAAAATCCTGCGCGCGGCTTGCGCGCGTGCATGCGCTTGCCGGCGACCCGCCGCTCCGCCGCCGCCCTTCCGGCTTCAAGGGTCTTGTGCGGGTCGTCACCGCTCAGCAGCTTTCGGTGGCGAGCGCCGAGGCCATCTGGCGGCGTCTCGAGGCTGCGGTCGAGCCTTTCACCCCGAGCAGGTTTCTCTCCGTGTCAGAGAACGACCTACGCGCAGCCGGATTGTCGAAGGTTAAGATCGCGACGCTCCGCGGACTCGCCGAAGCGACCGACACGGGTTCGCTCGACCTCGATGCTCTGTCGCAAGAGCCCGAGGACGTCATCCACGCCAAGCTTGCTGCGCTCAAAGGCATCGGACCGTGGACCGCAGACATCTATATTCTGTTCTGCCTTGCGAGAGCTGACGCGTGGTCTCCGGGCGATCTCGCCCTCCAGGTTGCGGTCAAGGATGCCTTTGAACTCGAGGCTCGGCCCAACCAAGACGTGATGATGGAGCTTGCCGAGGCTTGGCGCCCGTGGCGCGCGGTCGCCGCGCGCATGCTATGGGCCTATTACAGCGCGCGCCGGAAGACGAGCGCTCTGCCGGTATGATCGTCTGCTCTTGCACCCTGATCACCTCCAAGGACATTGCCGAAGCGGTGGCATCGCTTCGCACTAATGATCCCTTCGTGGTGCTCACACCCGGCCTGATCTACCGCCATCTCGGCAAGCGTCCGTCTTGCGGCAACTGTTTTCCGCTTATCTCCAAGCTGATGGTGGCTTATGACGAGGAGGGCCCGAGCTCGCCGGCGTCGGTCCCCCACGCGCCTTTCGAGGAGTCCTAGCCCGCGCGACGAGAACAGGTATGATGGTCATGAAGGTTGACAGGAGGACAGCAGAATGAAGGGCAATCCACGCGTCATCGAGTATCTCAACAAGGCGCTGACGCACGAGCTCACCGCCGTCAACCAATATTGGCTGCACTATCGCCTGCTCGACGACTGGGGCTTCACCAAGCTCGCCAACAAGGAGCGCGAGGAATCGATCGAGGAGATGCAGCATGCCGACAAGCTCGTGGATCGCATCGTCTTCCTCGAAGGCTTCCCTAACATGCAGCACATCGATCCCTTGATGATCGGTCAGAATATCAAGGAGGTGCTCGAATGTGACCTCAAGGCGGAGTATTCGGCCCGCGCGCTCTACATGGAGGCGCGCGCTTGCTGCCGCAAAGAAGAAGACTATGTGAGCATGGATCTCTTCGAGGAGCTGCTCGCCGACGAAGAGGGCCACATCAATCATCTCGAGACGCAGCTCAATCTCCTGAACGAGATCGGCGTCCAGAATTACGGCCAGCTCAACGCCGGTTCCTCCGATGAGGCCGGAGAGGACAAGCCCAAGTAAGCGCTCGCTGAATGGCACTTCCCCTCGACGGACCGAGGCTGCCGCCTGCTGCCGGCGGCGCGGCGAAGCAGCTCGTGGTGTTCCTGCACGGCTATGGCGCCGACGGTAACGACCTGATCGGCTTGGGGCGCGAATGGGCGAAGCTCCTGCCGCATGCCACCTTCGTTTCACCGCACGCGCCGGAGCCTTGCGCCATGTCGCCGATGGGCAGGCAATGGTTCGACCTCTCGCTCGGCGACATGCGCATGATTGCCGCAGGCGTTAAGCGCGTCGCGCCCGCGGTCGAATCTTTCCTCGATGCCGAGCTGAAGCGGTTTGGGCTCGGGCCGCGTGCGCTCGGTCTGGTGGGCTTCAGCCAAGGGACCATGGTCGCGCTCTCCGTAGGCTTGAAGCGCAACCCGGCGCCCGCAGCGATTGTCGGCTATTCCGGCGCTCTGGCGACGGTCGAGGCGCTACCTAAGAACCCAAGCTCGGCGCCAGCGATTCTGCTTGTTCATGGCGACATGGATGAGGTCATCCCGGTCGATGCCTTGTTCCTCGCCCGCGAGCAGCTCGCGCAAGCAGGCCTTCCGGTCGAATGGCACGTGTCGCAAGGGATCGGGCACGGCATCGACGCCGACGGCCTGCAGCTCGGCGGCGCGTTCTTGCGTCAAGCCTTCGCCGCTCAGCTCACCCAGGGATCGTAGGTGCCGAAGGTCCAGACATGGTTTTCGAGGTCGCGGGCCGCGTAGTCGCGCCCGCCATAGTCCTGGGTCACGAGCTCGCGCACGATCTCGGCGTCCGCCGCCCTGGCCCGCGCGCAACGCGCATCAGCATCATCTACTCGACGTAGATGCCTTGCGTGTTGACGCGCTCTGGCGGCTCGGGCGGCCGGACCACGCGTCCGTACTCGGTTCCGGCATCGCCGAGCATGATCATGCCGTTGCCGAGCACGAGCTCAGCATGGGCGACTCGGCGGCCTTCCGCTGGCACCACCATCTTCTCGAATCCGAACGCCTTGCACAGCCAGTCGATCGCCG
>Ga0126381_100010461_pt1 | contig 10445 bp, 5 predicted proteins | sample PanSoiMetPlot_28_FD_96465 | JGI IMG/M metagenome (GOLD analysis project Ga0126381, IMG submission 96465) | Tropical forest soil microbial communities from Panama - MetaG Plot_28 | ecosystem: Environmental > Terrestrial > Soil > Tropical forest > Bulk soil | place: Panama | collected 2016-02-17 | reverse complement strand
GGCTCAGCCGATGGACGCGAAAGCGGTGGAGGTGCTGACCTTTCGCGATCCCGCGGCCGGGCGCACGGGACCGATTGCTTGGCAGATGCACAATGCCGGGCTGTTCGATGAGTATAAGGATGTAGGGGTCGAGCTGAATCCCAGCGATGACAGACTAATTACGGTTCGGTAGACGCTGCTGACGAAACAAGCGGCCGCGCCAACTGGCTCCGTCGGCTCAGCCATTGCCAGCCGAAGTAACGTCAACTTACTTATGCTGCGACCACGAAGATCTGTTCGATGTATTGTACACCACCCAGAACGTCGCCTTTGGCCAGCCGCCGAATTGCCCTTTACGAATCACATTCATGGCTTCGTATCCCGCGATGGTTCGCACGGTCCCTCGATGGATCGGAACCAGAGGCTGGCGGCGAGGCGTTTCTTCACGAATCGGTGATCCTGCTCCAGAACATTATTTAAGTATGGAGTTGGGCAACATGGCACTGCCGCCCCAGTTCTCCACTAGCCTTGCGTTCCCGGATCGTCTGCGGATAAGCGGTGTACCCGTCCACATTGATCACTCGCGGTCAGATCCCGCCCACTCGCCACAAGGTCACTTTCAGAAAGTGCTTGGCCGCCACACCGCATCGCGTTTGGCGAGAAAAGGAAATCGATGGTCTCGCCGGTGGAATCCACGGCCCTATATAAATAGGTCTATTGCCTAGCGACGCGGCCGTAGGCTTCGTCGACCCTCCACAAAGGGTTGGGTAGCGTATTGCGGCAAATGCATTTATGCAGTTCGGGGGCGTGGCGGAGCACCAAACGGCCGATCGCGGAATGATCTACCGCAAGTCCACGTTCGGCCATCATCTCCTCCAGGTCGCGCAGTGTCAGGCAATACCGGAGTTACCATCTGACGCACCGCGCTTCATGGTTGCGACAGATTCCGGAAAAGGGGCGAGTTAGAGCGATAGGATCGTCGCGGCCTGCCCCTCGCACCAACGGGGCAGCCGCCGCGGCTCTTTAGAACATGAATTTCAGCGCCAGCTGCAACTGCCGGGGCGTGCTGGCGATGCTGCTGATCACACCCGCCGAGCCGTAGCTCACGGCGCCGTTTGCGTACGACGGCGCGATCGACGTGCCGGGTATGCCCAGCACCATGTGGTTGAATACGTTGAACGCCTCCGCCCGGAACTGCAGCTTTTTCGATTCGCTAATCGGGATATCCTTCGCCAGCGCGACATCTACGTTGATCCATCGCATGGAGCGCAGGTTGCCGATCGGTGAAGTGCCGAAACCGTAGCCCGGTCCCACGGAGAGGGATGCCGGGCTCACGTAACACGCGGGGTTATACCATTGCCCCACTGTCTGGTTCGCTGGAATCAGGTTGCAATTCGGCAGCACACTTGGGCGGCTGTAACCCGTAATCGAGCCTCCGGAGTTGGATAAGTTCGCCGGGTCAGTGCTGGTGGGCGCGATGCCAGCAATCGAAATTGGGACGCAGATGGTAGCGGTCGCCGACGCGCAGATGTTGCTGGCGCCACTCCAGCTCGGATTGAACGCCTGTCCGCTGCGCGCCAGGAAAGAGTAGTTGGTTTCCCAGTTGCCCAGCACGCGAGACAGCACTCCCTTGCTCAGCCAGCGTTGCCCGCGCCCGAACGGCGGAGCGTACACCGCGCTCCAGTTGAACACCTTGGGAATGTCATACGCGCACAGGCCCTTGGAAAGGTGCTGGTCGAAGAAGTATTCATACGGTGCTCCCTCCGAGCCGTTCTCTGCGTTGTAGCCGCCATTGGAATCCGTCAGGCACTTCTCCCAGGTAAACGCCACGAGGGTCTGCAGCCCAGCCGAGAAGCGCTTCTGGAACTGGGCTTCCAGCGCGTGGAAGGTCGCGAAGCCAGTGGAAACCGAATAGTTCCACCCCTGTGCGGCGTACGGCATGTACTGTCGCTGGTTGATCTGCGCGGGTGTGAGCGGAGTAGTCGTGCAAGTAAATCCCTGGTTTGGGTTGTTCTGACAGAAGGGGCCGTCTTGCGGATAGTTCGCTCTGCAGCACCACTCCAGCCGCTGCGTGTGACTCCCCACGTACGCCACCGAGAACATGCTGGTAGCCGAGAGTTGCCGCTCGATCTGGACGTTCCACTGCTGCGAGCGCGGATCGTTGTAGTCGGGATCGTTCGTATATCCGCCGAATGTAGATCCCCAGGGAGTGGGCGCTACCACCAGCGTGCTACTGCCGACGAGGCCGGTGAGCTGCGATGTACCGTAGCCGCCGTATGGCCCGCACGTCGCAGCGCTGTTGCAGATTGGGGCGACTGTCGGAGTGGGCGCCGTTCCGATCGGGGCGGTGTTGAGCGTGTATGACACACCGCGTGTCCACGGCCAGATCGAACCTTGCAGCGTATTGTCGGCGGACTGGCTGCGATAGCTGATGGTGTCGTAGAAGATGCCGTAACCAACCCGGAGGACCATCTCCGGCAGGAATCCCCATGCCAAGCCGATGCGTGGCCCGATGTTGTCCCCGATCGCCTTCAAAGCGCGCTGGTCCGGATTGAACACGATATTGTTCAGCGTGTTGTAGGTGACTCCTCCGACGGTCACCTGGAACGCCGGATTTGAGCCGGTCAACCCTCCGGGAACGCAGGGCACCACCAAGGTCGATGCGCACCCGGTCGAGTATGCATCAGTCTCCTTCGATCCGATGATGTACTGCCGGCCGGGGATGAAGATGACATTCGCCGTCTCGCCGTTGTTGTCGAGGGTCTGCACCGCCGGATCGTAGTCGTACCGCAGTCCGATATTGACGGTCAGGTTCGACCGCACGTGCCATTCATCCTGCAGGAAGAAGCCGATCGGTGTCATTTTCAGATGCAGCTCCTTTTGATCGCCCAGGTTGACGCCGTAGGAGGAAGGCAGATCGAGCAGCGTGGAGGCGAGCGCATTCCCCTGGTTGCTGCCGCAGGAAAACAAGCCCGAAGCGTTGGTGGGGCAAGTTTGCGTGGCGCTCGATCCGAACGCCGCACTCAGAGTGCTGGCCAGCCGGTTCTCGTAAAGGTACTCACCGCCGAACCGGATATTGTGCTTGCCGTGCGTCCAGGTAACGGCGGCGCTGAAGTTGTGCTCCGGGTTGGCGCGCCGCGCCGGCCCCACGTTCCCCACGGTCACGTACGCACCGACGGTGAAGCCCTGGGTAGCATCAAGGTTGTTAAAGCCGGCGGCAGTTTCCGGAGTATAGCCTGCCGGGTTGGTATTGTTGACCAGCACGGGCCGGGCGTTGATTCCTCCACGAAGTTCAAGCACGAGGTTCGGTGTGAAGATGTGGTCCCACGCGCCGCCGATGTTCCACGTGTGGTAGGGCGATGGGGCCACCGATGTGGTGCCGGCCACGATTCCGGTATTCGAGTCCCAGAGCATATAGGCACGCCCGAACACCGTATTCCGGTCGTTGAAGTGGTGATCGACACGGACGTTGTAGTTGTTCGCGCTGTCATCACGGTTGCGGGAATCCAGGCAGTTATTGACAGCGAAGGTGAGATTCGGTGTAATCGCGCAATCTTTGAGCTGCGGAGCTGTATACGCCGAGATCACCTTGGCGATCTTCTGATCGATCAGGGCAGCGGGAAGTCTGTTGCACGGATTGCCGCCCGACGCCTGCACGCCGTACCCCGGCTGGCCGAAGCTCAACCCGGGAGTCAACAATGGCATCGGGTTTCCGGACGGATCGCAGCGGAAAGGCACCGCCGAGTTCGCGCCCGATTCAGCAAACGGATTGTAGATCGTGTTCGGCGTGATCGCCGTTTTCGCCGCATTCACGGCACCAGTCAGCTCGGGGCTGACCGTGCCGCTGAAATCGCCTGTTAGTTCCTCCTGGGTGGGCGCCGTGGCATACGTGTTCTGCGGCTGGGAGTATCGCCAACCTTCGTAGGCGCCATAAAAGAAGGTCTTGTTACGAATGATCGGACCGCCGAACGTGCCGCCGAATTCGTTTTGCGAATATCCCAGCGGCGAGGTGGGAGTCCCTGAAAGAATCGCCGACGCTCCCGCGGCCGTCTGTGTTCCGGCGGCTACGTCGCCCGCCAACTTGCTGGCCAAAGACGGGCAGCTCGCCGACGAGCAGAAGCCGGTGAACGGATTGCGTGCATCAAAGACTTCGCTCCGCGCGAAATCCCACGCCGATCCATGGAAGTGGTTGCCTCCGGACTTCGTCACGATGTTCACAACGCCGCCCAGCACGTTTCCGTACTGCGCGTCGTTGTTGTGCGACTGCACCTTGAACTCCTGCACGGTGTCGGCGATTGGCGGTATGGCCCACGCGCCGCCCCGGTCGTCCGTATTGATGATGCCGTCCATGTACCAGGCATTCGAGCGATTCCCCGCCCCGTTCACCGAAGGCCGGTAGACCACCGACCCCGGGTGCCGATGTTTCCGCCGTCCGCGCTGCCGATCGTGTTTCCGCTCTGCGCGGTATTCATCGGATTCACCCCGGGCTGCAATATCAGCAATTGGGTGAAACTGCGGCCGTTGAGAGGAAGCTCGTGCATCATCTGCTCGTCGATGGTGGTGCCCAGCTCGGTGCTGGCGCGCTGCACCATCACCGCTAAGGAATCGGCGCTCACCGTCACCGTATCTGTCGCGGCACCCACTTCGAGTGTGATCTTCTCATTCAGAATCTGGTTCACGTCCAGCTTGAATGCCGGCAGTACGATTCGCTTGAACCCGGTCTTCTCCACCGTGAGCACATAATTTCCGGGCAGCAGGTTGAGAATGGTGAACGTGCCGTCGGTACCTGTTGGCTTGGCGCTGCGAACGTTTGTTTCCTGGTTGATCGCCGTAACCACCGCTTCGGGAACGGTGGCGCCGCTCGAATCCACGACCTCGCCATTGACCGTGGCAGCCGGTGTTTGCGCTGGCGCAGCCAGGGTAGAAGCCCAGAACAGAGTCAAAGTCACAAGCGTAGTTCGCAGCATCCGCATACGCGCACTTCCTGAATGAACCCCTTGAAACAGGCGAATGCTATTACAGTCGAACTGATATGTCAACTTTTGTTTCGTATTGTGCAATGGGCGGAAGGCTATTCACTGCTCGAGACACCCTGTGTCGATCTCGAATCTGCAGCTTGCGGCCTAGTTACTGAGGTGCATCTGCCGGCGCGCGGCGGCACCATCGCGGAAGACGATCACCGGCCGGCCAGCCGCGGCCGTCACGGTGAACCTCCCGCCAGACTTCGTGACCGGCACTTCCTCGGCATGATCGGTGTAGAGAGCCAGGGCCGCGACGGCCTGGGGATTCCATTTGGCGGGAACGGGCGCCGAGAGTTCCTTGCCGGACGGCGAGTAGAATGCGATGCGATCCTCGCCCACCGGACAGAATGTGTCCCCGTCCCTGGCCACCTCGGCCCCGTTCACTGTCACGCTATAGCGGTTGTATTTCCAGTCGATTTCGATTTTCGCACTCCCGGCGAGCCCCATGACCGTGCGGTCATTCTCGCGCCGGAAGGACTCCACGTCGCGATAGTGCACCTGAAACCAGGGCACCATCATGCCGTAGTAGTAATCCACCAGGTGCTCCGGAGTTTCCGAGCCGCCGAAGAATTCATGCCCGTTGTAGAACAGGCTATAGATTACTGGCGCTTTCCTCCAGGCTTGGCCCGAGAGGCCCCAAATAGCGGAGCCACGATAAATCGTGGCCGCCAACGGAATCTCCTCCCCGCCGAATGGCGAGGCTCCGCCAGTTGGACCGTTGCCGTTCACGCTGTTCTTTCCGATGAACGCGTAACGAAGCTGCTCCGAAATCACATCGAGGCCGCACTTCTTAAACTCGTTGAGGACCTGGTACCGGCCCTCGGTCAGGTTCTTAATGCCGCTGGCGGGATGCTCGGGATCCCAATCGTTGCGGATGGGATAGTAACTCAGTACATCCACCTGGTAAGTGTCGCGGAGGCCATAGTGTTCGCAAGTGTACTTGATTCTTTCCTTCCCCGGTCCGGCCATGTACTTCGCCAAGCCGATAATGTAGGAAGTCTCTCCGGTCCAGGCACGGCTCTCCCACATTTGGCCGTCCGGCTGGCGGGCGATGATGGCCGGATCCCACGCCGGGCTGCTCTTGTAGGCGTCGTCATAGTTATCCGAGAAACTTACCGTCGCATTTACGGCTCGGGCGTCGGCGATCAGCTTCTCAAGCGCCTCGAATCCGCCGACCCGCTGGTTCACCTGGTTCACCGCCGGATACCCCGTGTCCTTCCCGCGGAACTGCCATCCCCAGAGATACGCCACCTGCGGCGCAAACGCGGTGAGCCACGCCATTTTTCGGACCAACTCGCCCGCTTGAGCGAACGTGAAGCGCGGCGCCGCGGCCTGCGGTGTGTCATTGTGGATCATGTAAGTCAGCTTGTCGTCGTAATAGTGCGTCGGAATTTCGGGCATGCGCCGCCGCACGATCTTGGCGCCATCGAGCCAGTCAACCGTGCCGTTGCCGTCGTAATCGCCAGCAAAGTCCAGGCGCGCCAGGGGACGTTGCCCGACCAACAGATTGGGTGTCCTTTCGTTACCGGCCACGAGCGGTTTGCCGGGGTTGGCATTCATGTCATACCGCAGGCTGCCATTCACACGGTAGACGGCCGTAGTTCCCAGCTCCGCGACGCGATGTCCTGTCTCACCTTCGACGGCCAGTTCAGTGGTATCCATAAACGCGATCACTTCCTGAACGCACAGCGCCTTGGATGTTCCTATGATCACCACCGGCAGCGTCGCCGACACACCGCCCCAGAAGCGGTTCGGCGGCAGGCGGCCGGGCTTGGCGTTTGCGAGCTGAATCAGATTCCCGCCCTGGTCGCCGTGGGCCAGCCATCCTTCGCCATCTTCCTGACGCACGCTGGCAAGATCGGGAATGCCGACGTCGATGAGCTCAAACCCTGGTTTCTCGTCGACCGCTTCCAGCGAAACATACACAGTCGGTCCCTGAACTTCATAGCGGAGAATGAACGAAGCTGCCGTCTGGCCGTCCAACGCGGCTGTGAATTGGAATTCGGCACGCGCTACCGAAGCCTTGGCGCTCTTCGGCCGCAGATGCGTTTGGACGAACTGGTAGGGTTGCCGGCGAAACGTGGTTGCCGTAATTTCGCGGCCGCCCGCTTCGCCATGGATGATCGCCCCGCTGGGCAGCAGTCGATATTGGTAGGGCAGCCCGAGGTCACGATCGAGAATGAGTTCCAATTGAGCGGAGCGCAACACCAAGGGATGCTCCGGCGGAGCGGGTTCCGGCGCTGCCACAGCCGCCCAGCAACAAGACAGCACCGGGAGAATTGTTTTAATCATGGAACCTCGCTTGAGGAGCAGCAGCCCTTTCGGAGTCTAGCAGCTTCGCACGATCTTTAGCGGTATCTGTGATAGACTGCTTCTCACTCCGGAGGGGGAAATGGCCGCATCCGACGCAGGCGCGATCCGAAATCTGAAACGGCGGCACGCGCTGCGCACGATGGCCGGCTTCGTGGCCGCGTCTCCTCTGCTACGCGCCCAGCACGATCCGTTTCGCGATCACAGCCGTGTTCCAGGCCTCGCGGAGATGCGCGACGCCTTCGACTTCGAAGCTGTAGCTTACGCCAAGCTGCCCCGCTACAACTACGACTACACAGCATGTGGAACCGATAGCGAGTTTACTCTCCGCCGCAACCGGCAGGCTTTTGAGTGGGTGGACCTGGTTCCGCAGAGGGTGCTCAAAGAACAAACGGTCGAGGCGGCGACCGAAATCCTGAGCACCCGCATGAAATTTCCCATCATGGTGTCGCCTTCGTCCGGGCACCTGCTGCTGCATCCCGACGGTGAGCTGGCGACCTATCAGGGTGCCACCGCGGCATCGGGCACGCCGTACATCGTGAGTAATGGTTCCAGCTTCACTTTCGAAAAGATCGCGCCCGCGGCGAAAGGCACCCTCTGGTTTCAACTATTTCCGAAACTGGAGCCCGACGATAACCGCTACCTCCTGGACCGCGTCCTAACAGCCGGCGCCAAAGCCATCGTCGTCACGATCGATCAGCAAGCGGCCGAGCACGAACGCGTGCTGCACGATCATTACCTCACCACGCGAGTTCCGGCGACGCGCCGCGTGGCACCGAAGAACCCATACCGCTTGCCCGAGTACCGCCTCTATTACAGTTGGAAGATTCTCGACGATATTCGCTCGTTCGTCAAAATTCCGTTGCTGGCTAAGGGGATCCTCACCGCAGAAGACGTCAGGTTGTGCCTGGAGCACGGCTGCGACGGTGTTTACGTATCGAACCACGGCGGCCGCTCGCTCGATTACAGCCCGTCCACGCTGGAAGTGCTGCCGGAGATTGTGGACGCGGTTGGCGGCAAGGTTCCTATTCTGTTTGACAGCGGTGTAAGGCGAGGGGCCGATGCGCTCAAGGCGCTGGCGCTGGGCGCAAATGCGATCTGCCTCGGCCGCGTGCCGCGATGGGGTTTGGCCGCGTATGGCGCTCCGGGCGTGCAGCGAATCCTCGAACTGATGCAGGCCGAGTTGGTGCAGGCAATGGCCTTTACGGGCCGCCCCACGCTGTCTTCCCTGAACCGCAGTATCGCGAGGACGGATTTCCCATGAAGCACCGTGGTGTCACCAGGCGCGGCGCATTGGCTCTCGCGGCCGCGTCGCCGCTGGCGCGCGCGCAGCAACTGGCCGGCGAAGCGCCTGGGCGGATTCCCCCTGTCGAGGAGTTGCTCAACGCGTCCGAATTCGCCGCCATGGCCGAACGCAAGCTCGACGGGCTTCTGTTCGCGGAGGTCAAGGATAGTGAGCGTAAAGGCTTCGACCGGATCACCTTCCGTCCGCGATTGATGGTGGATTCGCGCCAGATGGACCTGACCACGGAGCTGTTCGGGGACAAGCTGTTCATGCCGATTCTCATCGGCCCCGTGGCCGAGCAGAAACGCTTTCATCCCGAAGGCGAATTGGCGATGGTGCGTGGCGCCGCTGCCGCCAAAGCAATTCTGGTAGTTCCGCAGCGCGCCAGTTATCCAATCGACCAGATTGCGGCAGAGGCCAAAGCCCCATTTTGGTATCAGGTTTATCTCGGCTCGCCCGTCGCCGAAGCCCGGGCCGGAGTGGAGCGAGCGGTCTCTGCCGGTTGCAAGGTCCTCTGCGTCACTGTGGGCGCAGATCCACAGCAGTCGGATACGGCGGTAGCCCGCGCTGGAATCGATTGGAGTGCGCTCGACCGCCTGCGCTCGGGAGGCAAGGTCGCGGTGGTGCTGAAAGGAGTTATGAGTCCCGAAGAAGCCCACGCGGCTGTTGCGGCAGGCGCGCAGGGCATCGTGGTATCGAACTATGCCGCGCGCGTACCTCAAGGCGTCGCTTCGCCCATCATCACACTGCCGGCCGTGGCCGACGCGGTCGGCGGCAAGGCGCCGATCCTGATGGACGGAGGCGTGCGCCTGGGCAGCGACGTTCTCAAAGCGTTGGCGCTCGGCGCGCAGGCCGTGCTACTGGCGCGGCCTGCGATCTGGGGACTGGCCGCTTACGGTGCTGCCGGGGTCCAAAACGTGGTCGAGCTGATCCAATCGGAATTCGCGCGCGACATGGCCATGTGCGGCAAGGTGAGCATCAAAGCGCTCGACCACAGCGTCGTCAGGATTCACAGCCGTTAGGCCCGCGCCACGGGATCGGCGGCGGGACTCGCCGGCGGCAAAGGCGCCCTTCGGGTGAACCCCCGGCGCTACCGCTCACTTCCAGTTCTCGTCGAAAAACCCGGAGTGCGCGATGGTACCATCAGCAAGCGCCACTAGGCCGTAGTCGCCGATGTGAGGGTAAAGGTTCGCGTTCGTGCCGCGCCAGTCCCCGTCATTGAACGTATGTCCGCTATTGATGACAACGTAGCGCGCCGGGTTCAGCGGGTTCGGGTAGATGAGCACCGGTGCGTGCGTCGCCGTGTCCACGGTCCGACCGGCCAGGGTGATCTTTTCCTTCGTCCACTGAATAGGCAGCTTCGCGACGACTCTCGCGATCATGCTGTTGCTCCACGGATCGCCGAACAGGATGAGGTTGTTGTTGGCGATGTCGGTGGCCGACACGACGCGATCGTCCTTCACGCGAGGTTCGCCACGCAACCATTTGGAAAAATCGTGCTGCAGACCTGCCAGCGTTTTCAGACCGAAGTCGGTTGCTTTCGTGCCCGCGCCCGTCGGGCGCACACAGAGGAAGGCCTCGACGAACGCATCGTCCACCGGGCCCTGTAGGCCATGGATCTTGTGCAGGCCCTGTTGCGCCGGAGCCTTGATCCACTTCCCGCCTGATTGCATGTACGATCCCGGCGCGGGGAACTCGTGGCCGTCCAACGTCAGCGGGCCCGCGCCGTCGATGCGGATACGCGCCACGTTGTGGGTGGTGACCGTGGTGCGGCCGGCGTCACGGCGCGCATCCACGTCGGCACGTTCATAATGCTTCTGAAGTCCTTCGACCGTCACCCAGAAGCATCG
>Ga0126381_100010460_pt1 | contig 10445 bp, 4 predicted proteins | sample PanSoiMetPlot_28_FD_96465 | JGI IMG/M metagenome (GOLD analysis project Ga0126381, IMG submission 96465) | Tropical forest soil microbial communities from Panama - MetaG Plot_28 | ecosystem: Environmental > Terrestrial > Soil > Tropical forest > Bulk soil | place: Panama | collected 2016-02-17 | reverse complement strand
TCCAGGATCCGGAGCTCGATCTGGCTGTAATCCGCGGTCAGCAGGTATTCATAGCCCGCGCCGACGACGAATCCCTCGCGGATTCGCCGTCCCTCCTCGGACCGGATCGGAATGTTCTGCAGGTTCGGGTCGGTCGACGACAGCCTGCCCGTGGCGGCGATCATCTGGTTGTATGTGGTGTGGATCCGGCCATCCTGGCCCGCCATCGGGATCAGCGAGTCGACGATGCTCTTCAGCTTGGCGACGTCTCGATGCCGCAGCAGGTACTCGAGCACTGGGTGGCCGGTCTGGGCAAGCAACCCGGTGAGCGCTTCCGAATCGGTCGTGTAACCGGTCTTGATCCGCTTGGTCTTCGGCAGCTTCAGCTCGGTGAACAGCACCTCCTGCAGCTGTTTCGGCGAGCCTAGGTTGAACTCGTGGCCGGTGGCGGCGAACGCGCCCTGCTCGGCCGCCTTGACCTCGCCGCCAAGCGTGGCCGACATCTCGGCGAAATGCTCCACGTCCGCCGCGATCCCGGCCCGCTCCATCTCGGCCAGCACCTTAACCAGCGGTAGCTCGACCTCGGCGAGCAACGTGCTGGCTCCCCGCCTGGCCAGGTCCGGGTCGAGCGCGTCGGCGAGCTCGGCGGTCGCGAGTGCACGCTGCGCGAGCGCTTGCGGCGCCTCGGTCTCCGCCGCCTCTGGCTGAGCGGCCATGTCGAGCGTCAGCTGGCCGGTAACCGCCGCGTCGCCCCGCAGTTCCCGCCCGGTGTACCGCAACGCCAGGTCAGCCAGGTCGAACGAGCGCTGGCCCGGCAGGGCCAGGTAGGCGGCGAGCGCTGTGTCGCTGGTCAGGCCGCGGAGTTCAAATCCCCTGGCGGCGAGCGCGTGCATCGGCCCCTTGGCATCGTGCAGCGCCTTCGGCGCCGATTCATCGGCGAGCCAGCCGGCCAACGCGCTCTCATCGTCAGGTGTGATGGCCCTGGGGTCGATGAACGCGGCGGGACTGGCCGGTCCGCCTCCGGAGTCCTCCGCGTCGGCGGCATTCGCCGGCCGGGCCAGTGCCAGCCCGTCCACGTCGCCGGTGCCTCTGCCCCAGGTGCCGCTGACCGCCAGGCCGACCCGGCCTACCCTCGCGTGGTCGGCCAGCCAGGCGTTGACCTCACCTGGACCCAGCCTGGCGAGCGCGACGTCGAACCCGCCCTTGGCATGCTCCTGCGGCGGCGTGAGCTGGCCGATGATCCCGTTCGGCAAGGTCGAATAGAGGCGATCGCGCAGCACACGGAATTGGAGCGTGTCGAAGAGCTGGTGTATCTGGTCCCTGTCCCACGGCACGGGAACCAGGTCGGGCGGCCCGATCTCGAGGGGAACGGTCCTTGTCAGCTCGGTGAGCTGACGATTGCGCAGCACGCTGCCGAGATGCTCGCGCAGATTGTCTCCCGCCCGGCCCTTAATCTGGTCGACCTTGTCGACAAGCACGCTGAGCGAACCGTAGTCGGCCACCCATTTGGCCGCGGTCTTCTCGCCTACACCGGGGATGCCTGGCAGATTGTCGCTCGGGTCGCCGCGCAGCGCCGCGAAGTCCGGGTACTGCGCCGGGGTCAGCCCGTACTTCTCGGTAACGGCCGCCGGGGTGAACCTTGTCATCTCGCTGATGCCGCGCCTGGTCATCAGCACCGTGACGTCGTCGCTTACCAACTGGAGCGCGTCCCGGTCGCCGGTGACGATCAGCGCGTTCATGCCCGCGCTTGTGGCCTGCGTGGCCAGCGTGGCGATGACGTCATCGGCCTCGTACCCGGGCACAGAAAGCCGCGGGATGCCGAGCGCGTCGAGCACCTCGAAAATCAGGCTGAGCTGCCCTTTGAAGTCGGTGGGCGTTTCCTTGCGGTTGGCCTTGTACTCAACGTACTGCTCGTGCCTGAACGTCGGCTCGCTGCGGTCAAACGCGACCGCGATGTGCGTCGGCCGCTCGTCCCGCAGCACGTTAATCAGCATGGCCGTGAACCCGTAAACGGCGTTGGTCGGCTGGCCGGTGGTGGTCGAGAAGTTCTCGGCGGGCAGCGCGAAAAACGCGCGGTATGCGAGCGAGTGCCCGTCGAGCAGGAGCAGCAGATCGCGCCGCCGCGGATCGTCCGCCGACGGGGCCGGGTTCAAGGCAGCCACCCCGTAATCCTAGGCTGCGACAAGCGCCCGGCAGGTGTCGGCGGCGAACTCGGAGGTGGCGGCTGGGATGGCGGACGAGGCGAGTCACCTTGACGTAGCCGAGCTGAACGATGCGTTCCCTGAGACGCTGCCGTACCGGATGGGGATCAGGATCACCGAAGCCTCGGCTCAGCGGGTCGTCGGAACGATGCCGGTCGACGGCAACACCCAGCCGTACGGGCTGTTGCACGGCGGCGCTTCGTGCGTGCTCGCCGAGACGCTCGGCTCGACCGGCGCCGCGTTGCACGCGGGCAGGGATCGGGTCGCCGTCGGCATCGAGATCAACGCCACTCATCACCGCGGCGCGTCGGCAGGCCAGGTGACCGGGGTCGCCACACAGGTGCACGCCGGCCAGACGCTCGCGACGTACGACATCGCGATCACGGACGAACGTGGCAGGCGGGTCTGCACCGCGAGGCTCAGCTGCTTGCTGCGGGACGCGGTGCCAGGCGGGGCGAACCCGTCCTGACTCGCCGAACGGATGTTCTGTCCCATACCGGCCGGGTAATGGCAGTGGCAGCCCGCGGCGAGGCCGCGCTCGCTACGGTGTTCCCCGGAGCCACGACGCCGAGTAGAGAACGCGCCGGCCCGGGGAGGGCCGACACGGCACCAAAGGGTCCGTCGGCTCCGCACCGCCGCTGCACACGCGGCAGGCGGCTGCTAGCGAGCGGGTGCCGGGTCGGTTCAGCACCGACCTGGCCCCGCTCGCTTGCGCCAGGGTGTCGCGGCCTGGGGCTCGCTTGCTAGCGCTGCGCAGTCTCGCTGCCAGGCTCGGCTGCCTGCTGGCCGTCGATGACCTCCTGGGCGAGCGCCCGCATCGTCATCCGCCGGTCCATCGAGGTCTTCTGAATCCACCTGAACGCCTCTGGCTCGCTCATTCCGCGCGTCGCCTGGAGCACTCCCTTGGCGCGGTCAAGAAGCTTGCGCATCGCGAGCCGCTCGCGCAAGTCGCCGACTTCGGCGTGCAGGGCGTTGAGTTCGGCGAAGCGGCTCACGGCTATCTCGATCGCCGGGATCAGCTCCGCCCTTGTGAACGGTTTGACCAGGTATGCCATAGCGCCTGCGCTGCTTGCCCGCTGGACGAGCTCACGCTGGGAGAATGCGGTCAGTATGACCACTGGGGCCAGCCTGCGGGCCGAGATCTGCTCGGCTGCGGAAATGCCGTCGAGTACCGGCATCTTGATGTCCATGATGACCAGGTCAGGCTTAAGCTCGGCCGCCAGCCGGACGGCCGCGTCGCCGTCGGAGGCCTCGCCGACGACAACGTAGGCTTCTCGAGCCGGCTCCTCAAGCATCTCCTTGAGGTCCAGCCGGATCAGCGCCTCATCTTCGGCGATCACTACTCGGTAGGGAGACTGGCTCACCCACTGAAGCCTATCCACAGCCGCTACATTGAGTGCAGGCACGGCGCATCGCTCATTCTCGCGCGCCGCCCCGGTAGACCAACGGCAGAGTCAATGGCCTCAAAATCCATCAAGTGTGGGTTCGAATCCCACCCGGGGCACCCGGGGCACTCACCCGGCGATCGGCATTGGCCGGTGCGGCGCGGTCCTCACCGGCCGGCCAGCCGCAGCGGCGCGGCAGTCGCCCTGATCGCCATCGGCAAGTCGGTCTCGCCGGTCAGGTAGCGATCCGCGGCGGCCGCCGCCGACCTGCCCTCCGCGATTGCCCAGACGATCAACGACTGCCCGCGCCCCATGTCGCCGGCCACGAACACGCCTGGCACCTGCGTCGCGAACCCGTCGTCCCTGCTAACCGTGCCTCGGTCGGTCAGGCTCATGCCGAGCCCGGCGAGCAGAGCGCTGTCCTCAGCGCCCGTGAACCCCATCGCAAGCAGCACGAGGTCGCACTCGAGCTCACGGTCGGTTCCATCGCGCGCGGTGATCCGCCCGTCTGGCATATCCACGTCGGCCAGCCGCAACGCCCTGACCCGACCGGACTCGTCAGCCAGGAATTCCAGAGTGGATACCGCGTAGACGCGCTCGCCGCCCTCCTCGTGCGCGGTGGACACCCGGTAGATCATCGGGTAGACCGGCCAGGGCTCGCTGTCCGGCCTAGACGCGGGCGGCCTTGGCATGATCTCGAGCTGCGTGACCGACGCCGCCTGCTGACGCAGCGCCGTTCCGAGGCAATCAGCTCCCGTGTCGCCGCCGCCGATGATCACTACCCGTCGTCCGCACGCGGAGATCGCCGCCTCGCCTGAGGTGGCCGCCGCCGCGCGGTTGGCTTGAGGCAGATACTCCATCGCCTGGTGGATCCCGGCCAGTCCCGCGCCCGGCACGGGGAGCACTCGCGGCACCCGGGCACCACCTGCCAGGACGATGGCCTGGTACCCCGCTCGCAAGTCGCTGGCACTGACGTCGATGCCCGCGTGGACGCCGCACAAGAACTCCGTGCCTTCTGCCCGCATCTGGTCGAGCCGCCGATCGAGCCTCCACTTCTCCAGCTTGAACTCGGGGATCCCGTACCTGAGCAGGCCGCCCGGCAGGTCGTCGCGCTCGAACACGGTGACCGCGTGCCCGGCCCTTGTCAGCTGCTGAGCCGCGGCCAGCCCGGCCGGCCCTGAACCGATCACGGCGACCCGACGGCCTGCCGCAAGCGCGGCCGGAGGTGGCGGCTGGCTGGTGACCCCGCCCTCGTCCCACGCGCGCTCGATGATCTCGATCTCGACCTGCTTGATCGTCACCGGGTCGGCGTTGATGCCGAGCACGCAGGCCGATTCGCACGGCGCCGGGCAGAGCAGGCCGGTGAACTCGGGGAAGTTGTTGGTCGCGTGCAGCCTGCCCGCAGCGTCCTGCCAGTGCTGACGCCGGATGAGATCGTTCCACTCGGGGATCAGGTTGCCCAGCGGGCAGCCGCTGTGGCAGAACGGGACTCCGCAGTCCATGCAGCGACCAGCCTGCCGCTCCAGGTCGCCGTGGCCCATGCGGCCGTAGACCTCGCGCCAGTCGGTGATCCTGATGTCCACGGGCCGCCTGGCGGCGGTCTGGCGCGGCGTGGTCAGGAATCCGGTGCGCTCTGCCATCGCTTGCCCGCTCAATTGCTCGCTACCGCGGCCATCACTGCCGCGGCAACGTCCAGGCCGTCGCGCTCGGCCCGACTGGCGACGGCGAGCACCCGCTTGTAGTCCCTGGGCATGACCCGGCGCAGCCGCGTGATGGCGGACGGCCAATCGTCGAGCAGGGCCGCGGCGACCGGCGATCCGGTCTCGGCCAGGTAGCGACCGAGCAGGTCGGAAAGAAAGCCCGCGGTGTCGTCTGTAACAGGCTCAATGTCGACCATCTCCGAGTTGATCAGGCTCGGGTCGGGGTCGAGCAGGTACGCGATGCCGCCGGACATGCCGGCCGCGAAGTTCCGGCCGGTCGGCCCGAGCACGACGACCAGGCCGCCCGTCATGTACTCGCAGCCGTGGTCGCCGACTCCCTCGGCCACGGCCGTCGCGCCCGAGTTCCGCACGCAGAACCGCTCTCCGACGACGCCGCGGACGAAAAGCTCGCCGCTGGTGGCTCCGTATCCGATTACGTTGCCGGCGATCACGTTCTCGTGTGCCGCGAAGCGCGCTGCCGGATCCGGCGCCATCACTATCCGGCCGCCGGACAGGCCCTTGCCGACGTAATCGTTGGCGTCGCCACGCAGCGAGATGCAGATCCCGCGGGGCAGAAACGCGCCGAGCGACTGCCCGGCCGAGCCGCGCAGGTTGACCGTGATCGTGTCGTCAGGCAGGCCCTCGCCGCCCCAGCGCCTGGTGACCTCATAGCCGAGCATGGTGCCGACCGCCCGGTTCACATTCCGGACCGGCAGGTCGAGACGGACGGCCCTGCCCTCCTCTAGCGCGCCTTCGGCGAGCTGGATCAGGGTGTTATCAAGCGCCAAGTGCAGGTAGCTCTGCTGACTTGTGGTGTTCCGCCGCGCCGTGCCAGGCGGCAGGTCGGGAACGGCAAGCAGCGGCGCCAGCCCGAGCAGCGCTGGTGTGCGCAGCCCTCCATCGATTTCCGCCGCCACGCCGGCCTCGTGCCGTCTGACGCTGAGCATCTCGGTCTGGCCGACCGCCTCCGCCAGGGTGCGCAAGCCAAGCGCGGCCAGGTACTCGCGCACCTGCCCGGCGATGAGCTCCATGAAGTTCACCACGAACTCGGGCCGGCCAGCGAAACGGCGCCGCAGCTGAGGGTTCTGTGTCGCAACGCCGACCGGACAGGTGTCGTTGTGGCACGCCCGCATCATCACGCAGCCGACGCTGACCAGTGGCGCGGTCGCGAACCCGAATTCCTCGGCGCCGAGCAGGGCCGCGATGATCACGTCCCTGCCGGTCTTCAGCTGGCCGTCGACCTGTACCACGACCCGCTCTCGCAGGCCGTTGCGCAGCAGCGTCTGCTGGGTCTCCGCGAGGCCGAGCTCCCACGGCGCGCCCGCGTGCTTGATGCTGGTCAGCGGCGAGGCGCCGGTGCCGCCGTCGTGGCCCGAGATAAGCACCACGTCGGCAAAGGCCTTGGCGACGCCGGCGGCGATCGTGCCAACCCCCATTTCCGCGACCAGCTTGACGCTGACCCTGGCGGCCGGATTGGCGTTCTTGAGGTCGTTGATGAGCTGCGCGAGATCCTCGATTGAGTAAATGTCGTGATGCGGCGGTGGCGAGATGAGCCCGACGCCCGCGGTTGAGTTCCTCGTCTTGGCGATCCACGGGTACACCTTGTGTGCGGGAAGCTGACCGCCCTCCCCTGGCTTGGCGCCCTGCGCCATCTTGATCTGCAGGTCGTCGGCGTTTACCAGGTACTCGCTTGTCACGCCGAACCGCCCGCTCGCCACCTGTTTAATCGCCGACCTGCGCAAGTCACCGGAGGCCTCGGCAGCGAACCGCTCGGCGTCTTCGCCGCCTTCGCCGGAGTTCGACCGGCCGCCGAGCCTGTTCATCGCGATGGCGAGGGTCTCGTGCGCCTCGGCGGACAGCGAGCCGTAGGACATGGCTCCGGTGACGAACCGCCTGACGATGTCGCGGACCCCCTCGACCTCATCGAGCGGGATGGGCTTCGGGGCGGGCTCGACGCCCTGACAGCCGGGGTCAGGTGTATCGATACCCCGGATCGACAGCAGCCCCCGCAACGTCATGAGCCTGGCCGACTGCTCGTCCACCTGCCTGGTGTACTCGCGGAAGATGTCCGCCCTGCCCGTGCGGGTCGCGTGCTGCAACAGTGCGATGGCCTCAGGACTGAACAGGTGCGGCTCACCGCCGGCCCGCCAGTGATATTCACCGCCAGGCGGCAGGTCTATCCGGCCGTGGCCTATCGGCCGGCGCGGATACGCCCTCGCCGCCCGCGCGGCACAGTCGGCCGCGATCCGGTCGAACCCGGCGCCGCCCAGCTTCGACGAGGTGCCGGTAAAGCAGTCGTCGATGACCTCGGCGCCGAGACCGATTGCCTCGAAGATCTGCGCGCCCGTGTACGACGCCACCGTAGAGACGCCCATCTTGGACATGACCTTGAGCAGGCCCTTGCCGAGCGCCTTGATCAGGTTCGCCGCGGCTTTGCGGGTGGTGACGCCCTCGAGCAGCCCCGACCTGGCCATGTCCTGCACGGTCTCGATTGCCAGGTACGGGCACACGACCGCGGCGCCGTAACCGATCAGGAGGGCAACGTGGTGGCTTTCCCTGACGTCGCCTGCCTCGACCACCAGGCCGACCATCGTCCTTGTCCGCTCCCTGATCAGGTGATGGTGCACGGCGCCGGTCAGCAGCAGCGAAGGAATAGGCACCCACCGCGCGGGGCCCTCGCCTGGCCCGGCGAGTAGCGGCTCGCGGTCCTCACCCCGATCGCGGTCCGCCCGCGTTCCCCAGGCGGCCTTAGCGGCGGCGCCGCGGTCGGAGAGAACGATGATCTTGGCGCCGCCGCTGATCGCGCGGCTGACCTCGGTCCTGATCTCGGCGAGCCGCGAACGGAGGGCAGGACCGCCGCCGGCGACCGGATACCGTCCGTCGACGACGTGCGAGGCGAAGCCTGGCAGGTCCCGGTCCGCGTTGATGTGGATGATCTTGGCAAGGTCGCTCTCGCTGATCACCGGGTACGGCAGCACGACCTGCCTGCACGACGCCGGGCCCGGGTCGAAGAGGTTGTGTTCCGGCCCGGACGTCGCGGCGAGTGAGGTGACAAGTTCCTCCCTGAGTGCGTCCAGCGGCGGGTTCGTGACCTGGGCGAACTGCTGAGCGAAGTAGTCGAAGATCAGTCGCGGCCGGTCGGAAAGCGCCGCCAGCGGTGTGTCGTCGCCCATCGAGCCGACCGGCTCGGCGCCAGTGCGCGCCATCGGGCCGAGCACGACCCCGCGATCCTCCTCGGTGTAGCCGAACAGCCGCTGCTGGGTGGCCAGGACTTCGCTGTCAGGGAGCGCGCGGATCCTGTCGGGCAGGTCGTCGAGATGCAACAGCCCTGCGTGCAGCCACTCGCCGTACGGGTGTTCGGCGGCAAGGCCGGCCTTCACCTCCTCGTCCTCGATAATGCGACCCGCCGCGGTGTCGACGAGAAATACCTTGCCAGGTTGCAGCCTTCCCTTGCGTACGATGCGTGACTGGTCGATGTCGAGCACGCCGACCTCGCTGGCCAGGACAACCAGCCCGTCATCGGTCACCCAGAACCGTCCAGGACGCAGGCCGTTGCGGTCGAGTACCGCTCCAGCAAGCGTGCCGTCGGTGAACGCGACCAGCGCCGGGCCGTCCCACGGCTCCATCAGCGATGCGTGGAACCGGTAGAACTCCCGCAGCCCTGGCCGCATCCTGGCATCGTTCTCCCACGCCTGCGGGATCATCATCAGCACGGCGTGGGGCAGCGAGCGCCCGCCCATATGCAGCAGCTCAAGGCAGGCGTCGAAGCTCGCCGAGTCGCTTGCCGACTCGTCGAGCAGTGGCAGCAGCCGGTCGATCCCACGGCCCTGCGTGTCGCGCGGGATCAGGTCGGTTTCGAGCAACGCCTCGCGGGCGCGCAGCCAGTTTCTGTTGCCGCGGATGGTGTTGATCTCACCGTTGTGGGCGATGAGCCGAAAGGGATGGGCGAGCGGCCACGACGGGAATGTATTCGTGGAGAACCTGGAGTGAGCAAGGGCCAACGCCGAGGCGTATCTCGGATCGGTCAGGTCGGGATAGAACCGCTCGAGCTGGAGCGCCGTCAGCATCCCCTTGTAGACGATCGTCGCGCTCGACAGGCTCGCGAAATAGACGCCGGCCTCAAGCTCTGCGCGTCTGCGCAGGCAGAAGGCGCGCCGGTCCAGGTCTACGCCGTGTTCGCCGGCCGCTGACGTGACGAAGAACTGGGCGAGCCCAGGCAGGCTCGCGCGTGCCCCAAGCCCGCAGGCAGCGGGGTCGTGAGGAACGTCGCGCCAGCCGAGCACCTCAAGCCCTTCGAGCCGCGCCAGTCCCTCGAGTCGTTCGACGATCCTGCCGCGCTCAGGTCCGCCGCGCGGCAGGAATGCCATGCCGACCGCGTATCGGCCGGGCTGTGGCAACCCGAAACCGCATACCGCCCTGAAGAGCGCGTCAGGCAGTTGGGTCAATATCCCGGCGCCGTCGCCGGTCTCCGGGTCGGCGCCCTTGGCGCCGCGATGATCCAGATTGCGCAGCACGCTGAGTGCCTGGGCGACGGTGCTGTGCGCGGGCCGGCCTGACAGATCGGCAACCAAGCCGACGCCGCACGCATCGTGCTCGAAACGCCGGTCGTAGAGCCCTGCGTCGGCTGGTCCGGCGGGATGCGGCTGTTTCTGGGCAGTGATGGCTGAATTTTGGGTACAGACCATCCGCGCTCCTGTCGTCTCGTCCGCCGTCGGAATGCACCAAGCGCGGAGGGACGACTTTGGCCCGCCGGACGGGCTCACTGACCGCTGGTCAGATGAGCATCATCAGGACATCATAACCAAAGGGTCACGATAGCTACCGGTGAGTAAATTCTGGGTTTCGTAACCGGACACAAAGGTCAGCCGGCCTGCCCCCGCACGCCGGCGGCGAGTTCGGCCGCGAGGTCGGATACGCCGATCCGGCCCGCCCCCTCGTCAGGCGCGCGGAGCAGCTTGTCAACGAACGCCGAGCCCACGATCACCCCATCGGCGAACCGCGCGACCTCCGCAGCCTGGCCGGCGGTGCTGACACCGAGCCCGACGGCAACCGGCAGCGCCGTGTGCTGCCGAACCCGTTCCACAAGGACGCCGGCCGCGCTGCTGACCGCCGCCCTGGTGCCGGTGATTCCCATCACCGACGCCGCGTAGACGAACCCGCCACAGGCCGCGGTGATCAGC
>Ga0126381_100010459_pt1 | contig 10446 bp, 9 predicted proteins | sample PanSoiMetPlot_28_FD_96465 | JGI IMG/M metagenome (GOLD analysis project Ga0126381, IMG submission 96465) | Tropical forest soil microbial communities from Panama - MetaG Plot_28 | ecosystem: Environmental > Terrestrial > Soil > Tropical forest > Bulk soil | place: Panama | collected 2016-02-17 | reverse complement strand
TTGGATAGAGCGTCGGCCTCCGGAGCCGAAGGTTAGAGGTTCGAGCCCTCTCGGGGATATTTCTTACTTCTGGAACAATGTCGGCTGCCCGCTCCGGCGGTCGGGCTGTCGTTTGCGTTGCCGTCAAACTAAGCTGACGACGCGTCGAGATGAAATCCATCAACATTGGCGACGTCGAATTAGCGGTCGATGATCGCGGTGCCGGGCACGTGCTGCTCTTTGTGCATGGATTCCCGCTCGACCATACGATGTGGCAGCATCAAATCGACGAATTCTCGAGGGGCTATCGTGTGCTGGCGCCTGACCTCCGCGGCTTCGGGCGAAGTTCGCTGGGCGAGGGCGAGGTCACGATGCGGCGATATGCCGACGATCTGGCCACGTTGGTCAATCGACTCGGTATCTCGGAAAAGATCGTCTTCTGCGGCCTTTCGATGGGAGGCTACATTGCCTGGCAGTTTTGGCAGAAATATGCCGATCGGCTGGCGGCGCTCGTGCTTTGCGACACGCGAGCGGTGGCCGACACTCCCGAAGCCCGCGAGGGGCGAGCGCAGCTTGCAGATAAAGTTCGCGCCGTCGGAGTGCAGGCTTCAGCCGACGCAATGTTGCCCAAGCTCTTCGCGCCCGACAGCGGGCGACGCCAGCCCACGTGGCTGAATGCGACGCGTGAAGCAATCCTCCGCAATCGGCCCGAGGGCATCATCGCGGCGCTCGACGGGATGGCAAAACGACCGGACGTCTCGGAGATGCTCGGCGGGATCAGTGTGCCCACGCTGGTGATCGTCGGCGAGCACGACGCGATTTCACCGCCGGCCGAGATGCGCACGATCGCCGAGCGGATCCCCGGTGCAGAATTCGCGATCATCAAGAAGGCGGGGCACATGAGCCCGCTGGAGGAGCCGGCGGCGGTTAACGACGTGCTCCGCGGATTCCTCGAGGAACGGATGCCTTGGGAGTAGGGCACGCTGTGCGTGCCAACGCTTGGTGCGATCAGTTTGGCACGCACAGCGTGCCCTACTTCCCGCACGGCACCTCAAACAGCGATTGGCTCTTCACAATCGCATAGTCGTCCGGGAAGGTGTGGAAGGCCTGGACCCGGAAGCTGCGGTTGCGGCTTTCGACGTTGATGTAGCTCATCGCGCCGAGCGCCATTCGCCCGCTCGAATCGAACCGGTGGAGGATTCCGTGCTGCAGGCCGTCGACGGTCAGCTCTTGTTGAAATGTCCAGAAGACGTGCGGCTCGACAGTTTCGAGCTGAAAGTTCATTTGATAGCGAGCGCCGCCGCGGCAATCGATGTGGTCGTTTCGGTCCCCTTTGAGCCGATAGGAGAGCAGCCGCCGTTTTTGGGGCAGAGGATGTTGGGCGCTGGCGGCGACTTCGGTAAGGATCAGGCCCTGATAGCGCCAGGTGACGAGGTGCCCGGCGCTCGTGATACTCACTGTTGCCTCATAGGGGCCGCGGCGAATCGTCTGAGTCTTGAAGATCTCAAACAACTCCGGGTGCAGTGTGCGGCCGTAAACCTGAAACGCCAACTCGGCGACCTTGGGGCGAACGGATAACACGGCGAATATGTCCTTCTCGAAATGAGCTGACGTTCGATGACGGGGCTGACTCCCAAGCGATAAGCCGATTTTATTACAAACCTCACGCGCCGACAAAGGGTGATTTTTTTGTTCGCGAGCGATGCAAGCGGCGCGCCGAAATTAACCTCTTGACAAGCTCGATCGGCGGCGCTCGCAGAGCGCCAACCGTCATCGCGCCGAACCGCTAGTCACACTAGCCCGATGCGCTCGCGAGGAGAATTCGTCCGGTTGCAAGTTTCCTCGCTGGCGCTTCGGGCTAATGTTGTGGACAACTGCCGTTGTACGCATGACAATGGCCTGATGCCAATTCCCGAGACGAACGACGACGCGTTCGCGGCCATTCACCGGTTCGGCGTCGTGCCTGTGGTGACTGTCGAGCGGCTCGAACAAGCGCTGCCGCTGGCCGACGCGCTCATTGCGGGCGGTTTGCCGATCGTCGAAATTACGTTTCGCACGACGGCCGCCGCCGAGGTCATCGATTGCCTCGTCCGCGAGCGTCCGCAGCTTGTGGTTGGGGCAGGTACGGTGCTGTCGATCGAGAATCTGCGGGCGGCCAAGAAGAGCGGCGCACGGTTCGCCGTGGCGCCCGGGCTGAATTCCGAAGTGGTCGTCGAGGCTCAGAAGATCGGCTTGCCCATGATTCCCGGCGTGGCGACGGCCAGCGAGATCGAGCGCGGTCTATCGCTTGGTTGCCGCGTTCTCAAGCTGTTTCCCGCCGCGCTCTTGGGCGGGCCAAGCCTCGTCGGCGTGCTCTCCGGCCCATTCGGCCACACGGGCGTGAAGTTCATGCCCTCCGGCGGCGTCAGCCCGGAGAGTCTCTCGGCCTACCTCGCGCTGCCGATCGTCGCAGCCGTGGGCGGCACCTGGATTGCCAGCAAAGACGCGATGGCCGCCGGCGATTGGCCGGCCATCCGCGCCCGCGCCCGCGAAGCCCGTGACATTGCCCTCAACGCTCGCGCTCGGGCGTCGTCCGCGCCGGCGGCTTGATCTGAGCCGGGTCGTAGAAAGCGACGAAGTATTGGACGGGGACGTCCTGCCCAGTCAGGCTTTTGAGACCGCTAACATTGACGACATAAGCTGACCAACTCGCGACGCTGACGTTGCGCGGGCGGAAGACGAGGCAGCTTGAGCTTGCAACTGGTTCTTTGGAGATAGTGAAGTACTCCATTTCCAATGCCTTGGCATTGCGTTCCACGATCAGCTTATCGGGATCGAATCGTACGGGAGTCACAGTCACCTTAACCGACGAATCCGGCTCGCGAAACTTCTGCGGGTTTGGCGACAGTGACCACGCGTAGTCACTCCTGAAATGAGTCGATGGGACGAAACCTCGGGACGGGAACGCCACTGCCGAATGATCGACTGGGTTGCTTCTGCTCGAGTCAAACGACCACATGGCACTGAAATTCGTTGCAACTCCAAATCCAGTCTTGAGCATCGCAGGGTTGATGCACCACCGGCGGTGACCAACGACCGCAATGTTTCCTTCATCGGAATCGTTCATATAGCCATCGACGCTTCCGGGTGCTGTCGCATCCCCGGAGCCACCATAAATATTCGACGATGTTGTGCCCTTGTAGGCGAACTTGTAATCATCCTCCGGCCAGCCCGAATTATCTGGCGTATGCGTTAAATGTCCAACGGTGAGCAGGATCTCAGCGGCGGCTTGCGCGTGCGCCATGTAATCGCGGTCAAGCTGCATGTCCTTATAGGGCACATCGCAAAGGAAGCGATATTCCATGAGTTTCCGTACGCCCGCTTCATTGAGGGCTTGGAACTCCGGTGTGCGAAGCGTCTTGGCCAGTTTATCGGAGACCTTCGGGAATTCGCCTACGGTTTCTATCGGCGTCTTTTGGATCGCCGCAAGCTCTTGTGCGATCAATAGCGGCCCCTTCGGAATCAAAAGCTTTCCGCCAAACCAGAATTCGTCGGTGACGATTTCATCGGCGGTCCATTGGCGCCGCCAGCCGTGAAGCTGTTTGTGCTTCGCACCGACCGCAGACATTAGCCTGCCGTCTTTCCAAAGCTCGTTTGTTACCGCGCCCTCGGCCGCGCTGAGCTGCCGCGGGCCGTTCAGTTCCCCCGTCTTGTAGGTTGCGGAGATTGCCAATTCGCCCGAGTCGTTGTACTCGAGATACTTGCCGGAGAGCTTTCCGCTTGCATAGGCAGCGATGATTCTCGGCTTCCCGTTTGGAAAGAGGGATTTGAATGGGCCGTTCAATTGGTCCTTGTGATACGTCGCGGTGACAAGGATATGGCCCTCGGGCGACAATTCTCGGAAATCACCGCTCTTCCGGCCTTCGCTATCAACGGAATAAACAAAATGCGGCTTGCCATCGTCATAGGTTTCGGTCTTCGATTGATCTTTAGCCGACGCGAGTGTCGCCGCCGACACGAACCCGAAAACGATAACCGCTGATGGAATTAAACGAGGCGCAATGCAACACAGCAACCCAGGCTGCCCAGCGAGGCGATTCGGGCGCAAGCTCATTTCTTCACCAAGTCGAAGAAACCGACAAAATACTCAAGTGGCGCACCTTGACCTTGAATGTCTTTGAGTCCATCCACGGTCACCTTATACACCGATCCGGCAGCGACATTCACATTCTTCGGCCGGAAGATGATGCACCTCGATCCGCCAAATTCGACAGTCGAGACGTTAAAATTCTCGATCCCTAAGGGATCGGAAGCCTCGGTCAGACTCACGCGTCTTGGGTCAAACTGCGTTGGGGTCACGGTGACCTTGATCGCCGTGTCGGGAGGGGCGTACTTTCGGGGATTGGGGGATATGGTCCAGGCGTAACTGCTCTTGAAGTGGCTTGTCGGGATGAGGCCGCGTGGAGGAAATGCAATGATGTCGTAATCAGGCGAATCGGTGCGGCTTCCATCGAAAGACCACATCGCACTAAACCCTTGAGTTGCGCCGAATCCTGTCTTAAGCATTGTTGGATTAATACACCAGCGACGGTGGCCAACTCGATCAATATTGGATTGATCTGAGTCGTTCATATAATCCTCAACACTTCCGTATGCCGTTACCGGGGATCCCGGGGCCCCGTCGAGATTACACGAGCTTGTCCCCTTGTAAGCAAATTGATATTCATCCTCTGGCCACCCCGGATTATCTGGGGTGTGCGTCAAGTGACCGATCGGAACGAGAATCTCGGCGGCAGCCTGCGCATGGGCCATGTAATCTCGATCGAGCTGCATGTCCTTATACGGCACATCGCAAATAAATCGGTATTCCATCAATTTGCGAAGGCCGGCCTCGTTGGAAGCTTCGAACTTCTCGCTGCTGAGGGTTTTCGACAACTTCTCCGAAACTTTGGGAAATCCTCCAACGGTATCGATCGGCCGTTTTTGGATCGCCGCAAGCTCTTGTGAGATTAACAACGGCCCTTTTGGAATTAAAAGCTGCCCGTCATACCAGAACTGTTCGTTAACGAGACGATCTTTTGCGGCGTCTCTCCTCCAGCCGTGTAGTTTTCCGAGATTCCAGTTCTCGGTTCTCACCGCGCCATCAGGAAGCATCTCTTGACGAGCGCCGTTCAAATCGCCGGCCTTGTAAATCGCCGCGACCGCAACTTCGCCGGACTCCTTGTATTCGCGGTATTTCCCCGACAGCTTGCCGCCAGCGTAGGCCGCGCTAACCTTCGGTCTCCCGTTCGGATAGAGCGATTTGTAAGGGCCGTTGAGTTGGTCTTTCAGATACGTGGCGGCGACTAAGACGCGGCCCTCCGGCGACAATTCGCGGTAATCACCGTTTTTCCGCCCTTCGCTATCAACCGAATAAACAAAATGAGGCTTACCGTTTTCGTAGGCTTCGGTCTTCGGCTGATCCTTAGCCGACGTTGACCGCGCCACGGCGCAAGCAGCACACAAAGCCAGCGCCGCCCGGATGATCCAATATCCGCGGGAACGGTACGATGACGAGCAATAAAGCAATCGATGCTTACCGACGCACATCTGTCCCTCGAATCGAGAAGACCGAGACGAGTAATTGATCGGCGCGAGATCGCCCCAGGCACGACTCACTTTTCAGATTCGATCGCTTGCTTCGCCAAGCCGCCGAAATATGTGTCGGGAAAGCGCTGCGCGACGACGTGCATGTTTTTGGCAAGCTTCGCGTCGTCGCCCGCTGCCTTGGCAACTCCCTGGTCGTAGAGCTTACGCGCTGTCAACTCGCGTCGGAAGGAGGAGTCGCTCGTCAATTCCGTCGCAATCTTCTTGGCTTCCTTTCCTTGTGACGTCGATGCGAAAGCAGCGCTCACTCGGCTTGCCTTGTCGTAAGCCTGGATCCTCTTCGGAATGTCGCCGGAGGCCAGCTCCTTGGCGGCCGAAACTTGGCCGTCGAGAAACTTCGTGGACATCGCCGCCAACTCATCTTGGTCGTCTTTGGCCAGGCCGCGAAGATTTCTTTTTTGCGAGACCTTGACCAACGTCGCCACGTCTCCCAACTCGATCGACCAAACGATCTCTTTCACAGCGGGAGACATCTCGGGCGTCATGAATTCGAATTTGCCAAGGTCGGACGCAGTATTGATCTGCCGCGGGACGATAAACTCCTTTTTGTCTCCATTCGGAAGGCTCGCTCCGGCGGCGCCTTTTGTTTTGACGGCGCCTTGCGGGTTGATCCAGGCGTAGTTCCAAAGGTTCGCCGCCTCGAGGCCCAATTGCTCGTTCATCTTGGGATTGGCGCCGTAGAACACGTTCAGTCCGGTCAAGCCTTTTTTAACGATGAACGCCTTGCCTTGGGCCGCATCAACGTCGGTGGCGACGGCGATCACGACAACCGGTTTGTCCTTGATCGCTGTGGAAATCTGATCGAGCATCTCGGGGGCCCAGACGTTGCACTTGGGACACCAAGTGACAAACGGAAGTATGACGACGGTTTTACCGCGAAGATTGTCGAGCGATATGCCGGGACCGGTCCATTCCACGGAGTCGAGCGAGGGAGTTGGCTGAGGTGAATGGTTGGCCGTCGTTGCCTTGTCGGCCGACGACTTGGATGCCGTTGACGAATCGGCCGCTCGGGCGGCTCCCGTGGCGGACAGCGGCAATCCAGCAGCGGCTATCGCCAGCGCCAAACTCACCGATCGCAACACGCCCTTGCGGTACATCCTCTGGCCCTCCGAGTGAAGAGTGTGGCATCGACCTGAGCAAGCCGACATTTTACCCCCGCCGCAGTGGCGGTCAAAGGGATTTGTCGGCCGCCCTGTCAGTTATCGGTCAGTTGTCAGTTGCCAGTTGTCCGTCACTTCTCGCGCTAGTCAATGCGGGGCGCGTTTGATAGTCTACGACTGCGCCGATGGCGGTTGCGTTGTCCTTGGCGCGGTCCCCGCGAATAACCATCGCTGTTCCGACCCCTGACCCCCGACCTCCGGCCCCTGAACTCACATGCCTCTACCACGCCTTAAGCCGCGCCGCGAGGATCTCAAGCCCGGCGAGGTGCTCTGCGATCATTGCACGGCGAAATGTTGCCGCTATTTCGCCTTGCCGCTCGACGAGCCGACCGAGCGGGAGGATTTTGAATTCATTCGCTGGTTCTTGCTGCACGATCAGGCGGCCGTGTTCACCGAAGAGGGGACGTGGTATCTGTTGGTCCACACGCCCTGCAAGCATCTCCAGCCCGATAATCGCTGCGGGATTTACGAGACCCGGCCGCCGGTCTGCCGCGAATACTCGACGGAGAACTGCGAATACGAAGACGATTGGGTCTACGACCGCTATTTTGAAACGTCGGAGCAGGTGGAAGAATACATGGAGGCGGTGCTCGGTCCGACGGACGGCGATATCCGCAGCCCACGGCCGGCGCTCTTGCCAATCCTCAGATAGCGCGGCGCTTGAAAGAACCACGGATTGCACGGATGACACGAATAAAGAGGATCGCCGCTTCGCGGCAAAGATTCAATCCGTGGTATCGGTGTCATCCGTGGTTATGATTTCGTTCGCTTCGGCGTTCGATTGAAACTGAACATCGAGACCAGCCGTGATCCAGCCGAGAATTCTTGGAGGCTTCCGAGATTACTTGCCGAGTTTGATGATACCGCGGGAGCGGCTCATCGAAACCGCGCGACGTGTGTATCGCTCATACGGCTTTGCGCCAATCGATACACCGGCGCTTGAGTACGAAGAAATACTAATTGGCAAGGCGGGCGGTGACACCGAAAAACAAATGTACCGCTTCGTCGATCACGGAGAACGATCCGTGGCGATGAGGTTCGATCTGACCGTACCGCTGGCGCGATTTGTCGCACAACACGTCAACGAGTTAGGGCTGCCGTTCAAGCGGTATCACATCGCGACCGTATGGCGCGGCGAACGACAACAACATGGCCGCTATCGCGAGTTCATGCAGTGCGATTTCGATACGATCGGCACGCTTTCGCCGGTGGCCGACATCGAAACGGCCTTAGTGATTCACGATCTCTTTCGCGCGATCGGCTTTGAGGCCTTCACGATCCACGTCAACAATCGGATGGTGCTCACCGGGCTGCTGGAGAGGCTCGGGCTGGCTGAGCAATCCGCGAATGTTTTGCGGGCGCTCGACAAGCTGCACAAGATCGGACCCGAAGCCGTGGCCGAAGAGATGGCCGCCACAGCCGGCGCGAGCGCTGAGCAGGCCCGCGAAGTGCTGAAGCTCGCATCGATTTCCGGCGGCAACGACGAGATCTTGAAGCAACTTGAGCCGCTCGTGGCCGAAAGCGAAACCGGCCGGGCCGGCATCGCTCGGCTGTCAGAACTGCTTTCTGCAACGGCCGCCGCCGGAATTCCGAAACAGCGGCTGCGGCTCGATGTGGCGATCGCCCGCGGGCTGGATTACTACACCAGCACAGTGTTCGAGACGTTTCTCGACGCTCTGCCGACGCTGGGCAGCGTTTGCTCCGGCGGGCGATACGATAATCTGGCCGAACTCTACTCGACGCAAAAGCTGCCCGGCATTGGCGCGAGCCTCGGCCTCGATCGGCTGCTCGCAGGCATGGAAGAGCTGGGCATGCTTCCGAAAGCGGCGACGCCGGCCGAGATCTTCATTCCGTACTTCGACGCAACTCGGCTGACAGATTACCTGCGGCTTGCCGCCCGGCTCCGCGCGGCCGGCTATGGCGTCGAATTCTATCCCGAACCGAAAAAGCTCGGCCAGCAGCTCAAGTATGCCGACCGCCGCGGATTCCGCGCGGCGCTCGTGGCCGGCGAAAACGAATTTGCCGCGGGCACGATTCAGCTCAAGAATCTGGCGACAGCCGAGAGCCAGACGATCCCCCTCACGCCTGACGCCAGCGAATTGATCGCAGCGCTTGAGCGGCTGTTGCGATCAAAATATCAATCGTAACCTCGTGATCTCCAAACACGCGCACGTTGTGTCCGGTGCCTTGGTCGGGTATTTTTAAGAGTTCGCTGTCTGACTTTTCCCGATCCTGAATTCAAGCGCCGAATGACCGCCACATCTTTGCAAGCCACACTGCCTCCTGAAATCGCCTCGTCCGTCCGTTCCGCCCGCGATCGGTTGGATGGGCATGTTTATGAAACCGTCCAGTGGCATTTTCATCCCTCGACGGGCTGTCCGTTTTGGCTGGAAAAGGCCGGGAAGTTGAAGTTTGATCCGCTCAAGGAAGTGAAAAGCTACGACGACCTGAAAAAATTTCCGCCGTTTGAGGACGAGTGGCTTCGCGGCGGTCCGGTTCGGCGATGGGTGCCCAAGGCGATGGCCGACAAGCCGGTTTTCGTGTTCGAGACCGGCGGCACGACCGGCATCCCGAAGAGCCGCGTGGCGGTCGAGGATTTTCGGATCGACTATTCGCTATTCAGCGAATCGCTCCCCGACGAGTTTTTCCCCAAGGGATCGAATTGGCTGATGCTCGGCCCTTCCGGCCCGCGGCGGCTGCGGCTGGCGATCGAGCATTTGGCCCAGCACCGTGGCGGGATCTGCTTCTGCATCGACCTCGATCCGCGGTGGGTCGTCAAGCTCATCAAGCGCGGCTGGATGGAGCACCTGGAGGCCTACAAGCAGCACTGCATCGACCAGGCGATCACGATCTTGAGCGCGGGGCACGACATCCGCTGCATGTTCACCACCCCCAAGCTGCTCGAAGCCCTGGCGATCGAGCTGGAGAAGCGCGGCTCGAGCATCCGCAAGTCGGGCATCACGGGCATCTTTTCCGGCGGCACGGAATTCACGCCGCAATGGACCCGCTTCGCCACCGAGGAATTTTTGGACGGCGTTTACATGACGCCCACCTACGGCAACACGCTCATGGGCCTCGCCGCCTCCAAGCCGGTCACGCCCGAAGACGGCTACAAAATCACCTACTACGCCCCGCAGCCGCGGGCGGTGATCGAAGTGGTCGAATTCAAAGACGGCGACCGAATCGTGAACTACGGCGAAACGGGCCGTGTGAAGCTCACTACGCTCACCAAAGAATTCTTCGTCCCCGGCTTCCTCGAGCGCGACGAAGGCGAGCGCGAGCCCCCGTACGAAAAATACCCCTGGGACGGTGTCAGCGGCGTCCGGCCGTTCCACGAATTGGCGGAAGCGACGACGGTGGGGGTGTATTGAGACGATTTCGGTGCGCTGGGCGAACGCAGGGTGGCACTGGCCAGCGCAGCGGAGCAAAGCGCAGCGAAGTCGGCCAGTGTGGATCGCCGCTTCAATTTGGCCACACATCATGCCGCCGACGGCGAAGTTGCCTCTTCCGCATTGAGAATCGGCATCGGCGACGCAGCCGCCGGATGCTTCACGTGAGATGCTTCAACAGCGGTGATTGACACTCGCGCCGATTGCGCCCGAACAACCAAGTGCAGCCAGACGAGGCTGCCGACGGTGATCGCCAACAGCGCGAGAAATGCAGCTTGCGGGAATGCGGTTGC
>Ga0126381_100010458_pt1 | contig 10446 bp, 11 predicted proteins | sample PanSoiMetPlot_28_FD_96465 | JGI IMG/M metagenome (GOLD analysis project Ga0126381, IMG submission 96465) | Tropical forest soil microbial communities from Panama - MetaG Plot_28 | ecosystem: Environmental > Terrestrial > Soil > Tropical forest > Bulk soil | place: Panama | collected 2016-02-17 | reverse complement strand
TCGTAGGCATGAACCTGAGAGTCGATGATCGTCATCGTAAAGGCTCCTCTGTGCCGAGGCGAGTTTGGTTGTCGCATTTGCACAAGTCATGCCCGGCTTGTTGGTCCCGGGCATCTACGTCTTGGCTCCAGCCCAAGGCGTGGATAGCCGGGCATAAGGGGAGCTCACACGTCTTCGCGGGCCCGGCCCGGCCATGACTCGCAAGATACGATTCACGTGCCTACGTCAGCTTGAACTCTTCAGCGAAGAGATCCGGCCTATAGCCGAGCTTGTCGAACAAATAGCCGCGCGATTCATCGACCAGGCGACGAAAGCGGCCCCAGTCGAGCCCGATGATGTCGCCGCCGAGCTTGGCCACGCGGCCCGCGATGATGACGGTATCGACGTTGCGGCTGTCGGCGGCCGCCACCACGCTGCCGATCGCATTATTCGAGGGATAGAGATTGACGGTGTCGGTGCGGATGAGGACGATATCGGCCTCCTTGCCGGGCGTGAGCGTGCCGACCTTGTGCGCGAGCCCGGCGCAGATCGCACCGTTCACCGTGGCGCATTCGAGCACCTGACGCGTCGACACAGGGCGCGGGGGAGCCGGCTCGCCGTTGAACTTGCGACTGGCGGCAAGCGCACGCTGGATATGGAAGGCAACGCGCATCTCCATGAACATGTCGGTGCCGTAGGAGGTCTCGTTGTCGACGCTGAAGCCCGGCTTCACGCCGTGGTCGAGCGCCTTCTGGAACCCGGAAAGGCCGTCGCCCAGTGCGTATTGCGAATCCGAGCGCGGGCAGACGTTCACGCTGACCCCGGCGTCGCGGATGTGCTGCCACGTGCGGTCAGGCAACGCGCCGCAATGATTGAATGTGTTGTCCGGCCCGAGCAGCCTTTCGGCGACGAACGGCTCGATCAGCTCGGCTGCCCGCGGCCCGTTGAACTCGGTGGTGATGCGCAAGCCCAACCGGCGTGCCGCCATCCAGTTGTCGCGGTCGGGCGCGGAGAACATGCGCAGCGTCAAGAGCTGGTCATCGGAGGCGAAATATTGCTTCTTGAGCCGCTCGAGATCCTGCGGCCATTGCCGGTCCCAATCCCCCGCCTGCGGCGCCCCCGAGGCATGCACGGCGCGGATGCCGATTTCGGCGAGCGCCCGGATGGCCTCGTCCGAGTGCCGGGCGCTGCGGGCATTATGCGAGTTGTCGATGACGCAGGTGATCCCGGCATCGATGCAGCCGAGCGCCGTCACCAGGTTGCCGACATAGATGTCCTGCGGCCGGTAGGCCTTGGCGAACGACAGGTGCGTCGCCGCCGAGTAGGCGGCGAGCGTCGGCGCATTCGGATTGATGCGGCGCAGTTGCCCCTCCCAGGAATGCCGGTGCGCATCGATAAAGCCTGGAATGACGATCGTGTTCGACGCATCGATGATCACGGCATCTGACGCCGCGATGTTGGATGCTACCGCGGCAATACGCTTGCCTTCGATCAATACATCGCCCTGGGCAAGGTCGCCGACCTGCCCGTCGAGGCTGATGATCGTGCCGCCTTTGAGCAGGACGCGGCGGTTGGGGTCGGCATTCGCCCGCGCCACCCGCGCGGCCGCGCCGGCATCCGGCCGAGCACCCTGCGCGGCGGCGGCCGCGGGGAACAGTGGAGCCGCTGCCGCGAGCGCGGCCGCGCTGAACACGTCCCGGCGCGAGACGCGCGCGCCAGATGTGTCAATGGATCGTCCTGATCTGCGGGTCATCGATGCCTCCCTTCACAATGCGCGTGGCATTCTTCTCCATTGTTTGCCGACGCCCATATTTGAAAGCCTAATGCGTTCTTGCCGGTTGCCGGTTCACGGAAGCATGCGCATCCCGGGCCGTCAGGCGGCTCTTCGGGCTCGATCAGGATGCCGGACTGGTTAGACGCGCATGTCCCTTTCGCGCGATACCGGCAAGAGGCCGTCCGAGGTGCGAGTTGGGCCATTGCTGACTCATGTTGCTAGCAATATAGTTGTTCGAAGGCGCAGAGCGCTGTCCCTGTGTAGCAGCTATCGGCGTCCTCCGCGAGCACCTCACAAGCGCAACGTCGCCGCGTCGGCCGGTCAGGGGTGAAAGCGCGTGCCGAACATTGGCATCCTGCTATCAACTCACGAGGAGGGACGAGGGATAAGGGTCAAACCTCCGGTACCACGAAACGTCTTGGCATGAGGATCCGGCTACCGCGTTGAAGACGTTGCAAGCCCGCTTCATCCCGAAAACTACGATCTATGCGCATTGCTTCCGCAGCATCTCGCCGACGCGCGCAGCGCTGTCGCTCTCGCCGAGGCGGAGAACGATCCCGATGGGTGCCGGACATCAGCGAGGTCAGGTTGCTGCGGTTATGCAGCCAGCCGATCCCTCAGGACTTCGAGACGCAGATCGAGATCCTGCGAAAAATCAACGCCAACACCGGGCAGGGAATCGGCAACGTCCTCGATGTGACGGACATCTCGGAGCGGCGGATCGGTGACACTGTTCGACCGCTCCGTGATTCCGAGATCATTCGTCTCGCAGGAACCAGGCAACCAACCCGTGAAGCGGCCCATGAGGCGATTGACAAGGTCAGCGAGGAGTTGGGGCGCGGTGAGTGCGTCTGCTTCCCCGATCTACGATTCCCGGAGCCGGATCGGCCCGCCGGCTGGTATTTCGTAGGTAGGACGTGGGACTGATTTGGCAGTCGCCGCCCGTCGCCAACGACAGGTTCGATCCGTTGCGCGCCGCAGCCGTGAGATGCTGGCAAGTCGAGGCAGCAATCTCCGACATCGCTGTCGGCAAGAGATTGCCGGCCGTATTGTGGCTGGCGTGGCCAGCGCTCGACCAGGCCTCTAACGACGGAAAGTTGCACTGTAGCGGAAGGCGATGTGCGGAACTTGCCGGAAATGTCTCTAGCTTGCTGCAAAGATGATCTGCGGCAGCGGATTGTCAGCTTCATTCGTTCAGCACTTCGTTGAGTGGTCATAGGGGGCTGGCCCGTCTAATAGGAGGCAGCCAATGATCTACAAAACCATGATCTACAAAAAACTCGCCGCTCTCGCGGTAGTGACCGTGGTCGGCGCGGTGTTAATCTCGGCTCCGGCCGAGGCGCGATTTGGTGGTGGTGGGTTCGGTGGTGGTGGCGGCTTTGGCGGTGGCGGCTTTCGCGGCGCGAGCATCGGCGGCGGCGGCTTCCGGGGAGGGTTTGTTCGGGGTCCGGGCTTCGGCGGTGGGGTTGTTCGGGGACCCGCCTTCGTAGGACGATCGGCCTTCATCGGACGATCGGCCTTCGTCCATCGTGGGTTCTTTCCAAACCGTCGATTCGCGTTCTTCCCACGCCGCCGTTTTCTCGGAGCACCGTTCTTCGGCGTCGGAGCGTTCGCGCTCGCTGCCTCGTCGTGCTGGACCTGGGTGCCAACGACCTTCGGTTGGCGACGAGTCTGGGCATGCGATTCCGGCTGGGGAGGCTTGGGTTGGGGATACTGAGCGCCTGAAACTCCGACAGCACAAAACGGATCGTGCCGAAAATTCGCGCCAAGCTGCGACTTCCGCCTTGGGTCAAGGAACGAACCCGCTACCGCCGGAGCGCGCGGAGGGTTGGGCAAGAGCTGAGGAGCAGTTGAGGCGCTGAGGGACGCTCAGTCCGAGCCAAAGATGCTATGAGGCGGACGAAGGCCGCCTCAGTCTTTTTGCACTCTCCTTCGTCCATCATCACGTTAAGGAGGCTCGCAATTGGATCATGCAATCACTGGTACGCCAACCGAGACTGTCCTCTACGGTGCATTGAGCCCGCCCTCATATAATCCCCATAGCGCGGGCACCACTGCTCCTGCCCAATCTCCCGCGGGTTCCTTCTTCGGCGGCTTCGGACGACGGCCCCGATGCCTGTCGCATCGCCCACAATGGACCGTCGTCCGAAGCCTTCGTGTCCGCTATTCTCCACAGCTGACGCAAAATGTGACCGGTCCTCACTGATGCATGCTTACGGCGTCCCGCGCGCCGAGACGGTTCGCGGAGGATCGGTGCCTACCTCTGCGGCTGCCTGAAATGCCGCAGATCGGGCGGCGGTTGATCCTTGCGGGTCGGCATGAGCTCGCCGTCGGCGCCCAGAAAGTAGTTTTCCTTGCCAATGGTGACCTGTGCGTTGTGCTCGCCGCAGTAATATTCGGGCCAGATGGGGCGAGGGTTCGGGTTTCGCAGGTATCTCTTGTCGACGGTCCAGGGCCGCGTCAGCGCGTGGTCGATCACCGTCATCTCGTCGTGCAGGATGTTCGGGTCAACCTTGTCGAGTTGGATTTTCTCCTTGAACACCGACTGATTGTCGAAGGCGAGTGGCAGGCCGGCGGCGTCGTAGGCGCGAGGCCCCTTGAATGGACCGCGCGTCTCGACTTCAAGCGTGTCATAACGGCCGCTGCCATCCCGGTCGATCCAACGGCCAATCGAGTAGCCCGCATAGGTCGGCTCGAGATCCGCCGGCCAGTCCCGCCCATCGGTAAAGATGCGGCGGCCATGGTCGTCCCAATCGATCAAAATGTAGGTGGTTTGCGGAGTGATGACGTATTCCTGGGGTCCGAATGCCATCATCATGTGCGGCATCCCGGCCGGGAAGCAGCGAGCCGTTGGAAAATTGCCGAGCCCGCCTTTGGCTTGATCCGCGAGGCTTGCCGCCAGGATCCCCGCATATTCAGGCGTGAGCGGCGCCTCCTGCCCGAATCCCCATGGCTTGGTCTGATCGTGCGAGGCTTGGCCGGGCAGGCCGCGGGCGATGAACCGCGTCCATTGGCCCTTCCAGTCCGGATACTTCGCATCGTCGGCTGTCTGGGCGCTGCATATTGTCACGACCAGCGTCGCGGCGATTGCAAATGTCCAAGTCGAACTTCGGTGCAACATAGCCTCCTCCCTGAGGACCACTCCGGACGCACAGGAATCACGGTCTCACCTTCGGCCTATATTTGTGCCGGGGCCCGCAAAGTCGTTGCGGAAAACCTGTCCGCCTTTCATGACGAACTTCACGCGCTCGAGCTCCGTGACGTCGTTCGCGGGATTGCCGGAGACGGCGACGAAATCCGCAAGCTTGCCTCTCTCGATGGACCCGACCCGGTCTCGCCAGCCGATGTTGTCCGCGCCTACCGAGGTCGCCGAGCGGATCGCCTGCAGGGGTGTCATTCCGTATTCGACCATTGTGGCGAACTCGACCGCTTCCTCGCCGTGATAGGGCCCTGCCTGCTTGCCGTGGGCGCCCGTCGCATTGACCGCAAAGACAATCTTGGCACCGGCCTTGAGCGCGCGCTGAAAGCTCGCCTTCTGGATCTCCCTCACCGACTGTCGCGATGCATTTTTGTTGATGGTGAGCGCAAATGTCATGAACAGACCCCTGTCGACGATCGTCCGAACCGAAGCGGGATCGATATCGATGCCGAGCTCGAGCGAGTCGCAGCCGGCTTCGATGGATTGCCGCACGGCAAGGCCGGCATGGGCGGTGCAGGCCACCCTCACCCCTTGTCGATGCGCCTCATCGACAATCGCCTGCTGCTCCTCGAGCGTCATGGTCGGGCCGCCATAGGGTGTTGGCTCGAGGTTGTTGACGTATATCTTGATGAAATCGGCTCCGTTCCTGAGTTGGACACGCACTTGCTTGCGCCCTTCCCATGGCGAGTCCACCAGGTGGAAGTAACGGGGTCCCGCGATCGACCCCTTCAGGCCTTCCGTCGTGATGACCATCCGGGGTCCTGGGACGATGCCCTGGTTGATGGCATTGCGAAGGTCGACATCCGCCGTGCCGCCGCTCGACAGGTCCCGCGACGTTGTGAAGCCCGACTCGAGGTCGAGCCGCGCATTCTTCGCAGCCAGGAGCGTGACATAGGGCGTGGAAAACGGCGTTCCGGGTTGAATGAAGGACGGCACTACGGCGTCCGCGCCGGTGCCGGGATAGTCGCCGATCTTGAACATGTGGTTGTGACCGTCGATCAGACCCGGCAACACCGTGCCCATCGACAGATCGATCTCGGCCGCTCCGGCCGGAATCTTGGCGCCCGCAGCCGACGCTACCTCGGCGATGCGATCGCCCTGAACGACGATGACCTGGTTGCTCACCAGCTGGTCGGACTTGCCGTCGAACAGTTGCCCGGCGCGAATCACGACCACCTTCTGGCCGTCCGCCCCGAGACACGGTCCGCCGCATGCAAGCGCGAGTAATGCTAGTCCAATCGCCGATAGCCGCTTCATAGGACAGCCTCCCACAAAAGAATTCTGGCCAGCTCATTTCAACCGGAATGAGTCCCGGCCACAATCGTACGTCCATTGTGAGCCGGCTAGAAGGCCGCAATTCGAGCGCTCCTCGGCGTGCCTGTTGCGCGGTTGCCGCAAAGGTGCTGCGATCACGCCGCGACCGAAAATCGGAACGCAAGGAGGAACCCATGATGATGCGTAGATTCGAGCTGGCTCTGTTGTGTGCCGCCAGTGCCTTCGCCTTCGCGCCCGCCCAAGCGGCTTCGACCTATGACGGAGACGGTCAGGTCCCGCCGCAGTTCGTCGTTTCCGGCAAGGCGGCGGAGCGCCAGCATGATCACATTTCCATCAATGCCGACACCGCCGAGAGGCTCGCCAAGGCCTGCGAGGCCATCGCGCGCAAGAACAACAGCGCGGTCGTTGTGGTCGTGCTCGACCCTTATGGCCTCGTCGTGCACGAGCACCGCATGGACGGCGAAGGCTGGATTCAGGTCAACGCGACGGAGCAGAAGGCGCGTACGGCGCTGCGCACCCGCGCCCCTTCCCATGTGCTGACCAACCGCAACATCCAGGATCCGTTCACCAACCAGAACATGGCGGGCTACGGGCTGACCACGCAGGAAGGCGGCCTGCCCATCATCGTCAACGGCCAGCTCATCGGCGCGATCGGGGTCGGCGGAATCCCACCGGCCGAGCGCACCGCGACTTATGGGGAGGAGATGTGCGCGCGCGACGCGCTCGAAGCCGTGATCGGGCCGCAGCCGCCGCTGCTGCCGGAGCTCAGCGCACAACGCAACAACAACAGTTCCAGCGGACGTCCCGGCGGCGGCGCCAACCCCTAACCCCGACCTGCCCCTCCCCTGCATAAGCGCGCCTCCACGCGCTGTGCGGGGGTTGTGGGGCGCGGACACCATCTCGCCACCGGCGCTGCCCGCGCGCGCGGGGGGCCGGTTCGGAAATGTTTCAGATCGGTCAAATTGACATAAATCAAGTTAATGCACAGTTCGACGCCAATAGTGGGTGACTCTTTGAAGTGTGACTCTTTGCATTCCGGGACCGGCCGCCCCCAGCGTCCTAAACACTCGCTGCGGTACATGTAGCATCCGATGCGGAAGCCCCGGGGCGCCGGTCGCGAGCGGCGCAGCCACTCCAAGGGATGATTGCCATGGCACTAAAAACCGACACCTCGATCCCGGATGAAACACGCGCGAAAGGCGCTCATGCCAACGACAAGATGAAACGCAAGGTTTACGAGAAGGAGCTGCGCCAGCTGCAGGTGGAGCTGTGCCGGCTGCAGGATTGGGTCAAGGAGGCGGGTGAGCGCATCATCATCCTGTTCGAAGGGCGCGACGCCGCGGGCAAGGGCGGGACGATCAAGGCTATCAGCGAGCGGGTAAGCCCGCGGGTCTTTCGCGTGGTCGCATTGCCCGCGCCATCGGATCGCGAGAAGAGCCAGATGTTCATTCAGCGCTACTTTGCGCACTTTCCGGCGGCGGGAGAAATCGTCATCTTTGACCGGAGCTGGTACAACCGGGCGGGCGTTGAGCACGTCATGGGTTTTTGCACCTCGCAAGAGTACACGCGGTTTCTTTCGCTTTGTCCTACGATTGAGAAAGATATTGTTGACGGTGGCATTCAATTGATCAAGATTTGGCTTGAAGTGAGCATGGAGGAACAGGAGAAGCGGTTCAAAGCTCGAATTGACGATCCGTTACGGCAATGGAAACTGAGTCCGATGGACCTCGAATCCTTTCGGCGCTGGTATGACTATTCGAAGGCCCGCGATCAGATGTTCAAGGCGACCGACAGCAAGCACGCGCCTTGGCATGTGGTTCATTCCGATGACAAGAAGCGGGCCCGCCTCAATTGTATTTCGCACATCCTGAGCCTCATTCCGTACAAGAAGAGCCGGCGCAACAAGGTCAAGCTGCCCAAGCGGTCGAACAAAGGAAAATATGACGATCGAGCTTCGCTGAAGGGAACAAGCCTGATAGCAGAGAAATACTAGTTCGGCGCCGAGCACGCGGTCGGCACTTTCGACCGCGACACGCCGGCGCGGCAACTTGATCAGCAAGGCCGACGCGACCGGGTTCCAGCTTGGCATGAGGCTTTGGCTCAAACGCCGAGATAGGGGGAGCGGCCAGGAGGCCGGGATTTGCCAAGAGCTGGCCCTTGCCTCAATGGCCCGCACGAGCGGTATCCGCGGCCTCGAATCTCGCCGAAACAATCGCTGTATTGCGTCAGAGATCATGGCGGCTGAGATGCCATGCGAGCGCCGGCCCGACGGCCTTGGGCGGATGTCGCACTCGCATTCCGCAGGTGCTAGATTTGCGCATCTCACGCAAACACGATCACCGGAGGTGGACCATGCTTCCCCGAACCTTGATCGGATCAATCGCAATCGTCGGTGTCTTGACGTTGTCCGGCGGCGCTTACGCGGCCGAGAGTGCGAGGTACCCCAATTGGAAGGGCGCGTGGGAGCGCTACGTACCGCCGGTCTCCGTGATTTCACCGTCCGGTCTTCGCACACCCGGAGGTCAGCCGTCGTTCGATCAGACCAAGCCGTGGGGACTGGGACAAGAAGCGCCGCTTACGCCGGAATATCAAAAGGTACTGGAGGACAGCATTGCCGACCAGGAGAGTGGCGGCCAGGGCAACAATTTCGACCGCGCCCGCTGCCTGCCCACCGGCATGCCGCACAACATGACATTCGGACCGCTGGAATTCATCGTCACGCCGGACACGACCTACATATTGATCGGCTCACAGGCTCGTCGCATCTTCACCGACGGCCGCGATTGGCCCAAGGAGATCGAGCCGAGCTATGTGGGCTATTCGGTCGGGAGATGGATCGACCAGGTCGGCCACGGCGACTATGATTTGCTCGAGGTCGAAACGCGCGGCTTCAAAGGGCCGCGAGTCTACGATGCCTCCGGCCTCCCCCTTCACTTCGACAACCAGTCCATTTTCAAAGAACGAATGTACCTGGACAAGGCCGACCCGAATGTCATTCATGACGACGTTACCGTAATCGATCATGCCTTGACGCGGCCCTGGACCGTGAACAAGAGATATGTGCACGATGCAAATCCGCGTCCCGACTGGCGGGAGAGCAATTGTGTCGAAGGAACCGGGTTGGTCGCTATCGGCAAGGAAATGTATGTGTTGCGTGCCGACGGCGGCTTGATGCCGGCCAAAAAGGACCAGCCGCCGCCCGATCTCAGCTATTTCAAGAAGTAAGCCACGGCAGCGCGGCCGCGCAACCAGCCAATTTGAGCAGGGGACAACAACGTGTCGTCCGAAAGCTTGCCCCAACCGCAGCCTGGCCACAGACGCGGCTTGTGGATCGCGGGAGGAGTCCTTGCCGCCCTCCTCGCCCTGTTCACCTTGGCGGACGCCGTGGTCGCCCGTTTCTCAGAACCGATCAAGATCGCCTATGGCTATGTGTCCGGCAACCCTTCCGTCCCGAACTGCCGCACCACAATCACCCGCGAAGCCGCCGTCGGGCCGTTGTGGTATCGCGTCCGCTGGATGCGATGCGCGCTATCAGATTGAGTTTCGGTAGGAGAGGCGATATGGCTGACTTTCTAATCTACAGTGTGGCCGTCGGCATTATGGCCTTCATTGTAGCATGTATCTTCGCGCTCATGTCAGGAAAGAAATTTGAAGAAGCAATAGTTACGTCAATGTTTGTGCTCGGTGCCGTTATTGTTCTTCCTATGATTGTTGATATATTTCTACCCACCAACTTCTCTGCGATGCTCCCTGGGCAGAAGATTCCTACGTTGATCGGAGTGCTTTTCATTATGCCTGGAGTAGGTTTGCTACTCGGCAGATTGAGATCATGGTGGCGTTAGGGGGAAAATAGCGATGCGAAGCACTGCAGACCAACACAATGATTGGGGCCGAGACCTGTTGGATAGGATCTCCTTTGCTCTGCGTCTTCCAGAATCAACAGAGGACAACCAATATCCGTTGGTCACCTTCGATATTGTCTCGACCGAGAAGCTCCCGAAGGAGCCTTGAAGGAGCCTCAATGCATAAGCTCCTGCATTTCATCGTTGTCTTTGTGCTCGTAGTATTAGGGGCCAAGGTGCTGTTTGCAGCGGCCTTGGCGAAAGCCATTTTGGGTGGCATCGTTTTGGCGATCCTCGCCGCGATAGCTCTTTAGACGGCCAGTGATCGCCGCCGGCGAATCAAACACCGCCCTCACGTTTCCCTACCCTCTCGATCC